>ERZ1026858.565-NODE-565-length-20222-cov-4.398274_pt1 | contig 20222 bp, 20 predicted proteins | sample MGYA00380159_ERZ1026858 | MGnify/ENA primary metagenome ERZ1026858 (study PRJEB33269, sample SAMEA4719795) | human gut metagenome | biome: human-associated habitat; feature: organic feature; material: feces | place: Cameroon | collected 2013-10 ...
CGCCGATATCGCCGCCGACGGCGAGTTCCAGCTCGATGCCGCCATCGATCCGGCTGTCGCCGCCAAGAAGGTCAAGCGTGACAGCGATGTCGCCGGTCGCGCCAACGTGCTTGTATTCCCCGATTTGAATGCTGCGAACATCGCCGTCAAGCTCATCCAGCGTTTTGCCAAGGGCGCGGCGTACGGTCATACGCTTAACGGCTTTGCCAAGCCGGTCGCCGACTCCAGCCGTGGTGCCACGGTCGAGGAGATCGTGGGCGACATCGCAATGCTCGTTCTTGCGGCGCGCTAGGGATCTGCCGTGGACGTAGGCGAGCTCGCTGCCACGTTACCGTATCTGCGGCGCGAGGCCACTCGGAAGCTCGACCGGCGACGTTGTTCGGGGGAGTGGTTCGCGCCCGATCCCGCACGGGGATGCATGAGCGGCTGCTGGCTTCACAGGGCTTTTGGTGCCGATGCCCGTCCTGTGGTATTCGAGCTCCATGGTGGCGGTTTCGCGCTCGGTGATGCACGGACAAGCGATTCCCTGTGTTCGTGGATTCGAGATTCGTTCGAGGCGAACGTGGTGGGTGTCGAGTACCGCTTGGCGCCGGAACACCCGTTTCCCGCCGCGCTGGATGATGTGGCAGGTACGGTTCGGCGGATCGTCGTGGGCGATGAACTCGATGTTGAGCCGGGCCGCGTGATCTTGATGGGTTTTAGCGCCGGTGCCAATCTTGCTGCGGCATATGCCCTGCTCTCCCAGCGCTCGGATGAACTCCCATGCGCGTCGGGCTTGGTGCTTCACTACCCATGCCTCGATGTGTCCGAGCGCTTCGATGGGTGCTCCAGCGACGGCGCCAGCTTGGAGGCCGATGCCATGGCGGCCTATTCGGACCTCTATGCGGGCGAATGCGATCAGTGCGACCCGTTGATGTCGCCGCTGCATGCATCCGATTCCGAGCTCGCGGATTTTCCGCGAACGGTGTTAGCGCCCGTAGTCGGCGATGTGCTCCTCGGACAGTCGGAGCGTTTCCGCGAGCGCTTGCTTACCGCTAGTCCTTTCGGGCGCGACCGCGTAGTCTGGCAACCCGTCGATGGCGTGGAGCACGGCTATGTCGAGAGGGATCTCAACACGGCGAACGAGCGGAGTTTTGTCACGAAAGCTATCGCACGGTCACTTGAGCCTCTGCTCGGCCCCGTGCTCCACGATATCCCGTTACCCATACCCGAAGATTCGGAGTAGACGCATATGTGCGAATGGAAGATCAATACCGTCCTGTGCGATTTGGTGCTCGCAATCGTCATCAACACCTCGGCGATGTTGTTCGCTGGCGCGACGTTCACCTTTCAGGCCTGGTATCCGGGCGTGGCGTCGGCGTTTTTCACCAACGTGCTGCTGCAGTTGGTGCTTCCCGTGCCCGGATTTGCCGCTGCGGTGACCAACTGGGCGGACGGGCGCCGCTGGCGTCCCCTTGTCCAAGTGTTCATGGAGAATCTCGTCTTCGTGACGTGTATCTCATTCACCATGGCCGTGATCCAGACGTCGCCAGGGGGCGATGTCATTGCCTCGTGGCTTGCGACCTATGTGCGGCTCGTATTTGTCGGTTACGTCACGTCGCTTGTCCTTTTTGCCGTTCAAAACCATTAGCCGGGTGTTTCCGTCCAAACGGGACGCCCTTGAACATCAAATGAAGGGAGCTCTTATGAGCTACAAGATCCTGACCCTCTCACCGGGTTCCACTTCCACCAAGGTCGCCGTGTTCGACGGCACCGAGGCTCTCTTCCGCCTGAACGTCACGCATCCTGCCGAGGAGCTTGCCAAGTTCGATCAGGCGGCCGATCAGTTTGAGTACCGCAAGGAGACGATTCTCGCCGCTCTTGCCGAGCACGGTGTCAAGCTCGAGGACATCGATGCGTTCTCCGGCTACTGCGGCGCAATGGGCCCCACGATCGGCGGTATCTTCAAAATCGACGACACCGTGTGCGAGCGTGTGCTGCACGCCGGCGTCAACCATCCCGCCATCCTGGGTGCTCCGCTGCTGCATGCCTTCGCCCAGCAGGTGAACAAGCCCGCGTACGCTGTCAATCAGCCCGATACCGACGAGCTCGAGGATGTCGCCCGCATTACCGGTTACCCCGGTGTTTACCGCAAGAGCCACGTGCATTGCCTCAATCAGAAGGAATGCGCTATCCGCTGCGCCACCGAGCTCGGCACCACGTATGGCGAAGGCAATTTCATTGTTGCGCATGTGGGCGGCGGTCTTTCTGTGGCCTGCCACAACCACGGCAGCATGATTGATACCAACGACGTGCTCGAAGGCTCCGGCCCCTTCGCGCCCAACCGCTCGGGCGATGCGCCGCTTAAGCCCGTCGTCAAGCTCGCGTTCTCCGAAGGCGCGAGCCAAAAGCAGATGAACGGCGTGATCGGCAAGACCGGTGGTCTCCTGGGCCTGTGCGGCACCGATGACGCTCGCATTATCGATAAGCGTATCGAGGAAGGCGACGAGTGGGCCAAGATTGTCTATGACGCCATGGCATACCAGGTCGCCAAGTACATTGGTGCTTTCGCTGCCGTACTCAAGGGTAAGGTCGACGGCATCGTTCTGACCGGCGGTGTCTCCAATGACCCGTACTTCACCGGTTATGTGAGCGAGCGCGTCGAGTGGATCGCCCCGGTCAAGATCTACGGCGGCGACTTCGAGATGGACGCTCTCGCGTCCGGTGCCATCCGCGCTCTCGAGGGCACCGAAGAGGTCATGACTTACACCGGTGAGCCCTCTTGGAAGGGCTTCCAGATGCCCGGTGCCTTCGATGACGTGATGGCATAGGGGAGCGCTTCATATGGCTTCGTCCCCTGCGACCGCCCTGGGCAAAAGCGGTTTTCACTACGCCTACCTCATCGTCGCCTGCGGCATCGCGCTCACTTGTGTGCCGTGCGCGCTGGTGCTGTCGTGCGCCGGCATCTTCTTCACGCCCGTAAGCTCGTTTTTCGGTGTGAGCAAGGCTGAGTTCTCCCTGTACTTCTCGATTCTTAACGCTTCCATGATGGTGAGCCTTCCCGTAGCTGGCAAGCTCATGGGCCGATTCGACATGCGCGTCATCCTGTCGGCGTGCGTCGCGATGTGCGGCTGTGGTCTCATCGCGTTCTCGATGTTCAACGAGATGTGGCAGTTCTACGTTGTGGGGGCTTTGCTCGGTCTCGGCCTTGCGCCCCTGCTGTACCTTGCCGTGCCTTCGCTCATCAACGCCTGGTGCGTCAAGCGTGTGGGCTTCTTTGTGGGGCTCTGCATGGCGTTCACCGGTATCGGCGGCGTCATTTTCAATCCCGTGGGCAGCGCGCTCATCGCCTCCGGCCCTGAAGGGTGGCGCACCGGCTACTTGGTGTTTGGCGTGATCATCTTAGTCGTAACGTTGCCGTTCACGTTGTTCGTGGTTCGCTCGAAACCTGCCGATAAGGGCCTCGAGCCCTACGGCGCTTCCGACATTGCGGGCGCAAAAGGCGAAGGCCACGTGGCCGTGCGCGGCGTTGATTGCGCGGTGGCGCTCAAGAAGCCGGCGTTTTACGCGCTGGCGGCGTTTTGCGGGCTGATCACCTTGAACCAGAACGTCTACCAGTTCCTGCCGTCGTTCGTGTCGAGCCTCGTCGACTCCGGTATGGGGCATCTGGCTGCGCTCACCGGTTTGATCGCATCGCTGTGCATGGGCGGGCAGGCTATCGGCAAGGTCGTGTTAGGCACGATCGCCGACCGCAGCGCCAAGGTTGCGCTGAGTTGCGGCATTCTGTCGGGCATGGTGGGTATCCTGGCCATAATGCTGCTGCCGGGGGAGAGCGTGGCGCTGCTGGTGGGTTCGTTCCTTTTCGGTCTGGTGTACTCGTGTACCACGGTGCAGACCCCGTTGCTCACGCGTACCGTGTTCGGCGAGCGCGACTACACGTCCATCTACTCCAAGGTGTCTATGGTGGGGTCGTTGTTCGGAGCCGTGTCCGCCGTGCTGTGGGGATGGGTGTGCGACCTGCCGAACGGCTATAACGTCATGTTCTGCTTGAGCCTTTTGGCCATGGCGTCGTGTCTGGCACTGGGCCTGTACGCTCTGGCGCAGCGCAAGAAGATGTGTGAGCTGTACAAGTAGCTCTCAAAACAAGTTGTGCTCCGTGCAATGGGCCGCCCAGCATCGGCGGCCCATTTTTGTATCTCTGAATTCGGATTTTGGGGTGCGCCCATAAAGCTGGAGAGCTGTCTCGAAGGAGAAAGCCGTGGCGTACTCTCAGAAAGTTGTCAGCGAGGTTCTCGCTTGCATCGACGACGGCCATACGTGCAGGCAAACTGCGTGCCGTTTCGGGGCCAGCAGGACCTCCGTATCCCTTTGGAAGCGCAAGCGCGATGGGCCATCGAGAAAGACCCATCGCATCCTGTAAGTCGGATCTCGGCCGTTGAGTGCCGGAATCTGGACGTGAGCCGGGACAGTTTTCGTTTTGTGGGACAATGCAGCCAGGCTTCGTTGTTCGGGGCATTGTTCCGGTTTGTGAAATGGGGGATACCGTGATCAAGGGCATCGGGATCGATGCGGTCGATATCGAGGAGATGCGCCGGCTTTGTGCCGATATGGACGGCTCGTTCGTTCGGCGCACCTTTACCGCTGCGGAGCGCGCGCAGGCAGCTGAGTGCCATGACCCTGCACAGACCCTCGCCGGCAAGTTTGCCGTCAAGGAGGCCACATTCAAAGCGCTGGCGCAGCTTACGACCGATGGCTTTGATTTTCGGATCGTCGAGACGCTGGAAGACGATAACGGCGCGCCGCACATCACGTTCGCGGGCCGAATGGCCCCGGTGCTGGAAGAGGCCGGTGTCTCCGAGTTGCTTGTCTCCATCACCAACGAACGCAATTTGGCTATAGCGATCGTGCTGGCGCAGTGATTCACGGTTCTGGGTGCGTTGCTTGGCGTTCTCAGTGTGCCGAGATCTTTCTTGCGGGATGAGTACGATAGTTCCGTTAATTCGATTGAGGAAAGCAGGGGTTCATGGATTTTGCCGTTGAGAACGAGGGAGCGACGCTCGTATGCCGAGAGGTTTGCGGGCAGGACGTCTGCGCAGATGCCGTGCCGATCGTGTGCGTGCACGGGGCATGCGTGGACAAGACGTTCTTTGACGGGTTCGCTTGCGAGCTCGGTCGCATCCGCCGCGTTATCACATACGACCGGCGCGGCTCCGGCGAGAGCTCCGTGGCGGCCGATAGCTCCTATGACGTCGCCGCGCAGGCCGAAGATCTCGCTGCGGTGATCGAGCGCGTCGGTACGCCCTGCGATATCCTCGCCCACAGCGCCGGTGCGTTGATGGCGCTCGAACTGCTGGGCGCGCGCCCCGAACTGGTCCGACGCGCCATCCTGCACGAGCCTGCCGTGTCGGGCGAGGGCGTCGGCTTGGGCACGAGTCCGGTTGTGCTTAAGATGATTGAGGCGGGAAAGATCTCGCGAGCCCTCATGCTCTTCTTGAATGCCATTGGCGATTCGGACCCCGAGGCCCCCAAACTGACGCCGGCGGAGGTCGAACATGCCCTGCGTAACGGTCGCTGCTTTATGGCAAACGAATACGCGACCAACATGACGTATGTCCCCGATTGGGAGAAGGCTCGTGCATCGGGGTCAGTCGCGGCCGTATGTCTGGGCGAGCTCTCGATCGGGACGCCCCGCGAAGATGGGACGCGTGCCGCAGCTGCACTCTTAGGCTGCCCCATCGTAACGCTCCCCGGTGCCCATAACGGCTTGCGCGATCGCCCGTGCGCGGCAGCCCAGGCCATTCGCGATATCTTGGATTCGTAACACAGACGATGTTTCGAGAGCGTAGATGTCCTGAGCGTTTCTGGCTTGTTAATAATCACGTCCTCAATCACGCGTCTGTCGCTCCATCCATACCGCCTGCCAGGACATAAAAATGTAACGATAATCAGGACCCACCTGTGGCTTCAAGATGCTATCCTTGTACGAATTGATGTACACCGTGGCCAAGGCAACGATAGAAGGGGCCAAGATGGTCAATAATCACGAGGCCAATCTAACCGACGAAGAAGCTGCCGCCGAGGTTGCCCGCGCCGCGAAGATCTACCCCGTGGTGCGTCTGCTGTCGGCCGAACAGGTCAAGAGCGAGCGCAACTGCCTGCTCGCCGGCGATCGGTGTCCTTGCCTGCGCCAGTCAAGTCTTAAGGCCATGACAGGTTCTGATGAAGTATCGGAGCAGCTGCTCAGCGACGGCGTCGAATACCGTGCTCGCGTGCGTCCCATGACGGTCGAGGGCGAGCCTCACGTCCTGTTGATGGTGCGTCCGATTGATGAACAAGAGGCCGCAGAAGAGGATCCCGTCTACACCGATGTGCTGACGAGCGTTCGTAATCGCCGCTATTACGAAGAGAAGCTTCGTAGCGCCCGCATGAACGCCGGCGTGGCGATGATCGACCTCGATGATTTTAGGGTCTTCAACGATACGTGCGGTCGTCATGCCGGCGACCTTGCGCTCGGTGCTGTGGCGGCGGCCATTCGCGGCAGCATTCGCTCGACTGACGAGCTTGTGCGCCTTGGCTGCGACAAGTTCGTGGCCGTCATGCCCAATATCCCCTCCGATGACTTTGCGCGTCGCCTGCGCCATGTATCCGATGCCGTTCATGCCACGATCGTCCCGGGCCATGAGCACGTCAGCTTGTCGGCGTGTGTGGGCGGCGTTCGCATTAACGGCGAGACGGTCGATGAGGGCGTAAGCCGCGCGGTTCAGCTTTTGAGCCACGCCAAGGCAAAGCCCGGTACGGTCGTGACCGACAACGACGCAATCGCGACTTTCCAAAGCCAAAAGCCCTCGATCCTTATTGTCGATGACTCCGAGATGAACCGTGTCATCCTCAACGAGATGCTCAAGGGCGAGTATCACGTCCTGGAGGCTGACAACGGCCGCGCGGCGCTCGATATGGTCGACCGTTATGGTGATGAGCTGTCGCTTGTGCTGCTCGATATTGTCATGCCGGGCATGAGCGGCTTTGAGGTACTAGCCGACCTGTCGCACCGGTCTGTCGCCGATAACCTGCCCGTCATCATGATCTCGAGTGAAGATTCCGACGACGTGGTGCTGCGCGCCTACGAGTTGGGCGCTTCGGACTACATCAACCGCCCGTTTGATGCACGCGTCGTGCGCCGCCGTGTGAGTAACACCATCCGCCTGTATGCCAAGCAGCGTCGTCTGACGAGCCTGCTGTCTCAGCAGTACAACGAGCGCGTCAAGAACAGCCGCATGCTGATCGATATCATGGCCGGCGTCATGGAGCTCCGCAACGGCGAGAGCGGCCTACACGTCACGCATATCGAAAAGCTGACCGAGCTGTTGCTGGGCTGCCTGGTGCATCGCAGCGATAAGTTCCCGCTCGACAACGAGCAGCGCTCCACGATCGCTATGGCCTCGGCACTGCACGATATCGGCAAGATGTCGATCGACGACGCGATCCTCAACAAGCCCGGACGCCTGACGTCCGAGGAGTTCGAGATTATGAAGACGCACACCACCCTCGGTGCCGATATGCTGCTTGAGTTGGGCCGTCAGCATGCTGGCAATTCCTTGTTGGAGTACGCATACCAGATCGCGCGCTGGCACCACGAGCGTTGGGACGGCAAGGGCTATCCCGACGGCCTCAAGGGCGACGACATTCCCATTGCCGCGCAGGTGGTCTCGGTGGCCGACGTATACGATGCGCTCACGAGCGTGCGCGTGTACAAGGACGCCATCCCGCACCAGGAAGCGATTCAGATGATTCTGGACGGCAAGTGCGGTGCGTTTAACCCGCTGCTGCTCGACTGCCTGCTCGAGGTACAGGACCGTATTGCCGAAACGCTGGCACGCCCTGCCGACGTCGTCGCGTTTCCCACGATTTAGTTTGATCGAAGGAGTTTCATTCCATGATTTCCATGCGTGAAGCGTATGAGAAGATCGGCGCCGATTACGACGGCGCATCCGTTCGGCTGATGGGCGAGGAGATGCTCGCCCGCTTTGCCCTCAAGTTCTTGGATGACGAGAGCATGGACAAGCTGGAGGCCGCCATGGCGGCAGGAGACGCGGAGGGTGCGTTCATGGCCGTGCACACACTCAAGGGTGTGAGTCAGAATTTGGGATTCGACAATCTGTACGAGCCGGCGGTTGTGGTGACCGAGGCGTTGCGTAATGCCGATACCGTTGACGGCGCTCGCGACGGGATACATGCACTGCGTCAGCAGTATGCGGCTACGATGTCGGCCTTGCGCGAGGCGGCTGAATAAGAGCTTGCGAGCCTTGATGACTATGAGAGTGGATAATCTCCCGTTTTAGGCCCGGTGGCGGCCTCAAAGTGGGAGATTATCCACTCTCGTTCGATACATGTCCAAAATCCACTCTCACCCCTTCTGATTAGTGAATGGCCTATGCGCACTGGTTGGGCTTTCCGGATGCAATCCGTATCGTTGTTCGATAAACTATCCGAATAACGATAGGGTTAATGAGGGTGAGTGTATGTCCAACAGCGTTCAACGTATGGCCAAGGCGCGCGAAAGTATCAGGAAGCTTGGCTTTTGCATGACGGTCGTTTTTACGGGAATGCTCGTCGCTTTTGTCGCGTTGGTTGTTTACGTGATCTGGTATGCGATTGCAAACGTTGCTTCTGTCGATTCTTTCGGTGTCGTGACGCTTCTCGACGGCGGGCGCGTCGTCATCCCAAGCGGACTGTGCATGGCGCTTGTCGCAGGTATTTCGCTTGTCGTTATGTGCGGAATTAGCCGTAACATCTCGCGGGGCGTATCGCCCTTTACCAAGGCGCATGTGCGGCTTATCCGTGTTCTTGCACTTGCCTTTGCTGTTAACGCCGCGGTTTCGCTTGTTGGTGCCTATGAATCGGTCGATCTCACCATTGGCGGACTGGAGCTTTACATCGTGCCTCATTCCTTCGTTGTTGCGATTTGCCAAGGTGTTACCTTGGATGCGGGGTCGTTTATCGGCGCGGTCGTCTGTTTATTTATCTCGGCAATCTGGAGTTATGCCTCGCTGCTCCAAGAGCAGTCTGATGAGCTTGTGTAGGGAGGAAACATGAGCTATCTCATCATCGAGCTCGAGACACAGCTGCTTAAGACCGGAAAGACCAGCGCCGATCTGATTCGGGCGACGGGGCATACTCCGGCTAATATTTCAAAGCTAAGAAACGGAAAAATTAAAGCCATTCGCCTCAAGACGCTTCTCGATATCTGTGATGAACTTGATTGTCAGCCGGGAGATATTATTCAGCGCGTGAGCGAGGAGGAGCTCGAGGAGCTTATTGTCGAGCGCGCAAAAAATGTCGTGAGGCAGATGCGGGACGGCGGAGGCAACGAGGTGTCGCTTCCGACATCGGTCTTTGCTGTCGATTTGAGCGACGAGTAGCATAAAACGAACAGTTAAAACGAAATATCAGTGCGATGGGGCCCGTGTCTAACACGGGTTCCATCTTTTGAGATTATCTTGATAAATATAAGTTATTGACAAACAATAACTAAAAGTAAATACGATAAGAGAAAGGGGGAACGATATGAGCGCACCAGCGGTAAAGCTGTCAAAGGTGTCGAAGCGCTATGGGAAACGGCGTGTTTTGCATGACGTTTCCTTCGAGGTGCATCAGTCTGAGCTCTGCGCCCTTGTTGGTGCAAACGGGGCGGGCAAAAGCACGCTTATTAAAATCGTATTGGGCCTCTGTGAGTCGTCGTCGGGGAGCGTGGAGCTCTTTGGAGGCAAGTCAAAAAGGGAGCTTGGCCTGATGCGGGCGCGTGTCGGCTACGTGCCAGATTCCAGCGGAGCATACCAGTCCCTCAGTGCGGCTGAGAATCTTCAAATCCGATGTGCGGAATGGGGGCTTGATGAGAGCCGTGAGGTTCCTCGCGTTTTGAGTCTGGTTGGACTGGACATCGAAGAGAAAAAGAGCGTGAGCAGTTTTTCTCTGGGAATGAAACGGCGGCTGGATATAGCTACGGCTTTGTTGGGTGACACTGACTTGCTTATTTTTGATGAGCCGGCAAATGGGTTGGACCCGCTGGGCATCGAGAGCATATGGGCCCTTGTCGGCCGATTGAATCGAGAACAGGGCAAGACCATGCTCATCTCTAGCCATGATTTGGATGAGTTGGCGTCGGTTGCAACAAGCTGCCTGTTTATTCATGACGGTGAACTGCTGAAAAAGGAATCGATGGATGTCATAAGGAATGAAGCGTCGTCCCTAAAAGAATATTACAGGCGCTTAATGCAGGCGGTCTCGCTATGAAGCGGGCAATCCATCCCATAAAGGCAGATTTGATGCGTCTACACAGGATGTTCCCGGCGCAGTTTGGTCTTGCGCTTATGCTGGCGTTCGGTCTTCTCTTCGGTGTCTTCCTAAAAAACGGAGCAACGTTGCTAGTCTTTGGCAATGGCGTTTATGGGGAAGATATTGGTTTCTTCTGGAATGTCATCGATCCTTCTGCGCCTGATGGGACCTTTGCGCGCAGCGCTTTTGCCGGTACCTCCCTGTTCGTCCCACTCATCGTTTGCCTGGTGCTTTTACAGGAGCATGGCTATAAAGAGGGATACCGAATTTCTTCGGCAAGAGGTCTCGCCCGCTTTAATGGGGCTCTGGCACATGTACTTTCGTCTGCTTTAATGATTGTCGCAGCATATAGCGTGCTTTGCCTTCTTCTGCTTGCAATAGCCATAATACGTGGGGGACAAAACTGCACGCACGGAATGCTGGCTGCATTTTTGCCTGCGATGTTAGTCAACGCCGTATTGGTGATATCGGTTGCGTTGGAGACGGTGACCATCTACCGGATTACAAGCAGCGCCGTATTTAGCGGGGCTGCGGTAATAATTGGGTTTGTCATGAGCCTGACGCTCTACGGAGCTTACCTTCAGTCGCCCACACCATCCTTGCGATGGATCTTCTTTCTTCCGGGGCCGTACCTTGGAGTCGGATGTGCCCTTGGGTATAGCGATATGGGCCAGCTCACGCTTCTGGGGTATGGCGCGGCAGCCGGCTGTCTATCGGTATTGATTTACACTCTCGTGACCTGTCATGTCGGAGGTGTACTCAATGGCTCGTCAGATTAAAGGGTTCCTCCATTCAGAATTGAAGCATGTGAGCAAATGGGCATACGCCTTAATCCTGGCAATTTATGCGTGCATGGTGGTATTGCAGCTTAATTCTTTCCCGATGTGGTTCTGTAGCCTCCGTGAGAACAGTTTCTTGGGCTTTTTCCCAGACCCGACGCTTCGGCTATCGGCAGAGGATGTCCTTCTATTTGATAATGCAGAGGTTTTTCGCGGTCTGTTGTTCAACGTGGCCCCGTTGGCTCACGCATTGTTCTTTCCGTTCATCGCGGCTTGCATTGTTCCGTGCTTTGTCAGTTCGGGCTTTGTTGAGGAACCGTGGGGGTTGTCGGAGGCTCGGGGAGGGAAGCGGGTATGCGCTACTGTTGCGCGAGCGATGCTGTCTTCTTTCGCCCTTTTGGGCGCCTTTGTCCTGTCGAGCGTCGTTTTGTACCGTCTTAACTGCGCGATCGTTTCGGATGCACAACAGTATTCTAACCTAGATATATTTTGCTATCGACTTCTTCTGACCAGTGTCGTCTGCCTGGCATACACGGTCTCTAGCGTGATCGTTGTTTCTTATTTTGGGTCTGGCTTCGGTCCCATTGGCATGTTGTTGGTTGTCAACGTCGTAGCGATCTACATACAGCTCGGAGCCGATTCCATGCTTCCGCTTCCGTCCTCGATGCTCATGTGGACTTGCGGTGTGACCCCGTTGGGGAATGGCCAATGCGTTTCGATTTTAATTGACTGCCTCATAAACGTAGCAAGCGTTTTTACCATTTGCTTCACTATCGACCGATTGCGGTCGAGATTTATTTGATTGTTTGTGAGGGATAATCATACCGAGCAAACCAAATGCAGGCGGGCGGGCACCGTGGCTGGTGTTCGCCCGCCTGGCATAGGAGGCTTTAACCTGAGTGGTTTGCGGGCTAGCGGGCCTGCTTGACCTTTGCCGCTGCCTCGACAAACGACTTCCACAGGTTAAAGTCGGTCTCGAGCGTCTTCCACGTGTACTCGGGGTGCCATTGCACACCCAAGCAGAACGGCTGGCCTTCGACTTCGATACACTCGGGAACGCCGTCGGTTGCCTTGGCGACCAAGCGCGTGCTTTTACCCAGACGCTCGACGCAGCAGTGGTGTGCGGAGTTGGTCTGGATCAGCCTGTGCCCGCCAACCGCGCGCTCCAACAGCGAACCCGGCACGACCTCGACGGGATGCACGGGGTCGTTGAGCACGTGGGTGTGGCGCCACTGCGTGCGGCCCTCGCGAGCGCCCAGGCTCGGCACGTCCATGCACAGGGTGCCGCCAGTGGCGACGTTGAGCAGCTGCGTGCCGCGGCAGGTGGTAAAGAGCGGCTTCTTGGCGCGAAGCACCTCGTTAACCAGCTTAAACTCAAAACGGTCGCGAATCTCGCAGCACAGCGTGGGATCGTAAGGACGCTCGTCGCCCCAACGTTTGGGGTTGACGTCCGGGCCGCCGGGAATAGCGACACCATCGGCGATTTCCACGTAATGACGGATGACCTCAATGTCCTCGGTGATGGACATCTGCAGTGGCAGGCCGCCGGCGGCAAGGATGGCATCGACAAAGACGCTTGCGATTTCCTCGTTGGGAGAGAGCGTCTCGCTTAAAAACGGCTTTGCATCTTCCCAGCGCGGCGCGACGAGGATGAGTGGGCGGTCGGCGGGGGCGACGTCGACGTGCGGGGTATAGGACGAGGAAGTACGTGTTCCGATCATAGGTGTTGCTTTCGAGTTTGGATGGTCATGGCGAGCGAACATGGCAATTGGGCTAGTGGCCCTTAATGGAGTTGAGGAAGTCCTGGGCGCGCTTGGTCTGGGGGTGGTCGAAGAACTCGTCGGGCGTGCCGGTTTCCACGATCTGGCCATCGGCCATAAACACGACGCGGTCGGCCACGCGACGGGCGAAGTTCATCTCGTGCGTAATGACGATCATCGTCATGCCCTGCTGGGCCAGACGGACCATGACCTCGAGCACCTCGTTGATCATTTCGGGATCGAGGGCGCTCGTGGGCTCGTCAAAGAGCATGGCTTTGGGCTGCATGGCAAGCGAGCGGGCGATGGCTACGCGCTGCTGCTGGCCGCCCGAGAGCTGTGCGGGCACCTTATCGGCCTGCTCGGCAACGCCCACGCGGCCCAGTAGGTCCATGGCGCGCTCGCGAGCCTCATCCTTGGAGACGCCCAGCACGTCGACCGGCCCCAGCATGACGTTCTGCAGTACGGTCATATGTGCGAACAGGTTGAACTGCTGAAACACCATACCCAACTCGGCGCGCATGCGGGCAAGGTCTTTGCCTTCCTGCGGAAGCGGCTGACCTTCGATGAGGATCTCGCCCGAGTCGATGGTCTCCAAGCGGTTGATGGTTCGGCACATGGTCGACTTGCCCGAGCCCGAGGGTCCGATCACAACGACGACCTCACCGCGGTCGACCGAGAGATTGATGTCGTTGAGAACGTGCAGATCGCCATAGTGCTTATCGACGTGCTTGAGTTCAATGAGCGGCTGATTGCCGGTGGGGGAAGTGTTCTGTGCCATAATGCTCGGCTCCTTAACCTAAGAGGTGTCGATGGTTAGCGAATGATGGTCGCGCCGGTCTTGTGCGAGACGTAGACGGCGGCTTTGTTGATCGCGACGTTGATGAGGATGTAGATGACCGCGATTACCAGGTACACCGACACGAGCGCGTCGTAGTTGGTGATAAGCACGCGGGCATTTTGCATGAGGTCGGGATAGCTCACCACGTAGGCGACGGTGGTGTCTTTAACAACGACCACGAGCTGCGAAATCAACGACGGAATGATAAATCGAATCGCCTGCGGCAACACGATTTTAAAGGTGATTTTAGCTTTGGAGAGACCGAGCGCCTGGGCGGCTTCGACCTGACCGCGCGGCACGGCGTTGACGCCGGCACGGAAGATCTCGGCAAGTACGCCGGCTGCAGCGAGCGCGACAGGAAGCGTGAGCATCCAAAACGACGGCAGCGCGATCTTGTACTGGGGCAGCACCAAAAAGAAGAAGTAGATGAACAGCAGACTCGGCACGCCGCGGAAGAAATCGGTGAGCACGCGGCAGACCAGCTGCAGCGGCTTAATGTCGCTGGTACGGCCGAGCATAAGGGCTAAGCCCAGCACCAGCGCGATGGCGCCGGCGGTGAGTGCGACTTTGACGGTGCCCTCAAAGCCGGCAAGCAGGAACTTCCAGGTGGTGAGGTGCGTAAAGAAATACCAATAGTGGACCGAAAGCTGGCCGGTCACATAAAAGCGCTGCAGTACCAGGACGGCGAGTGCGGCCACGGCAACAAGCGAGATGGCGGTGCCGATGCGAATCTTGGCGAGCATCTTGGGGCCGGGAGCCTCGTAGAGCGCATCGCGCATAGTAAGTGCAGGGGAGGAATGCTTGCTCATCGGAGGATCCTCACCTTCTTATCGATGTAGTTGCCAACGTGGCTCACCACAAAGGCCGTGCCTAGGTAGCCGAGCGCCGAGATAAAGAACGCGGCGACGCCGCCGAGCGAGCGCGTGTTGATGTAGCTCACCACGCCGGTGAGCTCCTGCGGCTTAAGCGGCACCTGGCTGCCCAAGGCGGTAGTGAGCATGACGGCGATAAAGAGGTTGGTCATGGGCAGCACGCTCGAGCGCAGCGCCTGCGGAATCACGATTTTGGCGAGGATACGGTTAAAGCTCATGCCCAGCGAGCGGGCGGCTTCCACCTGGCCGACGCCTACGGTGTTGATGCCGCTCATAAAGTTCTCGGAGCCAAAGGCCGAGCCCAAAAGGACCGTGGCGACGATAACGCAGGTGCGGTAGGGCAGAACGACTTTGAGCGGCGGCAGCGCGTAGACGACGATGATAAGCAACGCGATGCCGGGGATGTTACGGAAGACCTGGACATACAGGTCGCCAAAGACGCGCAGCGGCTTGAGCGGCGACACGCGCATCACGGTGACGGCGACGGCCAGTACCATGGCGATGGCAAACGACTCAAGCGTCATGCCCCAGGTCGCTAGCAGCGCGTCGATATAGTTCTGGCCATAGAGCGACCAGAGCTCGGAGAGACTCATGCGGACCTCCTGCCGGTAAGGAAAGGGGCTCCCGTGTGTACGGAAGCCCCGACAACTCAGTGAGGAAACAGTTTACCGCAATAAAGCGCATCATGCGTTTCCGTATGGTTTCGTTGCGGCTGTTACCAGGCTCGCTGCCTAGGCGCCGATCTCAGGCAGCTCGGGAACATTGGTGTCGCCCGTACGGTCGCCGATGCAGATCTGCCACAGCTCGGTCCAGGTGCCGTCGTCCTCGATCTTCTTAAGGAAGTCGTTGACAAAGGCGACGCCGTCGGAATCGAGCGGCAGGCCGATGCCATAGGGCTCCTTGCTGCCGAAAGGCTTGCCGGCGATCTTGTACTTACCGGGCTCGCGAACCAGGGCGCTCTGCTGCATGTTGTTATCGATGACGTAGGCGTCAACGCGGCCCTGCTGGAGTGCCTGGCGGGCCTCCTCGTCGGTCTTGAACTCCTGCTGGCTGGCCTTGGGGGCGAACTCCTCCAGGATGGCGGGGCCGTTGGAGCCGGACTGGACGGCGACGTTCTTGTCGGCCAGGTCGTCGACGCTCTTAATGTCGTCGTTATCGGCGAGCACCAGGATGGCTTGCTGGGTGTAGTAGTAGGGGCCGGCAAAGGAGACAAGCTTCTTGCGCTCGTCAGTGATGGTGTAGGTGGCAAAGACGGCGTCGACCTGGCCGTTCTGCAGGACGGACTCGCGCGTGTCCGAGGTCACCTGGGTGATCTCGACCTTGTTCTCGCCCAGAATGTAGTTGGACAGGAGCTGTGCGATACCGGCGTCGAAGCCGCGGGTCTGACCGTCTTTCTCGTTGAGGAGGGAGAAGAGCGTGGAGGTCTGAACGCCACCGATCTTAAAGACGCCGGCGTCCTTGACGGCCGTCGCCCAGGTGCTGGCGGCGATGGCGTCGTCATCGGCCTTGGGGCCGTTGTCGACGAGCTTGTCGAATGCCTTGGCGTCGAGCGTGGTGGAAGCCTCGGTATCCTCGGAGCTCTTGGAAGAGCCGGCGGCGGAACCCTTGTCGGCCTCGGCGCTGGTGTCGGAGCAGCCGGCAAGACCAAGGCCGGCGACGGTTGCGAAGGTGGCGGCAACGAAGCCGCGGCGGTCGAGAACGACCTGCTGGGAGAGGTTCTTGCTCATGGTAGAACACCTTTCTCAATAAAATCCCTAGCGGTTGAGTAGAGTTATACCCTATCGCGCTCAAATGGGTCAACACGAAATAACTCAGAAACATACTTGCCTTATGGGTTATTCTACCTACCAAAAAGGGACAGGCACCTTTGTGGTGGTTCTTGCAGATGTGGCGGCCTGCCTCGCTGCTTTGTCTCAATCTGTAACAGGTAGACGAGGAAATGGGTTCTAACTGTTACAGATCGAGATTTTCTCTTCAGGGGAATTCGAATGTCTCAATCTGTAACATCTGGACGGCCAAAAGGTCTCTACCTGTTACAGATTGAGACAAAGGTCAGGGACTAAGACGTCTTGTCTAGATCTGTAACAGTTAGACGGGAATTCGGGCTCTAGATGTTACAGATTGAGATAATCGCGTCGCGAAAATTAAAACCTCCGCAGGGATGCTTCCCTTGCGGAGGTTTTCTTACTCGTTGAGCAGTCTCACGGTTTCGGCGGCCATGTTCTCGACCGTCATGCCGTTCTGCGCGAGCAGTTCGTTGGGGTCGTAGCGGTCGGGGAAACCCTTGGCGATGCCAAAGGTGCGGGTGCGCAGCGGCGTGCAAGCCAGATAACATGCCACGCGCTCGCCCCAGCCACCGTCCAGGATGCCGTCCTCGATGGTCACGACAACGCGGTGCTCGTCGGCAAGGCTGTCGAGGAATTCGCGGTCGAGTTCAGTCGCGAAGCGTGGGTTGACGAGCGTGGCCTCGATACCGTATTCGGCGGCCAAGCGGTTTGCCACGCGCTCGCCCAGCTCAAAGAAATCGCCGAGCGCGAGCACGGCCACATCGCGGCCCTGGCGCGCCACGTTGTAACGGGCGATGCTGTAGTCGGCATCCTCGGCAGGTGCCAGGTCGGGGCGGCTTACCAGGCCAATGCCCGGCACGCGAATTGCCACGGGGTGCTCGCGGTGATCGAGCGACCAGCTCAGCATGGACAGATATTCCTCCATGCAGGCCGGCGCCAGGTAACGCATGTTGGGAAGAGCGCCCAGCATGGAAATATCAAAGAACGAAAGGTGCGTCTCGGACGTGGTGCCAAAGATCGACGCGCCAAATACCAGGATGGTCGCCGGGGCGTCGTTGAGGCACAGATCGTGCCACAGCTCGTCATAAGCGCGCTGTAAAAACGTACCGTACACGCCAAAGACCGGCTTGGCGCCCGAGCGGGCGAGCGCGGTGGCAAAGGTGACGGCGTGCTCCTCGGCAATACCGACGTCGACAAACTGCTTGCCGGCGGCAGCGCGAAGCTCGGGTGTAAAGCCCATGATGTAGGGCGTGGCGGCCGTGATGCCCACGACCTGCGGATCGCGCTCGATGGCGGCGCTCAGGGCCTCGCCCGTAATATCGGCATAGGTGCGCGGCGCGGGCTCGCTCGGATGACCCGGGCAGAGCTTGCGGCCGGTCGCCATGTCAAAGGGGCCAACGTGATGCCAGCGCTCGGGATCGCTTTGGGCCGGCTCAAAGCCCTTGCCCTTGGCGGTCGAGATGTGCAGCACGATGGGGTGGTCGATGTCGCGCAGCTCCTGCAGCGTGTCGACCAAGGCCAACACGTCGTTACCGGCGTCCAGATAGCGGTAGTCGAGTCCCATGGCGCGGAAGATATTGCGCTCGGCAGCACCGTTGCTGGCGCGCAGCTCGGCAAGGTTACGATACAGGCCACCATGGTTCTCGGCGATGGACTGGTCGTTATCGTTGACGATGATGATCAGATTGCTGTCGAGTTCGGCGGCATTGTTAAAGCCCTCAAACGCCAGACCGCCCGAAAGCGAGCCGTCGCCAATAATGGTGATGACGTTGTAGCTGTCGCCTGCCAGATCACGCGCGTGCGCCAGGCCGCAGCCCAGGCTCACCGATGTGGAGGTGTGGCCCATGGCGAACAGGTCGTGCTCGGACTCGTCGGGGTTGGCAAAGCCGGAAGCCTCGCCAAAACGCTCCGGATCGATATAGGTATACGCGCGCCCGGTCAGTGCCTTGTGGGCGTAGGTCTGGTGCGACACATCGAAGACGATCTTGTCGGTGGGGGAGTTAAACACGCGATGGAGCGCGACCGTGAGCTCAACAACGCCCAAGTTGGGGGCAACGTGTCCACCGACGGCGGCGGAGCTTTCGAGGATGGCATGGCGGATCTCGTCGCAGAGCAGTGGAAGCTCGGCGCGATCGAGAGCCTTGACGTCCTCGGGCGTTGTCGTTTGCGTAAGCAGCATCGTTGTTGGTTACTCCATGCGAATCGAGCACCGGCGCTCCCTCGGCCGGCACAATTGCACAAGACAGTCTCGCACATTTTGGCGTTTGATATGTGACGGCGGCGCGGTGATTCGCCAACTGGTGGGGCAAAACGTTTTGTCCGATGCCATACTGGTAGGTTCCATGATGATTTTATTGATAGTGCGCAGGCAATAGCTCGCCGCCGTGAGCCACTGGAAGGAGGCCGCATGTCCAAAACCGCTCGTGCCGAGAGGATCGCGCGCGAAGTCGACCGTGCTGCCCGCCGGCTGGCCCAAGCGGGGCGTTTGGACCTGACGCGCGAGTTTATCCAGCATGGCGATGTGACGGTGTATACGCATGTGACCTCGGTGGCGCGGGCAAGTCTGTCCTTTGCCGAGCGCTTGGGCCGCGTCGGTGTCTCGGTTGACCGCGCCTCGTTGCTGCGCGGGGCCCTGCTGCACGATTACTATCTCTATGACTGGCACGATTCCGATCCAAGCCATCGGCTGCATGGCTTTCGCCACCCGTTTTTTGCCCTAGCGCGTGCCGAAGAAGATTTTGAGCTGACGTCGCGCGAGCGGAATATCATCGTGCGGCATATGTTTCCGCTGGTGCCGGTGCCGCCGACGTGTCGTGAGGCTTGGATTGTGTGCCTGGCGGATAAATGGTGCGCGCTGCGCGAGACGGTCGCCGGCCGTCTGCCGCGCAAGGACGAGGCAGACGATGGCGTGAGCAGCGAATCGAGCGAGAAGAGGAGAGGGTAGACGGTGGGGACCGCGATCGACATGACATTTGGCGGCGCGACGCTTGCCGCCTGCCCACTCTCGGCACTGGTGCTCTCGTTTGCCTTTTACGGGTTTTGCGGCTGGGCATGGGAATCGACAGTCTGCGCCATGCTCAACCACGGACGTTTTGCCAACAGCGGCTTTTTGCTGGGGCCGTGCTGCCCCATCTATGGTGTGGGCGGCATAGCCTGCTGGCTTTTGCTGCGTGGGATTCCGGATGCCTCGGGCCAGTTTGTCGCCGCGGCGCTTGTATGCAGCGTAATCGAGTACAGCGTGGGCCTTTTGTTGGAAAAGACAACAGGCGCACGCTTTTGGGATTACTCGCACCTGCCGTTTAACCTGCACGGACGCATCTGTCTGTACTGGGCCTGCGCGTTTGGCCTGGGTGCGTTGTGCATTTGCCGTTTAGTGGAGCCGGCATTGCTGGGGCTGCTTGGCCATCTGCCGGTGCTGATTGTGCGGCTGTCTGCCTTTATCGTCGCGGTCGCGATGATGGTTGACGCGGTGTGCTCGTTGGCGAGCTGGCGGCGTCTGTCCGATCAGCTGGAGCGCGTCCGGGCCGACCTTGCCGACCGTATCAACGAGTCGCTTGCCGATGCGTCCGACTCCATGCTCGAACGTATTCCCGAATCGGCAATCGACTCGGTGGCTCAGACGCATATCCGCAGCCGTGCCGTTAACGCGTGGCTGGCCGAGTTGGGCGACGCGACGCTCGATGCCCTTCGTGAGAAGGCTTCGGTGCCGACGTTTATCTCGGATGGTGCTCGCGGCCTGGCGCTTGCCGCCCGCCGCGTGGCCGATGCCGCACCGAGCATGCCTCGCCCGTCGCTCGGCCGCCGCCGCGCCGGCAAACGCGCGAGCCGTCCGGTGCCGAGCGTGTCGCTCAGCCGCCGCGACCTGCGTTTCTTTA
>ERZ1026858.568-NODE-568-length-20067-cov-45.831301_pt1 | contig 20067 bp, 18 predicted proteins | sample MGYA00380159_ERZ1026858 | MGnify/ENA primary metagenome ERZ1026858 (study PRJEB33269, sample SAMEA4719795) | human gut metagenome | biome: human-associated habitat; feature: organic feature; material: feces | place: Cameroon | collected 2013-10 ...
GTAACTTTCTGCGCCTTCCCAGGTCCGAAGGTGTAATAGATAGCCTCTTCCTCATCACATACCTCGCCTTGCGAATTGGCAAGGGTGAGATGGATGATAACAATAACGCAACTTATATGATGCAAGGAAGCCTTTCTTACGATTGCGTGACATATATCCATGTATAAATAAACCTGATATTTTACACCAAAAGATACAAGTATTAATGTTAATCAGGTTTACGATATCAAGTAACTCATCTGTTAAGAACTGAATCTATAACACTATTGTTTCTAAGAGTGTTACAGATGTAACAATGCAACAAAAATGGTAGTCGATGAACGATATTTTATGATATAATATACCGTTTGTCACTACCTTTGCAGCAGAAATTCAGAAACAATAACGCTAACAATTATGAATAAATCATCAAAGTTATCAATCATCCCGGTGATGCTCTGTTTCTTCGCCATGGGATTTGTAGATTTGGTAGGCATCGCCTCCAACTACGTAAAGGAAGATCTCAACCTCAATGATGCAACAGCCAATCTGTTTCCATCCCTGGTATTCTTCTGGTTTCTCATCTTCTCGGTTCCTACGGGAATCCTGATGAATAAGATAGGTAGAAAGAAGACAGTACTCCTGTCTTTGCTTGTTACCGTTATCTCACTCCTTTTGCCCATTTTCGGCGAAAACTTTGAACTGATGCTCGTGTCATTCTCTTTGCTCGGCATCGGAAACGCCTTGATGCAGACCTCCCTGAACCCGCTGGTTTCAGTGGTTACGTCAGGTCAGAACCTGGCATCCACATTGACCTTCGGTCAGTTTGTCAAGGCCATTGCTTCCTTCCTGGCTCCATACATCGCTATGTGGGGCGCCATGGCAAGCATTCCAACCTTCGGTTTGGGCTGGAGAGTTCTCTTCCCAATCTATATGATTATCGGAATCGCAGCCACCTTCTTCCTGGCTGGTACGCCTATCGAAGAAGAGAAGAACGAGGGTAAGGCTTCCGGTTTCGGTGAGTGCTTCAAGTTGCTCGGCAAACCTATCGTGCTGCTTTCCTTCATCGGTATCATGTGCCATGTGGGCATCGATGTAGGTACCAACACCACTGCTCCTAAGATTCTGATGGAGCGCTTGGGATGGACGCTGAACGAGGCAGCCTTCGCTACATCGCTCTACTTTATTTTCCGTACCATCGGATGTTTCACCGGTACAGCCTTCCTCCGCATGATGAAGACCCGCACATTCTTCGTTATCAGCGTAGTGATGATGGCTCTGAGTATGATTGGCATGTGGATAGGAGAGAGCAAGACGATGCTCTATATCGCTATCGCCCTCGTGGGATACGGCAACTCTAACGTCTTCTCCATGATTTTCTCTCAGGCGCTGCTTGCTTTGCCTGATAAGAAGAATGAGGTGAGTGGATTGATGATCATGGGACTCTTTGGTGGTACCATCTTCCCATTGTTCATGGGATTCGCCAGCGATACATTCGGTCAGGTAGGTGCCGTGGCAGTCATGGCAGTAGGTGTAGTTTATCTCTTCACTTATATCCGCAAGTTATAATCTGCAGGTTATCATCTGCAAGTTATCATTGCAAGCATAATAAAAAACGTTCACTATCGTTTATAATGTATATATGTAATAAGGTGTAATTATGGAAACAAAGAATTTAGATACAAAATATTGTGTAGGTTTGGGTGAGATTCTCTTTGACGTTCTCCCTACTGGTTCTCAACTCGGCGGTGCTCCTGCCAACTTCGCTTACCACGCTGGTCAGCATGGTCTGCATTCTGTAGCCGTCAGTGCTGTGGGCAAGGATGTTCTGGGCGATACAGCTCTCCGCCTGCTCGATGAGAAGAAGCTCAAGTATGTGATGCCTGTAGTGGATTATCCTACAGGCACTGTTCAGGTGCAGCTCGATAAGGAGGGTGTTCCTACATACGATATCAAGCAGAATGTGGCTTGGGACAATATCCCATTCACTGATGATATCAAGGAGATTGCTGCCAATGCTGGTGCTGTTTGCTGGGGTTCTCTGGCTCAGCGCAGTGAGGTAAGCCGCAAGACCATCTATACGTTCCTCGATCATACTCCAGAGGATTGTCTGAAGATTTTCGACATCAATCTCCGTCAGAACTTCTATACTCCTGAGGTGATTACCGAGAGTTTGAAGCGCTGCAATGTGTTGAAGATCAACGATGAGGAGTTGATTACCATCGGCCGCCTCTTCGGTTATCCTGGTTTGGATATCGAGAACAAGTGCTGGTTGATTCTCGGCAAGTATAATCTCGATATGCTCGTATTGACCTGCGGTGTGAACGGCAGCTATGTTTTTGCCCCAGGCGTGAAGTCATTCCAGGAAACTCCAAAGGTTGAGGTGGCTGATACCGTAGGTGCAGGTGATAGCTTCACCGGTACTTTCTGTGCCAGCATCCTGAAGGGCAAGACCATCCAGGAGGCTCATGAGCTTGCCGTTAAGGTGAGTGCCTACGTTTGCACCCAGAACGGTGCGATGCCAGTCATCCCTGAGGAATTTACCAAGTAAGCCCCCATATTGGTCTGGCATAAGAGCATGTATAAGTAGAGTTGATAGATTTGTTATTGAACAGTTGATAAAGAGTTTAATGTTAGTTAGGTAGCTGCAATCCGCCCGTGAAGAGTAGGTTGCAGCTTTGCTTTTTTTTTCAGTTTGTTATTGGGTGTGGGTGGTTAAAATCTGTGAAATAAAGTGAAAAAACTTGGATTGCTGAAATAAAATGGATATATTTGCGTCATTTAAAAAAATAAACTTAAATAAGTAAAAGAATTTTGATTTGAGGCAAATATTTGTTATAGTGTTATTATGGCTGGTGGGTATTTCCGGTTTCTGCCAAACCCCTATGCGTTCCGATAGTACTGAAATTCCGGATTTCGAGAAATGTTTCAGACTCTTGGAAGAGAATCGCCGTGTCTATAACCAGTATAACGACAGCATCTTCCTGTTCAGGGATCATGTGGCCTGGACCAACTTCTTCAAGCGTCGTGCCTTGAAGAATACGCAGCTTTTCCTGGCTAACAAGGAGATAATCTCAACCGTGTTCGATTATTTCAGGCAGGATAGGGAGAAGATTCCCACCAAAGCTTATCGCCTGTTGTACGATGGCTTGCAGTTCTTGTATCTTGAAGAAAAAATAGACCCGTTCCTGGGTAATGACCTCTGCGATATACTTTTGGATTTTTATCGGAGCGGAAGATGTCCTGAACATCTGAATTTTGCTGGATGGGTAGACTGCATTAAGGGCGAATTCCTTTACCATATTTATACCATGGGTAAGGATTCCGATGCCTTGAAACAATCTTACATGTATCTGAAGCGTGCCATCAATGAAGACCGCTACTACTCGCCCAACCCCAAGGAGTCTTGGCTGCTTGCGCTGGGAAACCTGGCCATTACCAACTGGCTGAATTACAAGATGCAGACCGTGGAGGAGTATTATGCCTACGTGGCGGAATTCAGACGGTTACAGCAGTTGCCGCTGACCTTCCAGTTGATGAGTCAGAAGACTTATGAGCTACTGAAGCTGCAAGCTGCCAATGCTGATGAAAGGCTGGTCCGCAATGTGTATCTGGCAGATACCACCATCATGGAGAAGCAGCATGCTGACTCCCTGATGCAGGAGATTATAGCCCGGAATCTTGCCAAACCTCATCTGTCGGAGCTTTCCTTTTCCCGTACCCTGATGATGCAGGTGCTGATAGGACAGTTCACGGCGAAGGAAGCCATGAAGTCGGCAAGAAAAAGATACCGCCAGGAGTTTAGGAAGAGAATCGATAATGAGCGGTTTGACCATATAGAGCTCCAGAACGTGCTGCTGCCTTATGTGAACTTCTTCTATCTGAACGACTTGGCAGATGTTCCCTTCCGCAGGAAGCGTGCTGCCGTGAAGCAGATGTATGAGGACATCATCACCATCTACCACCATCGTCTGGACCAGCAGACGGATAATTCGTATGTGAAGTATCTGAATTTTTTCGCCACCTATCCCCGTGCCATCAAGTACCTGAAGGAAGAGGAGCGCATCCGTTATCTCAACGAGTTGAATGTGGCAACCCAGGTTACCACCTATGCCCATTCCGTGAATGTGGCGATGATAGCCAGGGAGCTGATGGAAGGCATCCTGGAATATCAGCCTGAATTGTTGAAGGGAGCGCTGGGGAAAATCAGACATGGTAAGGTTTTGCTGAACTCGAAGAAGTGTCTTGACTTCATCTATGAAGCAGCCTTCTATCATGACATCGGCAAGAACGGCATCATCTCGACGGTCAACAACGACTATCGTCCATTGACAGATGAGGAGTATGCCATCATCAAGACCCATCCTGCTCTGGGAGCCGAACTGCTGAAGATAGCTCCTTCGCTCTATGAGAAATATCATGACACCACCCTGGGGCATCACAAGTGGTATAACGGCAAGGGAGGCTATCCTGAAGACTTTGACAACACGAAGTCGCCTAAGCGCATCCTGATAGACATCATCACCCTGAGCGACTGTATGCAGGCTGCCACCGAGCATATCGGCAGGAACTACAAGGAAGGCAAGACCTTCGACATGGTGATGGAGGAGTTCCGCAAGGGTGCGGGTACGAAGTTTAATCCTGACCTGGTGAAGTTCATAGATACTCACGATGACGTGGCGCGCGACTTGGCTGTGCTCATCAACGATGCCTGGGTGGATATCTATTTCAACATCTACAGTAAGTTTATGAGATAATATCCGCTGATATATTATTAACTCAAGTGATATATTATTAGCTCAAGTGATATATTATTAGCTCAAGTGATATATTATTAGCTCAAGTGATATATTATTAACTCAAGTGATATATTATTAACTCGAGTTTCGCAAGTTTTGCTCCACACGCCCTGAAAGGGCAGAAGCTCCTAGCCCAGGGCATCGCCCTGGGTTATTATGGACGCAACCCTGTCGCCCTGTAAGGGCAAAAGCTTTAAAGAACCGGGCTATTTACAAGGCTTTTGCCCTTACAGGGCGCCTTGCTGATTGCTATTATACCCAGGGCGCTGCCCTGGGTTAGGAGCTTTTGGGCTTTCAGCCCGTACTTAAACCACATGCGAAACTTCAGTTATTAAAAAAAAATGCCGATAGGATTTTCTCCTACCGGCACTTTTTTGTTGTTCAGTTCTTCTCAGTTCTTCTCAGTTCTTTTCAGTTCTTCTCAGTTCTTTTCAGTTTTTCTCTGTTCTTTTCAGTTCTTTTCAGTTTTTCTGCAAGCCCTACGGCATACAGCTGGTTACACCTAAGGTGGTGGCAAGTGCGGTTAATACAGCAATCGCAATCTGAAGCAAAGTTTTCCAAGTGTCCTTTTTCATAAGCAAATGTTTTTTAGTGATTAATTATTAGTGATTCATGATTATTTAATTAGTGATTAATTCCTTTAGTGGTTAGGTATAGCCCCCGAAGGGGCTATGTCTAGAGGCCCATTTGACCGCCCCCGGTAGTTCCGCCACCTTCCTGGTCGGTACCGCCTCCTTCAGTAGTTCCACCGCCTTCAGTAGTTCCACTACCTCCCTGGTTGGTACCACCGCCTTCAGTAGTACCGTCACCCTCGGTAGTTCCACCGCCTTCCTGGTTGGTTCCACCACCCTCGGTAGTTCCACCGCCCGGATTACCGGTTCCGTCACCGTCTCCCTGAGCAGAATACTCGTCGTAGGCAGCAATTCTGGTGAGCTTCTTCAGCTCGCTGTTGCTCCATGACTTCGTATTTCTCACAATCAGGTGAATGCCTAGCACGCTTGCAGCGCTTACCTTCTCCTTGCTCACCTCGCCACGCGAAGTCATACCCACGGAGAAGAGGCCGAGGTCTGAGAGACGCACGCTCTTGCCATCAAGGATAAGCTCCTTCAGACAGTCGAGGGTATCCATCAGTACACCGTGGATAGTACCACGACTGTATGGCGAGTTGTGTTCTGAGATATGAGTTACGAAGTCCTCGAAACCCATCTCACGGTCGCTCACTGCGGTAGCATACCAGAGTTTCTTACCAGCGTTCTCTCCACTCTGTGGAGTACGCGTAATTTTACGATACTTACAAGTTCCCTGTCCCATAATTTTTAGTGTTTAATTTGTTAATGATTAATTATTAATTGTAAATGATTAATTGTTAATTGTATATGATTAATTGTTAATTGTAAATGATTAATTACTCAAGTTTCTCAAGTTTTGCTCCACACGCCCTGAACCAACGGTCACCGGCCGAAGGGAAAGGTAAAGGGCAGAAGCTCCTAGCCCAGGGCATCGCCCTGGGTTATTATGGACGCAACCCTGTCGCCCTGTAAGGGCAAAAGCTTTAAAGAACCGGGCTATTTACAAGGCTTTTGCCCTTACAGGGCGCCTTGCTGATTGCTATTATACCCAGGGCGCTGCCCTGGGTTAGGAGCTTTTGGGCTTTCAGCCCGTACTTAAACCACATGCGAAACTTCAGTTATTTATAAAGAGAGGTTGGCGCCCCTATCTCTGAATGACGGTGCAAAGATACGACCTTTTTTTGACTCAACCAAATTTCGGGCGGCGATAAGAGCCGATTTTCAGCAGCTTTCAAATTGTAAGTTGGTTAATAATTACAAGTCATAGTTTAGAGATAAGAAAAATATAGAGTTGCGGAGCAGAAAATATAGAGTTCTGACTTAAATATCTTCAAATAAGCATATTATCCGAAGAATCAATCAACTGCAGAAATGACTCAATTACTCAGTTACTCAATTACTCAGTTTATTTCAAGCCGTATACTTTTCTCTCTATAGAATAGATATTATATATATTAATATATATAATATAATTTATATACTTACGATTTATAATCAAGATTGGCATATAGGGGGTCAGAAATAAACTGAGTAATTGAGTAACTGAGTAACTGAGTCAAAAAACGCTCAAGAAGCCCTCACCCTTCTATTCATCCTAACTGAGTGGACTCAATAGTAAAAAAGTAAAGATTTTGCTATCCCCAATACTATCTGATCACTTTTTCTAAAACTTTTCTATGAATTCCTTGCATGTTTCGAAATAAAGTCGTAAATTTGCTCACATAAACGAAATATTAATAACATACGGATTATGAAGCAGGTAGAAGAAAGATATATCAGTTTGCTGACCGATTTCGGTTTCAAGCGAATTTTCGGATCAGCTCCCAACAAGGATTTGCTGATCTGTTTCCTCAACAGCTTGTTCAACGGAAGACAGGTTGTTAAGGACGTGAAGTATCTGAATCCGGAGAACGTGGGCGATATCTATACCGACCGCAAGGCCATCTTCGATGTATATTGCGAAGGAGAAAACGGCGAGAAGTTTATCGTGGAAATGCAGAATGCATACCAGACATACTTCAAGGACCGTGCCCTGTTCTATTCCACCTTCCCTATCCGTGAGCAGGCTCCTAAGGGTAGTGAATGGGATTTCAAGCTCAACCATGTTTACACAATTGCCCTGCTCAACTTCAACATGAACGAGGAAGCCTTCAATAAGGAGGAAATCCGTCATCATGTACAGCTATGCGATACAGCTACGCACAAGATTTTCTACGATAAGCTGGAATTTATCTACGTGGAAATCGCTAAGTTCGACAAGTCGCTTGACGAGTTGGAAACGCTCTACGACAAGTGGCTCTATGCCCTAAAGAATCTCTACAAGCTTACCCAGCGCCCTAAGGCGTTATGCGACAAGGTCTTCGACCGCCTCTTCGAAGAAGCCGAGATAGCAAGATTCACTCCGCAGGAGCAGCGGGAGTATGAAGCCAGCAAAATGGCATATCGTGATATCAAGAATTCGATTGATACAGCCAAGCGAGAAGGGAAAGAAGAGGGCCTGGCTGAAGGCATGGAGAAGGGATTAGCTCAAGGCATGGAGAAGGGGCTGGCTGAAGGAATGAAAAAGGGCTTGGCTGAAGGAGTGGAAAAAGGCCTGGCTGAAGGCATGGAGAAGGGCATGAACAAGCGAAGCCTTGAAATTGCCAGAAAGATGCTGGCGAATGGTATGGATGCTGCCACGGTGATGGAAATAACAGGATTGTCGGAGAGTCAGTTACAGCAACTGAAAGGATAAGGGCAAATCTAAGACGAATCTCTATTATATCAAAAAGTCCTATACTGCTTACTCCCAGGTAGTTATAAATTTCCCCCAAGTTGGGGGAATCTACATTTTATTTCCTGATTATTCAAAAGTGTACGAGTTCGTACACAATTTGAATTGGATACATTGAATATTAACTAAACTCAAGTTTCGCATGTAAGCCCCACACGCCCTGAAGGGGCAGAAGCTCCTAGCCCAGGGCAACACCCTGGGTATTAATGTTATATAAACCAACGCCCTGAAAGGGCAAAAGCTTTACAATTATGGCACAATCATTGTCAAAAATTTACATACATTTGATTTTCCACATCAAAACCACGAGCCCAAAAATCCGTAAAATGATTTGGAGCGACTTCATAATTATATCGGCAAACTTGTTAAAACTACGGGATGTGCAGAGATAAAGGCAGGTGGTGTAGGAGATCATGTTCATGTCTTGTTCATTTCAGTTGTAGATAAAACATTACAATACATTGCCAATCAGAAAGAGCATCACACAAAGCATTCGTTTGCAGAGGAATATAGAGCGTTCTTGCAATTATATAATGTGAAATATGATGAGAATTTCGTATTCCGGGATTAGGTGGGCTGCGTGATATTGTAAAGCTTTTGCCTAGTAATTGAAAGCTTTTGCCCTTTCAGGGCGACAGGCTTGCACACATCATACCCAGGGCGATGCCCTGGGCTAGGAGCTTCTGCCCTTTCAGGGCGTGTTGAGCTCACTTGTTAAACTTGAGCATAGAGTAAAAAATACATCATATATGGCGTGTTGAGCTCACTTGTTAAACTTGAGCATAGAGTAAATAAATACATCATATATGGGGGGTGTTGGGCTCACTTGCTAAACTTGAGCAAGGAGCCTACTTGAAAAAGTCTTTTTTGATCATTTCTTCAAATGTAACCATCTGATAATCAAAATGGCGTTTTGTAGGATAAAGAACCTAAAACTACTTTTTAAGGTGGACTCAGTAAGAAAAAAGATCAGCCTTACGAGTTTCAGCGTGGCGCTGGAGTAAAAATTCCACCCCTCATAACATTTACGAAAGCCGTGGAAATGGTAACGGAATTACCTGCCCATCCATAAAAGACGAGGGGAGAAAGTGTTGCACTAAAATTGCTCACTTTTTCCCCTATTTTATATATTTTTCTGAGAATCATTAAAAAAAAGATATACATTGTGAAAATTAAATATTTTCACGACTCTTGCAAATATCGAAAAAATTGTGTAACTTTGTACTCAAAATATAATAGACTATGGCAAGAGGTAATAGATATGATAAATCATACTCTGATAAGTATTTGAAAGAAAAGAAGATCGAGAGAGTGGGACCACTTCTTGACCAGATGATCATTGATGATATCTCTCCTCTTAAATTGATGAAAATGGAGTTTGATATAGCAAATCCTACTGTCAGAAAACTGAGAGATATGAATTCCTCTATATCTAATAATACACTTAACAAATTCTGCTATATTATAGGTTACTATCTTCATCAGGAAACTGTGGCGGTAGAGAACTACCAGAAACATGTTAAGGAACGGGAGCTATGGCTAAAAAAGCTCTATGATATGAAAGAAAAATACCATAAAATATATGGTGATTCGGCTGATGATGTTGAAGACTTGATTAGGAAGAAGATAGATTTGCGTAAGTTCGTAACGCAAGGAATCAAATAAATATAATATGCCGTCTCATACCAGCTATGAGCGACAAGAGATTTGATAAACATACACTAATTTTTTAAAACAATGGAACATTCATTATGTATTTGGGGGCATGTCTGAGCTTTATGCCGTTCTATGTCCCCGATAGCAACGTCACCTTGTGAAAATCGCAGGGGCCAACTCCACTAACTTGTGAGGTAAGTAATGGTCATTTTTTCATGAAATTTTGTATATGAAAAACATGATGACAAGGTTCTTTCTCAGAACCTTGATTGCTCTTGCCAAGACGGGGGCAATCAGCCTAAGTGTAGTTATCGTTGTCTCTTTCAACGACAATTCTGCGTTGGAGATGACTACAAGTGCCCATAACCTTTTAAAACTAATGAACTATGACAATCAAGATTGCAATTAATATAGAAAATGCACATGGTTGGCATATTGGTAATAACATCTTCGGTGGTAATTCTGGGAAGAAATCATCAGGTTCTTCTTCAGAAGATAATCTCAATGATGCTGATTTTGAAGTGGTAGATGAGGAGCCTCAAAAAGCGGAAACCCCAATTTCTGGATATGTGGGCCGTTCTGCTGCTTTACCTGCACAACTTAAAAGCAAGAAAGCAAAGAAGATTCTTGCGGGATTGGTGCGAATTAATGTATTGGATGAGAATTTTCAACCTAACAACCTAACCTGGTATGCAAGAGGATATTTAGCCCGTCGAATAGCTGATACATTGGGAATTTCTAATGTGTGGGTCTTCTTTGGTGATTTCTGGCATTTGGATTCTGCTACCTTGAGAACGAAGTATAATGAATCTCTAGGAATGAAAAAAACGTTTGAATTTGAAGATTTAATACATGATATCATTAACAGACGTTAAAAAATAGCCAAAAACCGGTACGGCCGTATCTGGTACGTACCAGTTTTGTTTCGGTTGTTTGCCGTATCTTTGCCCCGGAATTCAGAACCAACATGGTCTGGGTTCCGGGGCTTTTCCGTATATGGAAAATTGGTACCGCTTCCAGGGTACGGGATTTGGCGAATGGTCGCAGCTCCAACTTGATATTACATATAATGATGAAAGAAATGAAACCGTATTATTTCGAGCATCCTCAATATGGAAAAATGAGAGTGATGATGGTGGGAGGCAAGATCTTCTTCAACATGAGCGACTTGCATCGTATTTTCGACAAGACACCTAAGGAACTCTTTGAGATCGTGGCTGACACAGAGGGTGAGTTGAGAAACTTCCATATCGTGATGGAGCCAAAGAAGGAAGTTGAATTCAGAACCTTCTTCCTGGATATGGAAATGATGACTTCCAGCCGCAGAAAGAAAAACGTTGCCGTGGATTATAACTTCTGCGATGAGGTGATGGTTGCAGACATGGTGAACCCGCAGAAGCGTGGTGACAAGTTGATTGCCAAGTGGTTGCTGGGATTCATCAAGAATAGTCTGAACAACAAGATGTTTGTGTATTGCTACTGTGCTGATGGTGTTTTCCTGCTGTCTGACAACTCGGAGGTTATGCCTACCGACGTTCGTTTCAATGGCAGAATCCTGACCATCAATGACCAGATTTTTGATTAATAACATATCTTTCTAAAACTTCAATATATATGAGCAAGAAAAGTTTTTTGGCAGCTGCTGAGGCTGCTACAGAGGCGCTTTTGAACGCCCAGAGAGTAGATGCCAGTGTGATTACTGACGAGTGTGGCAACATTGCTATCCGTAAGGCTCCTTGGAACGATACGGAGACTATTGCAGAGGAGGCGAAGGTGATTCCGGGCAGAATGGTATGCAGCGGAGGCGAATGCGGCGACAAGCTCGACTTCAAGCCTTATGCCGTGACGGGCGAGAAGAGATATACCGAGATTATCCATACCTCGCATGGTGCCCTGAGAACATCCCCTCAGCGTGTGTTCGCTTCCTTCTCCTTCCCTAAGGACATGAACAAGTCAGATATCCTGAAGTATCTTTACAAAGAGGTGCTGGAGATCAAGGGCAAGGCTAAGCATTTCAAGGAGGAAGTGGCATGGGAACAGTACAAGTAATGGCATTGAATCCGGCACGCAGGGGCAATATGGGAAGACTCAACTCTTCCCAGCCTCTGACGGTCTACGACAGCCTGACAGCCCAAAACTGGCTGAAGGGAGTGATAGAACAGATACGTGGTGAGAAACCGATAACTGGCGTTGGTGACGGCGACGTGAAGGCGGTGAAGAAGGCTAGAGAGGCACTGAAGAAGCAGTTGCCGATCCGTGCCATCCACTACTACAGATTCAGGAACAACCACCGTTCTGCCGAGGATGCGGACCCTGAGAGTTTCCTTTTTCAGACCACCGTGGACGTGGATGATGTGGAGTATGTGGAGCAGGCGCTGGAGAAGGCGCGCGAGCTGAACTGCAGCGACACGATATGGAAGGGGAAACTGCTGCATCTGGAGTATTCGGCTAGAAAGAAACTGCATATCGACATCCGTATGCCGATGGGCATGACCATCGAGGAGACGCAGAAGGCGTATTGTGAGGCGGCTGGGATTCCCTACGACAAAAGCTGCATCACGCCGGAGCGAATCATCTTTATCACGGATAAGGACTCCGAGATTTACCGTTCGAAGGAGTGGTATGGGGTGCTGCCGGATGAAGAGATAAAGGCTCGCAGAGAGGCTTTTCTCAAGCGTGGCTTAACGATTGACGGCAGGGGGACGGCTCGCTACAGCTTGCTTGCCGGGGATTGCAAATCCCCGGAACGCCTGGCGGGAGACTTTCAGGGGAAAGTACCTAATGATAGTAATCATAAAGTTCAAAGTTCAAATCTCAAAGTTCAAAGTTCCGAAGACGAGGAATATCCTGCTCCTCCATCGATGCCCAAGAAGCTGCCGAAGCTGGTGGAGCTGCTGATATCCAAGACTCCGGAAATCTATCAGCCAGCTGTGGCTTGCGCCATTTTCCCTCCGCTGGCTACCCATCTCTGGAGAACGAAATTCAGATATATCGACAACGTGGAGCACGAAGCTACCCTGATGACCTGTCTGCTTGCAGGTACAGGTGCTGGTAAAAGTTGTGTACAGAAACCTATCGATTTCATCATGGAGGATATCCGTAAAAGAGATGCCGAAAACCTGAAGCGTGAGAAGGAATGGAAGGATGAAATGATGCGCAAGGGTGCCAACAAGGATAAGCGCAAACGCCCTGAGAATCTGATTATACAGGAGATTGATGCCGATATGACCAACCCTGCCTTCGTGATGCGTACCGCTGAAGCCAAGGAACATTTCCTTTATACTTCGCTGAACGAAATCGACCAGTTTGATGCACTCAAAGGTAGCGGTTTTCAGCAGTTCCGCATTATGTGTCTCGCCTTTGACCCAGGTAATTTATACGGACAAACGCGAGTCGGAACACAAAGTGTCACCGAGCGTGTCACCATCCGTTTCAACTGGAATGCTTCTACCACCATCCATAAAGGCATCAAGTATTTCAAGCGAGTGCTGACCGATGGTCCGGTTTCCCGAATCAACTTCTGTACCATCCCCGAAAGAGACATCGGCGAGGACATTCCCATCTATGGAACCTACGATGAGGAATTCAGAAATTCTCTGAAACCTTACATCGATAATCTCTGCATGGCTTCGGGTCTGGTGGAATGCAAGGAGGCTTTTCATCTTGCCGAGGTACTGAAGGATGAGAATGCGGAGTTCTCCCGTCTGTCGCAGGACAGGGTCTATGAGAATCTGAGCTTCCGTGCCAACGTAATCGGCTATCTGAAGGCGTGTGTGCTCTATGTGGCGAACGGTTACCAGTGGGAGTCGGAGATTGAGGATTTCATCCGCTGGAGCGAGCGTTACGACCTCTACTGCAAGATGCGTTTCTTCGGTGATGCCATCAAGAAGGCGGAGCTGGAGTGTGATCAGGAGAGCAAGAGAGGTCCGGCAAGTATCCTGGGATTCCTGCCAGAGGAGTTCAACTATCAGCAGGTGGAAGCCTTGAGAGTTGAGCATAAGATGAGTGCGAAGGGCACGATGAAGATGCTGAACAACTGGCTCTTCCGTGGCTATATCAAGGTGAAGGAGAAAGACTCAAATACTCAGTTACTCAAATACTCAGTTTTTATCAAGACCCATTCCAAGAGTGGGGAATGAATCGCATCAGGAAAATTTTCTTGAAAATAATGAACGAAAAAATCTTTTGTTTATGGAAATAGTTTTAGAGCGTATAGCAAAGAAGAATACTTATACCATCGGCCGACTGTATCTGTTGGCTGATGGTGATGTGAAGCGAAAGGCGTTGCCGGGCAAGCATACCGGCGACAAGCGAAGCTTCAGAAACAGTTTCGACATGGAGAAGCTGTCGAAGGACACTTACTTCTGCGATACCCTGGAACCGACGTGGCGCAACCTGAAAGGGATAGACTTGAAGCCGGAGGAGGTGAATGCCAAGTACAGCCGTCAGAGCGGTAAGGTGGCTAGGAAGATTCCTGGGCATACCGCCATTCCGGAGGGTTCCTATCGGGTGCTCGTCACCCTGTCGCCACGGTTCAAGGAGTGGTTGCCATACATCCAGGGCGTGCCCGATTTCGAGGGCATCCGCATCCATGCGGGCAACTATCCCGACGATACTCAGGGCTGCATCCTGGTGGGCGAGAACAGGCTGAAGGGCATGGTGGTGAACTCCCGCATCTGGCTGCATCGTCTGATGAAGCGCATCAAGGAGGCGGAGAAGGGCAATGAAGCCGTATGGATTACCATCATCTAGCACTCCAGGCAAAACATAAGGCTTTTGCCCTTACAGGGCGTCTTGCAGATTGCCATCATACCCAGGGCGCTGCCCTGGGCTAAGAGCTTCTGCCCCATCAGGGCGTGCTGCTTGCTGGCGATGCCCTGGGCTAAGAGCTTCTGCCCCATCAGGGCGTGCTGCTTGCTGGCGATGCCCTGGGCTAAGAGCTTTTGGGCCTTCAGCCCGTACTTAAACCACTTGCGAAACTTCAGTAAGAACTATAAAACCCGAGAGCGTAAGAACGCAATCATACCACAAAAAAACTCGCAAGACTCTACTGAATCTTGCGAGTTTTTTATGTTTACATGAATCGCAATTCATCTATCATAGATAGCTTAATCTGCTAAAGCTGGATTTGCGCCTGTTCCAGATCTACCGCCTTGCTGTCAGAGTACCCTGTCCCTTCAAGACAATTTGTTTTTAGCGTCATGAGCATCAGGTTTTTGATGTCGTTATTAGGTTTATTCGGTAGCAGGCAGGTGGGCTATTTAAAGCTTCTCAGAACTTTCGCGTATCTTGAGAATCATCGGAACCACCTCCTTATATATCTTATTATCTCCATTGATATTTCTCATGAGCAGTTCGCAGGCTTTTGCACCCTGCTCGTGCGCCTTGTCCATAATGGCAGTGAGACGAGGAGTAACAAAGGCAGCAGCATCACCATCGGTGAAACCGATGATGGCCACATCTTCAGGTATGCGAAGTCCCTTGGCCTTGATGGCATCAAAGGCAGCATAGGTGATGATGTCATTAAAGGCAAGAATGGCATCTGGCGGATTGGGGCCCTCAAGCAGTCGGAGGGTATTGTTGCGAGCCACCTCGAAGTCTATCTTGTCGCACACCACAAGGTCTCGGTCTATCGTGATACGGTTTTCACGCAAAGCCTCAAGATAACCATGTTTGCGTCGGCGTACCATATCCAGATTATTTGGTCCTCCGATAAAGGCTATCCTCTTGGAGCCCGTCTCTATCATGTGCTGAGTGGCTTCCTGTGCTGCAACATCTCCATTAGCCACCACCTGCGAGAACTTGTCTTCGAGACAGCATCGGGCAAAGAATACGAGCGGAATGCTCATGTCATGGAGTTGTTCGAAATGGGAATAATCCACAGTATCCTGTGCCAGACAGGCGATGATGCCTTCCACATGCATATTAAGGAAGTTGTCGAGGGCACGCTCTTCGCGTGTATGGTCCTCATGACTGTTGGCACTGATAACAGAGTAGCCCTGTTTGGAGGCATAATCTTCTATACCATCAAGCACAGCTGCATAGTAATGGGTTACCAAGTTGGGAACGATAACTCCAATGACCCTTGGCGCTTCCTTGCGAAGGCTTTGCGCAAAGGGATTGGGACGGTAGTTCAACTGCTTGGCAAGCTCTTTCACTTTTCGTGTCATCTCCTCTCCCACCTCATGGCTGTTTCGCAAAGCTCTTGATACGGTAGCTATGCTCACGCCCAAATGGTTGGCGAGATCTTTGAGTGATGTTCTGCGTGGCTTCATGTGTGGTAAATAAGTTTATGCTATATATTAATTTCAACATGGCATCTTGCTGCCTTTTTTGTACAGAGATAAAGCAAGCAAGCGCAATGAAAGGTTACTTTCAAATTGCCGAGTGCCGCCAATCTTTTGCAAAGATTGTGCAAACGAGCGCAATGAAAACTTGCTTTCAAATTGCCGAGTGCCGCCAATCTTCTGCAAAGATACATCATTTTTTCGTGAATCGAAAACGTTTACGTGCATTTTTTTATGAAAAACATATTAAGGTTTCATTTTTTCTTGTAATTTTGCACTCAGAAAAGTAATGAATAGTTGATAATAAGTTAGTTAGAAAATTGGAGCTTAGTGATGTCGTGAGACATTTCTAAGCTTTTTTGTGCGCTTACTTAAAGGCACTGCGCCTGTCGTGCCAATATATCACTCAACTTTCGCAGGGTGTGGGAATTAATTGAAGTTAGATATAATATTCTGCCGAGTCGATGAGTCCTGCTCTCAAGGCATACTTGGTCGCTTCATGAGCATTGTTGACATCGAGCTTTCTGAAGATGTTCTTGCGATGAGTGTTGACAGTATGAAAGCTGGAGAAACGTTTTTCGGCTATTTCCTTGGTCGTCATACCGAGAGCAATGTCTATCAGAATCTCTGTCTCTGTCTTGGTGAGTTTCACTTTTTCCTCAGTCTTGGCAGGTGGCGGTGCAAGTAGCACCTCCGTCATGTGCTGGCAGATAAAGCGATTGCCCTGCACACAATACAGAATGGCAGCCTTGATTTCCGACAGCTGACTATCTTTGGTCAAGATACTGAACTGCGTACTGCTTGCTATGAGCACACGTACAAAGTCCACACTCAGGTCTTCGCTGAAGAGCAACCATCGGGTGTGGGTGAATCGCTGGTGCAGGATGAGCAGCTCATCGGCATCGTTGATATCGAAGAGCGTATAGTCAAGCACTACCACCGCATCGTCGTCATCCTTCAGGGCAAGCATCAATTCTGCCTTGTCCTCTACGTACTTCCACTCAATTCCAGGCATTTCCTCCTTATCGCCAACATTCATCTGCTGAATGATGTGAACCAGTCCCATACGGGTAATGTCCTGTCTGTCTGCCAGTAATATTCTCATCGCATGCTTGTTTTTATGTTGATATTTTCTGCCTATACTCTTTCACACATTCTCCCATTTAGAATGTCATCGAGAATCCGAAACGTATGCCCCACTTGCTGATGTCCTCATTATTCAGATAGGTGAGTCGGCGCACATACTCTACAGCAAAGAACTTGAATATGTTGTGTACACCAGCCACACACTCCCAGTAGGGTGTATTGTTCATCACGTGCGATTTGCTTGGGAACTTAAACAGCTCCGTATCCCCTTGGTTTTTCTCCAAATAAGGATTGTTCTTATCGGTGAGGTTTCCCCATACGCCTTTCACGGCGAAATATTCACGCCACTTCAGCTTCTTGATAAGCGGAATACGGTTGAGCAACTTGCCGTTCATATCCCACGACAGAGACGCAAACACCTGACGGTCGTTGAGAAACTCCCAGTCTCTCATCAGGCTCACACTCGATTCAGACTCAAAGTACGAGAGGTTGACAGGCGGCAGGATGAGCATTGGGAATGGCACCTTGTTCCATTGAGCCTGACCCACAGCATGGAAGTCGAGATAACCGAAACTGCCAAGCCACTGACGCTTATAGATACTCACTTTCGTGATGTTGCTGTGATACTGTCCGCCCATAAAGCCTTTAAAGCCCATGGTATGCGAGATTCCTATCTCTGGACTGTCGAGGTTGATAGGCAGTCGTTGCTGCTTGGTGTTGACATAGGTGACTCCAGGATTGTAATTGATGCCCACATTGATGTCGGTCATTCTGATTTTCTTCACCTCGTTTCCATCCAGTGTGAAGTAGTGCAGATTGCCTGCAGTACGGTTGCTCTGCCAGCGTATACCGGTATTAAAACGCAGTCCCCAATCGGTTTCGTAGGTAAAGGCGAGCCGCTGTCGATGATAGAGGAACATCTCGTCCTGCGTTGCCGCACGGAAGGTCATGAAGATATTGTCCTTGTTGTGCTGCAGGTTGTCATCGGAAGGCGACATGATGTCACGGGACACCTCAAAGGTAACATTCCGCATCGGGAACTCGAAGGGACTGTTTTTCTTCTTGTTGAGCGAGTAGGTCAACACATGTCCTGTATACCATTCGTTACTCTTCGTACCATAAGCCGCATAGCCGTTCCAGAAGAAATGGGGATTGAGCGCAGCCATGGTACGACCAGCCAGACGAAGACGTATGCCGTCTACATAGTTTTTAGACAGATAGGTGTTGACAGGACCGAGGTCGAACTTACTTTTCTTTCCGCCCGGACCACTACCTATCTCCACATAGTTCTCCATGAGAACCTTTACACCCAGGATGATCCACTTGAAACCTTTGGAATTCTCCATGCGGTGGATGAAACTGTCCATCGACGATTCACTCTTGGTCAGGTCCACCTGCCGGTACTTGTTCCAGTAAGCCTCATCGCGGTTCATGGCATCTATGTCATGCCGCACTTTAGCCTTGCCCTTGAAAAGTACCTTGGGCAGTTCGTCGAAGGAATAGTCGGTAAGTCGGGTGTTGCGCACCACGAGCAAGTCTTGCAGCACCTTGTTTGTATGTATTTCCGCCACCATATCATCCTTGGAAAGCACCCATTCACCATTGTCCAAACGTGTGAATTCCTGCTCTATCTTCATATCCTTCACCCAGTTCACGTCGCTGTTGTGAGGCATATAGAGATTGCATTTCTTGACATGCAGCGTACTGTCGGCTGTCACATACAGTTCGCCACGGAAACCGAAGTCCTGCGAGTTGGCAGGAATAAACTGCAGATGATAGCAGAGGTCGCGCTCCACATAGACCGTGTCCTCTATATAATAATGATAAAAGGAAATAGCCGTTCTGCCGATAGGCGACGGGAAGGGATACTGCAACAGGCGCACATAGTCATCATAGATATCCACATCGGTAAACACGTCTTTCATCGTGGTACTCAGAATCTCACCCGTCTGTATCACCTGACCAATACCATTAGTCTGTTGTCCCTTGATGATATCTTTCTCGCTCTTGGGATCTTTGCGATAGATATGCTGCGATACCGTCTCGTCGACACTCACAGGGAGAGTGAGTTTACCATTATAGGGCGATTTCTCCACCTGGTCGAGCAGATATTGTCGTTTACTGAAAAACTTGCCTTCAAGCTGTTCTTTCGAAAGGTCGTTCAGGGCAAGGGTTATCTTCTGATATTTGTCATACTGATAGTATGGATGGTTGGCCAGATCGGTTTTCTTCTTGGCTGCGATAACGCGGCGCATCAGCTCCACAGCAGGATTGTCCTTGCGCTTGTACTTACCCCGTTTCGACTTCACCACCACTTCATTGAGCCTACGGCTGTCATCCTTTAGTTTTATCTCAAGGAAGTTGGTGTTGGCGTCCACCTTCACCGTCTGCGTCTTGTAACTCAAGGCACTCACGGTAAGCATCCAACCTTCATGCTTTTCTATGGAGAAGCGGCCTTCGCCATCGCTCGACACAGCTATTCTGTGTCCTCGGTACTGCACGCTGGCATAAGGTACAGCAAATCCGTCAACGTCGATGACGCGACCTGATATTTTCTGTTGTGCCATCATCTGCTGCGTCAAAGCAACAAGCAGCACAACCATCATATATATGCGGAGTTTAATCTTCATGTCCTAAATACCTTTTTGTTTTTTATAACTCTTCTCTTTCTTGTAATTCTTTCTGTCTTTATCAGGGCACACTCTCCCCTTAACTGATTTTGATTGCAAAGTTATAAATATTATCTGAAAAGAGAGGAAAACTTTTTAATTAATTTAGTTTTTTACCTTATTTTTGGCATATTTGTCGAATATTGGAAAAAACTATTTGGTTATTTAAGGTTTTTGGCGTAATTTTGCAAACTGAACGTTTTCGTTAAGCCAAATGGGCAGAGAAAGCTTGCTTTCGCTCTGCCATGG
>ERZ1026858.582-NODE-582-length-19851-cov-24.691705_pt1 | contig 19851 bp, 18 predicted proteins | sample MGYA00380159_ERZ1026858 | MGnify/ENA primary metagenome ERZ1026858 (study PRJEB33269, sample SAMEA4719795) | human gut metagenome | biome: human-associated habitat; feature: organic feature; material: feces | place: Cameroon | collected 2013-10 ...
TGCAAAGTTACGATAAATAAAGGAAATAACAAAATAAAATCGCAAAAATGTTACATAAATAACATCTTTGCGATTCTTTAAGCGGCAATAGGGCTAGAAATCAGCCCATCACCTGCTATATTTCATGTCTTGAAAGCAAGTAGCTTTCACTTACAATTCTTTTATTTATTGGCTTTCTTGAAAGCCTGACGATGGAACTGCTCCTCTGCCTTGAGGATGCGAAGCACCTTGCTGGCAGGCAGGATATACAGAAAGCGGGAATGATATTCCTGCTGCAACTGCTTCATCTCAATGTCCAGTTCGTCCTGTCGGCGGATAGCCTCCATGCAGGCACGTTCGTCTTTCGGGTTGACATAATGAAAGCGGCGCATTGCATCAAAGTGTGATCGCATTTTCTTCATCATCTGGCGATATACAGGAAAAAACCTGGCCGCCTCTCTTGGGGTAAGCCCGGCATGAGTGGTGATATACTGCTCCAATTCTGCCTCAAAGCGCTTCGGGTCAAACGGCGGGCGCTGCTTCTTGGCATTACCAGCCCATCCTTCCGTGCTCACCATGCTCAGCATGCTGAGCATTATCATCGACAGCAAAACCGCCAGTTTGCTTTTTATGAGTTGCTTCATCATTATCATGCTTCTTTATTTGCTTTATTTTGCTTCTTATTTATGTTTACTACTCTTGATTTCTACCACAAGCTCTAGTTCTCTGCCACGAGCTGCGCATAGAAATCCTGACTATCCATCATGGCATAGTCTGCCATCTGGTCAAAACTATCATCCCCGCTACTGTAAGTAGCTTGGAATCCTGCAGAATGAGCCATCTGCACATCCCCCTTTGCAGAATGCTGCAAAGCTACCATCACTCCACCTCCCAGCAAAACCACAGCTGCAGCAACAGCCGCTGCAACCTTGGCTATAGCCAATCGATTCCACAGGGAAACCTTCATAGCCTTTCGAGGAGCAGAAGGAGCCATCGGCTCAACAGCTTTCTGTTCTGGAATCTGCGCCATTATCTGGTCTGCCAACTGGTCGAAATACCCAGCAGGTATCTGGAAATGGTTGCCATTGCCAAAAGTATCTTTTATTTTTTTCTCTTCCTTCATCATATCAATATCCCTTTCTTCATATTTTAGAGATGCTTTATATTAATAAAGACGAAACCGCACTCAAAAGGTTTAATCTTTTATTCACCCAAATGCAAATATTCTGTTATTTTCTTCACTGCCAGGTGATAAGAAGCCTTGAGCGCCCCCTCGCTGGTATCTAATATCTTACTGATTTCCGAGTATTTCAGTTCTTCGAAATACTTCAATGTAAACACCGTGCGCTGCACTTCGGGTAGCCGAGCCACAGCCTCCTGCAACCGGGCTTGCGCCTCATCCCCATCAAAGTAATCATCGCCCATCAGCCGGGCAGCCACGCCCGGTTCATCCTCCGTACTTACAGTAGCAGAGTTCACGTTCTTCTGCCGCCGCACAAAGTCGAGAGCCTCATTGATGGCAATGCGATAGAGCCATGTGGAAAGCGCCGACTTTCCCTGAAAGGTATCTAGATTGTTCCAAATCTTAAGAAAGGCATTTTGCAACACATCGTTGGCATCTTCATGGTTCAGCACGATACGACGCACCTTCCAGTAAAGCGGTTCGCTATACTGCCTTACCAGCACAGCGAATCCTTCCCGCCTTGTGTGCGGATCTTGGAGCATATCTATCATTTCCTTATCACTGAGTTCCATATCATTATATGACCTTAATTGATGTATTACTAAAAATTTGCCTAAAGATATTTCTTCAACACGGCATATATCACCTCGTCGAATCCATATACATCGGGATAGTTAGCCATTCCTCCAGCAAACGGATAGAGCGTGTAATAGGTAATGAAAAGCGGAACCTGCGGCTCTACCTTCACCGAGCCCACCACCTTGCTGCGAATGTTGAGCGAGTCGGCAGTCATGGAGTATTCGATGCGCCCCAAGAGTTTCTCGTTCTTATCTTTCAGCAGGAACTTGGCCAACTCAAAAGGTTTCTCCACTCTCACGCAGCCATGCGAAACGCCACGATCTTCTTTTTCAAATACGCCTCTGCTAGATGTATCATGCAGATAGACAGAGAAGTTGTTATCGAAGCGGAAGATAATTCTACCCAAGGCGTTGCCTTTTCCACCACGCTGCACTACGCCGTATTTGCCTGAAGCAAGCATGTTGCGACTAACCCTTGCCGGATCTACCTCCTTACCCGTGGCACGATCGGAGACATAATAGTTGCGAGACCTGAAGTAGCCCACGTTTCCGGCATGATGCACCATATCCTTGATGATGATGCTGCGAGGAACAAACCATTTCGGGTTCAAGTCCATCCGCTTGAAATAGCTGGTAAGCAATGGTGTCTTGGTCTTGGTTGATCCGCAGCCGATGCGCATGGAAAGGGTATCCTGATGGTCGATGGCGAAGAGATGGTAAGACGGGATATTGACCAACACATACTTCTGATGCTTCTCCGGACTATCCGCCTGTCGCCAACGGCAACGTTCCATATTCACCAAAATCTTGGTTCTCATGGCTTTGCCCAACCCTGGCGCTTGCAGTTTTTTAAGCAGCTGCTCATAAAAAGCAGACTTTGGCTGCACGTCACGCAGAAAAGCCGACAAAGGGCTGATTACCCCCTTCTGTCTGTCATCTCTTTCTCCATCGTTGCTACGTCCACTTTTTACAATCTGCTGCAGGGCAAGATGATAGAAGCTGTCGCTAGCATGATCTATCTTCACATCATAAAGTCCACGGTATCTCACGGGACGCTTGATGGAATCATATGGATTGGGCTCTATGCTGTCAAGACGGTTCAGAACAAAAGTAGGATTCACGTAGCCGAAACGCTGTCCACCTACATATCGCAGGTATGATTTAGTGAGCCAATATTCCAGCCTAGCCAGCACATGGTTTGCATCCTCAGTTCCCTCACCCAACTGCAAGTCACGAAGATGCTGCAGGTCGGTCTCTATGTTTTTTACATAGAAATGCTTCGGATTGAATCCCATATCGCCCACCTTCTGCAGATAAGCAAGCAAGGTGTCAGCACGCTGGTCCACCCCATGCCTGTCTATCCAAAGGAAGCCACCTCTGTTACTATAATATCTTTTGGCATGCTGGTCGGCAATAGTAGAGCCCCCGTCATTGCGCATCAAACTGTCCATCAGCTCCCTAATCATTCTAGAGTTGATGGCATAGTTTGGGTTACGCATGTCCTGATAGTATTCTAACGATAATCCTACATTGCTATTGGGTTCATGCTCCTTGCATGACAACAGAGCCATACATAGCAATGCAGGGATAATCTTTAATAGTTTCACTTTTGATGTATTACTGTATTACTATTTAGGGTAAACGTTCAGTTACTTAAGAAAAGTTACCTCTCATAGAACAGGTAATGCCTATACGGGCAAAGCCTATCGCCTAACGGTAATCTTACGGGTAAATGAAGGTCCTACCTTAATAATATATACACCATCTGGCAGAGCAAGGCTGATGCGTTTATCAACCCCATCCACTCTAAATGATTTCACGGCGATGCCTGCCAGGTTATAGATGGTAACCACCTGATTTCCGGCACCCGTGATGTGCATCACCCCGTTGCTATACGTAAGCGTGATGTCCTGCACATCCATATCTATCAACTCCACGGCACTGTTAGCAGCCATGGTTGTTGCTGGCATTGCGAGCATCATGCCCGCAACAGTTATGATGGTAAATAGCGTTTTCTTCATATCGTTGCTGTTTTCGTTAAAATACTTTTTGCAAAGATATAAAAAAAGAAGGAACCCACCACCTTTTTCGGCAGAAAGTTCCTTCTTTTTAAGAATATTTAATCTATAACTTACATAATTCCGTCAGCACGGAGCTTCTCCTGCCACTTCCAGGCAGATGCAAGCACGTCAGAAAGGTTAGCCTCAGCCTTCCAGCCGAGCACCTTGTTAGCCTTGGTGCAGTCGCCCCAGATCTTCTCGATATCACCCTCACGACGAGGACCATACTTCCAGTTCAACTTCACGCCAGTAGCCTTCTCGAAGGTCTCAACGATTTCGAGAGTTGAGTTACCATTACCTGTACCAATGTTGAAGTACTCAATAGGCTCAGTCTCCTTGTCGAGCACACGGGCCATAGCGCAAACATGAGCCTTGGCAAGGTCAACTACATAGATATAGTCGCGGATGCAGGTTCCATCAGGAGTATCGTAGTCGTTACCGAAGATGGTAAGTTCCTTGCGGATACCCATGGCTGTCTGTGTTACATAAGGAATCAGGTTGTTTGGCACGCCATTAGGCAACTCACCGATTTCTGCAGATGGATGCGCACCAATCGGGTTGAAGTATCTCAACACGATGCTCTTGATGTTAGCGCCGCTATGAATGTAGTCAGCGATAATCTGCTCGTTGATTTCCTTGGTGTTACCATAAGGAGAAGTAGCCTTCTGGTGAGGAGCATCCTCTGTAACAGGCAAGTTCTCTGGCTTTGGCTGACCGTAAACGGTGCAGGAAGAAGAGAAGATGATACCCTTTACATTATACTGTGGCATGAGCTCAAGAAGGTTGATGAGCGAAACCAGGTTGTTGCGATAGTACAGCAAAGGCTTCTGCACGCTCTCGCCCACTGCCTTGCTGGCAGCGAAGTGGATGATACCCTCGATAGCTGGATACTTCTTGAACACAGCCTCTGTTGCAGCCTTGTCGCGCAAATCCACCTGCTCAAAAGCTGGGCGAATGCCTGTGATTTTCTCGATACCATCGAGCACCTCAATCTTAGAGTTAGAGAGGTCATCTACGATTACTACGTTGTAGCCTGCCTGCTGCAACTCTACTGTGGTATGGCTACCGATGAAGCCTGTACCGCCTGTTACCAAAATTGTCTGTTTCATTATTGTTAGCTTTATTGAAAAGTTGATATTTCTATTAACTAGAATCTGTATTTCGAATGCAAAAGTACTGCAAAAATATGAAACTACAAAATAAAAACGAAAAAATATCTCTACAAATTCTTTATTTTCAAGAATTAGCTGTAACTTTGCACTTGAAATGATTCAAAATATTATCAACTAACGCAAAAAGGATTTTATGGTAACAAAACATTATGACATAAATCATGACATGCGATACTTGCAGCTCCTGGCCCAGTCGTTCCCTACGGTGGCCGAGGCTAGTACGGAGATTATCAACCTGCAAGCCATCCTTAACCTCCCTAAGGGCACGGAGCACTTCCTTGCCGATATTCACGGAGAGTATGAGGCTTTTCTCCACGTATTGAAGAACGCATCAGGAAATATCAAGCGCAAGGTGAACGAACTCTTCGGAAACACCCTGCGCGACCAAGACAAGCGTGAACTCTGCACCCTCATCTATTATCCTGAACAGATGCTGGAACAGGTGAAGCTGAGAGAGACTGACATCAACGACTGGTATCACATCACGCTGCATCATCTCGTAGCCGTATGCCGAGACGTATCGAGCAAATATACCCGCTCCAAGGTGCGCAAGTCGTTGCCATGCGACTTCTCGTACATCATCCAGGAACTCCTGCATGAACATACCGAAGACCATGACAAGGCGGCATACGTCAACGTCATCGTAGATACCATCATCAGCACAGGCCGTGCCGACGACTTCATTGTGGCCATCGCCAACGTCATTCAGCGCCTTGCCATCGACCAACTCCATATCCTGGGCGACATCTACGACCGCGGTCCTGGTGCCCACATCATCCTCGACAAGATGCGCCACTATCACAGCTGGGACATGCAGTGGGGTAACCACGATGTGCTCTGGATGGGAGCTGCTGCCGGCAACGATGCCTGCATCTGCAACGTAATCCGCCTCTCGCTGCGCTATGCCAACCTGGCTACCCTGGAAGAAGGATACGGCATCAACCTCATCCCGCTTGCCACCTTTGCGATGGATACCTACGGCGACGACCCTTGCGAGGAGTTCAAGCCTAAGATGACGGGCGGTGCTGCTGTCATGGACGAGAAGACACAGCGACTCACCTCGCTGATGCACAAGGCTATAGCCGTAATCCAGTTTAAGATAGAAAGCCAGCTTATACAGAAACACCCAGAATGGAAGATGGAAGGACGCTGTCTCTTCGAACAGGTGAACTACGAAAAGGGCACCGTCATGGTGGATGGCAAGGAATATGAGATGACTTCCTGCAACTTCCCAACCATCGACCCAAAACAGCCTAACAGGCTGAGCCCGGAGGAAGAACTGCTGATGCAGAAACTGCACCACTCCTTCAAGGTTTGCGAGAAACTGCACAAACATATCCGCGTGATGCTTCAGCATGGCTGCATGTATGCCATCTTCAACAACAACCTGCTCTTCCACGCATCCTGCCCACTCAACGAAGACGGCACTTTGAAGGAAGTAGAACTCTGTCCGGGACAGAAGTATAGCGGAAAAGAACTGATGCACCATACGGGCATGCAGATTCGAACCGCCTTCCAGCAAGACAGCGACCCAGACGAGAAAGCCTACGCCATAGATTATTTCATCTATCTGTGGTGCGGTCCAGACAGTCCGCTCTTCGACAAGAGCAAGATGGCAACCTTTGAGCGTTACTTCATTGCCGACAAGGAGACCCACAAGGAAGAAAAGGGCTACTACTTCAAGTTGCGCGACAATGAAGAGGTGATAGACCACATCATGGATGCCTTCGGAGTGAAGGGCGAAAACCGCCATATCATCAATGGTCACGTGCCAGTGCGCACCCTGAAGGGCGAGAACCCGGTTAAGGCAAACGGTAAACTGATGGTCATCGACGGCGGTTTCTCCAAAGCCTATCACAACGAGACGGGCATTGCCGGCTACACGCTGGTATATCACTCGCGTGGTTTCCAACTGGTTCAGCACGAACCATTCACCAGTGCCGAAGATGCCATCAAGCGTGGTACCGACATCAAGAGCACCACTCAAATCGTGGAAATGTCAAACCGCCGCATGCTAGTGGAAGACACCGACATAGGTCAGGAATTGCGCAAGCAGGTTGAGGACCTTGAAGAACTTCTTTATGCCTTCCGACACGGATTCATCAAGGAGACGGAAAGAAAGAAGTAAAACAGATTTAAAGGAAGTAAAACAGATTAAATAGGTTTCGCAAGTAGCTTAGCTTATACTAAGCACTTGCGAATGTTCATAGGATACAAACAAATCAAAACTATCAGAAAAATGAAGAAAATGAGATTGATGAGCTTAGCACTCATGGCAGCACTTGCGATGGCTCCAGCCATCACAATGATGGCGCAGCAAAAAGGAGTCTATACACAAGACTACAGCAACGACCCTAAGTTGGTGAAGGCTGCCCAGAAATGGTACAAGAAGGGTAAGTGGCGCAATGGCTTCAAGAAGGCTGACGCCCACAGCAGCGTGAACCTGGTAGATTTCTACCTGCAATATCAGAAGAATCCTGAGCAATGGAAGGCACTCTTCGACTTCATAGCCAAGACCGACCTGCTCACCATTCCTGGCGGCAAGCACCCAATTCCAGGTTCCAACCTCACCATCAGTGTGGAAGACAGCAAGAACGACCCGCTGGAGAAACGTGGCAGCGAAAGCCATTACCATCACATCGATTTCCAGTATGTGGTAAAGGGCGTAGAACGTTTCGGCATCATCGACCATCTTACCAGCAAACCAAACTGCAAGTATCGCCCAGATGTTATTCACTACGATTACGACAAGGCGCGTGCACGCTTCTACGACAGCACCCCAGACAAGTTCTTCATCTTCTTCCCTGGCGACTGGCATATTGCGAAGATTGCCAACGACACCGACAACCAGGACATCAGAGTAATTGTCATCAAGGTAGATTACAAGGATTAACCTCTACGAAAAAGTTCTATCCGCCAGTGGCGGATAGACATACAACGACGCCGGACTTGCATCCGCCAATGGCGGATAGAAGTCCGGCGTTGCTGAATAGAACTTTCTTTCCTGAGAAAATTCTACATCTTAGGCAAGGAAGGTTTCTTCTTGCTTACCTTAAATCTATCAAAGCCCTCACCATACACACCGATTACGGAGCTCTGGCTCACGAAGGCTGTAGGGTCAATCTCGTCGATAAGGCGGAATATCTTCTGCGATTCACGCTGTCTTGCCAACACGAAAAGCATGTGAACATCCTTGCCACTGTAGCATCCATGACCATCCATCACCGTGCAGCCACGGTCGGCTGCGGTATTGATGGCAGAACTCAACTCAAGATACTTATCAGAAATAATAAAGAACTGAACCGAACGGCGCATGGCATTCACCACCTGATCTACCGTGACAGATACCACAAAGAGACAGACATAACCATAAATCACCATCTCCCAGGAACGGAGCACCAGGTAAGAGCTGGTGATGATGAGCAAGTCGCACACCATGATGGCATGCCCCAGCGAGATGTTATAATACTTATTGATCATGGCAGCCACCGTATCGCTACCACCCGTAGAACCATTACATCCCAGTCCCAGTCCGGCACTACTGCCCATAAAGAAGGAACCAATCACCGTAGCCATGAAAGGCTGGTCGTGCAGTAGCGGGGTCATACCCGCGGTGTGCGTCTCGATGAATCGCGTTGCCACCGCAAAGATTGCCACGCCATAGATAGTCTTGGCACAAAATTTCCAGCCCAGGATACGGAAAGCGATGAGCAGCAGAAACACATTGAGCACCAAATAAGTTACAGAGGCTGGAATGCCAAATCCCCAGCAAACGATAGAAGCGATACCTCCCACTCCACCCATTGTGATGTGGTTAGGAATCAGAAAGATGTTGAGTCCGATACTACCTTCTATCATAGCTAAAGCAATGATGATGTAATCACGGAGCTCGTGCATTTTTGTTTTTCTCGTCATTGTAATTAAATCTTTTTTTTGTGATTTGTCACCCGACCAACGCAGGAGTGACACCAATATTTTTCTTTTCGGCTGCAAAGTTAATAGAAAAATTGTTAAACTCAAAGCAAAAACCATCAAAATATCGAGAAAACTTGAAAAAATCTCAAAAACATTCTCGTAATTAAAAAATTATGCCTATTTTTGTAGCTATTAAATGAACTTCAAATATATTATTCATCTTGGTCTATGGAAGAAATTAGCACAAAAATCGCATCATGGCCACGTCTTGATAATGGCATCCACTACAAGTGGCTGGTTGATTATGCAGCCTTCAGTGCCTTTGGAACCTTCGAGCTTTCAGCCGAAGAATGGGAAAAGCGTGACCTTATTGTAAACTTCAAGGGAAATTCGGAACTAACGACCGAAAACGACCATCAGCAAGCCGTTGGCAAAGCCATCGACCTAGTAACCGACTTCATCCAGAAGTCGTTGGGCGAAACTGCGTCTTCACTTACCTTCGCCTGTATTCCTGCATCGCTGCGCAAACATACCGAGCGCCGATTCAAGCATTTCAGCGAGCAGGTTTGTGCCCGCACCGGCATGGAGAACGCCTATCCTGCCTTCAGCTTCACATCTACAACAGATGAGGATGGCGATGAGATGGATACCCTCCACATCGACGAGGCATTCTTCCAGGGAAAGAAAGTACTCCTCTTCGACGACATCATCGCATCGGGTGGCAGTGTAATCCGATTTGCAGAGAAACTCCAGCAGATGGGAGCCGAAGTCGTTGCAGCCCTAGCCCTAGGCAAGAAGATTTCTGACGGATACGACCAGACGGTATAAGGCAAGGATATCTGTTTCCAACAAGATTATCTGCCTTCAACAAGAATATCTGTTTTCCAAACAATATACATAAAATAAATCCCAGCCGAAGCGTTTCGACTGGGATTTATTTTATTTCCTACGATAAGCCCTAATGGCAAAATAAATATAGGCGATGAGCAAGACATATCCTATATAATATAAGGATAGGACGCTGAAAATGATATAATCCAACGCACAGACTCCTGCCAAACCTCCTAGATATAGCAAGCCCTCGCCAAACGTCAGGCGATGATACACCTCATCTACACAAGCCAAGGCTACTATCAGCACCGCCCACACCAAAGCCAGGAACACACCCAGCAGATGAGGCACAGCAAACGGATTGAGCGACGGGTGGAAATAGAAATGGCGCCACACTTCTGGCTCAAAACTCTGAATCCAGCCGTAAAAGGCTGCCGAGATGCTCACCAGGAGCACCAGCGTAACCGGATAAGGCGAATCGATGTCGTTGAAATGAACTATCTTGCCATTGCTATGAAACACCTTGCGCACCAGATAGGCCATTGTGATAACTACGATAACCACCAGGAAGATGAGCAGATGCACGTTGCTGAAAGTCATGATAAACTCCGAAATGGGATCATCGGGCACTACCCTAGGCAGCAGCTTCGATTCCTGAATCCATCCAAAGTCATTGTTCTCCGTGGCAAGTTGCACCCACACCGAATCAATACTGTCTTGCGGCACCATCCGGATATCGGTAACCACCAACAGATGGTTCTTCTTCACGGCAAAGGTATCTACCGGCAACCCACTGATGTATTCCTCCGGCTGCTGCCGCATGAGTTCCAGGGAATCCTTGAATACCAAGAAATTAAACTTATTGGTATAATGATGGGTAGTAGAAAACGAGATGGAGTCGAGCTGCCTGTCGCTATACTCCACCATCGCCGCATGCTGCTGATGAGAGTTATGGCGATGGTAGCAGCTGCTGAGCATCAGGAGGATGCCCAGCAACAGAACTTGCCATATCGTCGATTTTCTCTTCAACATAACTTTCTTGCTTGATTACTTATTACTTGTTGCTTATTAAATGCCATATAAGTTTTAAATGCCATATACGTTCATCTGGCATTCGGCACAGTTAAACTCCAGGCGGAATCTTCTGCCATCGCCCAACTCCAGATACAAAGGCTCCTTCCACTGAGGTTTCTTGCCGCCTCGTTTCACGCAGTAGCCCAAGGAATAGCGAATGCAATGACGGCACTGCATCAGGAGCGATTCGCCCTTGGCATCGGTAATCACCTTCTTGTGGACACCTGCTACTTTCATCCCCTCTAATTGCATGAGGTCGGCCTTCACTGCTACCTGATATTCTTCCTCATTTTTTGCATCCCATACCATAGGTCGTGTCACACCTAGCTCAAAAGCCTGTGACACAGGGGATAAGCCGTGAATTCTATAAAAATCCACCGAAGCATAATTTGCCACATTATACAGATACTTCCACTTGCCATAGGCAGGCTGCCAGACAAACTCCCCTGGCTTCATCTCCACCTCGCCAGGAAGATCAAGGCAATAAGGCTCACTCATCAGTTCTTCCATGATTCCATTCTGCAAAGGAGCATCCACCATCTCTTCTATCTTTTCGTTCATCTTCTCTACCAATTCACGGCGGATGGCAGAAAGTATGCTGTTCGGTACGAAATATTCCTCGATGCCTTGCAGGGAAACGCCCTTGCACTCATAGCGCGTGGTGCCCAACTTGCTGAGCTGCGTTCTGATGTTATCGCCTTGCGGACGCTTCGCCTCCTCCAGAGGCATTTCATAGAACACTTCACCCAAATCTCGGGTAATGGCGGCAACCGAAGATACATCCGTAGTCTTGAGATATGGAGTAGTCATCATTGACCTGGCAGAAACCAGGATACCGGAAGGCTGGTCCTCCGAAGGATTCGCATAGATGCCTTGCACATCCAGAATCACAGGAATCTTGCGGCTAGCTGTCTTCTTGGCAAGAATGTTCTCGAAAGCCTGGTCGTTGTTGCGATACAGCGCCATGCCCGGACGCAGACTCTCTGGCATGCGAAGCGGGAAGAGACGGTTGCCTTCCACGCGGTTCACACGGAAACCCTCCAATTCTCCCTTATCGTTGATGAAGCAAAGGCCATCGCCATTGGCAAAGCTGGCAACGGTGGCAACATTGAAAGAATGGGTGCCACGAATCTCCTTCACCTTGCCCACAAACTCGCCCATCGCCTTGGGTGTATCAAAGGATGCGATGTCTGGCTGTCGGCCATTGAGGAAATAGTTGGTATATCCACGATTGAAAGTCTTCTTCAGATTTGGCTTGAAATCATGCACAGATTCACCCATGGAAGCTCTGATGTATTTGCCATTGCTGGAAGCCACTATCTCATCAAGTTTCTCACTATAGGCTGCCACCACGTTCTTCACGTAGTTCACATCCTTCAATCTGCCTTCTATCTTAAACGAGCTGACACCTGCATCAGCAAGCTCCTGCATGTGGTCTATCTGGCAGAGATCCTTGAGCGAAAGCAGATGGCGCTGATGCTCTATCTCCTGATTGTTGGAATCGATGAGATTGAACTTCATGCGGCAGAACTGTGCACACTCTCCACGATTCGCCGAACGGGCAAAGCATTTTTCCGAGGCATAGCACACGCCCGAATAACTTACGCAAAGCGCACCATGCACAAAAGCCTCCAACTCCACGTAAGGCACCTTCTCGTGGATGGCACGAATCTCGTCTAGCGAAAGCTCACGGGCCAGAACCACTCTAGAGAAACCTATATGATGTAACCAAGCCACCTTGTCGGCAGAGCGCGCATCACATTGCGTACTGGAATGCAGATGGCGATGCCACAGCTTGTTGGCTCTCGTCTCCCAAAGCACACCCATATCCTGCAGCAGCAGCGCATCCACACCAATGCGGTCGAGTTCGCCTATCATCTCAAGCGTATCCTTCATCTCATGATCATAGATGATGGTGTTCACCGTGACATGAACCCTGGCACCAAACTGATGGGCATACTCGCAGAGCTGCTTGATATCATCGAGCGAATTGCCCGCAGCTGCTCGGGCACCAAACTTTGGCGCACCGATATACACGGCATCTGCACCATGATCGATGGCGGCTATGCCACACTCCAAATTCTTAGCTGGGGCCAGAAGCTCTAGCATTCTTGGGGAAACCTTGTTGTCTTTTTTTTGTTCCATAATTTAAAAACTTCTTTGCTTACTTGATATCATCAATGTTGTAAGGAGTCTCCTGGTAAACGTAATAGTTAATCCAATTACTGTAGAACAAGTTGGCATGAGCACGCCAGGTTACCAACGGTGCCTCATTAGGGTCATCGTTATAATAGTAGTTCTTTGGCAGTTCCACATCGTCGCGCTTGCCCATATCACGCTTATACTCCTTATCAAGGGTATTAGGCGAATACTCCAGGTGTCCGGTTACGAAGAACTCTCGTCCGCCTCTTGCCATCACGATGCTCACCCCGCTTTCTGGCGATTCGGCAATGATGTCAAGTCCCGGCACCTTCTCAATGTCCTCACGGCGCACCTCGGTATGGCGGCTGTGCGGCATATAGAAGATGTCATCGAAACCTCTGAAGATAGGCTGCGACGGATCCAATGGCTTCTGAGGGAAGATGCCGAACATCTTCTTGTCGAGCTGATACTTAGGCACCCCATAGAAGTGATAAAGTCCAGCCTGCGCACCCCAGCAGATATAGAGCGTAGAGGTAACGTGGGTACGTGCCCAATCGAAAATCTCGGTGATTTCGTCCCAATACTGCACATCCTCATACTCCATGGTCTCAATAGGTGCCCCCGTAACAATCATGCCATCAAACTTCTGCTTGGAAAGTTCGTGGAAATCCTTATAGAACATCATCATGTGCTCAATAGGTGTATTCTTAGGTGTATGACTCTTGAGCTTCATGAAACACACCTCTATCTGCAACGGGGTGTTAGAGAGCAAGCGCACCAAGTCGGTCTCGGTGGTAATCTTGAGCGGCATGAGATTGAGCACACAGATTTTCAGAGGTCTGATTTCCTGGCTGTGCGCACGGCTCTCATCCATCACGAAGATATTCTCATGCTTCAGCAATTCGATTGCTGGCAACTTATCTGGTAATCTTAACGGCATATAATCTTGTTCCTTTCTTTTATAATCATTATTTAATTTTTTCTGCAAAGTTACTAAAAAAAATGATTCGAGCGGAATCATTACCCCCATTTTTGGGTGGAAACCTATCTCTTTTCTATGCTTTTTTAAGTTTTCTTACACTATCATAATCTTTCGTAACAGTTTTCGCCGTCTTATTATAGTTTTTAATAGCACTTCGCCTCACTCTACAATCTGGTTTCTTTTCCCGATTTTTCTCCTTTCGCAAGCCCCCATACTATTTATCAATGTTAACTTTGCGAAAGAATTTATAAATAAATGTTATAATAATAGGATATTCGCAGAATTTTCAATAACTTTGTAAGTTGTAAAAATATAACATAAAATATTCAGAAAATGAAAAAGTTATTCATCTCAATACTCGTGCTGCTTCCTGCCCTTACGATGCAGGCACAAAATGTGCTTACACCGCAACAACAGTTGGAGAAAGTACAAAAGGAACTGGAGGTAGTCAAGAAGGCTCTAGAAGCAGAAAAGATTCAGGCAGAGGCAGCAAAGACAAAAGCTGAAGCAGAGAAAATGAAGGCAGAAGCAGAGAAGGTAAAGGCTGAGGCAGAGAAAGTAAAGGCTAAGACCAACAAGACCAATGCCCAGCAAACCCAATCAGCTTCAGGCTGGGCCATCCCTACTGCCGAGCCAAAGAAAACTGAGGTGAAGAAAGTGGAGAAAAATGCCAATGGTGCCGTACTCAAGGCTGATGCCAAATACATGGAGGGTGCCATCACTACCAATGCCGAGGGCAAGGTGGAGTTCACACTTGATACCGATGCCAACGGCAAAAGCGCTGACGAGATATACAACATCGTTTATCAGTACATGAGCGATTTGACCCAGGGAGAGAACAATATCAAGAGCAGAATGGCACTCGTGAACAAAGACCAGCATATCATTGCCAACACCATGGACGAATGGCTCGTCTTTAGCAACACTTTCCTCTCACTCGACCGTTCTGAGTTCAGATACAACCTGGTGGCATCCATTAAGGATAACCATCTTACCCTGAGCATGGAACGCCTTTACTACGTTTACGAGGAAGATAGAAGCACTGGCTTCAAGGCTCCTGCCGAAGAAATCATCAACGACAAGATAGCCCTGAACAAGAAGAAAACTGACCTTGCCAAGATTTTCGGTAAGTTCCGCAAACTTACCATCGATCGCAAGGATCAGATTTTCAGCGAAATATCAACATTGGTAAAGAATTAATAAAACCATCTTATCATGGATATTAACAATACAGATAATAACAATACAGAAAACAAGGAAACCCCTGAAACCACGGCACAGCCACAAACCAGCTACGCCGTGCGTCCAGAGCATCGCCGCCATCGCCGATTGGAGTACGCCGACAAAAGCAATATGCTAGTGGTACGCAACTGGCTCAACATCGGCTTCATGCTGTTTGCAGTGGTGGGAGTCATCCTCTGGACCCAGATGGACGACCGCACCATCGCCATTATCCTGCTCATCATCGGTGTTATCATGAAGATTGCCGAGGTCAGCATCCGATTATTCAAGAAATAGACGCCGCATATACCGGCGTTTCTATCATCAAGAATCAGATTTTAAATGAAGAAAGTATTATTCTCATCACTCTTAGTTTGTGCTGCAACTGTCCCAGTTGCGGCACAAAGCGATTTTAGCAACAACGAAGATTCGCAGTTCCGCCCACTCACCAGCAACCGCGTGAACACCGATTCCCTCGGCTCCGACAAGGAAATTCCGAAGGGTATCAAGGTGTGGACCGTGGACGAGAGATTCGGCGACATCAAGGCTGCCGTGGTTGATACCATGCAGGCCATGTATCAGAACACCACCTTCAACGAAGGATTGCGTGGAGAATACAACACCCTGGGCAACATGGGTACCGCACGCATCAACCGTATCTTCATCGACCGACGTAACACGCAGGGCAACTTTATGTTCACAGAACCATACGATAATATCGTTACCCCCGTGAGCGACTTCCATTTCACCAACACCTACTCGCCTATCACCAATATCACACTGAACAGTTGCGGCGACAGGACCAATGGTGAAGACGACTTCAAGGCTATTTTTGCAGTAAATGCCAACAAGCAGCTGGGTGGCGGATTCAGATTCGACTATAAATACGGACGTGGTTACTACGATGCCCAAAGCACTGCCCACTTTAAATACACCATGTGGACATCCTATCTGGGCGACCGTTACCAGGCGCATATCCTCTTCAGTACGAACCACCAGAAGGTGACGGAAAACGGAGGTATCACCAACGATGACTACATCAAGCATCCAGAACTGTTTACCGAAAACTTTGCCACAAACGAAATTCCAACCGTCTTGAAGCAAAACTGGAATCGCAACGACAACCAGCACATCTTCTTCACCCATCGCTACAACGTGGGCTTCAGCCGCAAGGTGAAGATGACCGAAGAAGAAATAAAGGCCAAGAAATTCGCCATGGCTTCTGCCAAGGAAAATGCGGCAGAAGAGGCAAAAGACGAAGCACGCAAGAAAGCCAAGGAACAAGGCAAGGAATTTGACGAGAAGGAATTCGACAAGAACCAGAAGAAGTTCTCGGGACGCCCAGACAATGCCAAGATCGCCGGCAACGAACCTGCAAAGGAAGACAAGAAGAACGGCAGAGACTTGACTTTAGGAGCAGGAAAGGACTTCAAGAGCGACAGCACCCGCATCGCCGTGAACGGAAAAGCCGCAGCCGACAGTCTGCTTGCCATAGAAAAGAAGAAATCGGAGGATTCCTTGTTCTATAAGTCAGAGTACGTACCTGTAACAAGCTTTATACATACGGTGCAGTTTGATAACTACAAACGCATCTACCAGGCATACCAGACTCCACAGGATTACTATCTCAAGGAGTATTATAATGCCGGCAGACTTACAGGTGATTCCATCTACGACCAGACCAAGCACTGGCGCATCAAGAACACCCTGGCATTGGGAACGCTCGAAGGATTCAGCAAGTGGGCTAAGGCAGGCTTGAAGGCATTTGCCAGCTACGACCTCCGCCACTATGAATTGCCAAACACCGAGGGCGGATTCACCAAATACAACGAACATGCACTGAGCGTGGGTGGACAACTGAGCAAAACCCAAGGCAAGACCTTGCACTATAATGTGGTAGGCGAAGTGGGATTGACGGGAGTTGACGCCGGAACCTTTGCCGTAGATGGCAACATAGATATCAACCTTCCGTTCTTGGGCGATACCGTACAGGTAAGAGGCGATGCCTTCATCCATCACGAGAATCCTACATTCTACTATCGCAAGTACCACGCCCGACATCTCTGGTGGGATGATGACATGAGCAAGATTATCCATACCCGACTGATGGGTACCCTGCAATTCGGCAAGACCAATACTACCCTGCGAGTAGCTGTGGATGAAATCAAGAACTACACCTACTTCTCGCAGCAGTATAGCGTAACGGATGCAGGACTCCGCACAGGCGTAACGGTAACACCTATGCAAAGCGGCGATGCCATCAATCTGCTCACGGCACAACTGCAGCAGGATTTCCAGTTTGGCATCTTCAACTGGCAGAACATGATTACCTACCAGCATACCAGCAGCAAGAGTGCCCTGCCAGTGCCCGACCTCAACGTATATACCAACCTGTTCATCAAGTTCAAGGTGGTGAAGGTGCTCAACATCGAGCTGGGTGCAGATGCCAGATACTTCACAAGCTACGAGGCACCCGACTATTCTCCTTATATAGGACAATACACCGTGCAGGGCAATGGCGACAAGAACGTGAAGGTGGGTAACTACCCTATCGTGAATGCATACGCCAATGTACACATCAAGCACACCCGATTCTTCGTGATGATGAGCCACCTGAATGCAGGCCAGGGCGACAAGAACTACTTCTTTACCCCACATTATCCGATGAACCAGCGTGTGTTCAGAATGGGTGTAAGCTGGAACTTCTTCAACTAAGCAAGAAGCGATTTTTACAAAACATAATGATTAGGAGCGGGGACAACACCTCGCTCCTATTAATTTTAAAGCAAAAAAATATGATGGTAAAGACAAATTCACTAAAAGCCTGGTTTCTCGCCGCCCGCCCCAAGACGTTATCGGCTGCGGCAGTGCCAGTGATGCTAGGCACAGCCCTGGCATACAAGGATTCAAGTGCCAACTGCCAATGGGTTCCTGCCCTGCTCTGCCTGCTCTTTGCTTGGGTGATGCAGATAGACTCCAACTTCGTGAACGACTTCTTCGATTTCAAGCATGGCAACGACGATGAAACCCGACTGGGACCGAAGCGAGCCTGCGCAGAAGGCTGGATTACCATGAAAGCCATGAAATGGGGAATCATCATCACTACCCTTCTGGGCTGTATCATCGGTTTGCCCCTCGCCTTTTACGGCGGAAAGGAGATGATCATCGTGGGTATCTGCTGCGTCCTCTTCTGTTTCCTCTACACCACCAAGCTGAGCTATCTGGGATTGGGCGACCTGCTGGTACTTCTCTTCTTCGGCATCGTGCCAGTATGCTGCACCTATTATCTGGTCATGCCGGAAGGAATGCAGACTGTATCAGCAGAAGCCATACTGACTTCCATCGCCTGCGGACTGGTAGTAGATACGCTGCTCATTCTGAACAACTACCGCGACTACGACAATGACATCAAGGCGAGCAAGAAGACGCTGATTGTTCACATCGGCAAGAAAAACGGCGAGCGTCTCTACTGCGCATTGGGCAACATCGGCATCCTCATCATGATAGGAATCAACATCTATGGTGCACTTGCCTACGATGCAGATTCTAAATTCTTGCCTTTTGCTGCTGTATGTCTCGTACAGCACAACAGAACTTTCGCCAAGATGAGGAAGATAAGAGAAGGCAGAATGCTGAACAAGGTGCTGGGCTATACGGCTCTCAACATCTTCGCCTTCGGCATCATATCAACCTTCATCATCATAGGAATGATGAATTGATTAGAATACATAAATAATAATGTACGCGCGTACATTATATATATAATAAAAGGTAAAGAATATGAGGCAACAAGTAAATCTGGAAATCATGCAGTTTGTGGAAACACAAATCCTGCCCAAATATACGGCGTTTGGCGAGAGCCACGGATTGCGCCACGTGACCCGTGTCATCAGAAACGCCCTGAAACTCGTACCTGTAACAGGTGCCGACATCGACATGGTTTATATCGTTGCCGCCTACCACGACCTGGGCATGAGCGGCCCTAGAGCCATCCACCACCTCACCAGTGGCAAGATACTCCAGGCAGATGCCCGGTTGAAACGCTGGTTCAACGCAGAACAGATCAAGATTATGAAGGAAGCCGTGGAAGACCACCGCGCCTCCTCCAGTCGCCAGCCCCGAAGCATCTATGGCAAGATTGTAGCCGAAGCGGACCGCGACATTGATGTACACGAGATATTCCTTCGTGCCATTGAATATGGCAAGGAAAACTATCCAGAAAAAGACAAGGAGGAACAATGGAAGCGATTCTCCGACCACATGGATGAGAAATATTCCCGAAATGGCTACATCAAGTTATGGATTCCCAACTCGCCGAATGAAAAAGCACTGAAAGAACTGCGCAATATCATCGACAACAAGGCAGAACTGAGAAAACATTTCGAAGAAATCTACGAAGAAATGGAGAAAAAGAGTCTTGACTTGAGAGAAAAGGAGTCTTGACACAAGAGAAAAGGAAGAAATAGGAGTCTTGATTTGAGAGAAAGAAGATTTTTCAAAAAAATCTGCTCAAAGATTTGGTAGTTTCAAAAGATTACATTATCTTTGCAACATAGAAAACCCAAAGACTTCTATCGGTAGATGATAGCCCATGCTATGTCTATTCGACAAAGATATAAGGGTCGTGTCGGTTCGATCGGGATACTCATCAAATTACACTTATGAAACCGAGAAGACTTCTCTTGCCTATGGCGGGCCACATAAACTGACATGT
>ERZ1026858.584-NODE-584-length-19778-cov-23.686508_pt1 | contig 19778 bp, 16 predicted proteins | sample MGYA00380159_ERZ1026858 | MGnify/ENA primary metagenome ERZ1026858 (study PRJEB33269, sample SAMEA4719795) | human gut metagenome | biome: human-associated habitat; feature: organic feature; material: feces | place: Cameroon | collected 2013-10 ...
AACACCGTAAAAACAGCAAACCGGAACTCTAGAATCAATTTTTATTTTGTAACAAGTTTTTACCGTTTGTACGATATTTGCATTGTCAGACATGAAGCCTTTATTCAGATAAGATTAAAAACAACAAAGGCTTTACATTGGGTATGCAGAGAAAAAGTTCTCGACAGACCTAATGTAAAGCCTTCTTTTTATTTAATGGTATTGCAGCTTACTTCTCCTCGTACTCAGGACGGAGCTTGCGTACAGTTTCAGCGGCACGCCACATTTCCTTGTCGTGCATGGCCTTAAGCTCGGCGTTGAGCTTCTCGCGGTAGTCAGGCTGCGAGTTGGAGTCGATGGAAATCTGTGCTTCTACACCTGTCTTTACAGAGAGATAGAGCCATTCCATAACGGGCTTGATGGCCTCGCGGAAACGTGGAGCCCAGTCAAGAGCGCCGCGCTGTGCTGTGGTGGAGCAGTTGGCGTACATCCAGTCCATACCCTTCTCTGCGAAGAGCGGCATGAGGCTCTGTGTCATCTCCTCAACAGTCTCGTTGAAAGCCTCAGAAGGAGAGTGACCGTGCTCGCGGAGCACCTCGTACTGTGCCTCGAAGAGACCCTCCATAGCACCCATCAGCGAACCACGCTCACCGGTAAGGTCAGATGTAGCCTCGCGCTGGAATGTGGTCTTGAAGAGGTAGCCGGCACCGATGCCGATACCTAAGGCAAGTGTCTTGTCCTCTGCCTTGCCCGATGCGTCCTGATAAACAGCGTATGAGCAGTTGACTCCGCGTCCCTCAAGGAACATTGTGCGGAGCGATGTGCCCGAACCCTTCGGTGCCACCATGATGACATCCACGTCAGCAGGAGGAACTACGCCAGTGCGGTCGTTCCAGTTAATGGCGAAACCGTGTGAGTAATAGAGTGTCTTGCCTGCGGTAAGATACTGCTTGATTTTAGGCCATACGGCTATCTGACCTGCGTCAGAGAGGAGCATGCAGACGATGGTGCCCTTCTGTGCAGCCTCTTCGATGGAGAAGAGAGTCTCGCCCGGAACCCATCCGTCAGCCACAGCCTTGTCGTATGTCTTGCCCGGACGCTGTCCGACGATGACATTGAAGCCGTTGTCGCGAAGATTGCCTGCCTGACCAGGACCCTGGATGCCATAACCGAGAATGGCTATTGTCTCGTTCTTAAGAACCTCACGTGCTTTCTCCAAAGAGAATTCTTTGCTGGTGACTACTGTCTCTACTACGCCACCGAAATTCATTTCTGCCATATTAGTTAACTGTTGTGCAGCCGGGGTCATGCCGCTGTTTATTATTTATTGTTTAATTGAAGATTCTCTGCGGTTTGTTTACATTATGTACACTGAACCAAATGCAAAGGTAATAAAATATCAGATAACACCAAACAAAAGTGTCATTCTTTCACAAATTTAACCTTACATCTGCATACTTCCTTTAGGTCTGAGGCGTCCTCTGTGGTCTGCTTCATCACCTGCACGCAGAACTCGCCCTCTCCGGCTTCGTCCACAAAGAGATGGAGCTTGTCGCCACAATGCGACTCTGCCACGTAGGCGATGTCGAAGCGCTGCAGGCGGTTGTGACGATAGAAGTCGAGGTCCCAGAGGTCAAGGATATGCTCAATGTACTTGACGCTGTTGACGTGTCCGTTGACGTCCACGTCGCTGTAGTGAGTGTCGACGACGCGCAGACAGCGTGCTTCCTTCGATAGCTTCACACGCTGGAAGGGCTGTATGGGGCACGGCTTGTCGGTCTCGATGTACTTGGTGATGAGTCCGTCACGCTCGGCAAGGATGTCCACCGGCTGGCGCGTGTCCGTATCGATCATCGCCCAAATGCTTCTTCCGTAGCCAAGGCATTCACCATCGGTGTTGCGGATGGCATAGTTACGGCTGGTGAAGAAGCGCATTACGCCTTCCACCCATGTGTCGACGGTAATACGGTCGTAAGCCTTCGGCATCTTCTCCATCTCCATCACGAAGCGTGAGAGCACCCATGTCTTATGTACGGTGTTGAGATAGTCCATGCCATATCCACGCTCGTTGCTATGGAAGTCGGCTGCATTGAGAAGATGATTGCCGAGGTGACCGAGGAATATGCGGTTAGAGAAATCGCAATGGAACGGCTCGACGAGGAAATCATAACTTCCAACTTTGCTTAATAGATTCATAGTGTTACTTGAGTTTTGGGGTTCTGCTTATGTTTTTTTCAATTAGATGTCCTTGTTCTTATGAAGAAATTCGGCAAGCGGCTCTTCCGTGCTTCGCGTAACAGCCACCCTACCCGAGCGCGAGTACTGGAGCAGACAGCCGAAGGCATGGAGCTTGTTGTAAAGATCCTGCACGTCGTCAGTCAGTCCTGCCACCTGCACGGTGGTGTACGTGGGATTGACCTCGAGCATACGCGCTCCGCTGCGTCTTATTACGCGCGACACCTCCGGATTAGCCATAAGAGCCGGCGTGGCAATCTTATAGATGGCTATCTCATGGATGAAGAGTTCGTCGTCCAGATAATAGTCGGCCTTCACCACGTCTATCTTGCGCTCGATGAGCTTCGTGATTTTCTTTATCTCCTCCTCGTAGCTCCATGCGGTGATGGTGTACTTGTGGATGCCGGATACGCTGAACGCGGAGGCATTGATGCTTTCTATGTTGACCTGCTGTCTTGTGAAGACCGCTGACACCTGACTGAGGATGCCCGGCACGTTCTCGGAATAGACAAGCAGGGTGTAAAGTTTCTTTTCCACTTTCTTTAATGTGTTAAGTTTGACATTTCCCTATAGATTCACTTCGAGCAGCATCTCGTCCACGCTCTTTCCCGGAGGTGTCATAGGCAGCACGTTGTCTTCCTCCTTCACGGCACACTCAAGGATGAACGGTCCAGGGGTGGTGAGCATACGCTCCACCTCACGCTTCAGATCGTCGCGCGTTATGGCGACGCCGTAATTGATGGCATAACCGTCGGCTATGGTGCGATAGTCAGGATTGAGCATTCGTGTGAACGACTTGCGCTTGTTGAAGAACATGTCCTGCCATTGTCTTACATTGCCGAGATAGTTGTTGTTGAGGAGGATTACCTTCACGGGAGCTTGCTGCTCCATGATGGTACCAAGCTCCTGTATGCTCATTTGGAACGATCCGTCGCCGGTGAAGAGGCAGATGGTGCGGTCTGGCGCTCCGAAGGTGGCTCCAACGGCAGCCGGCAGTCCGAAGCCCATGGTGCCGAGTCCGCCACTCGTCACGACGCTGAGTTTGCGACGATAATGGAAATAGCGGCATGAGAACAGCTGATTCTGACCAACATCGTTGACGAGAACCGCCTCGCCGTGCGAAGCATCATCCACTACGTTGACCACCTCGCCCATGAGCAGCGGGCCTTCGGTGGGATGGATGGCAGGCTCGATGACGCGGCGGCGCTCCTCATCCCAGTAAGGACGGAAACTCTCTATCCATTCACGATGGCTGTTCTTATTGAGGAGGCGCGTGATGGCTGGCAGCGAAACCTTGCAGTCGCCCACAACGGACACGTCGGTCTTCACCACCTTGTCTATCTCAACGTTGTCGATGTCGAGGTGTATGATTTTAGCCTGCTTGGCGTACGTGTCGAGTCGGCCCGTATCGCGGTCGCTGAAACGCATACCAATGGCTATTATTACGTCCGCTTTCTGCGTCAATACGTTCGGAGCCAGATTGCCGTGCATGCCGAGCATACCCATATTGAGGGGATGGTCGGTGGGCAGAGCTGAGAGTCCGAGCATAGTGCGTGCCGCAGGGATGTCTGCCTTCTCAAGGAACTGGCGCAGCTCTTCCTGTGCTCCGCCAAGCTCCACGCCATGTCCGACAAGTGCCAAGGGGCGTTCTGCACGGTTGATAAGACTGGCAGCGGCTGCCACATGGTCGTCCTGAATGTGCGGATAAGGCTCGTAACTGCGTACGGACGTCACCTTCACTGGGCGCCATTCACACTTCTGCACTTGCGCACTCTTAGGGAAGTCGAGCACCACGGGGCCCGGACGACCTGAACGAGCAATATAGAAGGCGCGGCTTACAGCCCACGAAATATCCTCCGGACGACGTATCTGATAGCTCCACTTGGTTATTGGCTGCGTCATTCCGACGAAGTCGACCTCCTGAAAGGCGTCGGTACCAAGGGCTTCGGTGCCCACCTGTCCGGCAATGACCACGATAGGAGTGGAATCAATCATCGCGTCAGCAATACCCGTAAGCGTGTTTGTTGCTCCCGGACCGCTGGTGACGATGCACACTCCCACCTCACCACTGACTCTCGAAAAGCCCTCCGCAGCATGAGCGGCGGCTTGCTCGTGGCGCACAAGGATATGATTGAACACCTTGTTGTCGCCACGCGTATAATCGTAAAGAGCATCGAAGGTGGGCATTATGGCTCCACCCGGATAGCCGAAGATGGTTTTGACACCCTCGTTCTGAAGGGCACGCATCAGGGCTTCTGCTCCTGTTATCTGTTCCATAAGAAAATAGGCAATTTAAAAGATTATATGATTCGAACTCCTCCCTTGTCTGCCGAGCTGACGCTCTGCGCATAAGCTCTGAGAGCCTTGCTGACCTTACGGTCGCGCGTCAGCGGCTGCTGAGGACGTGCTGCGAGTTCGTCGTCGGAGAGGCGTACGTTGATGGTGCGTGCAGGGATGTCGATGTCGATGATGTCGCCGTCCTTCACCTTGCCGATGTTGCCGCCGGCTGCTGCCTCAGGAGAAATATGACCGATGCTAAGTCCGGATGTGCCGCCGGAGAAGCGTCCGTCGGTGATAAGGGCGCACTCCTTTCCAAGATGGCGACTCTTGATGTAGGACGTGGGATAGAGCATCTCCTGCATTCCCGGACCTCCCTTTGGACCTTCATGTGTGATGACCACGCAGTCGCCACTCTGCACCTTTCCTCCGAGGATGCCCTCGCAGGCTGCTTCCTGAGAATCGAAGACACGTGCCGGTCCGCTGAATTTCCAGATGTCAGGGTCGACACCTGCTGTCTTGACCACGCAACCGTCCTGGGCGATGTTGCCGAAGAGCACAGCCAGACCGCCGTCCTTCGTGTAAGCATGCTCCAAGGAGCGGATGCATCCGTGCTCACGATCCGTGTCGAGCGATTCCCATTGGGCGTCTTGGCTGCCCATCTGCGTGGAGAACTTACGGCCGGGTGCGCTATGATAGATGCGGCTTGCCTCTTCCTGTATGTTATCGCCCGTGATATCGTAGGCGCTCATAGCCTCAGCAAGGGTGGTGCCGTCAACACGACGTACAGAACCGTCGACGAGTCCGCCACGATTCAGCTCGTTCATAATGCCAAGTATGCCACCGGCACGATTGCACTCCTGCACGCTGTACTTCTGCGTGTTTGGCGCCAACTTGCAAAGGCAGGGAACATGGCGACTGAGGCGGTCGATGTCTGCCATCGTAAAGTCTACGCCTCCCTCCTGTGCCACAGCAAGAAGATGGAGGACGGTGTTGGTGCTTCCGCCCATGGCAATGTCGAGCGTCATGGCATTGAGGAACGCCTCACGGGTGGCAATGCTGCGCGGAAGAACCGAGTCGTCGCCGTCCTCATAGTAAGCGAGGGCGTTCTTCACAATCTGACGTGCTGCGTCGCGGAAAAGACGGACGCGGTTGGCATGCGTGGCAAGGATGGTGCCGTTGCCAGGCAAAGCCAGTCCGATGGCTTCGGTGAGAGAGTTCATCGAGTTGGCGGTGAACATTCCTGAGCAACTGCCGCAACCTGGACATGCACAACTCTCAAGCTTCTGCAGGTCGGCATCGTCCACACTCGTGTCGGCACCCTTTATCATTGCAGTAACAAGGTCGGCATTCTCGCCGTGCCAACGTCCTGCCTCCATCGGACCTCCAGAGCAGAAGACCGTAGGTATGTTGAGCCTCATGGAAGCCATGAGCATTCCAGGCGTGACCTTGTCGCAATTAGAAATGCAAATCATAGCATCAGCCTTATGCGCATTAACCATATACTCCACAGAGTCGGCAATGATGTCGCGCGAAGGCAGCGAATAGAGCATGCCGTCATGTCCCATGGCAATACCGTCATCGATGGCAATAGTGTTGAATTCGGCAGCATAGCATCCCATGCTCTCAATCTCTTTCTTTACTATCTGACCTATCTCATGCAGATGTGTATGGCCCGGTACGAACTGTGTGAACGAGTTGACGATGGCAATGATGGGCTTTCCGAACTGTTCGTGCTTCATACCCGCTGCCACCCAAAGGGCTCTCGCTCCAGCCATACGACGACCTTCCGTACATACTGCGCTTCTCAACTGATGTTTCATTTGCGTGTTTTTGATAATTAAATTGCTGCAAAGGTAAATAGTTTTCACAAAACAGCCAACTAATATGTACGTTTTTTAAGGGTTTTAAGAACAGGTTTGGTGCTAAACCGAACAAAAGCTTACCATACGTCAACAATATGGCACAAACGCTATTTATTTGCGCATTATTGCTTATTGAGGATTTTCTTACCGTCCACAATGACTATTCCCCTGCTGTGTAAGGAGGTCTTTCTGCCGGACAAGTCGTAAGCGACGGTAGGATTAGACGTAATGGTTGGGGCATCAATGGATGTCTCCATATTAACGGAATAGACGTTTTGAGCGGCAGCACCAGTAAGAGTGGTGGAGGATTTTACGTCGGGAAGGACAAAGTAAGCACGCATTGCCTTAAACTGTCCTTCTCCATTGGGCGTGACAAGGCGCGTGCCGTCGGAGCTGATAAAGCGTGTGGAGCCATTAGCCTTTAGAAGGACAGGGGAGAATGTGCCCTGAAAGCTGTAGCTATTATAGTTTGCATTGACGGTAACAACTTTAGGTTCAGCTGCTTCTATCTCACGATTTAAGAATACGGGATTGATGATATCGCCGCCTTCCACCTTTATTATATAAGGCTCGCCGGCAATAATCTCCCTCACACGACTGAACGAAAACTCCACCTTATCGGATTCTTTACTGATGGCTCTCACTAATCGCATGACCGCAACGCCGGGCAACGACTGGCTGAGGTCGTCACTGTTAAGGCTGAACGGTAGGCAAAGCGAATAGAATCCGCCGTCGGCAACGAAGGTTCGCTCAAGGCGGACGCTCTCCACCAGACAGCCAGAAGCTTCCTTCAGAGCCGGTGTGTTGTCAGCATCCTCGCTGAGTGTGAGGGAAGCCATACGGCGGACACGACGATAAATCTGGACATGCTCCTGCGAATCGTCGTACAAATAGCAACCAAACTTACCTTTAGGATTATACTTCAAGTACTTATAGTTCTTTACGCCAAACTCTATTATGGCGTTTCCGTCAGCTGTTACCATTACTTCTGCCATATTGCTCTTTGCCTTTGGCTTGTCGCTGCTGAAAGACAACTCATAGCTTACACGTGCAGAAGCCCACAGCCAGCCTTTCTCTTCATTCTTGAAACTCCACGATGATCCGCTCTTCTCCATAACGAACACCGCAACGCTGTCGTTATTAACTTCGACGGCAGCGCCATTCTGCAATACGTCTACGTGGCATGACTTGATGTAAGTTGAGGCTTCGTACTTGCTGATTGCAGCGCAATGATTGCGACTGACAATAACCACTTCGTCGCCAACATGGAGTTGAGAAGCATTTGTGACAAGACAGAACTGATTGTCCGATTCGGCAAAAGCCTGCAAAAGGCAAAGCGAAAACATAAGGAAAAAAGCGCAGAGTCGTTTCATAGGATATAGTGATGATGGGTTTACGGATAGAATAATGATTTGGTTTGATAGACGTTTACGGTCATTCCGGCTGATGCCATTTAGCCACAAGCGGCAAATGGTCGCTGAAACCGTCCATATAACGCGGTCCGAGATAATTGCGGCGGGGCTTCACACCGCCAAATTTCTCGTCGGGAACAAGAAGGAACGGGGCGTCATAAACACAGCATGCCAGCATGCGGGAGGCAAGCGAAGGGCTTACAAGTATATGGTCGAGGCTGCCCCACTCTCCCTGATAACGATACGTTCCCTTTGCTCCGTTATGTCCTTTGGCACCTGCCGACACGTCCGTGAAGCCACGATTAAGAATCATAAGCAGACTCTTCGATTCGGAATAGTCATTAAAGTCGCCCGCTATGATGATGTTGGCATTAGGCGAAGCCGCCTTTATGGAGTCAGCAAGGGCGCAGACCGTCTTTGCTGCTGCCATACGGAAGGGACGCGAATAAGCCTCTCCTCCCCTACGACTGGGGAAATGCGCAACCATGACATGCAGCGTATCACGCCCCCATACAAGTCCCTTTGCGTACAGAACGTCTCGTGTGGGACGCATGCCCTTCACTCTCTGCACGCTCACAGCCCTGCTTTCGAGCAACCAGAATGTGTAAGGCGAATAGAGAAGCGCCACGTCGATGCCGCGCTCGTCGTCGGACTGCGTCATGACATACTCATAACTGGCGTTTCTGAGCAGCGAACGCTTGGTGAGATCGCGCAGAACGCTGTCGTTCTCCACCTCGCACAGAGCTACGAGGTCAGGCAGCTTCCAATTCCATCCGCTGCCATTCTCTTTCTCCTTATCTTTCAGATTCTCCCCACAACGGTCCTCACCGCAAGCTATGATGGTCTGACCGATGCGGTCAAGCTTGCGCCAATAACGATATGGCGTCCAGTGATAAGAGCCTTCAGGAAGAAACTCCGTATCGTTCTTCAGCGAGTCATGACGGCAGTCGAAGAGATTCTCGCAGTTTAGTTCCACGAATGTGAAGATGGAGATTAGCAGCATGGAGAATGTCATATAAAAAAGAAGGTTAGGCGTTTTATTGTATGTGGCTGTCTTTCAATGTAAGTGGGCAGCCACTCCATCATTGCGAGGAATGGCTGCCCTTGTTATGTTTGCATATACATGCAGAATGATTAGTCCTTAGTAACGTCGTTGAACGTAGCAACACGGTTGAACTCCACCTGCTCGAAGAGCTTATCAGTGGCACCCATACCCTTTGCTGTAAGACGGTCAGCAGAAATCTTATATCTCTTTATGAGAATGTTTCTTACGGCGTCAGCACGAGCCTGTGAAAGGCGGGCGTTGAGTTCGGCAGAACCTTCAGGAGAAGCATAGCCTCTGATCTCCACCTTAGCGTCCTTGTGGTTCTTCATATAGTTGGCGATAAGCTCGATGGGAGCATACTGCGCAGCGTCAACAGACGACTTGCCCTGACCGAAAATTACGGTAGGCTGGAGGTTTGTGACAGTGGTCGATACCTTAGGAGCCGGCTTATTCTGACATTCCTCAAGGGCTTTATGGAGGCTGTTAATCTGCTTGTCCTTGTCAGCAAGAACCTTATTATACTGAGCCTCCTGATTGTTATACTCTTCGCGGAGACTATTGATCTGTGCGTTGAGAGCATCAACCTCAGACTGGTCGCGTCCTACGGCATTGACGAAATTGTGTGTGCCGTGAGAGTTCTTAAATCTATATACCAAGCCCACGTTCAGCTGAAAAGCAGAACGATTGATGTTGTATTCCACACCCTCATAGCCGTTGCCGTTGAGAGCATAGTTAAGGGACGGCTCGAAATAGAGCTGCCAAGCCTTCTGTTTACCGAGATTGAATGCGAAGTCGAGTCCTACCTTAGATGTAAGGAAGTTGGCTGTGCTGAGGTCCTTGCGATTGGTGAAGGCATGTCCCCATCCCAGTCCGTAGAGAGCCGAAACCTCAAATGTGCGCGGAGCACCAGGATAACCGCCGAACCAGTTGATAAGGTTAACTGTTCCGAGGAGTGATGTATTGATGTAGTTTACGATCGTACCTGTTGTGTAGCCGCTTGTCTCCTTGAAGTAGACGTTGCTCTCTGCAGCCAGACCGAAGACTGGTGTGAAGTTGCGACCTATGCGTAAGCCTACGTTAGGAACAAGATCCTCAAGCCATGATGCGTGTCCTGTAGTTTTTGTTGCAACGCCAGCGTTGATACCAACATAGACATTGTCGAATGTTTTGCTCTCAGCTACAGTCTGTGCCGAAGCCGAAACTGCCATCACGGCAGCAGCAAAAAGTGTAGTAATCTTTTTCATAGTCTTATTGTTTTATAATTACTTGGTCTAAGAGTTGTATTTCTCTCGATGTTATGTTGCAAAATAACCGAAAAAAAATGTAACGTCCAAACAAAAACAATAATATTTGTATTTTGGAACACAAAAAGCAGAATTACATCTGTTCGATATCCTGCCTTACGTTATTTCGGATTTTCATCAAGTAAGCTTTCATACGGTCAGCGTCTTTCTCGTCTATGATGCTGATTAGCTCGTTGAGTTCGTCGCGTATCTGCTCCACCTGTGCGCTGGTATAGGGATTGAAGAGTATTTCCTGCAGCAGGTAGTCGTCTTCGCCTAACACGCCTTTAGCAATGCGCAGATGGCGCTTGAAGGTTGTTCCAGGCGCATCCTGATGCTTCATCACCGCCGAGAACACGAAGGTGCTGACGAACGGCGTGCTCAGCGAGTAAGCCACTGTCTTGTCATGTTCTTCAAAGGTGTATTCATAAATGTTGAGTCCGAGACGTGCGTAGAGGTCCTTGAAGAAAATCCGTCCCATATAGTCGCCCTCGCTTATGATGATGGCGTTCTCCTCGGAGAGTTGTCCGAGGTTGGCGAAGGTAGGTCCGAACATCGGGTGAGTGGATACATACGAATGCCCCGACTGCTCATAATAGTCCTTCAGCCCAGTCTTTACTGACGAAATGTCGCTGATGATGCAGTCAGCGGGAATGACGGGCATCACCTCTTCAAAGGCTGGTATGGTGTACTTTAGGGTCACGGCGTTGATGACGAGCTGCGGCTGGAAGGCTCGTATCTCGTCAAGCGTGGTGAAGCGCTGGCAGTTGTATGTGAAGCGCATGCGCTTAGGGTCTTTCTCGTACACCGCCGTCTCATGATCAAAACTGAGGACGTCGAGGAAGAAGCTGCCCATCTTCCCTGCGCCAAGAACAAGTATCTTCATTTTCTTTTACTTCTGATTAACTATCTCCATCTGCTGTCTTACTGACTCCTCATGGATATGCTCGAATATTTCCTTCACGAACTCTGAATCCATGCCGGCAAGCGAGCCTTGCGCTCCGCGCTTGTCCAGAATCTCGTTGTAACGAACGGTCTGGAGCACAGTCATGTTGTGTTCCTTCTTGTATCTGCCTATCTCGCGGCAGACGCTCATTCGCTTGGCAAGGAGTTCCATGATGCCGTTGTCTATTTCGTCTATCTGCTTGCGGAGCATATGTATGCCTTCCGTCACCACCTTCTCGTCACGGATAACAAGGAGGCTGAGGATATAGTTGAGCACGTCCGGCGTCACCTGCTGCTTGGCGTCGCTCCATGCTGCGTCCGGCGCACAATGGCTCTCCACCATAAGTCCGTCAAAACCGAGGTCCATCGCCTGCTGGCAAAGAGGAGCTATGAGCTCGCGGCGTCCACCGATATGACTGGGGTCGCAGATGACGGGCAGGTCCGGCATGCGTCGTCGCAGCTCTATGGGAATCTGCCACATGGGAAGGTTGCGATAAATCTTCTTCTCGTAGCTGGAGAAGCCGCGGTGTATGGCAGCCAGACGCTTTACGCCTGCCTGATTGATGCGCTCCATAGCTCCTATCCACAACTCCAAGTCGGGATTTACCGGATTCTTCACAAAGACGGGGATGTCCACTCCCTTCAGACTGTCGGCTATCGCCTGCATGGCAAAGGGATTGGCAGAGGTACGCGCTCCAATCCAAAGGATGTCAACGTCGTACTTAAGGGCAAGCTCTACATGCTCCGGCGTTGCCACCTCTGTGGAGATGAGCATGCCCGTCTCCTCCTTCACGCGCTTCAGCCACGGCAGCGCTGTCTCGCCGTTGCCCTCGAAGCCACCCGGCTTGGTGCGCGGCTTCCACACTCCCGCACGAAACATTCTGAATCCGTGCGAAGCCAACTGGCGTGCTGTTGTCATAACCTGTTCCTCGGTCTCAGCCGAGCAAGGTCCTGCTATAACGAACGGGCGGTCATCGCTGCCCGGTAAGTTCAATGGTTTGAGTTCTATATCCATAGTTATGTTTATTTTCTGTATTCGTAGTTCTGTTTACTTTCAGTGGGTCCATCTTATGCGCCTCATTCTCTCCAGTGCCTCGTCCATCTTCTCGTCCTTGGCACAAAGGCTGATGCGCACATATCTGTTGCCGTTCGACCCAAAGATAAATCCCGGCGTGATAAAGACACGAGCCTCATTGAGCACGCGCTCCGTAAGTTGCTCGCATCCGTCGTAGGCGTCGGGAATGCGTCCCCAAAGGAACATGCCCACCTGCTGCGGGTCGTATGTGCATCCGAGCGTTGTCATCATCCGCTCTGCCTTGTCGCGGCGTCGGCGATATGTGGTGATGTTGGCTTCTCGGTGCCATTCCGGTGTGTTCTCGGTAAGCGCAGCAGCAGCAGCGAGCTGTATGCCACGGAATGTTCCTGAGTCGACATTGCTCTTAATCTTCAATATCCACGACGTGAACGTGGGATTGGCGATGCACATTCCGACACGCCATCCTGGCATGTTATGACTCTTCGACATAGAGTTGAACTCAATGCAGCATTCCCTCGCTCCCTCCACTTGCATGATGGACATCGGATGTTCGTTGAGGATGAAGGAATAAGGATTGTCGTTCACCACCACGATGTTATGGCGTAGTGCGAAATCGACAAGTCGTTCGTATGTCTCGCGCTGTGCGTTTCCTCCTGTCGGCATATTGGGATAGTTGGTCCACATCAGCTTCACGTTAGAGAGGTCCATGCTCTCCAGTTCGTCGAAGTCGGGCTGCCACGCGTTGTCCTCTCTGAGGTCATAGCTGACCACCTTCGCTCCGAGAATCTTGCTTAGCGACGTGTATGTGGGGTAACCCGGATTTGGTACGAGCACTTCCTCGCCGGGATTGACGAAGGCAAGCGTAACGTGGAGGATGCCCTCCTTCGATCCGATGAGCGGCAGCACTTCCGTCTGCGCATCCACGTCTACTCCGTACCAGCGTGCATAAAAGTCTGCCATAGCCTGACGCAGTTCGGGCGTGCCCATCGTGGGCTGATAGCCATGCGCCTCCGGCTGCGACGCCACCTCACAGAGGCATTCCACCGTCCGGCGTGACGGCGGCATGTCAGGAGAACCTATAGCCAGCGAGATGATGTTGCGTCCCTCTGCATTAAGGCGTGCCACCTCCTTCAGCTTCCGCGAAAAATAATACTCCTGTACGTTGGAAAGGCGTGTTGCGGGGTGTACGGCTGTTGTTAATGTAGCAAGGTTCTCCATAAGCATGTGTGTTTTTTTAATGATACATTATATATTTACTTGCCCACGTATTCGCCGAGAATCTTCAGCGACCGTGTCAGCGGTATGATGGCGTCGATACTCTGTCGGTATCGCGTCAGGCTGTTGAATGTCAGGTCCACATAGAAGAGATATTCCCATTCGCATCCTATCACGGGCAGCGACTGTATCTTCGTGAGGTTGATGCCGTAGAAGGAGAGGATGGTCAGCACCTTCGAGAGGCTTCCCTCCTCATGCGCCACGTGGAAGACTATGCTCGCCTTGTCTGCCTTCTCAAGCGGACGAAGGAAGTCTGCCTTGTTGGGATTAGCAATGACAAGGAAGCGCGTGAAGTTGTGCTTGTTGTCATGTATGTTATCCTCGAGCACCTTCAGCCCGTACATCCTCGCCGCCGAAGCATTGCAGATGGCTGCCCATCCGTGACATTTATGCTTGGCAATGTATTCTGCCGCGCCTGCCGTGTCATCCGTCTCCACCGCTTTCATGTCAGGATGACGAGAGAGAAAGGCGTTGCATTGTGCAAGCGCCACCGGATGCGAATGCACCTCCTTAAGCATGTCCCAATCGTCCTCGGGCAGACAACAGATGCAGTGTTCGATGTGCAGCTTGTGCTCTCCCACCACCGTAGCACCAGAGGCGCGGAGCAGTTCGTAATTGTGGAGCAGACTTCCGGCTATGGTGTTCTCTATGGCTGTCATGCCAATCACCGTCGGGTCGCGGCGCATATTGTCGAACACCTGCTCGAAGGTGGCGCAGCATATCAGCTGTATCTGCTCGCCCTGAAAATACTGGTGGGCGGCAATGTCGTGGAAGGAGCCTTGAAAGCCCTGTATGGCTATTCTCTTCATATTGGATTTCTCGATGTTTCTTCGCGCCCTGAAACGCGAAAGCCCCGCTTTCACTGTCAACGTGAAGCGGGGCCCGGATTATAGGATATATTAAATATTTTCCCTTTCTGTCATAAGTTGAATTCACACGCAACTTCCCGCTTCACAATTCCTTGCAAAGTAAAAGTAAAATCGGTAAATGTATGCGAAAACGTTACTCATAACTAATTATTGTTTTTATTCAGTGCAAAAGTAAGACATTTATTTGTTTTACGCAAATAATTTACGATAAAATGTCATTAATCTTCACATTTTTGCAACACATGCCTCATAACTCCTGCCTTTTCCTTACCTATTCGTTATTGAATATCTTGTAAGGATCCATCGATTTCATGCGGTCTTTCACCTTCTCTCCGATGTCCTCACACGGCTGCTGCTGCGATGCACGTAGCTCTTCAGCCGAAGCCTCGTCCTCTGCCGCTCCTGCCTCATTGCCAAGCTGACGGCGTACCTCAGCACGCTCTGCGAAAGCGTCCACCGAGAACGGATTAACGTCCAGCACACCGCCGTAAGTCTGTTCTGCCTTCTCCATATCGCCCTTAGCCTTTGCCACACGCGCATTGAGCATCAGCACGTCTTCGTTGGCCCCGATGCGCTTCAGGAGTTCGTCGGCGTCCTTGCCGGCTTCCTCCACATCGCCGTTGGCAAGCAGTGTCTCGCCACGCAGAAGTCTTGCCGCCTCGAAGTCGTCATACTTGTCGAGCGCCTTTGTCAGCATAGCCACGGCATTTGGCACGTCGCCGAGTCCACGATAAGCCTTGGCATAGAGATAGAGAGCCTGCGGATCTGCCTCGTCCACTTCTATCGCCTTCGCACAGGCATCAGCCATGGCGGCATAATCCTCCATCATGTACGCCACGTCTGCCAGGCGCGTCAGCACAGCCACATTGTCAGGACAAGCCGTGGAGATGTTCAGCAACTGCTCGTAAGCCTTCTCCATGTCGCCCATGGCGATGTATGCCTGCGACAGATAGTCGCGACACTCAAGGTCGGTGGAGTTAAGCTCCAAGGCATGCAGGAAGCATTGCACGGCATAGCCGAACTGCTGCATCTTGAGAGCACGCACACCATCGTATTTGAGTACTTCGAAATTCTTCTCTTCCTTCTTCTCTTCGGCTTGACTGCTACGTCCGCCGAACAAAGCCTTGAATATGTTCATTGGTATTATTCTGTATGTAAATTTAAACGACTATTTAAAACAGCGGTAAAGGTAACAAATAATTTTCAATTTACGGCCACTTACGTTTTCAGCCAATTATAGATTAAGCATAAATTATAGTTAAAGTGTATGAAAAGCCTTTCGGTTTACGTCCATAATGGCTAATTTTGCTGTTGATAATGCAGATTTTACAGTTATGGACAATACAAGAAAGTTTTTCATATTAGCAGCTTTCACCTTTCTCTTCACCGTCACGTGTAAAGCTCAGGACGTAAGCCTGAACGCCAAGGACATGCCTGCCCGCTTTGACGAGTCGGCTCTTCAGCGCATCATGCCCACACGTTACGGCGGAAGATCACGCCAATGGCGCGAGGAGGCTATGGCGGAAGCGGAGAGGCAGAGCCAGCATCAGGACTCGCTCATGCTTCCTCCACTTAACGCTCAGGGTCAGGTGGACACCACCTGCCGTTATCCTTTGGCTTTCGGAGGATGGAACAGTTGGGGACTGCATCGCGGACTTAACGTACAGATTGGCGCGTCAGTCTTTGCCGAATTCGGTAAAGGGGCGCACAGCGGAGCCGGCTTTCAGCAGAACATAGCCCTCATGTATGCCATGCCAATCAACGACAAGCTGTCCGTAGCCGTCGGAGGATATCTTAACAACGTCAACTATGCCGGAGGCAACTGGCACGACGCAGGTCTGTCCGCCGTAATGGGCTACCGATTCAATGAGCATCTGGAAGCCTACATTTGGGGACAGAAGTCGATCACCAACAACGTAGGCAACCGCCTGCGCTACGGTCTTTACGACGGATATTACGGCGGATACGGTTTAGGAGGATATGGCTTCGGAGGTTTCAGCCGCAACTTCTACGGCTTCCCCTCCTACTCTGCCTACGACCTCTCAGGCATCGGCGACCGCATCGGAGCCACCCTCCGCTACAACTTCAACAACAATATGAGCATCGAAGTGACAGTGGAGAACAGATGGATGCCGAGCAGATAAAGCATCTTACTTCTTATACTTCAGCCTGAGACTGTTCGTCACTACGCTCACGCTCGACATTGCCATCAGGGCACTTGCCCACATGGGCGTTATCTGGATGTTGAAGCCGAAGACGTGGGGCAATCCGGCTGCGAGCGGGATGCACACAATATTATATATGAAAGCCCAGAAGAGATTCTGACGTATCATGCCCACTGTGCGTTGCGACAACTGGCAAGCCTCGGGGATGCGCCGCAGGTCGTCGCCCATCAGCGTCACCTGCGCCACGTCCATCGCCACGTCCGTGCCGCGACCCATGGCTATGCTGACATCTGCGAGAGCAAGAGCCTGCGAGTCGTTGATGCCGTCGCCAACCATAGCCACGCACTTGCCTTCCGTCTGGAGGCTGCGCACCATATTCTCCTTGTCCTGCGGCATACAACGGCTCTTCCAGTGCTTTATGCCCGTCTTGCCAGCCCAGTAAGCGGCAGCCTCTTCCTTGTCGCCACTCATCATCCATACTTCCACACCACGCTCCTGCAGCAATGCCACAGCCTCGGCAGCATGCGGCTTCAGACGCTCACGCTGTTCGATGGCTACGTCGTCAGCCAGCTTAAAGTTGACGTCCTTATTGGGAACGGTCAGCGTTCCTGTCTTGTCAATGACCACGGCGTTCACGCGGCAGAGCTGCTCCACAGCCGTGGCGTCCTTAACGAGGATGCCCCTCTGCGCCGCCTTTCCAATGCCCACCATAAGGGCTGTGGGCGTGGCAAGTCCCATGGCGCACGGACAGGCAATGACCAGAACGGACACCGCTGAAAGCAATGCCTGCGGCAACATGGCCTCACCGCCGACTACCATCCATACCACAAACGTAAGCACAGCCAACAACAGCACGCACGGCACGAACACCAAGGCTGCCTTGTCCACAAAGCGCTGTACGGGAGCCTTCGAGCCTTGCGCCTCCTCCACCATGCGAATGATGTTGGCAAGGACGGTCTCTGAGCCAACCTGCTCGGCACGGAAGCGAAGACAGCCCTCGCCCACTATGGTTCCGGCAAGCATACGGTCGCCGGCATGCTTGCCTACAAGAAGCGGTTCGCCGGATATCATCGACTCGTCCACACCGCCTTCTCCTTCGCTTACCACTCCGTCCACCGGCACTTTCTCGCCCTGACGCACCTCCACGATGTCGCCCTTTGCCACGGCAGCGAGGGGCACGTCACACACTTCGCCCATGCTGACGACATGCGCTTGCTTCGGCACGAGTCCCATAAGCGAGCGTATGGCAGAAGCCGTGGATTTCTTCGCACGCTCCTCAAGACAACGTCCCGTCAGCACGAAGGTAATGATCATTACCGATGCGTCGTAATAAGTGTGCCACTCTATGCCACGTGCTCCCCAGAACTGTTCGCCCCAGAAAGTATTGAAGACGCTGAAGAGGAACGAGATGGCTGTGGACATCGCCACAAGCGTGTCCATATTGGCTGAGCTATGAACCAGCAGTCGCCAGGCATTGGCATAAAACTGTCGTCCGCAATAAGCCATATTCGCGAGTGCGATTATCAGCATCGTCTGATTGGCAGCGTCACGTCCGCCCACCGCCAGCCATCCCATCGAGACAGCCATCGTCAGCAACGCCAACACCCACGACACAGCCATGCGCCTCAGCTGCAGACGATAGCTGTTCTTCTCTATCGTGTCCACACGGGTCTCCTCGTCGATGATAAGTTCAAAGCCAGCCGCGTCCACCACCTTCTTCATGTCGGCAGGCGTAACCTTGCTTTCGTCATACTCCACCATCGCCGTGCGTCCCGGCAACGACACCGCCACACTCTTCATTCCGTCCATAGCCTTCAGCCTGCGCTCCACATTGGCGCTACATCCGGCACATGCCATACCCAATACGGGCAATATCTTCTTTTCCATACATGCAAAGTTACGAAGTTTTCGTCATTCACACATTATATTATTATGGATGAAGTTTATAGGAGCATGCGATAGTTCAGCTTTTACATTCATCGTACATCGCAAATCCTTTCACTGTCAGAAGATATTTCTGCCGAGGGTGGCGTGGGGAGTTGGGATACTTCATCTTAACAAGTCCTTCCTGTATTGCCGGTGTAAGAGAATGTTCAAGGAAGTTAGAACGGTTCTTCAATCCGACAATCTCCATCATTTCCTTCACGCTCTTTTCCTCAGAGCCAATCGCAAGAATCAATCGCTTAATGTTTTCCGACAATACACCCAACTGACCACTACTACTTGTATGGGTACTTGTATGGGTACTTGTATGGGTACTTGTATGGGTGTCAATAGAGTCATTATTAATATCCGAATATCCAATCAGCATATATCTGTTCTTCAACACGTTCTGTTCTCCTAACATCAGATTGCGGAAGAACTTCACGAGGAAAGTCTTGTCAGGTTCTATTCCCTTTGATGGATTACGATAATTGGCACGAACCAAAGCATTGCGGAAATACCAAGAGTTGTCGGCAAACAAATCGTTGTCCACCGTGAAACCGATAGAGCGCAGATATTTGATGACAAACACCGCAGTTGTTCGTGTGTTGCCCTCACGGAACGGATGGTTTTGCCAAAGCAAGGTGACGAAATCTACAATGTGACTGATAATTTCATCCGTTGACAGTCCCTTATAATTAAAGTCCTTTTCTTGCTGAATGTCATATCGCAACGCCATCATAATATCAGCGGCACGTCCATACACAACAGTATCTCCTTGCAATATCCATTCCTTCTTGCTGATATCATAAGGGCGCACCTCACCTGCATGCTTGAAGACACCCTCAAACAGATGTCTGTGAATATTCAAGAATTCTAATGCTGTGAACGAGAAAGACTGCTCACTCAGTAGCTTGGCTATATTGGCAGCCACACGGTCGGCCTCTTCCTTTTCAGCATCGTCCTCGTCATGCGTAGTTTTGTTGACATAATACGACTTCAACTGTTCACGAACATCGTCGATAGTAATGTCACCCTCAATATGCCTGACAGCCGTCTCTTTCAGATAGTCAGACACCTTCAGTCCGTCAACATCTTGCAGACCGATAGCCGTGCGCCATGCCGAAGCCCTTTCGCGCTTATGTGGCTCTGCCACACGCTCGTAGGCTTCGAAATCTATGTATAGTTGCTTATTCTTGTCTGTCATTCTTGTCAACTTTTATATTTTCCACCCTACACACAAAAGGAATATACCTATTGCTGCCTCTCCTTTGTGCTTTCAGTATATCATACTCTCCTAATTCTGCTGGCTTTTCTGAATTGTACTCTATGAGTAAGTACTGCTTGGCATCCTTTTCTTGTCTAATCAAGAAGCCATCAGGAATATTCTGTTTGCTCACAAGACGAATTGGTGCAGTCAGTTCAAAAGGTGTGGCTTCACTATTCTTCCAATAATGGAACATAATATA
>ERZ1026858.587-NODE-587-length-19757-cov-11.666836_pt1 | contig 19757 bp, 14 predicted proteins | sample MGYA00380159_ERZ1026858 | MGnify/ENA primary metagenome ERZ1026858 (study PRJEB33269, sample SAMEA4719795) | human gut metagenome | biome: human-associated habitat; feature: organic feature; material: feces | place: Cameroon | collected 2013-10 ...
CAGCGTCAGATGTGTATAAGAGACAGGTGAACCAGGCTGTGCCTGAGAGATGGATGGCGGCGGGTGACAATAAAATATGAAGTTTGCGCAAATATTTATTGAAATCTTCCTCCATAATTGCGATAATAATACAAATGGAGGAATTATGGATAACAGGAAGTTGAACAGAAGGAATTTATTACTATTATTATTTGTTTTGGCGGCATGTGTTGTGGGTGGCCGCTCTATATTTGGGTTCTTTGCACTGCTTACAGGGTATGAGACTGCGACGACGGAAGTATCTGCATTTGCAGCATCTGAGATGTATATGATGTTTCTTTTATTTCTTGTATGCATAATCGGAGGCATTGTTATGAGCTGTCTTAGTAAGGCTAAGGTGAGCAGGACATTTTTCCTGATACGCAATACGGTGCTGATTGTGGCACTTGTGCTTGGTAATATGTCTTTTCCTAATATAACAATCATGAGTACGGTTGTTATGTCTAAGTATATAGGTGATTCGGGAATGTATGATTTTGCAATCAGTTCACCGCTTCTTGTGTCAGCGTTAAGACAGCCATATCTGTTCTATACATACATGGCAGCAGAGGGGCTTATGATTATTCTTGCGTGTGTCACAGTGTATAAGTATATTGTGGACAAGAAAAAGAACAGTAATTATAATAATATGTACATGTAAATGTGTCTGCTGCACTAATAAGGTGTGGCAGACAATTTTTGCGCAGTTAACAGATGCGCTTAATATACCGGTTTATATGCGGGAGATAATAAAATGAAGGTAATGACACCACATTATTATAAGGATTTCAGATGCATTGCAGGAGCCTGTACAGATACATGCTGTGCCGGCTGGGATGTCGATGTTGATAAGGATTCTTACAAATATTATAAGACAGTTAAAGGTGCTTTTGGAAAGCGCCTGAAGAGTGTAATGGTACCATCACAGGACGGAGAATGTACATTTACACTGAAAGAAGGAGGACGATGTCCTTTTCTTAATGATGATAATTTGTGCGATTTATATATAGAACTTGGAGAGGATAAGCTTTGTGAAACATGTGCAGAGTTTCCAAGATTTATTAACGATTATGGTAATATAAGAGAGATTGGCATAGCACCCTCGTGTAAGACGGCTGGTGAGCTGATGTTTTCTTATAAAGATGAACTTACATTTGATACGGTCGAGGATAACAGCCTTACGCCTGAGCCTAATGATATAGATGCATATACATATATGCAGCTTAGGCAGGCAAGAATAGTGGCTTTTGGAATAATATCAGACAGGGATATAAGCATATTTGAGAGGCTGATGCTCTATCTTGATTATGCAAAGCGTATCCAGAAGCATCTTGATGCTGAAAGGGACGAGCTTATAGCGGGTGTTGCAAAGCGGTTCTGTGGAGCTGATTACAGAGAGGAGCTGCTTGACAAGCTGAAAAGCCGGGATGCGAAGCTGCATGGCACAAGGCTGATAAAGGGATTGAGGCATTTCTTTGATGACTTTAAAGGAATGGAGGTAATCAATCCTGACTGGAATATTCATGTGGCGAGAGTAAGACAGTTCCTGGACGGGCTGGCGGATGATTCTGAGCTTGCAGCGGTAATGAAAACTTACCATGCGGGAAGTGAAGCATTTGCACATGAATATGAGCAGCTTGCAATGTACTATGTGTATAGATACATGCTTGACGCAGTGAATGATTACGATGCCCTTCTTAAAGCCAAGAATGCGGTTATAGGCATACTTGCAGTGGACATTATGGCAGCAGCTAATCAGGCGTCCGGCTGTACACCTGATTTTACAATGCGCGTTGATATAGCACATTTGTATTCAAGACAGTTTGAACATTCATATTACAATTATGAAGTTTATAGAGAATACTTTGGCATGAAGAGATGTTATTCATATGAGTTTCTTATGGACGCTTTAGTGTCACTGAATTAATGGAGGAAGTTTTCTTATGAAAATGATTATGAGATTCCTTAAGGATTACAAAAAGGAATGTGTATTGGCACCGCTTTTTAAGATGCTCGAGGCAATATTCGAGCTGTTTGTGCCGCTGGTAGTATCATCAGTTATCGATAAGGGTATTGTTAATGTTGATAAGGGATACATTATGAAAATGTGTCTTATGCTTATACTTCTTGCAATCATAGGACTTGTATGTGCCATCACAGCACAGTATTTCAGTGCGAAGGCTGCAGTTGGTGCGGCAACCGGAATGAGACACAGTTTATTTGCACATATCCAGACATTCTCATTCACAGAGATGGATACACTTGGTACATCGACACTTGTAACAAGAATGACAAGTGATATTAACCAGGTACAGAATGGTATCAACATGGTACTGCGACTGTTCCTGCGTTCACCATTTATAGTATTTGGTGCGATGATTATGGCATTCACTATTGATGTGAAGGCAGCACTTGTATTTGTTGCGGCAATCCCGGTACTTGCACTTATCGTATTCGGTATCATGCTTGCAACAAGACCTATGTACAAAAATGTACAGTCAGGACTTGATAAGATTCTTGGAATAACAAGAGAGAACCTTACCGGTGTGAGAGTTATCAGAGCATTCAATAAGGAACAGGATGAGGTTAAGCGTTTCAAAAACGATAACGAAAGCCTTAACAGATTACAGAAATTCGTTGGTAAGATATCAGGACTTATGAATCCGCTTACTTATGTTGTTGTAAATGTATCAATCATTGCACTTATCTGGATTGGCGGAGTAAGAGTTAATGCCGGTGCACTTACACAGGGACAGGTTGTTGCCCTTTACAACTACATGTCACAGATATTAGTTGAGCTTATCAAGCTTGCCAACCTTATCATCACAATAACTAAGGCACTTGCTTGTGCAGGAAGAATTGAGTCTGTATTCGAGGTGACATCTGGAATGGCAGATGGAAGCGTCAAGGAAGTTACAGCTAAGGAAGAGCAGCCAAGCGTTGAATTTAAAAATGTTTCACTTACCTACAGCGGTTCAGGCGCACCTTCAGTTGAAGGAATTAATTTCAAGGCTATGAAGGGACAGACAATCGGTGTTATCGGTGGTACTGGTTCTGGTAAATCAAGTCTTGTTAATCTTATTCCAAGACTGTACGACGCTACACAGGGCGAAGTACTTGTTGAAGGTGTAAATGTTAAAGATTACGATATTGAGACTTTAAGAAATAAGGTCGGTATCGTTATGCAGAAAGCAGTACTTTTTAAAGGTACTATAAGAGAGAATATGTGGATGGGAAAGAAGGGTGCTACTGATGAGCAGATAGATGAAGCACTTGAGATTTCACAGTCTAAGGAATTTGTAGATTCTAAGCAGGGACGTCTGGATTATGTTATAGAGCAGGGCGGTAAGAACCTTTCAGGCGGTCAGAGACAGAGACTTACTATTGCAAGAGCAATCGTAAGAAAGCCGGATGTGCTTATTCTTGATGACAGTGCATCAGCCCTTGATTTTGCAACTGATGCAGCACTTAGAAAATCTATAAGGGGAATGAACAATTCTCCGACTGTATTCATAGTTTCACAGAGAGCGGCATCCCTTATGTATGCTGATCTTATCATCGTATTAGATGACGGACAGGTTGCAGGAATGGGAACACATGACGAGCTTCTTGCAAATTGTGAGGTATATAAGGAGATATATGAATCACAGTTTAAGAAAGCAGATTCAGAAGGGGGTGTAGCATAATGAAGAAGAATAAATCAACATTTGTAAAGCTCCTTAAAAGAATTAAGAAGCACAGCTTTTTTATAATATTATCGCTTATTATGGCAGCAGTAACTGTTGCAACTACACTTTATGTGCCAATTCTTGTAGGTCGTGGAATTGACTGCATTATTGGTGTGGATAATGTAGATTTTGCAAAGATTGTGAAGATACTTATAAGAATCGGTATATTTGTTGGAATTACAGCACTTTCACAGTGGCTTATGAACATATGTAACAACAGAATCACATATGAAGTAACCAGAGACATCAGAAATGAGGCTATAGAGAAGATTCAGGTTCTTCCACTAAAATATATTGACGGACATTCATATGGTGAAATCGTGAGCCGTGTAATTGCTGACGTTGACCAGTTTGCAGATGGTCTGCTTATGGGCTTTACCCAGTTTTTCACAGGTGTCATGACTATACTTGGAACACTTATATTCATGCTTACAATCAATGCTAAGATTACACTTGCAGTTGTTGTTATCACGCCACTTTCATTTTTAGTTGCAAGCTTTATTGCCAAGAAGACTTTCAGTATGTTCAAGCTCCAGTCTGAGACAAGAGGCGAGCAGACAGCACTTATTGATGAAATGATTGGCGGACAGAAGGTTGTTAAGGCTTACGGCTATGAAGATGAGGCGGTAAGAAAATTTGATGAGATTAATGAAAGACTTCAGAAGTATTCCTTAAAGGCAATTTTCTTCTCATCTATCACTAACCCTTCAACAAGATTCGTAAACAGTCTTGTATATGCGAGTGTTGCGATTGTTGGTGCATTTTCAGCTATCAATGGCGGTATAACAGTTGGTCAGTTATCAAGCTTCTTAAGCTATGCCAACCAGTATACTAAGCCATTTAACGAGATATCAGGCGTTGTTACTGAGCTTCAGAATGCTCTTGCATGTGCAGCCAGAATATTTGAACTTATTGAAGAAGACCCTGAGATTCCTGATGCAAAAGATGCAAAGGTTGTTGATGAGGTTGATGGAACAGTTGACCTTAATGATGTGTGCTTCTCTTATGTGCCGGATAAGAAGCTTATTGAGAACTTCAATCTTCATGTTAAGAAGGGACAGAGAATTGCGATTGTAGGACCTACAGGATGTGGTAAGACAACAGTTATTAATCTTCTTATGAGATTTTACGATGTTAACAGCGGAAGCATTGATGTATCAGGAACTGATATCAGAGAGATGACAAGAAAGTCTTTAAGACAGGGCTTTGGTATGGTTCTTCAGGAGACATGGCTTAAGGCAGGAACTATAAGAGAGAATATTGTAATGGGTAAGCCGGACGCTACAGAAGAAGAGATTATTGCAGCAGCCAAGGCAGCACATTCATATGGATTTATCAAGAGAATGTCTAACGGATTCGACACAGTTATAGGCGAGGATGGCGGAAGTCTTTCACAGGGACAGAAACAGCTTTTATGTATAACAAGAATTATGCTTGCAAAGCCGCCAATGCTTATTCTTGATGAGGCTACATCTTCTATTGATACAAGAACAGAGATAAAGATACAGAATGCATTTGCAAAGCTGATGGAGGGAAGAACAAGCTTTATCGTAGCCCACAGACTTTCAACTATCCAGTCTGCGGATGTTATTCTTGTTATGAAAGACGGACATATTATAGAGCAGGGTAATCATGAAGAATTACTGGCCCAGAATGGATTCTATCACAAGCTGTATTACAGTCAGTTTGATACAGCAGCCCAGAATTAATGTGGAGATATATGTATGTTTATAGAGGCGGAGAATATTAGAAAATCATATGGCAGAAAAACGACAGTGCTTAACAGCACTTCGTTTCATGCTGCAAGCGGAGAGTATATTGCCATAGTCGGTGCCAACGGCTGTGGCAAATCTACTCTTCTGGAGATACTGGCAGGAAGTCTTAAGGCAGATGGAGGAAGTCTTAAGATAGATGGCAAAGATGCATTTGCAGATGCGAAGGTGTTTCAGAAATATATTGGTTTTGTGCCGCAGGAGAATCCACTTATGGAGAAGCTGTCGGCAAGAGATAATCTTAAATTCTGGTACTGTGATACCGGAAGAAATATGGAAGCAGATTTATTAAACGGTGTTCCTGCAGTGTTAGGAGTGTCAGGATATCTTGACAAACGTGTTGATAAGCTGTCAGGAGGCATGAAGAAACGTTTAAGCATATGCTGCGCACTGGCTAAGAATCCACCTGTACTTATATTAGATGAGCCGGGAGCTTCATTAGACATTGTGTGTAAACAGGATATTATGAATTATCTGTCTGCTTATACGAAAAGCGGAGGTACAGTCATTATAACAAGCCACGAAGAAGGTGAATTAAAGCTTGCTGACAGAATGTATCTTTTAAAGAATGGAAAGCTTAATGAACTTGACCATCCGGTTACAGGTAATGAGCTTTTAGGGATTATTCACAGATAGATTTAATTGGGGGATTAGATGAGAAGGAAACTGGAATTATTAAAATTGCAGATTAAATCCGCATTTTTATCTATACCGAAGATAATTCTGGGTACGGTAGTGACGGCAGTACTTGTGATTGTAATAAGTACATGCGTAGGCATTGCAGCGGCACAGGACAGTGACCTGAGGATGAAGGTTGCTGTTGTGTATCCTGATTATGATGAGACAGAAAACTCTGATTCGGCAGATAATAATAAGGAGTTTCGATATATTAAGATGGCATTCAATTATGTCAGTGAGATAGACACAATTAAGAATGTCTGTACATTTGAATATACTGACAGACAGCAGGCTATAGATGGTTTAAGGAATAATTATTATGTTATGGCTATTATTGTGCCAGAGAATATGATAAGTGATATTATGTCGGGCGAGAATACACCTGTTGAGGTTTTGTGTCAGTCCGAGGGCGTTAATAATACTTCGATGATATTCCGTGAGATGGTGAGGGCAGGAGGCTCTGACCTTGCAACTGCAGAGGCGGGGATATATACATTTGACGATTTGTTCAATGGCGTGCTTAAGAATTACAGGGGTCTGCGGGGAACACATGAGAATAAGCTTAATGACATATATCTTTCGTATGCACTTAACAGAAGCATATACTTTAAGACAAGGGATATATCGGTTAAAGAAGGCCTGAGTACAGTACAGTTCTATGTATGCACAGCAATTGTGATGTTGCTTTTACTTAGCGGAATAACATGTGCCGGTAATATGAAGAGTGAGAGCAGGTCGCTTGCAAAGAGCCTTAAAAGCGCGGGAATATCAGCATTTGATACCGAAATTGCAAGAACCACAGGAGTTGGCATTGTGTATATAGTGATATTTGAAGTGCTTTTTATTATAATTAATGTAATGAGGCTGGGGATACCTGCGATATCAGGAGTTCTGGCAGTTTCGACAGTTGGAGAATTCATTGCTTCCATACTGGGAATTGTGGTGCTTGTGTATGCGGCAGTTTCATTTATAAACTGTATATTCTCAGTAGTCGACGACACGGTATATTCAGTTATTACGGTGTGTACCCTTGGAATGGCGTGCATGTATGCATCCGGATGTATTGTTTCATCAGCATTTCTTGCGCCGGGTGTGAGGGTTATTGGCATGTATCTTCCGACTAACGGCTTATTCACACTTGCAGGTCAGATAATTAAGGGAACTGTGGATATCAGTACCATTATGACAAATGTTTTGTGGATAATTATATTTCAGGCAGCAGGGGCATTGGCGGTTAAGATAAGGAGAGACAGATAATGAAGAGATTGTTATACTGGCTGTATCTGCTTGTTAAAAGGCAGTTAAAGAATCCTGTTATTGTCGTAGCGCTTATTGCAATGCCCGTTGCAGCGTTAATAATTACGCATACAGCGTCTCTTAAGGAGACAGAGCCTGTAAGGGTTGGGATAGTGCTTGAAGATGACGATAAGATTGCCATAATGACAAGAGATTATCTTGTGAATGGTGATTATTCAGTTCAATTCTACGAAGCAGAATCGCAGGAAAAGCTTGAACAGGATATAATGAATAAATACACAGAGTGTGGCTATGTAGTTGGTACAGGGCTTAAGGATAAGCTTGACTGTGGCAGCTACAGAGACATTATAGAGCTTATCATATGCAGGTCAGATTTTGTCAGCTCAATGACTGACGAGATATTCTTTTCTGCTATGTTTAAGGCATATTCGCCTGAGGTTGCAGTTAATTATGTTGATTCTGTAGACATATTTAAAAAGCATTCAGAAAAGGCAGAGGAAGAGATAAGAAAAGGGTATGAGGAATACATATCCGGAAATGACACATTCAGAATTGATTTTAAGGTGTTAGATGGTGTACAGGATAATGGGACACAGCTTGAAGATAAGACAGGAGAGTTTCCGTTAAGGGCATTGCTTGTAATTCTTGTATATATAGGCGGACTTTTTGGAATTGTGGAATATTATCTTGATAAGAATTCAGGAACATTTATAACACTGCCTCGTATGTATCGTGTTGCAGGAAAGCCGTTGTATGCATTCATATCGTGTGTACTTTTTGCGGTATCAGCAATGTTAACACTTGCGGTGGCAGGACAGCTTAAGGGGGCAGCAGATATACTGCATATGGCTGTGTATGTAATAGCAGTTACTTTATTTGTATGGCTTGTGGCAATACCTGTAAGGAGTGCCAATGTAATGATTTCAATAATACCGGTGCTTCTTATAGCGTGCCTCATATTATGTCCGGTATTCATTAACATAACGGCATATGTGCCATTTACAAAATATATAAGAGCATTGCTGCTTCCGTGGTATATGCTTAAGTAGGAGGATGGGATACGGTGAATAATAAGAAAAAACGTATATTTGACATTATCCAGATTGGCTATGCGGGTGATGTTGCAAGCCGTACATTTGATATTGCGATAACTGCTGCAATTATAATCAACCTTTTCATTGCGATATTTGATACATTTGAACAGTCAATTCCGTACCAGCCGGTGTTAGATGTTATAGAGTGGATTACAGTTATCGGCTTTACAATTGAATACATACTGCGTGTATGGACGGCAGAATATCTGTATCCTAATAAACGTACAGGTATTGCGAGAATAAAATACATCTTCTCAGGAAGCGGTATTGTTGACATTTTATCGTTCCTGCCAAATTATCTGCCCGTATTCTTCCCGGCAGGAGCAGTTGCTTTCCGTATGTTCAGGGTTATAAGAATCCTAAGGATATTCCGTGTCAATTCATATTATGATGCGTTAAATGTTATAACAGAGGTAATCAGGCGAAAGAGGGACCAGATATTATCCTCAGTATTCATCATTGTGATGCTTATCATAGCATCATCACTGTGCATGTACAGTCTGGAGCATGAGGCACAGCCGGAAGTGTTTAAGAACGCATTTTCAGGAATATGGTGGTCGGTATCAACACTTCTTACAGTAGGTTACGGCGATATCTATCCTGTGACAGTGCTTGGAAAAATGTTCAGTATTATCATTACATTTCTTGGCGTCGGAATGGTCGCTATTCCAACAGGTATCTTATCTGCAGGTTTCGTTGAGCAGTACAGCCTTATTAAGAAGTCGACAGATTACCTTATGGAGAAGGAACTTAAGTTTATTAAGCTCATTATAACTAAGGACCACAACTGGAATGAAAAGAAGGTATGCGAGCTTAACCTTCCAAGGGGACTGATTCTTGCCGCAGTGTTAAGAAATGGTGAGACACTTATGCCTAAGGGCGATATGAAGCTTTTTGAAGGAGATTGTGTTGTAATCGGTGCGAGAGACTGTGAAGTTAATGTTGATGTGAACTTAAAGCAGGTAGAACTGCGTGAACATCATCCGTGGGTTGGACACAAGATAAAAGAACTGGATATATCAAGGCATACACTTATAGTAATGATAAGACGGGGTGATAATGCAATAGTTCCTAATGGTGATACGCTTATTAAATCGGGTGATATAGTATTCGTATTTTCTAAGCGTTATATGGCGGATGCACAGACAATAAGCGTATAGATGGTGAATGATTATGATGATATTTGTGACAACGACAGATGCATTAGCAGATGAAAAACTATATGAAAAGGCTTATTCACTTATTCCGGAATACAGGAAAGTTAAGGCGGATAAGATGAAAATGCGTGAAAATAAACTGCAAACTGTGACGGCAGGCCTGCTTCTTAATTATGCAGTAGGAAAATGGAGCAACAGAGTTAACGAAGAATGTGATAGTGTTTACTATGAAAATGTGGACATTTTTTCTGTGATAGAAGCAAATAATCAGTGTTTTGATTATGAAATAGCTTATAATTCACAAGGAAAACCTTATTTTTTGTTATTTCGTGAAATTTTTTTCAATATTTCTCATTCGTCTAACTATGTAGTATGTGCTATAGGCGATAAACCAGTTGGAATTGATATAGAAGGAGGCCGCAAAGGTAGACAGAATCTGGCACGGCGCTTTTTTGACAGGGCTGAGTCTGATTGGATAGAAGAAGCCGAAAGTGATGAAAGATTCTTCAGAATATGGACTCTGAAAGAGGCATATGGCAAGGCTACAGGCCGCGGCGTGCTTGACATTTTGGATAAAATAGTTTATAGATTAGAACATGGGGAAATTAAGGCATACATAGGTGGAATTCCCCAGAATTTCACTATTGTAGAAAAAAAAATAGATAAGTTCAGATTATCAGCGATACAATTGTGAAATTAATAGCCAATTGTTAAATGTTAAGTTGAAAAACAATTACAAAGACGGTATAATAGCCAATATGTATATCTATGGAAAGCCTAAGGAGGGTTTTATGAGCAGAAATCATTTTAACGAATTAAGTCCATGTGAAGCATTAATTATGAAGCTTATATGGGAGGCACCACAGGACATTCCTGTGCAGGAACTTATTGATCAGTTAAGAGACGATTATGGTAAGGATTACGCAAGGACAACAGTTGTTACTTTCGTAGGTAAGTTGAAGGACAAGAGATTTGTTGACACATACCGTAAAGGAAAGGCAGCATTTATCCATCCTCTTCGTTCAGAAGAAGAATACAGAAGACAGTTGTTAAAGGAAGAGGCTGACTTCTGGTTCAATGGAAAGGCTGTTGACATGGTAGCTTCTATCTGTGAATCACAGAAGTTAGAAGATGATGAGATTAAGAGAATTAAGAAGATTCTTAATTCTCTTAATAAGTAATAATTACAAAAGCAATAAAAAGCATCACCTGATACGAAAGTCGGATTCATCAGGTGATGCTTTTTTGTTATGCATATATTATATAATTAATGATTGTTATCCTGATATTCAAGTGCTGCTGTTATGAAACCTCTGAATAATGGATGTGGACGATTAGGTCTTGACTTTAACTCTGGATGAGCCTGTGTGGCAACGAACCAAGGATGATTCTTTAATTCTATCATCTCAACAATTCTTCCGTCAGGAGATATTCCTGAAAGCATCATACCATTCTCAGTAAGAACTTTTCTGTAATCATTATTAACTTCATATCTGTGTCTGTGACGTTCATGTATAAGCTCTTCGCCATAGAGTTCATAAGCCTTACTTGTTTTATCAAGTACGCAAGGATAAGAACCAAGTCTTAATGTACCGCCGATATCATCAATGCCTTCCTGGTCTGGCATAAGATGTATAACAGGGTGAGTTGTGTTAGGATTAAGTTCAACACTGTGTGCGTCGTCATATCCTATAACATTTCTTGCAAATTCAACAATGGAAAGCTGCATGCCTAAGCACAATCCTAAGAATGGAATATTATGCTCTCTGGCATAACGGATAGCTTCAATCTTTCCTTCTGTACCTCTGTCACCGAATCCACCTGGAACTAATATGCCAGATACGTCAGAGAGAAGCTCATCAGCAGTTTCAGGAGTTACAGTTTCTGAATCAATCCATTTGATAGTTACATCACATGAATTATATACACCACCATGCTTTAATGCTTCTACAACACTGATATAAGCATCATGAAGCTGGATATATTTACCAACTAATGCAACAGTTACCTTCTTAGTAGGATTCTTCCAGGCCTTGCACATTGCTCTCCATTCATCAAGGTCTGGTTCTGGACAGTCAAGGTGTAAACATTCACATGCTACCTGTGCAAGATGTTCTTCTTCCATTGCAAGAGGTGCATCATAAAGAATCTCAACATCTAAGTTCTGAAGTACATGAGACTTAGGTACATTACAGAAAAGTGCTATCTTATCTTTGATACCGGTCTCAAGTGGATGTTCTGTACGGCACACAAGAATATCCGGACGAATTCCCATTCCCTGAAGTTCCTTAACACTTGCCTGTGTAGGCTTAGTCTTCATCTCACCAGATGCCTTAAGATAAGGAATAAGTGTTACATGAATAAGAATTGCGTTCTCATGTCCGACTTCATGCTGGAACTGTCTGATTGCCTCAAGGAAAGGCTGACTTTCGATATCTCCGACAGTACCACCTACTTCTATAATTGCAATCTTAGTTTCATCAGTTGAATAATCTCTGAAAAAACGGCTCTTTATTTCATTAGTAATATGAGGGATTACCTGAACTGTACCTCCGCCAAAATCTCCACGGCGTTCCTTCTGTAATACTGACCAGTATACTTTACCAGTAGTTACATTAGAATTTTTATTAAGGCTCTCATCAATAAATCTTTCATAGTGTCCAAGGTCGAGGTCTGTCTCAGCACCATCATCAGTTACGAAAACCTCTCCGTGCTGGATAGGGTTCATAGTACCTGGATCAATATTAATATAAGGGTCAAACTTCTGCATGGTTACAGAAAAACCACGGGCTTTAAGCAGTCTGCCTAAAGATGCGGCAGTGATACCTTTTCCTAAACCGGAAACAACACCACCTGTTACAAATACATATTTAACAGCCATCTTTTCCTCCAATCTGAATGTGTAATCAAAAAAATATGAAATATTATACAGCCATGTATTATAAATTTCCATAGTTTAAAGAAAAAAACTAAGAATATAAAGTAAATATAAACATCTTATTAAACACTTAGATTTTGGTTGATTTATATTTTTTCCTTCTTTATAATGAAAACAGGCTTATTTGGAAATGCTTAAGATAAGCACAGTATCATATCAGGAGAAGAGTATGGATAATTATAACAACAACGGTTATGACAATGGTTATAATAATAACGATAACCGCAACAATAATCGTAATAACAACAATAATAACAAGAAGCCAAAGAATGTTAACCTTATAATATTCATTATTATAGCGGCAGTTGTAACATTTATAGGACTCACGCTTCTTAGCAATATGTTTAGGAATGCGACATACAAGGAGATAAGCTACGACCAGTTCATGCAGATGATTGATGAAGATAAGGTAAAGAAAGTAGCATTAGAGCAGGACAGAATCCTTATAACACCTGTTGAAGAGGAGAAACAGTCCGGCATAGCAGGAGTTTCATACACATATTATACAGGGTATGTTAATGATGATACTCTTGTACCACTTCTTAAGAGAAAGGGTATTGAGTTTGAAGGATACATTCCAGACTCGAGTTCTTCAATTGTAGAATTTCTGCTTGCATATGTACTGCCATTTTTATTCATATATATAATCTTTGCATTTGTATATAGAAGAATTGCTAAGAATGGTGGAATGATGGGTGGAATGGGCGTTGGAAAGAGCAACGCCAAAGTATATGTCCAGAAAAAGACAGGTGTTACATTTAAGGATGTTGCAGGACAGGACGAGGCTAAGGAATCACTTACAGAGATTGTTGATTTCTTACATTACCCTGAGAAATATGCCAAGATTGGTGCAAAGCTTCCTAAGGGTGCACTTTTAGTAGGACCTCCGGGAACAGGTAAGACGCTTCTTGCAAAGGCTGTAGCCGGTGAGGCAGATGTACCTTTCTTCTCACTTGCAGGTTCTGATTTCGTTGAGATGTTCGTTGGTGTCGGTGCATCACGAGTAAGAGATTTGTTCAAGGAAGCAACTAAGCAGGCTCCTTGTATTATATTTATTGATGAGATTGATGCTATTGGTAAGAGCAGAGATTCCAAGTATGGTGGTGGCAATGACGAGCGTGAGCAGACATTGAACCAGTTACTTGCAGAGATGGATGGTTTTGATTCTTCTAAGGGAATATTCATTCTTGCAGCAACTAACAGACCGGAAGTACTTGATAAGGCTTTACTTAGACCAGGCCGTCTTGACAGAAGAATTACCGTTGACAGACCTGATAAGAAGGGAAGAATTGAGACTCTTAAGGTACATTCTAAGGATGTGCTTATGGACGATACAGTTGATTTTGATGAGATTGCAATGGCAACAAGCGGTCTTGTTGGTTCAGACCTTGCCAATATCATTAATGAAGCTGCTATTGCGGCAGTTAAGAATGGAAGAAATGTTGTTACCCAGAAGGATCTTCTTGGTGCTTTTGATACAGTTGTAGCAGGTAAGGAGAAGAAGGAAAGAGTTCTTAGCAAGAAGGAAAAGCAGGTTGTTGCTTACCATGAGATTGGACATGCCCTTATAAGAGCTATCAAGAACAATTCTGATCCGGTCCAGAAGATTACTATTATACCTCATACTAATGGTTCACTTGGCTATGTGCTTAACTTCCCAGAGGAAGAGAAGCATCTTGAGACTAAGGATGAACTTATGACAGACCTTATATCACTTGTTGGTGGCCGTGCTGCAGAAGAAGTTGTATTTGGTTCAGTTACTAATGGTGCTTATGATGATATTAAGAAGGCAACTAACCTTGCCAAGACAATGATTACAAGATATGGTATGTCAGACAGATTCGGACTTGTTGCTTTATCAACAGTCGAAGATGAGTATCTTAGCGGAAGAGCATCTATGAACTGTGCACAGGCAACAGAGGCTGAAGTTGATGATGAAGTAAAGAAGCTTATTGCGTCATGTTATGAAGAGGCAAAGCAGATTATAAGAGATAACAGAGAAGTAATGGATCAGCTTGCAAGATACCTGTATGACCATGAGACTATCACAGGCAAGGAATTCATGAAGATATTCAGAGAGGCAAAGGGAATCCCTGAACCAGTGGATACTTCATTATTCTCAACATCAGAGAAGGTTGCAGAGAGTGTAACATTTAATGAAGATGGAAGTTATTCATCAACAGTTAGTGGTGAGCCTGAGAGCGATATATGGAAGAATATAACTAATCATTCAGATGATAATAACGAACATCATGACAATTCAGATGATAAGAATGATGGAACACAGGAATAATAAGAATATTTAAGCATAAGACAGGAGTCCGGGATAATCAGGCTCCTGTTTATTGTTATTGCGTGTAGATATATGACGGAAAATGTGGTATATTTTTTCTATTGATTTCAATATGTATCGTTATTTGATTGTTTAAGATTAAGGGGAAAATCTATGAGTTTTACACATTTGCATGTGCATACAGAATATTCACTGCTGGACGGTTCCAGCAAGATTAAAGAGATAACGAAAAGAGCGAAAGAGCTTGGAATGGACAGCCTGGCAATAACTGACCATGGTGTAATGTATGGTGTTATTGATTTCTATGAGGCGGCGAAGAAGGTCGGAATCAAGCCTGTTCTTGGATGTGAGGTATATGTTGCACCCGGCTCAAGATTCGATAAGGGAGCAGGACAGAGTGAAGATAAATATAACCATCTTGTACTTCTTGCAGAGAATAATACAGGTTATCAGAACCTTATGAAGATAGTTTCTAAGGGCTTTACAGAAGGATTCTATTATAAGCCAAGAGTAGATAAAGAAGTATTAAGGGAATATCATGAAGGAATTATTGCAACAAGCGCGTGTCTTGCAGGAGAAGTGCAGAGATATCTTTCAAGAGGCATGTATGAGACAGCAAGAGATGTTGCATTAGAGCTTCAGGATATATTCGGTAAGGGTAATTTCTTTCTTGAATTGCAGGACCACGGAATTGCGGAACAGCATTATGTCAATCCGCAGCTTATGCGTATGCACAATGAGACAGGAATAGAACTGGTATGTACTAACGATGTCCACTACACATATGCGGATGATGTGGATGCACATGATATTTTGTTATGTATCCAGACAGGAAAGAAGCTCTCAGATGAGAACAGAATGCGCTATGAGGGCGGACAGTTCTATTTAAAGTCAGAGGAAGAGATGGCAGAATTGTTCAAATATGCGCCTGATGCTGTAGAGAATACTCATAAGATAGCTGAAAGATGTAATGTTGAGATTGAATTCGGAGTTACAAAGCTTCCAGCATTTGATGTACCAGAAGAATATGGAAAGAATTCATGGGTATATCTTAATGCGTTATGTTACGAGGGATTAAAGAAGCGTTATCCTGAAAAGACTGCAGATGTAAGCCTTGAGGATGTTATAGAACAGGCAAAAGCATCAATAGTGGCTGACAGAAAGGATGTTGTTATTAAACGTGCGAAAGATACTAATGATATATTTCAGAGACTTTCGTATGAACTGTCAGTTATCTACTCAATGGGATATGTAGATTATTTCCTTATTGTGTGGGATTACATTAATTATGCCAAGACACACGATATTCCGGTAGGACCGGGACGAGGCTCGGCAGCAGGAAGTCTTGTTGCATACTGTCTTGGAATAACAACACTTGACCCTATTAAATACAATCTTGTCTTTGAGCGATTCTTAAACCCTGAACGAGTATCAATGCCCGATATTGACGTGGACTTTGGTCCGGATGGCAGACAGAAGGTTATTGACTATGTTATAGAGAAATACGGTAAAGAATGTGTATGCCAGATAATTACATTTGGAACAATGGCAGCAAGGGCGGTTATCAAGGATGTAGGCCGTGTTATGGATCTTCCATATGCGATGGTTGATAACATTGCCAAGATGATTCCACAGAAGGTCGGAGTTACAATTGACAGTGCAATGAATGGCGACACAGACAGAGATATTAAGCCTAATGCAGAATTTAAGGCACTGTACGAGCAGGATGCGACAGTGCATGACCTTATAGATAAAGCGAAGAGACTTGAAGGACTTCCAAGACATGCGTCAGTCCATGCATCAGGTGTTCTTATCAGTCAGAAGGACGTTGGTGAGTATGTTCCTGTTGCAGTAGGTGCTGATAATGTCAAGGTTACACAGTTTGAAGGCCCTACATTGGAGCATTTAGGACTGTTAAAGTTCGACTTCTTAGGGCTTAGAAACTTAACTGTAATCCAGCAGACAGAGAAGTGCGAACAGCAGATAGATCCTGCATTCTCAGTGGATAAGATACCATATAATGATAAGGCAGTATTCGATTGTATAAGTCAGGGCAAATGTGCAGGTATATTCCAGTTAGAGAGTGGTGGAATGAAGAACTTCATGAAGGAGTTAAAGCCAGACTGCTTAGAGGACTTAATAGCCGGTATATCACTTTACAGACCGGGTCCTATGGATTTCATTCCACAGTATATTAAGGGAAAAGAGAATGCCGGTAACATAACATATGAGTGCCCTCAGTTAGAGCCAATATTAGAGCCTACTTACGGCTGTATGGTGTATCAGGAACAGGTTATGCAGATTGTGCGAGACCTTGCCGGATATTCATGGGGCGGAAGTGATAATGTGCGAAGAGCCATGGCTAAGAAGAAGCTTGATGTGATGGAACAGGAACGCCAGAATTTCGTATATGGTAATGAAGCTAACGGAGTGCCTGGATGTATTAAGAACGGCATAAGCGAGCAGACAGCCAATAAGATATATGATGAGATGATGGACTTTGCAAAATACGCATTTAACAAGTCACATGCGGCTTGCTATGCGGTTGTTGCATATCAGACAGCTTATCTAAAAGTACATTTTCCTGTACAGTATATGGCATGGCTTATATCGAGTGTTACGGATAAGACAAGCAAGGTTGCGGAGTATATTCTTGCGGCAAGGGAGATGGGAATTAAGATTCTTCCTGTTGATGTCAACAATTCAGTGGCTGATTTCAGCGTTGAGGGTAAAGATATAAGATTTGGATTTAATGCGGTAAAGAGCATGGGAAGGCCTACAATCAGCGCAATTATTGAAGAGAGAACCAATAACGGCGAGTTCCATTCAATGCAGGATTTCATAACGAGAATGGCTGGCGTAATTAATAAAAGAACTGTGGAACATTTGATATTTGCAGGTGCATTTGACACATTTGGACATACAAGAAGAGGTATGCTCAATGTATATGAAAGAATGATAGATTCGGCTGTTAAGCAGAATAAAGATGCTATCTCAGGTCAGATGTCGCTCTTTGACCTTGTAAGTGAAGAGGATAAACAGAGCCTTGAGATGAAGATTCCTGATATTTCTGAATTCGAGAAGGAGGATCTTCTTGAAAGAGAGAAAGAAGTTCTTGGTGTATATGTAACAGGACATCCTCTTGATGAATATACTGGTATGTGGGAGAAGCATGTATCTGCGAGAAGCACAGATTTCCTTATTGATGAGGAGACAGGAGAAACTAAGGCAGCAGACAGCACTAAGCAGACAATAGGCGGACTTGTAAGAAATATCAAGGTTAATACGACTAAGACAGGGCAGCAGATGGCTTACCTTACAATTGAAGATTTCGTTGGAAGTGTGGAAGTCATACTGTTTCCTAAGGCGTATGAGAAGAACAGAAGAGTTCTTGATATGACCAATAAAGTGTTCATTACAGGACGTGTGCAGGCTAACGTAGGTGCGGAGGCAAGGCTTATTGCAGACAGCCTTGTAAGCTTTGACAGTGTACCAAGAAGACTTTGGCTAAGATTTGACAGTCTGGCACAGTATGAAGCGTGCAGAGATGATTTATTTGACATACTTAATGAATCAGATGGTAAAGATACAGTCACAATATATTGTGTGGCAGAGAAGCAAAGAATCGCACTTCCGCCAAGTCAGTGTGTGAAGGTTTCATCGGAGCTGCTTTACATTCTTAAGAATAAATATGGTGAAAAAAATGTTGCTACAACATAAAATTTAATTAAGATTGGTAAAAAATTGTCAAAAAATGAAGATTTTTCTTCTATTATGTGGTAACATAAAACAGAAAATATTATAAAGAGATAAGAAAGGGGAAGTTATGGCAAAGGAAATTAAAACAATCGGCGTATTAACAAGTGGTGGAGATGCTCCAGGCATGAACGCGGCTATCCGTGCAGTTGTCAGAACTGCTTTGAATAAAGGACTTAAGGTCAAAGGTATTCAGAAGGGCTATAACGGACTACTTAATGATGAGATAATCGATATGGACAAGCGAAGCGTTGCTGATATTATCCAGAGAGGTGGAACAGTCCTTTATACAGCACGTTGTATGGAATTCATGACTGAAGAAGGTCAGAAGAAGGGTGCTGAAGTATGCAGAAAGCATGGAATTGACGGAATTGTTGTAATCGGTGGAGACGGTTCATTCAGAGGTGCACAGAAGCTTGCTGCACAGGGAATTAACACAATAGGAATTCCTGGAACTATTGATCTTGATATTGCATGTACAGATTACACAATAGGATTTGATACAGCTGTTAATACAGCAATGGAAGCTATTGATAAGATCAGAGATACATCTACATCGCATGAAAGATGCAGTATTATTGAGGTTATGGGTCGTAATGCAGGATATATTGCATTATGGTGTGGTATTGCCAATGGTGCAGAGGATATCCTTCTTCCAGAAAGATATGACAATGATGAGCAGGCACTTATCAACCATATAATTGAGGGAAGAAAGAAAGGTAAGAAGCACCATCTTATCATTAATGCAGAAGGTATCGGACATTCTACAGGAATGGCAAGAAGAATTGAAGCAGCAACAGGTGTTGAGACAAGAGCTACAATATTAGGATATATGCAGCGTGGTGGTTCTCCAACATGTAAGGACAGAATGTATGCATCTATTATGGGTGCTTATGCAGTTGACCTTCTTGCAGACGGCAAGAGCAACAGACTTGTAGCTTACAAGGATGGCAAGTTCGTAGATTATGATATTGATGAAGCACTTGCTATGACTAAAGATATTAATGATTATGAATTTAATATAAGTGCATTACTTTCTAAGTAATATATTTAATAATATTAGGAG
>ERZ1026858.596-NODE-596-length-19525-cov-32.387314_pt1 | contig 19525 bp, 17 predicted proteins | sample MGYA00380159_ERZ1026858 | MGnify/ENA primary metagenome ERZ1026858 (study PRJEB33269, sample SAMEA4719795) | human gut metagenome | biome: human-associated habitat; feature: organic feature; material: feces | place: Cameroon | collected 2013-10 ...
AATCAAAGAGAAATTATCAGAAGAAATACCATATATAATAATAAAGGCTTCTGCGAATCCGCAGAAGCCTTTATTATTATATGGTGGGCAATAATTGCCGAACATTTATTTGCCAAATACTTATTTCAACACTTCATCGAGCAAGGTGTAGAATGCAGGATCCTCACCCACGATGGTCTTCACGATCTTGCCGTCAGGACCCACAACAATCTTGGTTGGGAAACCCTGGATACCATATTTATCCAGAAGATCGCCGCCCTTTGGATTATATACGTGAATCCATGGTAACTGATGCTTTTCAACGGCAGCCTTCCACTTAGCCTCGGTATCGTTGCAGTCGATGCCGAGAATCTCGAACTTGCCCTTATACTTCTCATAGTACTCCTTCATCTTAGGCATACCCTTGATACACCAGCCGCACCAGGAACCCCAGAAGTCGATGACAACATACTTGCCACGGAGACTAGAGAATGTAAATGGCTTGCCATTAATGTCGTTCAATGTGAAGTCAGGAGCATCTATACCGGAAGCCTGCAACTTCTTAGCCTTCTCATCAGCCTCTGCACGCTTCTTAGCCATATCAATAAAATACTGATAATGGGCCTTCATTCTTCCATTCTTCACATTCTCAGAGAGCAAGCCCAGAAGTTCCTTCATCTGGTCGTAATCATCCATCTTCTCGAAAAGTGTGGCACATGCCTCATTATCAGGGTTCTGCTTGACGAAAGCAAAGATTTTCTCCGTTCTAGCCTTCAGCAAAGCAGGCATCTTCTTCTCATACTCATTCATGATGGTCTCACGGTCTTCACCATTCTTCGTGCGAGCATCCAGAGATTCAGAATACTCCTTCAAGTCCTTCTCGGCAGACTCCATCATCAAATCAACCTCATGATACTGCTGATAGAACTTGCTACCAGTAACATCGAAACGAGTAGTGAAATCACCCTTTATCTCAGCCTTCTCACCTGGCACGCAAGGGAAGTTGAACATCTTCTGTTCCAAACCGCGATAAGTCTTTGGAGTAAAGAAAGCGCGGTTTGATACCTTCTCAAGGTTAGTAGAATAGGTAAACTTACCATTCTTAACCAGGATGGTATCCATCTTCACATCACGACCTTTGAACACGATGACAGAATCGGTAGCAAAGTTCTTCAAATCCACCTTCACCTGGAAGTTGCTCTTCTGAGCCATTGCTGCGGTTGATGCAAGCATCAAGGCAGCAGTAAAAATCATTTTCTTCATTGTATCTTCTTTTCTCGCTTTATTTAGTATTTTCTATTTCGTATTTTCTATTTTGAATCTAAAGCTTTTAAGCTTCGTATTCCGTAGTATCCTCGATACCCGCCGCAGCCAGTGCTTCCTTGCGCTCCACGCAGGTGCCGCACTTTCCGCAGTGCTTCTCACCACCCTTGTAGCAGCTCCAGGTCTCGGCATAATCAATGCCCAGCTTCTTGCCTATCGCCGCAATCTCGCCCTTGGTGATGTTGGTATAAGGAGCCACCACGCGAACATCTACGAAGGTGCCAGCCTCGGCAGCCTCATCGATGGCCTTGATGAACTCTGGGCGACAATCCGGATAGATGGTGTGGTCGCCGCCATGGTTGGCGATGAGCACCTTCTTCAGGTTGTTGCTCTCGGCAATGCCGATGGCGATGCTGAGCATGATGCCGTTACGGAATGGAACCACGGTAGATTTCATATTGTCGTCGGCATAGTGACCCTCTGGGATGGCATCGGCACCCTCCAGGAGAGAACTCTTGAAATACTGATGCATGAATCCCAGGTCGATGGTGATATGCTTGATGCCCAGTCGCTCACAATGCATCTTGGCGAAAGGAATCTCTCGCTCGTTGTGGTTACTGCCATAATTGAAACTGATACCCAGGGCTATCTCGTCCTTCTTGTCATAAAGCAGCGTGATGCTATCCATACCGCCGCTCACAATAATTACTGAATCCTTCATTTACTTTTCCTTTGAACTTAATATTTATAAAATCAGATTATATTTATAAATTCAGACTATACACTAAAATCTGCGTAATCCGCGAAATCTGCGTGAGATCTTCACCCGAACAGGCAGCGAAACGCCTCTTCCACCTTCCTTACGGGATGAATCTCTATCTGATACTTCTTATGGTCGAAACCATGATTGTTATATTTCGGAATGATGATGTGCTGGAATCCCAGCTTCTCGGCCTCAGCGATGCGCTGCTCGATGCGGCTCACCGGACGCACCTCGCCGCTCAGTCCCACTTCGCCACACATGCACCACCCCTGTTCTATCGGTGTATCCACATTGCTGCTCAACACGGCTGCCAGCACACTCAGGTCCATCGCCGGGTCGGTTACTCGCAGTCCGCCCGCAATGTTCAGGAACACGTCCTTCGCCATCAGTTTGAAGCCCACTCGCTTCTCCATCACGGCCAGGAGCATGTTCAGTCTGCGCTGGTCGAAACCCGTTGCCGAACGCTGCGGGGTTCCGTATGCCGCCGTGCTCACCAGTGCCTGCGTCTCTACCAGGAACGGGCGGACGCCCTCGATGGCTGCACTGATAGCAACGCCCGAGAGTCCGTCGTGATCTTCCGTAAGGAGCAGTTCCGACGGGTTGCTCACCTGTCTTAGTCCTCCCTGCTGCATCTCGTAGATACCCAGTTCCGAAGTACTTCCAAATCGGTTTTTGATGCTTCGCAGGATGCGGTACATATAGTGCTGGTCGCCCTCAAACTGGATAACGGTGTCCACGATATGTTCCAGAATCTTCGGTCCAGCCAGGGTTCCCTCCTTATTAATATGTCCTATCAGGATAACAGGGATGCCACTGGTCTTGGCGAATCGCAAGAGCGACGCCGCACATTCCCTCACCTGCGATATCGAACCTGGAGAACTGTCCACTTCCTCTGTAGCAATGGTTTGGATAGAGTCGATAACTATCAGTTCTGGAGCCACTTGCTGAATATGAGTGAATATTTTCTCCAACTGCGTTTCGCAGAGAATCGTAATATGGTCGAAAGCCGCTTCAGGAGAAACATCACCAGCAGCCGAAACATCTCCGGCATCCGAAGCAGCAACCGAAGCCCTCATCAGCGCCTGTCCCTTTGCCAATCTGTCGGCACGGAGCTTAATCTGATGGGCACTCTCCTCGCCGCTTACATAAAGCACCCTTCTGTGCCTCATGTTCAGAATGGTTTGCAGGGTGAGCGTACTCTTTCCGATGCCCGGCTCTCCACCCAGCAGGGTGATGCTGCCGGGTACCATTCCGCCACCCAGCACACGATTCAGTTCCTCGTCCATCATATCGATGCGAGGTTCATCAACCGAGGAGATGTCTCGCAACTTCATCGGCTTGGCATCGCTATCCGAATGCTGTCCTCCAAACATGGTGGCAGCACCTCCATGCCTCATGGTCATGCCGGCATTCTTAGCCGCCTGCGACCCCGAATCGGCTGCTATTCTAATCTCCTTGAACGTATTCCATTGTCCGCAGCTAGGGCATTTGCCAATCCATTTGGCACTCTCCTGCCCGCAGTTGCTGCAAACGTATGCAATTTTATCTTTAGCCATCTTTCGCAAATTTTCGGCAAAGGTACTGCTTTTTTCTCTAATCACAAAAACTTTTCCCTCTAAACACAAAAACTTTGTTTCAAAAACAGGAAAGAAGTCGTGAAATAGGCGGTATTTTGCTATCTACACGTTGCAAAAGATGTGTACTATGACAAAAAATCATTAAAACATGATGCAAAGATTTGGTGATACCAATTATTTTTGTTACTTTTGCGTCGGATTGAACGAAGGATGCCCTGCTACCAGATTCGCTTCAGCCTGCCGAGCCCGATTAGCTCCACAGACGGCGGAATGGGAAGCCCCATCAACTGAGTTCAGTTTCAATCGTTAATTAAATCAATAATAATAACTAATATAAAATTTAGGAAAAATGAAGATTGAAAATTTTAACTTTGCCGGTCACAAGGCAATCGTACGCGTTGATTTCAACGTGCCATTGGATGAAAATGGTAATGTAACAGACGACACTCGTATCCGTGGTGCCCTCCCTACTTTGAAGAAGGTACTCGCTGACGGCGGTGCGCTCATCATGATGAGCCACATGGGTAAGCCAAAGGGCAAGGTTAAGCCAGAGCTTTCTCTCTCTCAGATTGTAAAGAACGTTTCTGACGCTCTCGGTGTAGAGGTTAAGTTCGCTAAGGACTGCGGTAACGCCGATGCTGAAGCTGCTGCCTTGAAGCCAGGTGAGGCTCTCTTGCTCGAGAACCTTCGTTTCTATCCAGAAGAGGAAGGCAAGCCAGTTGGCGTAGAGAAGGGTACACCTGAGTTCGACGCTGCTAAGGCTGAGATGAAGGAGCGCCAGAAGAAGTTCGCTGCTAAGTTGGCTTCTTATGCTGATGTATATGTAATGGACGCATTCGGTACAGCTCACCGCAAGCACGCTTCTACAGCTGTCATCGCTGATTCTTTCGACAAGGATCACAAGATGCTCGGCTTCTTGATGGAGAAGGAAGTTAAGGCTGTTGACGCAGTTCTCGGCAACATCAAGCGCCCATTCACAGCTATCATGGGTGGTTCTAAGGTTTCTACCAAGATCGGTATCATCGAGAACCTGTTGACTAAGGTTGACAACCTGATTCTCTGCGGTGGTATGACTTATACATTCTCTAAGGCTCTCGGTGGCAAGATCGGTATGTCTATCTGCGAGGATGACAAGCTCGACGTTGCTCTCGACGTAATCAAGAAGGCTAAGGAGAACGGTGTAAACCTCGTACTCGGCACAGACTCTATCTGCGGTGACGACTTCAAGAACGATTGCAATACTCAGGTTTGCCCATCTAACAACATCCCTGACGGTTGGGAGGGTATGGACGCAGGTCCTGAGACTCGCAAGGCATTCGCTGCAGCTATCAAGGGCGCTAAGACAATCCTCTGGAACGGTCCTGCAGGTGTATTCGAGTTCGACAACTTCGCTGGTGGTTCTAAGGCTATCGCTGACGCAATCGCTGAGGCTACTAAGGAGGGTGCATTCTCACTCATCGGTGGTGGTGACTCTGTAGCTTGCATCAACAAGTTCGGTTTGGCAGATCAGGTATCTTATATCTCTACAGGTGGTGGTGCTCTCCTCGAGGCTATCGAGGGCAAGGTATTGCCAGGTGTAGCTGCTATTGAGAAGTAATCAATAGGTAATCTATATAAAGCGGTTCGGGGGCATCCCATAGTGGATGTCCTCGAATTTTTCAGTATATAAGATACCCCCACCCCTAACAATCTAACGATACTCCCTTTATTAAAAATTATTCATATTAAAACCATTTAACGCAATTTAATGGATTGGATTATTAATCTTTTCACCAACACAGAGTCGGTGGCGCACATCGCCCTGCTCTACGCAATAGTCATTGCGATTGGTGTTTACCTGGGAAAGATCAAGATTGGTGGCATCTCGCTGGGTGTTACCTTCGTGCTCTTTGCAGGTATCTTAGCCGGACACGTGGGCTTTACAGGTCCTAAGGAAATCCTTACCTTCGTGCAAGACTTCGGATTGATCCTTTTTGTCTTCATGATTGGTATGCAGGTGGGTCCTGGCTTCTTCGAGAGTTTCAAGAAAGGTGGCGTGACACTGAACTTGCTTTCTGCCACAGCCATCCTGCTCAACATCCTCGTGATGTTCGGATGCTACTACCTCTTCTTCGACACCAGCAACCCACATAACCTGCCTATGATGGTGGGTACCCTGTATGGCGCGGTTACCAACACCCCGGGTCTTGGTGCTGCCAACGAGGCGTTGCTCAGCGTTTTCCCTAATGGTGCTCCTAGCATCGCCAACGGTTACGCCTGCGCTTATCCTCTGGGTGTGGTTGGTATCATCGGTGCTACCATCCTCATCAAGTACATCACCCGTGTTGACTTGACAGAGGAAGAAGCCCAGCTCAACGAGGAGGAGGCTGCCAACCCTCATGCCAAACCTCACAACATGCACTTGCGTGTGGAGAATGCCTACATTGCAGGCAGAACCTTGAGAGAGGTTTCTGAGTTCCTGAACCGCGACATTGTCTGCTCAAGACTGCTCCACGACGGAGAGGTGAGCATTCCTAACAGCAAGACCACCTTCGAGGTAGGCGACGAGCTGCTCGTGGTTTGCGCAGAGGCAGATGCCGAGGCCATCAAGGCTTTCATCGGTCCGGAAATCGAGGCAGAGTGGGACCGCGAGAAGGATGAGGTACAGCACTTCGTATCAAGACGAATCATTGTTACCCGTCCAGAGATGAACGGTAAGACTTTGGGTAAGATGCACTTCTCCAGTGTGTATGGCGTAAACGTAACCCGCATTTCCCGTCAGGGCATGGATCTCTTCGCAAGCCGTAACCACCACTTCCACGTGGGCGACCGCGTGATGGTAGTAGGTCCTGAGGAGAACGTAAACCGTGTGGCTGAGATTATGGGTAACTCTGTGAAGCGCCTCGATGCGCCTAACATTGCTACCATCTTCATCGGTATCATGGTGGGTATCATCTTCGGTTCCCTCCCATTCGCTATCCCAGGCATGCCAGTGCCTCTGAAGCTGGGTATCGCCGGTGGTCCGCTCATCATCGCCATCCTCATCGGCCGTTTCGGTTATCGCATGAAGCTGGTTACCTACACCACTACCTCTGCCAACATGATGCTGCGAGAGATAGGACTGGTACTCTTCCTGGCGAGTGTGGGAATCAAGGCTGGTGCCGGATTCTGGGACACAGTGGTTCAGGGCGACGGATTGAAGTATGTGGGATGCGGTTTCCTCATCACCATCATTCCTATCCTCATCGTGGGTACCATCGCACGACTGAAGTTCAAGTTCAACTACTTCACCATCATGGGTATGCTTGCCGGTACTTATACCGACCCTCCTGCCCTGGCTTATGCCAACGCATCATGCTCTAAGGAGGCTCCAGCCGTAGGTTATTCTACCGTATACCCACTGAGTATGTTCCTCCGTATCTTTACAGCCCAGATTGTGGTGCTGTTCTTCTGCGGAGCATAAACGCTTATAAATGTTAACAAAACAACAGGAAATAGTTATAAATTATAAAAGAGGTGCACAAAGATAAAAATTTGTGCACCTCTTTTGTTTTCTTTTCAGAATTTATTCGTACCTTTGAGCACAATAAACAAACAACCCTAAAAACGTTAGATGCGTATGAATAAATTAGGATTTCTGATAACCATGCTGGTCATCGCATCCTTGCCCGCTTGGGGACAAGGTGCCAGGAGCATCCGTATTACGGAAGTGATGACCGACAACCGCACGAGTCTCATTGATGAGTACGGTCAGCACAAGCCATGGGTGGAATTGAGCAATTCCTCCTTTACCACGTACAACGTGCGTGGTATGTTCCTAACCACCGACAGACGAGTTCTCAACAAGAACCTCTCGCCCGAAGTACGTCGGCAAATGATGTATCCATTGCCGAACAATGAACCTCGAACCATGCTGGGCGGCAAGAAGAGCATCGTCATCTTCGACAGCAGTAGCTGGTACAAGGACTGTTGGAACGGGCAGCATTGGAAGGCAAAGGATTCTTCCAATACCGGACCTTTTCATCTCAATCTTATTCTGCAGGAAAAGAAGCCCAACTGGATAGCACTTTATGACGGAAACGCCGTAGACCTGATAGACTCCGTGAGCGTGCCAGCATTGGCAGCCGACGAGAGCTATACACTGAGTCGTGATTTCAAGACATGGGATAAAGCCATTGCCGGAGCCATTACTCCGGGCTATCTGCCACAGAACATGGGCTTGAGCAAGGCACAGCTTCTGAAGAAACAGGACCCATACGGCATCGGAATCTCCGTGCTTTCGATGGGTATCGTGTTCTCGTGTCTCACCCTCCTTTTCTTGGTATTCTGGGCATTTGGAGCCTACATGAAGCACAAGCAGCGCATCGCCCGTGCCACCGAGAAGCACGCCTCCTTATTATATAAGACGGGCAAGAAGACCATCGAGGTAACGCAAGACCTGAGTCATAAGACCAACGTAATCTTGAAAGATGGTCTGAAAACCAAGGGAATCGACAAGGAGATTTACATGGCTGTGATTTCACTCGCCCTCAAGGAATATCTGGAGGATGTGCACGATGTGGAATCCGGCATCATCACCATCAAGCCTAAACAGACCAGATGGAATGCCCCGAAATTCAATAATGTTAAGTGAAGAACGAAGAGTGAAGAGTGAAGAATTCAACAGCTTTACATTTCATAAAGTTCAAAATTCAAAGTTCAAAGGATATGAAGTATCAATATACAGTAAAAGGAGTCGATTATGAAGTCGAAATCCAGGATATAGAAGGCAACATCGCCAACGTAACCGTGAATGGCATCCCATTCGAAGTAGAGATGAAGCAGCCAGTGAAGGCTGGCAAGCAGAAAGTGAAATTAAGTGAAGAACGAAGAGCAGAAGAAAGTGAAGAACGAAGAGTGAAGAGTGAAGAATCCAATAGCTCTTCTGCCTCTGCAGCAAGTACAAGTTCGGCACCAACGGCAGCCTCCGGCAAGCCAGTGGTAGCCCCTCTGCCTGGTACCATCAACGAAATCAAGGTAAAAGTGGGCGACAAGGTGAACGCAGGCGATACCGTCGTCATCCTCGAAGCCATGAAGATGCAGAACAACATCGAGGCAGAGACTTCTGGAACCATCACCAGCATCAATGTAAATAAAGGCGATGCCGTGATGGAAGGAGATACGTTAGTAACCATTAAATAGATAGCTTATGGATTTCATCATACAAAACTTCAATGAGTTCCTGACCTATACGGGCTTTGCAAATGCCACGGCAGGAAACATCGCCATGATAGTAATAGGAGTCGTCTGCATCTGGCTTGCCATCAAGAAGGATTTCGAACCGCTCCTCCTGGTGCCCATCGGATTGGGTATCATCCTGGGCAACATCCCCTTCCGTGCCGATGCCGGACTCGAAATCGGCCTGTACGAAGATAACTCGGTGTTGAACATCTTCTATCAGGGCGTAAAACAGGGCTGGTATCCCCCACTCGTATTCCTGGGCATCGGAGCGATGACCGATTTCTCGGCATTGATTTCCAACCCGAAGCTGATTCTGATTGGAGCCGCCGCCCAGTTTGGCATCTTCGGTGCCTACATGATAGCCCTGGCGCTGGGCTTCGAACCGAACCAGGCTGCTGGTATCGCCATCATCGGTGGTGCCGACGGACCTACCGCCATCTTCCTGAGCAGCAAGCTGAGTCCTAACCTGATGGGTGCCATCGCCGTTTGCGCCTACTCCTACATGGCATTGGTACCAGTGATCCAGCCACCATTGATGCGCCTGCTCACTACCAAGAAAGAGCGCGTCATCAAGATGAAGCCAGCCCGCCAGGTATCTCAGACCGAGAAGATTCTCTTCCCCATCATCGGTCTGCTGCTCACCACCTTCATCGTGCCATCCGGTCTGCCATTGCTCGGCATGCTCTTCTTCGGAAATCTTCTGAAGGAAAGCGGAAAGACTACCCGACTTGCCAAGACGGCAGGCAGCAGCCTGAATGATATCGTGGTGATGCTGCTCGGACTCACCGTGGGCTGCTCTACCCAGGCATCGGAGTTCCTGACCCTGAACACCATCAAGATCTTCGCTCTCGGTGCTCTGGCATTCATCATCGCTTCAGCCAGCGGTATCCTCTTCGTGAAACTGATGAACCTCTTCCTGCCAAAGGGCAAGAAGCTGAACCCGCTCATCGGAAACGCCGGCGTGAGTGCCGTGCCAATGAGTGCCCGCATCAGCAACAACCTGGGTTTGGAGTACGACCGCCACAATTTCCTTCTCATGCATGCCATGGGTCCGAATGTAGCAGGCGTCATCGGTTCCGCCGTAGCAGCAGGTGCCCTGCTGGGATTCTTCAATTAATGCAGAAATAAAAAAATTAGCTTAAGGTCGCCCTGAAAGGGCAAAAGCTCCTAGCCCAGGGCAACACCCTGGGTTAGCCATCCAACAAAGAAATCGCCCTGAAAGGGCAAAAGCTTGTTAGATCCAAAGCTTTTGCCCTTTCAGGGCGACCTTTTGTATCCATCATAATACCCAGGGTGTTGCCCTGGGCTAGGAGCTTTTGCCCTTTCAGGGCGTGCGGTCTAGCCCCTCTTAATCGTCATTTTACCCTCAAGCGAGATGATAACCTCCACCTGATAGCTCATGCTGCTATCCGGCATCGCCAGCACCACCTTGTAATGAACACCATCAGCATCCACTTTCTTGAACACGATATCGCTCAATATCGACTGCTTCAGGAACTCATGAGGCACCTGCTCCTTGAAATCTTCCTTGCGGAAATCGCGACCGAAAATCTTGCGCGAACCATGATAGATGTTCACGTTCACGATATTGTCGTGGTAAACATTGTCCACCTCCACGCCATCGTCGTTGTAACTGCTCTTAAACACCTTGTATGTGGTAGGATTCACCTGCACATAGAGGTGCAGCTTCTCCTCGCCCGCATTCACCACCGTATCACGCTTCACCAGCTTATTCTGATTCAGCGTCACAGGCTGTGCATGCTGGAATTGCTCCAGATACATCGGGTCGGAAGTCTTGACGAGCTTCACCACATCCCCATTGGCTACCTTGAACTGAAAGATGTGTGCCGCCTGCTTCACAATCGGATATTTCGCAGTATTCGCGCCCTTCATCACCAGCGTATCGCCAATGATGCAGAAATAAACCGGTCGGCTGGTAGAATCGGGATAATAGATGGTATCGCCCTTCACGCGAAAGGCAACATCATCCTCGTCGTCGCTGTCAATCCAGACACCCTGAAGCATCTTCTTGGCAGCGACGTCCTCCTGCTGTTCGGCTTTCTGGGCGGACTGCTTCTGTCCGCAACCCACCATAGCCGCCATGAGGCAAGCACCTAACAATATGTTGTTCGATTGTTTCATATACCTAAATTTAGTGGCAAAGGTACTACTTTTTAGTGGAATAGCAAAATAAATTAAACTTTTTATCATTTCAGCTGAAAATTTCACAAAAAATAGTTGTCTATTTCCCAAAAAAGCAGTACCTTTGCAAGGTGAAATGTATCTGAAATATAGAATACATGCTTCACAAGCAAGATTAACAGATAAAACGAAAGGTAAGAAGTGATAGAAATAAACAGACATATTGAGATTCTGCTCTTGAGCAACGACTGCGTGATTGTGCCAGGCTTCGGCGGCTTCATGGCTCATCATGTAGATGCAAGATACGATGGCACCGACAACATGTTCCTGCCACCGCTTCGCACCGTGGGCTTCAATCCGCAGCTCACGATGAACGACTCGTTGCTTGTACTTTCGTATGTGGAGACCTACGACATGAGCTACCCAGAAGCTTTGCGACGCATTGAAGATGAGGTGGCTGAGATTCGCCAGACCCTTGAAAACGAGGGAAAATATGAGGTGGACAACGTGGGAATTCTCTCGCTCAATGAGGATGGAAACATCGAGTTTGAGCCACACGAGGCAGGAATCCTCACCCCTGATTTCTATGGATTGGGCGGATTTGACATGATGCCTGTGGCGCAGCTCACTGCTGGCGAAGAGGCGAATGCCAACAAGGCAGCAACAAGCAAGACGACAACTCCTGCAGCAGAAAGCAAGCCAAATGCAAACCTTGTAGAGATGCCTGCCAAGCCAATGCAGAAAGAGAAAGAGGCTGCGGTCAACAACTCCGTATTCATCAACGACGATGAGGAAGAGGAGACCAGCGCTGAATTCATCAGCATCAGAAAGAGCTGGCTCAGGAATCTGGCAGCTGCCTGCATCGCCATCATCGCCTTCTTCACCATCTCTACCCCATTGGGTGCTCCTACCATGCAGAAGAGTCAGATTGACACTGGCATGCTGAACCGCATCATGCCGAAGGAAATCGACCAGATGGAGAATGCCAAGGAACTGGTAATCAATGGAGACGGAACCAAGTTGACGGAGACTTCTGAAAATGCAGCGCAGAATGCAGGAAACGCAGCGCAATCTGCAGGAAGCTCTTCACAGATAGCTGGAAGCACTGCGCAGAATGCAGGAAATGCAACGCAGAATGCCAACCAGGACGCTGAACTTTCCCTCCCTTCCAACCCTTATTACAGCATTGTTCTGGCAAGCCGTGTCACAAAGCACAACGCAGCCAACTATGCCGAGCGCCTGCAAGGCAAGGGATTCAAGCAAGCCCGTGTGCTCATCACCGAAAACAATGTCAAGGTGATTTATGGCACATACAACTCTGAAAGCGAGGCTTATGCAGCCCTGAAGAACCTGAGAAACAACGAGGCTTTCGCCGATGGTTGGATTACAAAGGTTAAGGAATGATTTATAGTTTATAGGTAAGAGTTGATAGTTGATAGCTATACTATTCCTCTTACACATTATTATATATAGAAAGAAATTAAGGAAATAAGATAAAATAAGATATGAAAAGAGTACGTTGCCCGAAATGCGATAATTTCATCACGTTCGACGAGACCAAGTATGAGGCAGAACAGAGCCTCGTCTTCGTTTGTCCTAACTGCAACAAGCAATTTGGCATCCGAATGGGTGTTTCCAAGCTTCGCGAAACCCGCAAGGAGGAAAAAATCGACGAACAGGCCAACGAGCATGGCGTGGGTTCCATCGTGGTTATCGAGAACGTGTTTGCCTACAAGCAGGTGATTCCTTTGCAGATGGGCGACAATGTGATTGGCAGATACATGAAGAATAGTGGTATCAACTGCCCTATCGAGACCGTTGACCCAAGCGTGGACATGAACCACTGCGTCATCAACGTGAGCCGCGACAAGAAAGGCCGACTGAAGTATGTGCTCCGCGACGGACCAAGCTACACCGGTACTTTCGTGGATAACGAAATCCTGGGCGACCGAGAGCGCCGTGTCATCGAAGACGGCACCCTCTTTACCATCGGAGCCACCAGCATCATCCTCCGCACCGCCGACAGCGAGGAAGAATAAGCAACCGCCGACAACCAGGAGGAATAAGCAAGCTCTATCGTGGGCTTCCGGAGGGCATTCAGGCCAACCAACAAGACATTCACAGATTGAAATAAATCGAAGGGTTAGAGTAGGAAAAATCTTACTCTAACCCTTTTTTGCTGATAAACACGTATAATTATACCGATATTTCTTACTTTCTGCAAGAAATTCTACTGATATCGTAATCTTTTTGATAATATTTTCTTTAAATTGAAAGAAAATGTGTACCTTTGCAACGGAAAATAAGAATGACGTGGGAGGCAACTCCCAAAACGTACAAAAAAACAGAAGAAATACGTTAGGTTATGGATGTAGCAATCGTAAAATACAATGCCGGGAATATCTATTCCGTGGTCAACGCCATGAAGCGTCTGGGCATCGAGCCTGTGCTCACCGATGATGCCGAAATGCTCCAAAAGGCAGACCGTGTGCTGTTTCCAGGACAAGGTCAGGCAAGGGAAGCCATGGAGTACCTCAAGGCTCACCAGTTGGACCAGGTAATCAAGAATCTCAAGCAGCCCGTTCTGGGCATCTGCGTGGGACAGCAGCTCCTGTGCCGACATTCGGAAGAAGGAGACGTAGACTGCATCGGCATCTTCGATGTGGACGTCAAGCGATTCCAGCCACAGAAGCACGAAGACAAAGTGCCGGCAATGGGATGGAACGAAATCTATGATTTGAAGACGGATTTGTATAAAGGATTATCCCATCCCTACTCCTATTTCGTCCATAGCTACTACGTGCCGCTCTGCGAGGAGACCATCGCCAAGGCTGATTACATCCTCCCCTACAGCGCATCGCTCCACAAGGACAACTTCTATACCTGCCAGTTCCACCCCGAAAAGAGTGGCAAGGTGGGAGAACAGATTTTAAAGAACTTCCTTGAAATATAACAGGGACATTCTGCCAAGCAAAGCAGTTTTTCCCGATGATATAGAATAGGATTAAACGCAATAAAAGAAATATGATAGAATTAATTCCTGCCATCGACTTGATTAACGGTCAGTGCGTGCGCCTGACCAAAGGCGATTACGACCAGAAGAAGGTCTATAACGACAACCCGGCAGAAGTGGCAAAACACTTTGAGCAGCTGGGATTTAAGCGACTCCACGTAGTGGATCTGGATGGAGCCAAGTCGAAGCATATCGTAAACGATGCGGTGTTGAAATCCATCACCACAGAGACGAATCTCGTGGTAGATTTCGGAGGCGGCATCAAGACCGAGGAAGACATAGAGAAGGCTTTCGCCGCTGGTGCCAGTATGGTAACCGTGGGCAGCATCGCCGTCACCAATCCCGACCTCTTCATGGAGTGGATGGATAAGTATGGTGCCGACAAGCTCATTCTGGGAGCCGACGTAAGAAACGGCAAGATTTCTATCAACGGCTGGAAAGAGGATTCATCAGAAGACCTCCTCCCGTTCCTCAAGAAATACATCGACAAGGGTGTGCGCTACGTGCTCTGCACGGAAATAAGCAAAGACGGCACCCTGCAAGGTCCTGCCATCGACCTGTATAAAGAGGTAATGGCAGCCTATCCCCAACTCCACCTCATCGCCTCGGGCGGCGTAAGCTGCAACGAGGACATCGAGGTCCTGCAAGCCGCCGGCATCCCAGCAGTAGTCTTCGGCAAGGCATTCTACGAGGGAAAAATCGACGCTGACAAGCTAGTTAAAAGTTAACAGTTGATAGTTAACAGTTAATAGCTCGGAGCTATTCTCGACACGCCCTGAAAGGGCAGAAGCTCCTAGCCCAGGGCAGCACCCTGGGTATAACAAAGATATAGGCAATCGCCCTGTAAGGGCAAAAGCTTCAATCGATAAGAATTTAAATACAATGGTCAAAGTTCAAAGTAAAAGCAAAGGCTTGGCAAAGCGAATCGTTCCTTGTCTCGACGTGAAGAACGGAGAAACCGTGAAGGGAACGAACTTCGTGAACCTGAGAAGCGCAGGCGACCCGGTGGAACTGGGAAAGGCCTATAGCGATGCAGGTGCCGACGAACTCGTGTTCCTCGACATCACCGCCAGCTTCGAAGAGCGCAAGACCTTTACAGACATGGTAACTCGCGTGGCTGCCGAAATCAACATCCCATTCACTGTGGGCGGCGGCATCAACGAGCTGAAGGACGTAGAACGACTCCTCAATGCAGGAGCCGACAAGGTAAGCATCAACAGTGCTGCCATCCGACATCCCGAGCTCATCAACGAGATTGCCAACCATTACGGTTCGCAGGTCTGTGTATGCGCCATTGATGCCCGCCTCGACCCAGACGGCTGGCATTGCTACGTAAAAGGCGGAAGAGAGAGAGTAGAACTGGGCTTGTTCGACTGGGCAAAGGAAGTGGCCGACCGCGGTGCGGGTGAGATTCTCTTCACCAGTATGGATCACGACGGTGTAAAACAAGGATTCGCCAACGAAGCCCTCGCCCGTCTTGCCGAAGAAGTAAGTATTCCGATCATCGCTTCGGGTGGTGCCGGCAAGATGGAGCATTTCCGTGATGCCTTCACCCTGGGAAAGGCAGATGCAGCCCTTGCTGCCAGCGTCTTCCACTTCGGAGAAATCGCCATACCTGACCTGAAAAAATACCTCCGCAGCGAAGGTATTAACGTCAGACTGTAAAGGCAGGGAAATCAAGGCAGGATACCCTGATTATATTTGCCTTAAGGATAAATATATTTAGTCTTAAGGATAAATTTATTTAGCCTTAAGGGAAAATATTTCTAGCCTTAGCGAGACGTTTCCCCCAAGAATATGGGGAGAAGGACAAAACAAAGGACAAACAGATAAAATTGTAAAGATAAAATGGAAATAGATTTTGAAAAAATGGGCGGACTTGTTCCAGCCATCATCCAGGATGCCGTAACCAAGAACGTCCTGATGCTGGGCTTCATGAACAGGGAAGCATACGATAAGACCATCGAAACCAAGAAGGTTACCTTCTGGAGCCGTTCCCGCAACTGTCTTTGGACCAAGGGCGAGACATCGGGCAACTTCCTCAACCTGGTAAGCATCCAGATTGACTGCGACAACGACACCTTCCTGGTAAAGGTTCATCCAGATGGTCCTACCTGCCACAAGGGCACCGACACCTGCTGGGCAGAGGAGAACACCCTGAACCCAATCCTCTTCCTCTCGGAACTGCAGGACTTCATCAACAAGCGCCACGAGGAGATGCCTGAGGGTAGCTACACCACCAGCCTATTTAAGAAAGGCGTTAACAAAATGGCGCAAAAGGTTGGAGAAGAAGCCATTGAGACCGTTATCGAAGCTACCAACGGCACCGACAACAAGCTCATCTACGAGAGTTCCGACCTGCTCTACCACCTCATCGTGCTGCTCACCAGCAAGGGTCTGCGAATCGAGGATGTAGTAAAGGAGCTGCAAATGCGACACGACCCGGAATGGGACAAGAAGCGCCGCGTAGCAAAAAGCAAAGGTGAAATGAAATAATATACCTAACTCAAGGCTATCTTGCAGCTGCACGCCCTGAAAGGGCAGAAGCCCCTAGCCCAGGGTAACGCCCTGGGTATAATAAAGATATTGGCAATACGCCCTGAAAGGGCAAAAGCTTTTAAGTACATTAAATAAAGGAGAAAAAATTAGGATGTTAATAGATTATCAAAACGTCAGCATATACCAGGCTGAGAAATGCGTACTCAAGAGCGTCAACTTCCATGTAGACGAAGGCGAGTTCGCCTATCTCATCGGTAAGGTGGGCTCAGGAAAGAGCTCGCTCCTGAAAACCCTCTACTGCGAGCTCGACCTCGTGGAGGGCGAGACCGACAAGGCAGAAATCCTGGGCAGAGACCTGAAAACCATCCGCCGCAAGGACATTCCAGCCCTGCGCAAGGAACTGGGCATCATCTTCCAGGACTTCCAGTTGCTCCACGACCGCACCGTGCGCAAGAACTTCGAGTTCGTGCTCAAGGCCACCGGATGGAAAAACAAGAAGGATAGAGAAAAACGCATCGAAGAAGTGCTCAACGAGGTGGGCATGATCGAGAAAATCGACAAGATGCCTCATGAGCTCTCCGGCGGAGAACAGCAGCGTGTGGCCATCGCCCGTGCCCTGCTCAACACCCCAAAGATCATCATCGCCGATGAGCCAACGGGAAATCTTGACCCTGAAACTGCCAGCAACATCGTGAGCCTCCTGAAGGATATCACCAAGCAAGGCACAGCTGTTGTGATGACAACCCATAACATCCCAATGCTCGACAAGTTCCCGGGCATCGTATATCGCTGCAAGGACGGCGTGCTCCACGACGTGACCAACGAATACAACCGCATCGACCTTACGGAAGATGGCGAGGAGAATTAAACAAAGAACAATAAAAATTAAACATTTAATATAATATTACGACTATGAAGGTAATGAAATTCGGAGGTACTTCTGTAGGCTCACCAGAGCGCATGAAGGGAGTAGCCTCTTTGGTTACAGAATCAGGTGAACCAACTTTCATCGTATTGTCTGCGATGAGCGGTACAACAAACTCTCTCGTTGAAATCTCTGACTATCTTTACAAGAAGAATCCAGAGGGCGCCAACGAGGTAATCAACAACTTGGAGAAGAAATACATGCAGCACGTGGAAGAGCTCTACTCTACCGAGGAGATGAAGAAGACCACACGCGAGTTCTTGCAGGGCGAGTTCAACTATCTCCGCTCTTTCACCAAAGACCTCTTCACTTCTTTCGAGGAGAAGAGCATCGTGGCTCAGGGCGAGATGATGAGCACCAACATGGTTGTAAACTACTTGAAGGAACAGGGCGTAAAGGCTGTATTGCTCAACGCTTTAGACTTCATGCGCACAGATAAGAACGCAGAGCCAGACCCACAGTATATCAAGGAGAAGTTGGCTGCCATCATGGAGCAGAACGAGGGCTACCAGATTTATATCACCCAGGGCTTCATCTGCCGCAACGCTTACGGCGAGATCGACAACTTGCAGCGTGGTGGTAGCGACTACACCGCATCTCTTATCGGTGCAGCCCTGCCAGCTGACGAGATTCAGATCTGGACCGATATCGACGGTATGCACAACAACGACCCTCGTGTCGTAGAGCACACTGAGGCAGTTCGCCAGCTGAACTTCGAGGAGGCTGCCGAGTTGGCTTACTTCGGTGCCAAGATTCTCCACCCTACCTGCGTTCAGCCAGCCAAGTATGCCGGCATCCCAGTTCGCCTGAAGAACACCATGGATCCTAAGGCAGACGGTACCATCATCGACAATGTTATCGTACGTGGCAAGATCAAGGCAGTAGCTGCCAAGGACAACATCACAGCCATCAAGATCAAGAGTAGCCGCATGTTGCTCGCCACAGGTTTCCTGCGCAAGGTATTCGAGATTTTCGAGAGCTACCAGACTCCAATCGACATGATTGCTACATCTGAGGTAGGTGTGAGCATGAGTATCGATAACGACGCTCACCTCAACGACATCGTGAACGAGCTGAAGAAGTATGGTACTGTGACCGTAGATTCAGACATGTGCATCATCTGCGTGGTAGGTGACCTGGATTGGAGCAACGTAGGCTTCGAGACCATCGCTACCGATGCAATGAAGAACATCCCAGTACGCATGATTTCTTACGGTGGTTCCAACTACAACATCTCTTTCCTCATCAAGGAGAAGGATAAGAAGCAGGCATTGCAGAACTTGAGCAACGTATTGTTCGAGAAGTAATCACATATTCAATATCTCCGCCCCATCGGGGGGCGGAGATATATTCTGATTTAACTATAATAAGATATTAACAATAAGCATAAACGAAATGAAAGGAACATTTCCGATAGATAAGTTTCAGGAGATACAGACTCCGTTCTACTACTACGACACCAACGTGTTGCGCCAGACCTTGAAGACCATCAACCAGGAAGCTGGCAAGCACGAAGGCTTTGAGGTTCACTATGCCGTGAAGGCAAACGCCAACCCTAAGGTGCTCAACATCATCTGCCAGGCTGGTTTGGGTGCCGACTGTGTGAGCGGAGGAGAGATTCAGGCAGCCATCAATGCCGGATTCCCTGCCAACAAGATTGTATATGCAGGTGTGGGTAAGAGCGATTGGGAAATCAACCTCGGATTGGACAAGGGCATCTTCTGCTTCAACGTAGAGAGCATCCCTGAGTTGGAAATCATCAACGAACTCGCCGAGAAGAAGAACAAGATTGCACAGGTGTGCTTCCGCATCAACCCAGACGTAGGTGCGCATACACATGCCAACATCACTACAGGCTTGGCAGAAAACAAGTTTGGTATCGCCATGCGCGACATGGAGAGCGTCATCGAGGAGGCTTCCAAAATGAAGAACATCAAGTTCCTGGGTCTCCATTTCCACATTGGCAGTCAGATACTTGACATGGGTGACTTCGAGGCTCTCTGCAACCGCATCAACGAGCTGCAGAACCAGCTGGAGGCTCATCACATCGTAGTAAAGAACATTAATGTAGGCGGTGGATTGGGTATCGATTACAACCATCCAAACCGCGTGCCTATCCCTGATTTCAAGGATTACTTTGATACATACGCCAAGAAACTGAAGCT
>ERZ1026858.599-NODE-599-length-19493-cov-16.918099_pt1 | contig 19493 bp, 27 predicted proteins | sample MGYA00380159_ERZ1026858 | MGnify/ENA primary metagenome ERZ1026858 (study PRJEB33269, sample SAMEA4719795) | human gut metagenome | biome: human-associated habitat; feature: organic feature; material: feces | place: Cameroon | collected 2013-10 ...
CCATCTTTTTATTTTTATAAGAAACATGACTTATGAATAAAAGGAGGATTAAGATGAATTATACGAATAATGTAAGGTGTGATCAGATCAAACCTTTAGAACGTAAATTATTTAGATATCTTTGTAGGCAAATTGACTATAGTGGAGTTATCCGTGATCAATATGTCGTTGATGATATTCAAGAGAAATTATCATTCTTTAAAGATAAATATGGAATTGGCCAGAATATGGTATCTTATTATATTCAGAAATGGGCAGGTAAAGGAATATGTTATTATGAGAAGTATGGCCAGAATTTCAAATCATTCCATTTCAGATTTTATGTAAGCGCTTCAACTATTTCAACTATTCAGCGAATTAGGATAATGCCTCATAATTCTAATAGAATAACATGTGCACAGTTAGATAGAATAGTTGAATATGAAGATATGATTCCTTCACGTTGTGAAACACTAATAATCAGAAATAGAAAATTTGATAATAAGAGAGGTGAAAATAATGATACTGGACGAGATGACAAAGCAATGCTCAGTAGATATATCAACCACGTCAGAAGAAAATACAGTTAGAGATAGTGATAACTTTGATCTTGATAAGATCAATTATCCAAATTCTATAGACCATGCAATTGCTGATCTTGAATCTATATTAGAAGATCTTAAGTCTATAAGAAAGGCACAGAATATTCATGGGAATATTCGGTATAGTATTAAGGCTAATATTGGTTCTGGAGCTTATAAAAGAAATACCAAAGGAAAGGTAATGCTATGAATACTGCAGCATATAAAGAGTTCTTACTGTCCAGTATAAAACCTTGGGCAAGACCAGGTGGTGGTGGACGAATGGTAATCTGTAGATGCTTCTATTGTTCCGATTCTAAGCATAAAAATCATGGGCATTTTTATATTAGTATTCCCCAAAATGAAAAAGAGCCGAGTCTATTCTATTGTCAGAAATGTAAAACTGGTGGAGTAGTTACTCAGGCTAAGTTATTAGAGTGGGGAGTATATGATCCTGATATTGCGGTGGAGATTACTCAATATAATGCCAAGGTAATGTCATTGCCAGAGAATAGAATCTACAAAGATTCTACAATCTATAAGATATATAATGATCAGATATCTGAGGATAAGCTTTCTCAATATAAGCTTAACTATATAAATCAAAGATTGGGAACTAATCTATCGTTTCAAGATTGTGTAAATCTAAAGATTGTTTTAAATCTGTCGGATTTATTGAAACGTAATCATTTAGATATAACCAGAGATCCAAATATAATTGATCAATTAGATTCTGGATTTTTGGGATTCTTATCATATGATAATGCATTTCTAAATATGCGTAATTTAGATATTGTAAAGAATATCTATAAAGGTATAGATATGCGATATGTGAATTATAATATATTTGGAAAGTATGATAATACAAAACGATTCTATACGATTCCAACTCAAATTGATTTATTAGATCCAAGACCTCTACAATTACATATTGCAGAGGGTCCTTTTGATATCTTATCTATTTATACAAATCTTAGAGATCATAATAGATCTATATTCTCTAGTATTGGTGGTTCTGGATATGCTGGATTATTAAGAATCTTTATATGCGAATTGAAGTGTCCAAATATGGAGATTCATATATATCCAGATAATGATGTATCTAGAGATTATATCTTAGATATTATTGATATTCTTAGACCATTCAAATATACTTTCTATATTCATAGAAATCTATACCCAGGTGAAAAAGATTTTGGCATTTCAGCAAATAAGATTCGAGAGACTATAGAAAGGATTGATTATTATGCTTAGAAGAAAAGCCAAATGGACAATTGATGCTTTGGCTGATGAGTCTGTGCGTATAACAATAAAATCAAAAAATATAAATAATTTACAAAAACGGTCTTATACGCCCAATAGATCAATATCAACAATAGGTGATGTAAATACAACCATAATTGAAGCTTGCAGACAAATTGAGCGTAGATCTAATAGCAATATACCATTATCTATTAGAGGAGGTAAATGATGAATGAGTTTATCACATTGGATGAATATGCACATAAATCTGAAAATTTGAAACTTATGGCTGAAGATACAGAATATTATCCAATATCATATATGCACCCAGGATCTATTTATGAGCAATCCGCAAACTGTCACAGAACACATTTCATATCACCAATCAAAGGTATGAGAAATTTAAGATTGGGTATTAATACTATGGAAGGAATAAAGGATCATGCGAAAACAAAAACGGGTATCAAAAATTAAAAATGCATGGTGTATACCATCCCTTATAAAAATAAGTCGTCTAAACACAACAACTATTGATAGGTGTGTAGCAAGAATTGATACTATCAAAAAGAAAAACACCAATCGATTCAATGATTATTTTATGCATAAACAAATATCTCCACCAATGTTGAAACTTTCCGAATGCCATGAGCCATTGCCAAAAATAGCTAGAAAGGCAAGTATAAATTATGATAGCAATAATTATTAATCATACGAAATCTATGCAAACAGTCTCAAAAAGATTTATAATTAGTTTAAATAGGCTTACAGGTGGATCAGCATTGTTGTCTCGTAAGAATCATAAAAAGAAAATGAAAAGAACACCATCAATAGAAATAATAGGCAGAACTTATCAAAAATGGTACTGCTTGAATGGCAAGGGTATACTATATAATGAGCGTCATCATCGTCATGCTATTTCAGATGATCATCATAGTCATGATGATATGGATAAGGAAGTACCAATATCAAGAGTAGGCATATCTAAGATTCCAATATCGAAACGAAATAGGAGGTGGCCATCATGAGATTAATGGCAGAAGCTGGAATGCGTAGTGCACGATTATTTAATGACGTGTGCTTGCCTGGAGAAAAGATAGTAAAACCTGCTTTGGGAGCCCCATACTTTTCAAGAATTGGATTGGGCGGCAGATTCCAAGAACCAGTATCTAAGCATACGTATTATGAAGATTATTCTTTTGGTGCTATAAACACTGAAGAGGTTGTCTCTAGTGCAAAAGGAATAATCAAAAGAAAATGTGATATTTCAGATCTAGGTAGGCGAAAATTAAATGTAAAAGAAATATGTGATTTTAGGAGGTGGGGCTGATTGTATACAAATACACATATTTGTACTATAGATGAACGTGCTCGATTCAGCGGCCCACTATGGCATATAGCTGACGAGCAAGATTACAGGCCAATAGGAACATATACACCTCATAGGTTATTAAAAAGAAAAAAGAAAATGGGTATTAATAAATATTGGTGTAATCGAACAGCATCAAAATTTAATATGCGTGGTAGGAGGACATAATGATGAAACGTAAAAAACGTGTAACAAATATGAAGTTGGGAAAAGCAATTGATAAGATATTTTCCCATAATAATGTCATTGCAATATACAAAGATAAACCAGCTGATCATGAAAGTGTGATGATATGGAGAGGTGAAGCTTGGAGAATGCCTCCAATGTATCGTGACGAAAGGCATTGGATGATATTTGGCTGTGTAGCTGAATCTCTGTGGGAATCAGATGCCATAAATATCAGAATTATAAGGAGTAAATAATGGCTGATATAAGAAATAAACATAATTCGTTACCAGGTCATAAAATGCCTATGGAAACTAGGGTGCATAATGAAGATTTAACTGATAGTATAATTCCAGTATATCCAATATATATACAAGCAACACAGAATGGAGTATATAAAATTAGTTTTGCTGATCATGCAAGAAGTATGAGAAATAGAACTAATCGTCGGTCAAAATCCATAAAAAATAAATCTTTTAAATCTGAGGCAATCTCACCATTTACAAACTACAATGGAGAATTTGATTATGATAAGATATTATCGAAACGGCATTAAAAGACATATAACTGAATGTGTATCGTTCTCAGAAATAACTGTGGGTAGCGGTGATAATCATATTCCTCAACGAGCTGACAATAAGTGGCCAATATTGATGCATGATAATACAATATCATTGAAGTATAAAACACAGCATAGGCATACATTGGAGGAAAAGAAACATGGATGATCAATGGAATAGCAATGGTAATTGCGATTTGCGCCGACGGCAGAAATATTGCAGTAAACCATGCAAAGCTTGTAAACGAGCAGAAGCAATTCGTCTGCGCAACATAGCATGTGATATATTAGCTATGAGTGCAGCAAAAGTATTAAAAGAAAAAGTAAAAGGAGAAGAAAAAGATGAAGTATAGTGAAATGGAAAGATTAGTTAGCAGGGAAACACTTAGAGACAAGGCATTTGATTGGGCAACAGATTTTGCCATGGATAAGGTCAAAGCGCATTTTGGTGTTGTGATGAAATTTATCACATATAATGAAGTTGCAATGATATCATCAACATTAATAGGTATGGATAAATCAATTGAGAAGCATGTTGTAAATTCATATACTTATGGAGGCACTAAGCAGGCACCAATTATTGAAGGCAAGCAGATTATAAGAATTAAGAAACATAATTCATTTATCTACATTGATGGAGTAACTAAAGATGGAAATAGCCAGAATGAGCATTACTCTAATATTTTGATATATGTCTTCGGTAAGGGTGCTTATAAGACAAAGGCATATATTGATTATAAATTCAGAAACTTTAATGATGCAGAGTTAATCAATTATGCAGTTACTGCTTCTAAGAGAGGAACAGATTCATACTGGAATTGTATCGCTAATGATATCCCACCAAGAACATTCGATACATTGTTCTTCGATAATAATGTAATTGGATCTGTTAAAGACCATCTTGATAGATGGCTTAATAATATTGAGATATACAGAAGCAGAAATCTTAACTTTAAGACTGGTATTCTTATTCATGGACCAGCTGGTACAGGTAAATCATCATTAGCTGTGGCTATCGCTTCGTATCTTAAGTGTAACCTTATATCTATTGATATGGCTACATTTGATGATCTCGATATAACAGATCTTACAGGATCTATCAATGCGGATAAAGATAGATATGTAGTGTTCCTTGATGAGATAGATGTAGTATTCAAATCAAGAGATGAAGATATTACAGATGAGCAGAGAGAAAGAACTACTAAGTTACTTACATTCTTAGATTCAGCTAACTCTCCAACTAATGTAGTATTTGTTGCTACTACAAACTATCCAGAAAGATTAGATACAGCCGTAACAAGAAAAGGAAGATTTGATCTTACAGTTCATGTAGATAACCTGTCTAAAGAAACAGCTGAAGAGATGTGTAAAGGATTTGATACTACACTCGATAATGTAGAGATAGAACCATTAGATGATGGTAAGTATAATCCGGCAACATTACAGGCAGCTATTCTTAGTTCTATGGAATTGAAGAATATTGCTACAATTGAATAATTTATAAGGGGTTGGGTTTCCAACCCCTTTATTTTTTGTCTCAGAAGACCTATTCCCGATAATCACATCATAATAAATTGGATTATATCCAATAAAATATTATCTGAAAGGAGAATACAACTATGTCTTATGGTTATAAGGTTAATACTTGGAACGAGTATGATGAAAATCTTTCATTTGAGGATAACAAGGCTAATGAAGCTGTCATTACTAAGAAGAAGTTAGACAGACTTGAAGCTGCTGTTAGAAAGGCATCTGCTTCTTTTGAACTTGGCGATGTTGAATCTGGCGATGCTGCCGATGCAACTATTGAGTTTGATCAAGCAACTGGTACAAGATTACTTCATCTTATGCTTCCTAAGGGAGATAGAGGTATGAAGGGTGAGAAGGGCGATCCTGGTAAGGGATTCTCTATTGCTAAAGTATATGCATCTGTTGATGAGATGAATGCTGATGTAACAAACCCTGATATTGAAGATGGTGATTTTGTAGCTATCGCTTCTAATGTAGAGGATGAAGATAATGCTTCTCTTTATATCAAGAGCAAGAATGCTTATTCATTTGTAATGGATCTTTCTGGTGCTACTGGTATTCAGGGTCCTAAGGGAGAAACTGGAGAGCAGGGTCTACAGGGTGAAGTTGGTAAGTCTGCATATGAAGTATGGGCTTCTAAGGAAGCTAATGCTGGTAAGTCTGTAGATGAATATCTCGAATCATTAGTTGGTCCACAGGGTGAAACTGGCGCTACTGGTAAGCAGGGTGAACAGGGTCCTAAGGGTGAGACTGGTGAGAAGGGAGCTACAGGTGAGGCAGGTGCATCTGCTTATGATATCTGGAAGGCTGCTGGAAACTCTGGCTCTGAGGCTGATTTCCTTGCATCTCTTAAGGGAGAGAAAGGTGAAACTGGAGAACAGGGTCCTAAGGGAGAACAGGGTGAAGTAGGTCCTGTTGGCCCTCAGGGCGAGACAGGTCCTCAGGGACCAATTGGTGCTACAGGTGCCAAGGGTGAAAAAGGTGATACAGGTGCTCAGGGTCCTAAGGGAGCTCAGGGCGAGACAGGTCCACAAGGTGAGCAAGGCTTACAAGGTGAACAGGGTATCCAGGGTGAGCAAGGTCCTGCTGGTGCTAAAGGTGAGACAGGTCCTCAGGGACCTAAGGGAGATCCTGGTGAACAGGGTATTCAAGGTCCAAAGGGTGAAACTGGTGAACAGGGTCCACAAGGACTTCAGGGTATCCAGGGTGAACAGGGACCTAAGGGTGATAAAGGTGATCCTGGTGAAACAGGCCCTGCAGGCCCTCAGGGTGAAGTAGGTCCAGCTGGCCCACAAGGTGAGCAGGGTATTCAAGGTCCTAAGGGTGAAACTGGTGAACAGGGTCCAGTTGGTCCTGCTGGAGCTGTAGGTGCTGCTGGTTTATCTGCTTATGAAGTTTGGAAGAACCTTGATGGTAATTCTGAAAAGTCAGAAGCTGATTTCATCGCTTCTCTTAAGGGAGAAAAAGGTGATAAGGGTGAGACTGGTGAAGCTGGTCCTCAGGGTCCAGAAGGTAAGCAAGGTCCTGCTGGTGAAAAGGGTGAGACTGGTGCTCAGGGTATCCAGGGTGAAGTCGGCCCACAGGGACCTGCTGGTGAAGCTGGAGCCAAGGGTGAAACTGGAGAACAGGGTCCTAAAGGTGAGACTGGTGAAACAGGTCCTACTGGTCCTCAAGGAGAAGCTGGTCCTAAGGGCGATAAAGGTGATCCTGGTAAGGATGCCACTATCACTATCGAAAAAGACGATTCTGCTAAGACAATCACATTTAAGACTGGTGAAGGTGTAGAGATCGCAACTCTTGATCTTTCTAACTGGTTTGCTCAGGCTTAATAAATTCCCAGGTAGGCTAAGTCCTACCTGGGAATTTTGTATGCTGAAACATCCTTATAAATGATAATCCAAGATTGGAGGTATTTTAATGGCTGGATTTAGTAATACTAATTATAATTCTACCGTTCAATCTGTGTTATCTACACAGATGAATGCTATAAAGAATCCAATGTATAAATGGTCTGATCAGAATCCAACTCCAGTTACATATTACAACATAGATCTTGCTCACTCTACATTAGATCAAGGATCTCAGCTTGCATATGATAATGTCGGGGTCGAATCACCATTTGTATTTAATAAGATACAGAATATGATATTGTATGGAATTGATTCACCAATGTCTACATCATTTACATCTGATGAATATGGTATGGAGGTTAATTCTATTGAAGGTGATGCTACAATATTACCTAATACTATAATGCCCAATGTAGATGATGAATTTGTAATTGATTATACTAAAGAAAAATTAATCTTTAGAGTAACCAATGTAGAACCAGATACATTAGAAGATGGATCAAATGTATATAAGATTCAGTATAAGAGTTCGGAGTATAACCTTAAGCAATTAGAAGCTCAGGTTCATAAGACTTTTGATTTTATGATTACTAATGTAGGTACTCAGTATAAATCTCTTATAGAATCAGATACAAAGAAGTTTGTTGATAGTATCCATAATACTATCATTCAATTACAGACTTTCTATAAAAGTATATTCTATAATCTTAGAGTTCAGGCTTTTACCTTTAAGCATTTAGAAACAAACTTTTATGACCCATATCTTATTGAATTTATAAAGAGAAATAATCTAATGAATGATGATGATAATTTTATATTTATCACTCATCAGACACCATTAGATCCAATGTTCCCAGTAAATTATAAGAAAACGATTTGGAATGCGTTAGAGACAAAAGATATGTCTCTAATTACTAGTGAACACATCAAATCAGGGGCCTCTTGTATCCAATATCCATATAGTATCTTCGAAAATAGATATGAAGATTACTATGAGATGAGATATCAGGATCTTCCTTTAGATATGGAAGGTTTTAGACCTGTGCAGATTATAAAGGAAGAATTTATTCCACATGTACATGCACATGCTTTATTCAAAGAGAATTATTTATTCTATAATATTATTATCAAATATTTTTGGGATGACGATATAAATATCAATGATATTGATCAATTAGACGATATCGATTTTGAGAATAGTAATACTATCTTTTATGCTATTCCTATGATACTATATGTGCTTAAGAAGACAGCTCTGGACTTACTGAAAGATCCAACACGAGAAACATCCATATAATACTATATAAGGAGGTCTATCATGTTAGCTCTTGAAGAAATGTGTGCTCAGGATATGCTCTGTGAATATGAGCAGTCAGTATTAGATCCTGATGATGAAGCTGATGAAATGCTTGATATACTTGAAGGTGATGATAACTCTGTATTACCAGATATAGATTTTGAAGATGATGACGAATAGGAGGAATATAGAATGGCTAAATTTAATATGAACGATCCATTTACTGCAGATAGCTTTGATGATGTAGCTGATCTTGTAGTAGATACAGATGGCTGTATAGCTACAGCTATCGAATTAAGTGAAGAAAGATCTGATAAGGATCCAGCTAATAGTGGAGATATCAGTGTAACAGATGCTCTTAAAGAGTGTGGTATAGTTCCATACGATTGCGATGATGATTGTGATGGAGAGACTAAAGTTCTGTTCGATGATGCTGATATGGACTTCGATGATGCTGACTTTGTATCTTCAGATGCAGAAGATTATAGAGAATCTCGTGATGATGTATCGGAAGCTGAAGATGATGACGAAGATGATATGATCGATGAAGTTATCGGCGATGATGACGAAGAAGATTATGATGAAGATGATGATTTTTAAAAATATCTCCCGTATACCATTATGGTATACGGGAATTGCTTTGTTGTGAAAACAATACTTCATTTATATATTATCGTTATGATAAGATATAAAGGAGGTGATATCATGCCATACACAAACTATATTACTATAGTTTGCGAAAACATTAATGACGCCGAAGATTTAAAGCGTCAGCTTATGACTATCCGACCAACCGATAGCATAAGTACGAAAATTCGCAAACATGGTGATCAGGTACGCGAATACGTTAATAATCTAATACGTAATCCAATCCCATACTAAAATGTTAATATACATAAAAAGGTGTACAATAGTACACCTTTTATTTTTTGTAAAAGCAAATCATATAAATGATATATTATAATAGTGATATAGAGTTATACTGTATATTCATAATTCGAGGATTTCTATGATCCAAGAACTTCGCCAAAGTGATTGTTATAATTGCTAAATATAGTAGCTATTAATAACAGTTTGCACCTACTGCGTTAGTGTAGGAGAAGAAGCATTTTATGTTCAATTATGATGAATTTGGTGAAGAAAACTATGAAGCAGAGTATACAGATACAATCGACTATCAGGATGTGATTCGCTCCGTTCTGGATTCAGTTGATATGTATGACATGTAACTCTATTGGCACTGGGGCAGTTTTTCTGCCCCATAATATTACATATTTTTATTGGTGCTAGCTACCATTAAGTGAGAGAAAGAGGTAAATTATGAATGATAAATTTAATTTTGTGGAGTTTAAAAATGGTGTAGTTGTTATTAACACTACACCTCATGAGATTACCATTCAGGATATGAATGGTAATCTGCTGATGGTGCCGACATCAGTGCTTGTAAATGCGGCACCTGTAGAGGTGCCGTATGGCGATGGTGGTCTGTTCGTGACCACAGAATTCCACCCCACAGAGGGTGGACAGGATATAATAGATAGTATTCGAGAAGAATACAATTCATCATATCCTAATGATAACAAGCACAAGCTTGTTATCATAGGCAGCATTATTGCTGCCCAAGCCTATCCAGGTCAGGTGGCTGGTATGGTGCCAGTGCCTGGTTTTGAAAGAGTAGCACCAAATGAGAAAAGGATGCGTTGTGATAAATTCACAATGTATCCCGTAGTAAAAAAGGAGGATTAAATATGTACAAAATCAATAAGGAATATTTAGAAACAAATGTAATCATAACAGATGCAGATAGAAACGAGCTTATCGCCAGTGCATCTGAAATTGTAGCCACCTTATTGAGTGGCGCTATGTATAGAAAAGAGAGCATATTGACAGATGCACCTGTAAAGGTGCCATCAATCAATACATGCGGAAGGATATATGCCTCAGCCGGAAAGTTATGGGCAAAGTGCGGTGATATCGATCAACGAATAATAACAGTTAATAGAGAAGATGAGGATGATGACGATGACGATTGTATATCGGGTATAAAAGATATGATTGACGCTCTCGATATAATAACATCAGCGTCAAACATGGCTGGCTATGATCAGTCTCATCGAGACGCTATAATGATCGAATACTGTGCGCGATTAGCGCATTTTGTATTAAAAGGCAATAATTAGTCAGAGCTGGTGTTTCATCCAGCTCTATCGTGATGATTACCATCAAAAAAGTACACTCCTGTACTGAAGAAAAATACATAAAAAAGAAAGGAGGGTAGGTTGATGGATGAAAATCAGACAATTATTATCGAGATAGCTTAATTAAGCTATCTCGATACATATCTAGGTTTAATATACCCGATGAAAGGCAGGTAGAATACTTATGATCATAAAGCACAAACGGACAAATAGTGTAATTGATTGTGAGTATTTCTATCTAGCCTTTCGTCGTGCGTGTCAAATAAAATAAAAGGGTGGGCAATGCCCACCCCAAATCTTTTTTATTTTTTAGCTGTTTCTGGATAATACATCATTGCTGTTACTGAAACAACAGTTTCATTATCCACAGTTAAATTATCAATACTATCCCAATTAGCTTTAAGATAAATCTTATCACCTGGATATAAATGAAGCATAACTGAATTACTAGAATACCCCATTTTAACCGGTTTATTATTTCTAGTGAATAAATGTATATTCATCTTAGAATCTGCTAATTGAGCAGATTCATTATATAATGATAACGACACATCTGTTTCTCCAGTAGTTAAATATAAACCGTTCTTGATCTGAAGCTGATAAGCACCTTCCTGTAATACAGTAAATGCTCTATTTGCCGGATCTAATTTGATAATTCTATCAGTATCAACTCCTCTTATAGAAGTAGGAGTTATAATCTCATCAGTGTTAGCATCATGAGGTTTGTAGATATTGTCATATACAACAGTATTCTGCACAAATCCAAATGGCATATACTGTGTCTTCTCTTCCAATGCAGTTAATCTTGCATTATTATCATCATTATACATTGCAGCAACAATAATCTGATTAGCTGTAATAATATCAAGAGAATTAGTTATATTTACATCAGTGTGAAGTTCTGTAGTATTAAGATACTCAGCTTCATATCCAGCAGAAAAATGCTCAGTATCAATAGGACAAGCATTAGCTGAATATGATTTAACTACTGTAGTTAAGAGATATGAATCTTCCTCGATATCAAGCCATATACCTAAACCATACTTCTTATTACCATCAGAATCCACATATGAATCTTCTGTAATATATACTTTAATCTGTCGATTAGCATCATGAGCATAGTCATTATGCACAGTACAATATACTGTATTCTTGAGAATTCTACCATTCTTAGCCAAAGCTCCAATTACAATATCAGCAGACTTAGCAATATTCATCTTATTCTCTTCTGGCGTAAAAGCATCTATAGATAATTTCTCTTCTAAATATACTATAGTGCTACTATTACCAAGATCACTTGGTTTTAAGAAAGCAACTCTAGCATACTTGAAATGATCATTATTTTTTGTAATATAATCAGGATGTGATAATCCTAATACTGTATCTCTTCCAGAATAGAAGAATATAATATTCTTCTCATCATCCTCAAAGAAACTATGAGAGATATTATAATTAGCCATTAATTATCACCTCCAACATTCTTAAATACTCTAATAGATATAGTAGATCCTGTTTCACTCGTAGCAACAGATGTACCCACATATTCCCAATGACCTGGTAAATTACCATTAGGATTAAACTCTGGATCTATTGACTGGAATATAGAACCAACAGGATATAATGTACCACCATTATTAAAGAAGTCTAATGCTTCTGGATAAGTAAAGTCTAATATAGCATCATTAACTGTACCTACATTAGTTATACTAAACTTATTTCCAGGAGTTACAGTACCTAATGATACTGTTGCCGCTCTACCATCTGCACCAGCTGGACCTTGAGCACCAGTAGCACCTGTATCTCCTTTAGGACCTCTAACAGCTTCTCCACCAGGCACCTTGAAAAGTAATCTGGCATTCTGTTTATCACCTAAATTAACTACGGTCACATCCTTAACATCATCTACAACTTCTGTCCCTACAATCTCAATAGTAGCGGCATCACCGGCTGGACCTACTGGACCAGGAATTCCACCAGCTGCATCTGTAACTTCCCAAGCAGATGTATCTGTACCAGGAGTTATACCAGCAATATTATCTTTTAAAGCTTTATATACTACATTATCATATAAGACAAGATCATCTGTCTTATAGACAGTAGTATCTGAATACTTGAGGATTAATGATCCTCCTATAATTCTACCCTTTTCCTCCCATCTAATATTCTGATGCTTCTGATAGAATATATTAGATTTAAGATCTATACATATATCATTCCATGCACCAAGATCAAGATCTGGAGTTTTTCCTGTAGATGTGATATGTACCTGCTGATTTGTAGGGACCCATTCACCATCACTATTATATCTGAAGAAACTATGCTCAGCCTTTACATAAGTAATCAAACCATCATAAGGATAAAGTATAGTATCTCTATCTTCAATAGTATCTACTAATGTTCTCCAATCAGATGGAATGTTTGCTAATACATCGAAACCTGATATACTAGGAGCACCGTTAGTCACATAATCAACCAAACTAACGTCATCTTTATGATCAGCACCGAAATTATATGAGATATCAGCTAAAGCTGGAGTGCTGCAATAAAAGCCATACTTACAAATATATACAGTATAAGCACATTCAGAATTTCCTTTACTATTAGGCTTAATAAATACAGGATTTTGATACCAGTATGCTGCTCCGATATTATCCTTGTTTGAATCTGTAATCGAATATAACTTATTCCAAGTATTAGGATATAAGATAAATGGATGTTTGCGCACAGTAGCATAAGTTGGATTAGATGCCATAATTCCATGTACATTCGTAGCCTTGCATAAACTCTTTGATACCAATCCATTTGAGTTTCTTATCAATGTCTGGAAATATGATTCAATCTTATCCTGATCAGGATTGCCTTTATCATCATATAATTCTGTAGTATCGCACAATCCAACAAATACAGGTAATTTGATAGAGTACTTAACGGATGGTGTTTCTACCACTGATATACCATCATCAATAGTAATAGATATAACTGTATCTTTATCTATCTTAGCTATTGCTGGTTGGAAAATATATGTAGAGCCAGGTACTACACTAACTACTGTAGTATCACGAGAAACAACTCCAGTAGCTACATCTCTACGAACTACATTTAGAGTTAATGATGATTCTGAACCAACTTCAATTATTACATATGCATGGAATTGATCTTTCCAATCATTAAACTCTATCAGCTCCTCTTCATCTTCAGTAATATCTGTTAATAATCCCATATTGAATTCGACAACCTTAGGCTCAATATGTGGATATAATAAATTATCTAAAATAGTGGTTAATCTTGTACTAGCATCTCCTTTAGCCGGAAATGTAGTTCCCTTTTTTATACCACGAAAATCACTAACAATAGCCTTCTCATTCTCATAAGTAACTGCAGATGCATTAGTTAATACATCTACATCAGTTACTGGCTGTTGAGTTGTAGGATCTGTTAGCTGAACTCTATATTCTGGTAATGCCATTGTTTAGCCTCCTTATACATTTACTTTTCGTAAAGATAAATTACTTCCAACTACTAATATCTGAGGAAGTCCAGCAGATATCTTAGCGGATTGTACTGATACTTCTCTAATATAAAAATGTCCTTTTGTTCTTGCGGATGCTGGTATATCTGGCTCTCCTAAATTAATCTTATGAATTCCAGTATCTTCACTAGGAGTGTAAGATCCGCCAGTTCCAGCATTAATCTGATTAGCAATATATCCAAGAAGAGAGTCAACAGTAACACTCATTGTTTCTTCTGAGTCGTTTAACTCTATAAGCATCTTTTCTTTGCCAGTAAGTTTATTTAATGAATTCAATTCATGAATTCGTTTGGTATCGAAACTTCCATTAACTTGCATGCTTTCTCCACCCTTTCTTTCTAAATTTTACTATATTGTTCTGGGTTCGTAAAAATTGAGGTAGGAGATTATCTCCTACCTCAGTTCACTTAAATAGTACGTTTAGTGCCTCCACCAGCACCTACCCACACAACAGCATGTTTCATAACACCATTTTCTGAATACCAAACCATAGCTCTCTTAGGTCCACTAGCTCCAACATGAGTTGTCTTCTGTATTCCCGTAAGAGTAATTGTTCTGGCATCTGTTGCTTCATATGATGAAGGATCATGCCCAGAATCTGCAGCTGTGATAATTTTAACAGTATAAGACTTACTGTTATTATTACCATAACGCTTATATATATTATCCCATTGTGCTTCAGATAATGATATTGACGTAGTATCTTTTGTAACCGACTGTGAGAATATTACCTCATTACCATCTAATATCTGGAAAGTTAAATCATTTCCAGATGGATTTGTTGTACTTATAGATATAGCACCATTATTATGAATAATATTCTGCTGTACTTTTGTATATGCTTTATCATATGTAGTGCAACTAGAAGACTCGTTAGTCGGTTCTGATGCTTTCTGATTATCCCAATCTTCCTGACCATATATTTTTATATGTACTGTAGTATTTGGCTCTGTATACAGTGTAATACTTCCAGTTGTTCCAGATGCTGATTGAGATTGCTCAGCTGACCAATTACCATTACCAATCTTATACTTATAGAAGATTTTATTAAGACTATAATTCGATTTATACTTAAACGTAACCGAATTAAGAGTCTTGGATGTGGATTCGACCGTAACTGTTGGTGGATCTGATAAAGTACGATATGTCTGTTCACCAGCCCAACCAGAATCACCAGCACCATTATGCATTCTAGCATCAAATATATATTCAGTTCTAGGATGCAAATAATGGAATGTGTCATAATGATTATTAAAATAATCTCCTTCAGTATATGTATAATGCTTGCCTCTAGATCCTTCATCTGGAGTTATATCAGGTCCGCATATCCAAGTTTCCCACATAGTATAATCATCGCCACCAGTTCTACTAGCAGTGATGCTTATCTCGTTAGGGTTATTAGAAACTGTCGTACTATTAGCTTTTGGATTTCGTAATGACAATCCTGATATACTCGGAGCTGTCAATAATGCTGGTATTGTACAAACAAAACCGGAATCTGCTGGTGCAGGATATCCAGACTCCCCAGGACTTACACTTCCATAACTATTAAAGCAATAATAATAAATATACGTTGGCTTTGATTTATTTAATCCTACAGTAGATAAGTTAAAGTTGAAACTCTGCGCAACCATTGACCCACCATTAACTTGGGGATTGGTGTTAGGTGCGAACTCTCCCAAATACGCCATATTGTGATATGCAGTATAATCATAGCCAGAACCATCATTACATGCAAAGAAATATAAATGATAATTATAAAATGAACCTGACCCACCAATGTATCCATTATAAGTCATTTTACCGTTACCATCTGTATCCATATATACGGTCATACTCAGTTTAGGAGTATCAACATGCCAATCAGTGAGAGTTTGATTATAATGCTGACTTGCCATTTATTTTCTCACCTACCTTTAATTGAAGTATTGGAAATAAACAACTCCATTAGGAAGATTACTAGGAACACTAGTACCTATCTGGAATTGTGTTATATATTTCAATTTCTCATTAATAGCATTAATACTTTGATTAATAGTGTTTACAGTGTTATTGATAGATTGCTGCAAAGCATTGTCTGCAGCCTCTCTATCACTAATCTCCTTATTAATAGCAGCTGTTAATCGTTTATCAAGACTATTAATATTATTATTAAGCTCAGTCTTAGTATTAGAAATAGTAGTATTTAAAGTAGAAACTTCCTGAGTTATTCTATTATCTAAATCAGTTGTTTTCTTGTCATACTTTCTATCTAACTCTTTATCAGCAGTAGTTAATTCAGTATGATATTTTTCTATCAATGAACGAATTGATGATAAGTCACCACCAAATGTCTCATATATCTCATCCATTCGATTATTCATATTATCAATATCTTTGCGAATACGAGATATACTATCATTTAAATTCTCAAGGAATTCATCAATCTTTTCACATGAGTAATATAAGTTGGACTTATTACTAGTAGCTTTATCCCCACTGAAAGAATTTCTCAATGCAGTGATAGATATCTTTCTAGATAAGTCGTTTACATCCATAAGAAAATATGAAGAGTTAGGTACTTTAGTAACTTCTAAAAGCTGTCCAACTCTCTGTCCATTCTCTATTGTAATAGCACTCATTTATTCACCTCCTAATATTCAATGACGTACCAATAAGCACCATTATATTTTATTTTTACAGGGGTATTTTCGTTTAATGACATTTCATCATTATAATTATCCCATTTGATATTTCCATTTTCCTGATTAAGTTTTAACTTTGTTCTATTCTCAGAATACAATGAAATTATCTGACCAGTATATCCTTTAAATCCAACAGATCCACCAAGATGATCACAATCAACTGTAGATATATTCTTAATATATCCATTTGGTGAATTTACCACTACAGACATATTAAACGCTGGGTATTTCTCATCCCATGCACCAAGATCCAAGAAACCATCACTATACATATTATCAGATCCATTGATTAACTTGTCTCCAAGATCACTATGAGAATCTTTTGTATATACAGTATTATTCGATCTGGCAAGTCCAACATGAACTCCACCACCACCATCTAATTTATATGAAGCATCGTTAATTATATATGCTCCACCTAAATCAAATAGATAACTGCGAGTATCACCTTTATCTGCAGGTGTAAACTCAATAAGACCAGACAAATGAAGTTTAGCTGTTTCTGCCACAGCACCACCATTTGTACTAAAACCAATATTACAATCTGTCATTGCAATATCGGATATGGATAAATTTAATTCAGCATTAGGATTCAAACCAACAGCAATGTCTGTATTATGCACAACACATGCATCTATAACAGCTATCTGCTTTACACTTCCCATTCTAACACCATATGACTTAGTTTTTCCAGTACCATTAAATGTACATGCTCTAACACTAACTCGTTTAGCCCAGTTATCTGCTGTAGCTGACTCGCATGGATAAGTAGCGATATTTACACCTATATTAGTAAAATTCATTGAGCAATATCCAATATAGATATTAGAACCACTATTCATATATATTGGAGTTTCAGCAGGTGCATCTTTAGTACCAAATATACTGTCTCTAATGTATACACCTGTAGCACCATGAATTTCTACTCCAGTATTAGAATAGAATTTACAATTATTAATATGAATATATGAAGCTAAACTATCTAATCTTATCGATGTACCTTTCATGATAAGATTCTCAATATAGATATCATCACAAGCTTCATCTAATCCTAATTCAATTCCACCAGTACCAGATAAAATAGCATTGTTGAAATTGATCTTTGAGTCTGAATTTAATTTGAGATAAAGATTCTCACCAATATAGAAATCTTTAGCTGGGAATTCTATATCAAGTTTCATCTTTATCATCTTATTTAATACAGAATAATCATTATGAACTCCATCACCATACGCACCAGCCTGCAATGGATTGATAAATCCATTAGTTACCAAATGTGCTCGTAATGTATCTGAAGTATCAAGATAATGTATTGTAATTCCATTATCAACTTCAGCAGGAGCATATTGTATAAGATATGTAGCAGCACCACCATCATTAACAGAATGATATCCAAGTGTTCTTACAACATCACCCTCATTCAAAGTGGCAGCTTTCATATCAGCTATAGTATCAAAGAATAATGCTTGTTGAACTGAAGATCGAAGATTTTTCACAGATACCACTTTTGTGCCGTCATAATCTTCTATAACAACCACATCAGTAGGCTCTAAAGTAGTCTTCTCTTCAAGTTCACGAATCTTTACACTATCCACTTGTAGATCCTCCTTTATTTAATTCTTAACCATTGTTTATTTCTACTATCATATTTCACAATTATTGGGTTATCCTTACCAACCATAGTGCTAGCATCCCAATTACCAGAGCCACTGCAAATACGATTTTCACTTATATTATAATAATTGAAAGCAATTGCTGATTGATAAATGGCAATTACCTGCCCTTCAATACCACCAGTGATAGCACCAAGTGTATAACTTGGGTTTGTGATTTTAACTGCAACATTAGGGGACACATGATCTAATGTCTTTAGATACTTAGAAATATCAAATATACTAATATCTCTGTATTGTTCTGTTTCCACAGGTAAAGCCTCATCGTATGAATTATTCATAATATGGCTATATATTTTTGAAGTGTATGAAGGATTAGGAAGTATATCTGTATCTTTCATCAAATATCCATCAATATGAACAGTTGAATCACTATGTAATACTTCTTGATCATAGTACTTATCTCCCCGCCCATTAACAGAACACAGCTTTGATATAGTTATTATTGAACCATTCGATCCATAAAATGCATGGGTTGTAATATCCTCAACCTGAGTATTCTCAATAACCATGCATGAATTAGCCATAGCATCTGTAGCACCTCTGCCTCTCAATAAACAATTGGAAATCTTACAATAACCATCTGATACAATATTGTATTCATGGCGACCATCAACACACCAGATGTCGCAATCGGAAATCAAAGTTCTTCCAGATGTAATTACAGCTATAGATTTTATATTAGAAAATGTACAATGATCTATAGTTGCAGAATTATATTTATCTATAGTACTAATGTAAATAATACTTTGAGCAGTATATTCTGATGGCTCTACAAATAAACAATGTGAGATAGAAACCTTATTACAATTATATCTGTCTCTTATACACATCTGACGC
>ERZ1026858.604-NODE-604-length-19413-cov-62.768778_pt1 | contig 19413 bp, 15 predicted proteins | sample MGYA00380159_ERZ1026858 | MGnify/ENA primary metagenome ERZ1026858 (study PRJEB33269, sample SAMEA4719795) | human gut metagenome | biome: human-associated habitat; feature: organic feature; material: feces | place: Cameroon | collected 2013-10 ...
TTGTGTCGAAGATTGGTTCTCTTTTGGGCAGTGGAAAATTGAAGGAGGTGGAGCAACACAACCGAAAGTTGTGCGAGCTTGTGACAGACCGAGAGCAATACATTGACGAACTCCATGAGAAAATGCAGCGAATGAAGGACAGCCACTGTCAACAACTTGGCGAGATGCAACAGCAACATCAAGCAGAGGTTGCTGACTTGAAAAGTAAGCACGTTACAGAAGTTTCTTTGCTCAACGACATCATCCGCAAAGCCAAACATTGGTTCCCAATGTTGGAGGCACGCTTACAAATGGAAAGCTTGTGCCAAAAGATAGGCTTTACAGTCGAGCAAATAGGTGTGCTTCTTACAGGAAAGGCTTTGAACTTTAGCGGTTCGCTCTATTCTGAGGAACACAGAAGAAAGTTCAACGTGGAGAATGCAGAAATCAAAGTATTCGCAGATTCCACAAAGCCGAACAAATTGTTTTTGTATATCAATAGACAACCTATTGTTGCATGGTTTAAAGTACAATTGAACAATTTGAAATATCAAATTCGCCCAAAACTTCATTGACTACAATATTAGAAAACTTCGAGGACTTTCATTATTGTGATTGTTCCTCGAAGTTTCATCAAGATTTCTCTTTTTTCCTGGGAGGTGGTGGTATCTTTGACACCTGTGGCGTCTCCCTTTCATTATATTCATCGTTTTCCATATTATTTTTTCTTAGGTGATGGTGGAGGTGGCACATTTGAAAAACGTGGCATTTCTCCATGTATTTCTGGACCTTGATGAATTGTGTAGGTGCTATGGGTAGAGGTTTCACCTGTCCCATGTGGAATTGTTGTATTACTTTTCTTGCTCATAATTGTTATAATATACTCGATTAATATAAGTTTCTGATTCTTGTATTATTTTTTCATGCCTCTTTTGTGGTATAGAGCGAACAAGACGGTTGAATGTTGATTGTTTTCCCCCTTCTTCTTTTTTCAGATGATATAAAAACTCTTCTGTCTCTTTATCAGAAATATCTTCTGTTTCATATCTGAAATAAAGATGCTCCAATTCGGTCATATATCCATTATAATAATCCATCAATCCATCAAGAATGCATAGTTCTTTTTCAGGTTGAATAAAATGTGGAAACAAAGCTTTTACGACGGAAACAAAAGCTATAATGGAAGAACTTATTAATGGGGCTATATCGTTTAATAAATATCCGAAAGTACCTCCAGAAGCAACTAATGCTATGAACATTTGGTAATAACGGTCATGCTTTCGTTGCTTATCTGTGTACCATTTCACACATAGCACATTTGCATGCGCTTGTTTCATTTCTTCCCATATCTTATTCTTTATGACCATAAGGGCTATTTTTTGAATCTAATTTGTAAATTTAGTTTTACATAGACACAGCCATCACTTCCTTTATAAACATAACCAAAGCCATAGCGACTTCTGCTTGCTCGTTCAAAACGAGTATTGTTGTAAAGATAATCTTCCACATCATTACGATTGTAGAAATGATAGCACACAATCTCACCATCCTTGCGTACAACAAGATATCCTCCGTTGGCATCATATCTACCAGTCCATTCCTTGGCTGGTGTCATGCCGAGCGCAGCATCAAGGAGAAGAACTTTCATCTTGTGGGCATAAAACGCTTCCACATTCTTACCATTAAATTTAAAAGGGTTATGCTTAGCTACTTCTGCTACACATTCATTGATGGAAGACTTAGAATTTGGCAAACTATCTATCAACAAACAATCAGCTATAAATTGAGGCATGCAACTATCTAAAAACAGAAGATTATTCTTGAAGATAGGATGTTCAATGTCGTTATACTCCAAGTTGCAACCCTTATTGAAAATAGCTTCCATCCTTGGAAGATGCCCTTTAATGGCATTGATTTCCTCTATATCAACATCACTAAGTTTTGTTCCGACAATCTTATACGTGATATTTGTTGTTGTTCCAGCATTCAAAAGTGTAGAGGCACTACCCAATTGAGATTTAATGCTAAATCCCAAGAGTGGTGTCATGTTTGTACGCAAATCGTGGATAATAATATGAATGTCAGCTTTGTCTTTTGAAGGTGCCTTTAGCTTTGAACAACCTATCTCTGTCATAAAAGATTCTGTCGCAGGGAGTGTAAAAGCACGGTCATTTGCCATTTTTATCTCTTCAAGTAATATTGAAGATTCTTCCAAAAATTTGTTCATGGATATTCTTGCGAATTCACAACCATCCTCATCAACAACTACTATATGTTGGTCTGTGTTGGGCTTGTACTCATATTTCTTGCTTTCTTCACGAATAATATTGAGAATAGGATAGTACAAATCCAATTTGTTCATGCCGGCATCGCCAGCATGAACCTTTCCTTCTCCTAATAACTTGAACAAAGTGTATATTTCACTCCATTCACCTTTATTCCCCGATATAGCCATGTTCTTTCAATGTTTTAAGTATTTGACTTGCTGTTGCTTGGATAGCAGGTACAGCTACACTATTACCAAATTGCTTGTATGCCGAAGCATCAGCAACTACTATTCTAAAATTATCTGGATAGCCTTGTAGACGAGCCCATTCTCTTGGGGTCATCTTGCGCCACCCTTGCTTATTTACTTCTCCTTTGATTCTTGTTGTTGGTGTTAAATCTTTTTGGCGGAAGTCAATAACAAGATTGCATTCTCTTCCCATTCCTCCTACGACAATTGCATGTGCAATGCCATCATCTGGAATTATATCATAGCCGAAACCATGTCCTTTAGCTTCATGGCGAGCTTTATGCCGTATCAATGTGTCTATGTATGTTGTGGAAAGATAGTACTTAGCAGGAACAGGATTTTCCTCTCTAACATCAAGCCATTTTTTCGTAACCTCTTTCTGTATTGGATAAGAGAAGTCTTCCTTATTTATACCAAGGTCTTTTCTGAAACCTACAATGTAAATTCTTTCACGATGTTGTGGAACTCCAAAATACATAGCATTTACTATCTCTGGATTTGGCACTACATAGCCAACTTCATCCAAAGTATTTAATATTGTTTTGAATGTTTTGCCTTTGTCATGAATGACAAGTCCCTTTACATTTTCAAGGAAGAAAGCTTTAGGTTGATACCTACGAAGTATTTCTGCAACATCAAAAAATAACGTTCCTCTAGTTTCTTCAAAGCCTAAACGTTTTCCTGCAAGAGAGAAAGCTTGACATGGGAAGCCTGCACAAAGAATATCAAAACCTTTAGGTATTTTATTCTTTGTACTTTCTTTCGTTATGTCGCCAAAAGGCACTTCACCATAGTTTGCATAGTATGTCTTTTTTGCTTGTTCATCCCACTCTGATGAAAATACACATTCTCCACCCAGATTCTGAAAAGCCATTCTAAAGCCACCAATTCCTGCAAACAAATCTATAAATGTAAACTGTGGATTTGCAGGAGCTTGAAATGGAGCTTGAAACAAATCGGGAAACAAGTAACCTTGTATAGCAGCAGAAGATTCCCCTACGAAGTTTAAGTTCTTGGGCTTCTTTTGCTGTTCCCCCCTTACAAACTCGTACCACAACTCCAATATACCCTTTGCTTGTTGCTCATAAGGCATATTTACATTTTTATTTCTTAGTTGCAAGTAATGCGTTATCAAAGCAGCTTGGTCAATAAATGGAATAATATTCCCTTCTTCATCAAGTGTTTCTTCTCCGTATATCTGTAGTTTGTCTGCTCTCTTTTTACAAAAATCGAACAAAGAAAAACCATTATTTATTTTTGTCATTTTCTATTTATCTTTTGAGGTATGCAAATCAGTTCTTTAACATCAACATTCAAAAGCTGTGCTATTTGAATTAATGTTTCCAACGGAGGTTGTGATGTGTTTGTGCACCACTTAGAAACAGTTGAAGGATTTACTCCTAACTGCTCAGCCAACCATTTGCTAGTCTGTTTCTGTTCAACCAAAACTATTTTTAAACGATTTACATCCATTGTATGTTCTTTTTGGATGCAAAGATAATGAATTATTATCATTTAAATGCTTAAATATAATTTTTTAACTCTTTATTTTTGTTTTTCTCAGATACAGATATTACCTTTGCACATGAAAAAAGAGTTGTTGGGCAAGCAAAACTATGCGTATTGCAGAAATAAGAACCGTTGCTAAATCATTACCTCCATTGAGGTGAAACACTCATAAATCGCTCATTCTAAGCTATTCGGCAGATTTTAGCGTAATTTTAATGGGAAAAAGCGTTACATTTGCATATCATAATCTAACAGTAAACAAATCATAATCTAACAGTAATAAATAGTAATAACACATGAAAAAAAATCTATTGTTTACTTTGTTCCTGCTGCTGGTTGTGGCTACGGCTTTCGCCCAGCGCCAGTTCAGATTCAAGGACGGAAAGTTTAAGGTGGTGCAGTTTACGGACATCCATTGGGACCCTAAATCGCCCGGATGCGACACCACGCGTAACACCATTCTGTCTGTGCTGAAACAGGAAAAGCCCGACATCGCCATACTTACCGGCGACGTCGTTACCGACAATCCCGCACGTAAGGGATGGGAGGCCATAGTGAAGATATTCGAGGATGCCAAGATGCCGTTCGCAGTTACTATGGGCAACCACGATGCCGAGCCGCAATATATGAGCAAGCAGGACATCTATGACCTCCTTATGCGTTCGCCTTTCTTCGTGGGTTCGCACGGACCGGAGGGCATTCACGGACACGGACAGCACGTCATTCCCGTGTATGGAGAGAAGAACAAGGACAAGGCTGAGGCGCTGCTCTATTGCATCGACTCTAACGATTATCCCGAGACGGACGAACTGGGACATTACGACTGGATTCACTTCGACCAGATAGCATGGTATCGTGAGCAGAGCAAGCACTACACGCAGCTCAACGGTGGCAGTCCGCTGCCCGCATTGGCGTTCTTCCATATAGCCCTTCCCGAATATCGCAATCTGATGAACCGCAAGGGCACTTGGGGAAAGTGTGATGAGGGTGAGGTGTGCGCGGCTGACATCAACAGCGGCATGTTCGCCTCGTTCGCGGAATGTAAGGATGTGATGGGCGTGTTCGTAGGTCATGACCACGACAACGACTTCATCGGACAGGAGAAAGCCATCTGCTTGGCTTACGGACGTGTGACGGGAACGGACGCTTACGGAGGCTTGGTGCGTGGCGGACGCGTGATAGAGATGTACGAAGGTCAGAGACGCTTCGATACGTGGATCACTACTCCCGCAGGTCGTGAGTTTACCTATTATTATCCTTCCGGCATCACGTCCATAGATGAGGAGGGGCCTTACCTTCCGGCGCTGAACGTGAAGCCGACAAAGCATGGCGTCAACTATACGTACTATGAGGGCAAGTTCAAGAAGACTGCCGACATTGCCAATGGAGAAAAGGTGAAGGAGGGCGTGCTCCGCAACTTCATCATCACGGAGGCAAGAAGCGATGATCATTTCGCTTACGACTTCCGTTCGTACATCAAGATTCCTGCAAAGGGCGTCTACTACTTCGACATAGCTTCCGACGACGGCTCGCGTCTCTTCATCGACGGCAAGGAGATTATAGACAACGACGGTTCGCACAGTCAGGAGTTTGTATCCGGCAAGGCTGCGCTCGACGAGGGTTTCCACGAGATGCGTATTTTGTACTTCGAGGACTATATGGGACAAAGCCTGAAGATAAAGATAACGGATAAGAACGGCAGCAGCATTCTGCCAGACGAAATGCTGTATGTGAAGTAAACAATAGGAATTGTTATGCCGAAAGGCTTATAATGTAGTCTTGCTTCGGTCGATGTAAGCATGTGCATCAATTGATGTAAGCATGTGCATCGACCGAAGTAAGCATGTGTATCAGCTGAAGTAAGATGACTTTGCTTTGGTTTTGCTAAATTTTTGATTAGCTTTATTGTCTTATTTCAGAAGCTTTGTTATATTTTCAACATTGATACCGGTCATCTCCGAAATCTGCTCTTCTGTCATTCCCTTGGCGAATAGTGCTTTAGCCATATTGCGTAGCTGTTCGCTCTGCTGCGAAAGCTGTTCACTCTGCTGCGAAAGCTGTTCGCTCTGCTGCGAAAGCTGTTCGCTCTGCTGCGAAAGCTGTTCGCTCTGCTGCGATAGCTGTTCGCTCTGCTGCGATAGCTGTTCGCTCTGCTGCGATAGCTGTTCGCTCTGCTGCGAAAGCTGTTCTTCTTTCTCCTTCAGTATCTTGTCTCGCTGCATGATGGCTGTGTCGCGATCCTCAATGGCCTTATAGTATTCGTCCTCGACGTTCATATCCTGTCGCATCTCTGAGTTGGCAGCGGCAGCTGTGAGCTTATGCAGCACGTACAGCATGTCGTTGTCGTCGGCATACTTGTCCTCGTCTATCTTGAGCACCTGCTGCGTGTTGCCCTCCACCTGGGTTTGGTCGAACACGCTGAGTACCTTCTCGAGACGATTGTTCACATTGCCGTGCAGAAGAGGTATCTGTACGATGATGCTGTTATGGGTAAGACTCTCCACAAAGGGCTCTTCGCTGCCTTCCTTCACGATGTTGCCGTTATAGTCGAACACGTCGTGATTGACGTATACTATTGGTTCATTGATATTTCCGACACGGTGTCCGAGGAGATATACAGCCACCATCGGATAGGCGAAGCCTTTCTTGTCAGCCTCACGTATATTGTTCTTGTTGCTGTATTGCGCTCCGAGATACTGGCGGAAACGCAGCGTTTCGGTATTGAGCCACGTCTTCTGCAGCTCAATCAGTACCACACGGTCCTTCTCCACATCGCCTTCGCGCTCACGAACGGTAGCCGCGAAGTCAATGCGGAACATAGAGAGCGTGTCGCGTGTGGTGTTGCTGTATTCATGCGGACGCACCGTCACGTGCACCACTTCTTTCTTCAGCAAAGCCGACAGCATGGTCTTGGCTATGCGCTCGTCCTCCATGATGTATTTGAACACGGAGTCGTAAATCGGGTTGGCTACATGTATAAACATAACTTTCTGGTTTTATTGTTTTTACAAAAGTAGATAAAATATTCCGAATAATGAGGCTGTTGCATAAAAAAACTCCGCACGTCAATCTTTCATCGCCATGCGGAGTCTTTATCTGTAGCGTATCATTACGCTCGGTTTACTTACTTGGTGTAGCCCTCGTTCTGCTTCAGAGCGCCACCCGACTTTGTGATTTCGGTTGACGGGTAGGGGAAGGCTATCATGTAGTCCTGATATGTGCTCTTGTTCTGATAGTCCTCATAGTCGCCTACGGTGAATGTGCTGTTCCAGTCAGAACGGTCTGCATAGTGGCGGGCACGCGGATGAGCGTTGAGCTCATCCGATGCGCGTTTCTTTATTTTTGCGTCACCAGAGTGATACCAGCGCTTCAGGTCGTAGAGATGGTCGGTGAACTCGAAGGCAAGCTCGCAGCGGCGCTCGTGATAGAGGTCGTCCCATGTGGCGTTGCCGGTGAGCGGCGTGAGGTGAGAGCGTGTACGGATGCGGTTGATGTCCGTGGCAGCCTTGTCTGCATGACCGGTGGCGAGGTAAGCCTCGGCGCGGAGCAACAGCATGTCTGCGAAGCGTACAAGCGGGAGGTTTACGCGGGCTGTAGGCCAGTTGCCGTTGGAGCTGACGTATGCCTTTGTGGCGTCCTCGTGCTTGAACGGATCCATATACTTGTTGATCATGAAGCCCGACTCGACGTCTGACGTAGAGAAGAACTTGCGTGTTTCGCCGAAGAACTGGAACTCCTGTCCGTACTCGAGGACTGAGCGGGTGATGCGGGCGTTGCCGGCACCGTCCTTAAGCATTTCCTCGAAGATGTCGTAAGAGGGCTTTATCTGTCCCCAACCGTTGTAGATGCCCCATCCCTTGTTCTCAAGGATGACGCCAGGGAACTCCGAGCCACCGGGGGTGTCGCCACCAGTTCCGGCGATGCCGAAGAGATACTCCTTGGTCCAGTAGTTGGCGAAGTCTGAAGAGAAGACGTCAGCAAACTCAGGAGCGAGGTCGCGACCGTAGTCGCTCTCCAGAGAGTTGACCATCTTTATGACGTTCTCCCACTGTGTCTTGTCCCATGTTGCCCAGTAAGCGTAAACCTTGGCCTTGTATGCCACGGCTGCTGCCTTGTGGGCACGACCGCGATTGTCGATGTCGTACTCCTCAAACTTGGGCAGGTAATTGATGGCGTTGTCGAGGTCTTCGATGATAAGCTTGTAGTTGTCCACTACAGAAGCCTGCTGCTTGGGGATGGAGTTGTCGTATCCGCCGGGATAGTCCTCATAGCGTGTGAATGGCACACCCTGCTTGTCTGTGCCGTAACGGTAAGCCACGTAGAAATGGCTGAAGGCACGCATGAAGTAAGCCTCGCCGAGAGAACGCTTCTCCACATTGGTGAGCGCCTTTGACGATTCCTTCTTCAGAAGCTGGTCGACCACCCAGTTGGAGCGCGACACTATGTTCATCAGACGCTCGTATGTGCCCTTCAGCGGACTCTCCTCGCCTGTGTACTGAAGTGTTGCGAGAGTGTTGTAGTTGCGGGTACGTCCCCATACGATGTCGCATGCGCCACCCTGCTCCCAGAACATTTCGCGACCGAACAGTCCCTCCTGATGGATGGGGGCATAGAGAGCGTCCACGGCGTCAATGGCCTGGTCGTCATTAGTGAAATATAGCGTCGTGGTAGGGTCGCCTTCCTTCTGTACGTCGAGGAAATCGCTACACGAACTAAGCAGTGCCGCAGAAAGCACGGCAGTCAATAAATATTTTGCTTTCATAGATATTGCTTTTTTGTAGGATTAGTAAGTAAGTTTCACGCCGAATGAGAAAGTACGTGCCACCGGATACTTCATTGCGTCCCATCCGCCACACTCGGGATCGATGCCCGTATAGTCGGTGATGGTGAAGAGATTCTCGCCGCTGACGTAAACGCTGAGGCGGCTGCTGCGGCTGTTAAGGTGAGCGCACTTGCGGAGAAGATTGGTGAGGTCGTAGCTTACGGTCACGTTCTTCAGACGCAGGTAAGAAGCGTTCTCCAAGTACCAGTCAGAAGCTGTAGAGAAGTTGCCATTGGGGTCGTTCTTTGAGAGGCGCGGAATGTCAGAGCCGCGGTTGGTCTCGCTCCAAGCGTCGAGGATGCGCGAGTCGCGGTTGAAGTTGCTCTCAACGTCAGAGAGAGTCATACACTTAGCCACGTTCATGGCCTTGGCACCTGCCACGCCCTGAAGCATTGCAGAGAACGAGAGGTCCTTCCATGTGAAGCCGCCTGAGAGCGAGAAGGTGTACTTCGGTGTGGCAGAGCCACAGTACTGGCGGTCGTCGTCGGTGATCTTGCCGTCACCGTTCTTGTCGATGAACTTCAGGTCGCCAGCCTTTGCGTTAGGCTGGATGCGGTTGCCGTCCTTGTCGACGTATGCAGCTGCTTCTGCGTCGCTCTGGAAGATGCCTGCGTTCTTGATAAGATAGAACGATCCGAGAGGCTGACCCTCTGCGTCCTGATAGCAGTAAGGAATGATGCGGAACGAGCCGTCGCCGGTCCATACGCCCTTGTTGCCTTCAGCGTCCTTCACGCCTATGTCGCTAACCCAGTTCTTCAGCCATGAGAAGTTGCCGCTAACGAAGTATGACCAGTCCTTGTTGATGCGGTCGTTCCAGTTTATGGATGCCTCGAAGCCACGGTTGCGAACCTCGCCCTGATTGACGAGCATAGCGTCCAGACCGATAGAGCTGGGCCAGTTCATCGACTGTGTCTGGATGAGGTCGAAGGTGCGCTTCTCGTACCAGTCGAATTGCATAGCCAAGCGGTCGTTGAACATGTTGATGTCAAGACCAAGGTCGAACTGCTCAGATGTCTCCCAAGTAAGGTTGTTGTTGAGAGCTATAGAGTTATAGATGAATGTATCCCACAACTTGTTTTTCTCGACACCGTACTGTGCCTGCTCCTGCCATGAGTTCTTTGAGAGCAGAGCCGAGCGATAGTTGTAGCCGATGGAACCGAGGTTGCCCACACGACCCCAAGAAGCGCGAAGCTTCAAGAGCGATACTACGTCATTCTTCGGGAAGAACGATTCGTTGGAGATTTTCCATCCAGCTGTGACAGCGGGGAAGTCGCCGTGGTTCTTTGTTTTGGGCAGACGGCCGGCATAGTCGCGGCGCCAAGAAGCGGTGAGGAAGTAGCGGTCGTCGTAAGAGTAAGCCAAGCGGCCGATAAGCGAGACGTTGGCGTCAGGACCGGTGAGATAGTCCTTGGCAGATACTGATCCGGCGTAAGCGAGATACTGCAGGTAAGCCGACTCGTCAGCGAATGTCTTGCCGTTTACCTCGAAGCCGCGCACGTTGTAGTGGTCGGCGGTGGTGGAGAAGAGGGCGCCCACGGTGTGCTTGCCGAAGGTATTGTCATAAGTAAGCGTGTTCTCCGTCTTCCACTGGTCGGTGCGGTATGTACTCTCGTCGAGAGAGTTGGCACCGTCAGGCTTGCCCACCTCGTCGCGACGCGGTGAGAACTGCTTGAAGTAGTTGGTCTGGAGATTGTATGTGAAGCGGCTCACGAACTTAAGCCCAGGAATGACGTTGCCGATTTCCAACGATGTGGTAGACCACGCATCGTTGGTGCGGTTGAAGATATTCTTAGATGAGAGAGTGTTTATCGGGTTGACAGCATCGCCGTGGATGTCAGCGAAAGATCCGTACTTGGCTATGTAGGCAGGATCCTCAGTTGTGGTGCCGCCGAATCCGCTCTGTGTGAACGGGCTGTATACGGTGGCGCTGGCAGGCATGTAGATGGCGGAGAGGATAGGTCCGGTGTAGCCTTCGTTTGTGTCAGTGGTGCGGTTCTCCGTGTTCTTCCATACGAAGTCTTCGCTGATGGATACCCACTTGTTGAGCTGATACTTGCCGGTGTAGTGGAGGGCGAGGTTCTTGTTGAATGTATAGCGCATGATACCCTCATCGTTGTCGTAAGCGAATGAGAGGCGGTTGGTGGATGTCTCGTTGCCGGTGCTGAGCGCTACGTTATGGCGCTGATAGAAGGCGGTGCGGAACACCTCGTCCATCCAGTTGGTGCGTGTGGTGCCCACCCACGGGTTCTTCGTAACGTCCCAACCTGTGGGCAGATTCATTCCTGCACTGGCATACGAGCGCTTGCGCATCTCTATCTCCTGCTCGGCGTTGAGCGGAGTGGGGAGGTTCATGGCGTTGCGGATGCCCACCATGCCGTCGTACGAGATGGATGTCTGGCCCTTCTTGGCTTTCTTTGTGGTTACGAGCACTACGCCGCCCGCTCCGGACTGTGCACCGTAGATGGCAGCCGAAGCGGCGTCCTTGAGCACTACGATAGACTCGATGTCGTTAAGTGAAGCGATGGGAGCGCCGGGCACTCCGTCAACCACCCACAGCACGTTGTCGCCGTTCTGCGAGCCTTGGCCACGGATTACGATGTTGGGATTGGCTGTCGGGTCGCCGCCGTCAGCTGTGACGGTCACACCGGCAAGCTGTCCCTGAAGCATGCCCTCTGTAGAGGTGACAGGGCGCACGGCCAGCTCGTCTACGTTGCTGACAACGCCTACGGCAGCTGAAAGGTCCTTCTTCTTTGTGGCTGTGCCATAACCGATGGCAACCACCTCGTTCAGCATTTTGCTGTCCTCACGGAGTGTGATGTTAAAGTCCTTGGCGTTCTGAATGGCCTTGAACGTCTCAGGCAGATATCCGATGTATGATACCTCTACGCTTGCTCCCGGCTTCACCTGCATGGCAAAGCGTCCGTCTATGTCGGTGATGGTTCCGGCCTTGCCGCCTACCATCTTCACAGATGCTCCGATGACGGGTTCGCCATTGGCGTCCTTTACGACACCCTTGATGGTTATGCTTCCATACTGCTGCATAAGCACCTCAGGGCTCTTCTTGTAGGCTGTGCCTGCATAAGCCGAGGAGGAAAATGATAGCATGGAACATGCGGCGGCTCCGAAGAAGCCCCACATCCAATTCTGTTTAGAAAAACCTTTTCCCATGTTTCTTGATTTAAGTTATAAAAAATATGATATAGTTTTCTTGATATTTTGTTTTAGTATGGTCTTGTTACGTATATCCACACGCTGCAAATGTAGTGATAATGTTCCGATTATCCAATCATTTGTTCTGATATTTACTACTTATATGCGCTTTTTATTCCAATCTTAATGTTTATGAAATGTAAACTGGGGATAGCAGAAATACTAATGTAATGTAAAAAAATGAATGTTAACTTTGTAGTGACAAATTAATATGTTAACTTTGCACTTAGTAAAAAAACGATATATATAAACGTTTTATAAAAACTATTTTTTATACAATTATGGTAAACTACAAAGAATTGGGCTTGGTGAACACTCGTGATATGTTCGCAAGAGCCATCAAGGGTGGTTATGCTATCCCTGCATTCAACTTCAACAACCTCGAGCAGCTCCAGGCCATCATCAAGGCTTCTTCAGAGCTCAAGTCGCCGGTTATCCTTCAGGTTTCTAAGGGTGCCCGCAACTACGCTAACGAGACTCTTCTCCGCTACATGGCAGAGGGTGCCGTTGAGTATGCTAAGGAGCTTGGCTGCAAGCATCCTGAGATTGTTCTTCACCTTGACCACGGTGACAGCTTCGAGCTTTGCAAGAGCTGTGTAGACCTCGGCTTCTCTTCAGTAATGATCGACGGTTCTTCACTGCCTTATGAGGAGAACATCGCTCTTACAAAGAAGGTTGTAGACTACGCTCATCAGTTCGACGTAACTGTAGAGGGTGAGCTCGGTGTATTGGCAGGTGTAGAGGATGAGGTTTCTTCAGACGTATGCCACTATACAAAGCCTGAGGAGGTTATCGACTTCACAAGCCGCACAGGTGTTGACTCACTCGCTATCTCTATCGGTACTTCTCACGGTGCTTACAAGTTCACACCGGAGCAGTGCACACGCGACCCGAAGACCGGCAAGCTCGTTCCTCCTCCATTGGCATTCGACGTCCTCGACGAGATCATGGAGAAGCTCCCTGGATTCCCAATCGTTCTCCACGGTTCTTCTTCAGTTCCCCAGGAGTATGTTGACATAATCAACGAGTACGGTGGCAAGTTGCCTGACGCTGTTGGTATTCCTGAGGAGCAGCTCCGCAAGGCTTCTGCTTCTGCAGTTTGCAAGATCAACATCGACTCTGACTCACGTCTCGCATTCACCGCTGCTGTTCGCAAGGTATTCCACGACAAGCCAGGTGAGTTCGACCCGCGTAAGTACTGCGGTCCCGCTCGCGACCTCATGGAGCAGATGTACAAGCACAAGATCATTGACGTGCTCGGCTCTGACAACAAGCTCGCTCAGCTCGACTAATCGAGTGGCTTGACCAAGCAACAAAACTAACAACGCGCCCAGAATCCGAAAGGTTCTGGGCGCGTTTGCTGTATATAGGAATGTAAGCAAGGTATATTTGGGAATATGCCATATCCTCCTCGTTTTGCATTGTAATATAAATTACAGTTTATTTAGTTGAGAGTTGAGAATGGAGAGTTGAGAGTTATGATATGTATGATAGTTAATATATTGATTATTATACACTTAATAAGGTAATCATAACTCTCAAAATTTCAACTCTCAACTCTCAACTTCGTTAGATAAATTCCTGTTTACCCATTCCTTTAACGTAAACAAAAAAAGAGATTGCTCAGTGAGGACGTTTTATCCTCAACTGAGCAATCTCTTGTTATTTTAGTAATGATAAGTGTTCTGTCTGAACATTGCAGTTCTGTCTGAGAACCCTAACAACACCTTACTTGATGTTCATGATCTGTGTTGCGTTGGGATCGTCAGGACGAATCTCAAGCAGCTTGGCAGCCCAGTGCTTAGCCTCTGTCTTCTTGTCGTTCTGGATATAGTGAACGGCGAGGTATGTGTAAGCTGTAGCCAGCTTGTTAACGTCAGAATCAGTCTTGTCTGCCTTTGCCTCTACCAGCTCGACGAGCTTCTTGTAGTAGGGGAGAGCGATACCAGCCTTTACGTCCGGGTTGATGAGGTGGTAAACAGTAGCCTGCTTGTTTACAGCGTAGATGGCAGCATAGTCGAACTTCTCTGCAATTTTGCCGTACATGTCGGCAGCGTTCTTGTAAGCTGCGTCCTTGTCTGCGTCTGTTGTAGCTGCTTCAGCCTGCTCCAGATAGATGTCTGCGAAGCTGTCGTAGTCCTTGTATGTGATTTCGTCACCCATAACCTCAAGATACTTGTTGTAAGCGGCTACAGCCTCATTGAACTGCTTGCCCTTTGAGTAAGCCATTGCGATGAGCTTGTTCACTTCCTTGTTCTCAGGGTCAACCTCTGAAATCTTCTTGTAAGCGTCGACAGCTGCCTGTGTGTCGCCAGTGTTGATGAGAGCGTCAGCATAGTAGCTGTAGTCAGCAGCAGTGTACTTGATGGTGTCAGTAGCGGCGAAGAGATTCTTGCCGTATGTCACTGCCTCTGCATACTTCTTCTGCTTGTCTGCTGCGAAGAGACCGATACGGTTGAATGAGCTGTACTGCGGATACTTGTGGATACCTGCGTCTGCGAGGTTCTGAGCCTTCTCGAACTCGTCAAGTACGTATGCTGTAGAAGCATAGTCGAAGAGGATGTAGTCCTCAAGAGTAGAAGGATCCTGTACCTTGTTGTAATAGTTCATTGCCGACTTCAACTGGTTGTTTGAAGAGTACATATAACCAGCAGCTGCATCAACAGGATAGTCTGGCTTTACTGAGCGGAGCTTCTCAAGCATAGCCACTGCACCCTGCGGGTCAACCTTCTGGTAAACACGGGCGTACTTTACGTATGCAGAGGGTTCCTGCGGAGCCTGCTGTGTGGCCATCTCATAGTAAGATGCTGCTTCACCACCGTTGTCCTCTGCTGAGGCAATGTCGCCGCGGAGGATATAGCCAGCTGCGTCGTTCTTGCCGAACTTCATAGCCATGTCGGCGTAAACCTTAGCCTGCTCATAATTCTTGGCTGTGAGGAAAGCGCGTCCGAGACCTGCAAGAGCTTCTGCGTTCTTCTTGTTGGCCTTCATGAAGTCCTTCACCTGAGCCTTTGTGGCGTTGACGTCACCCTTGGCGTCTACTACTACTTTTGTGATGGCTGTTACCTGTGACTTAACGTCCTGTGCCATTGACGGAGCTGAGATGCTGAGCATCATGGCTCCTGCTACGAGATATTGTATTGTTTTCATAATTCCTTTTTCTTTTTAAGAATGTTCTACATTTAGTTTTGCTGTTCTCTTGTATTGCCGCTTCTTTCCTTTTGTGCATTGACGCAAGGAATGTGTTATAGTTTAAACGCTGATTGCGCGAAACTATTGTGTATATGTAGGATTTTACCTTTGTTTAACTTCTGTCAGCACCTTTTTGCTTAATTGCTGACGTTCACGTCCCTGATGGTTATCTCTCCTCTTGTAGGCAGCAGACCCGACTTGAAGATGATGAGCTGACCGCGTGGCGATTCTATGAAGTGGGCGAATCCCCAGGGAAGTCCTCTTCTGCCGTCATTGAGCAGGGCGTAGATGGTGCGCACGAACGGATAGCGTCCGTTGAGGAGCCATGCCTGATAAGGCTTCCATGAGTTCATTGGTGTGGCTACGTCAAGCTTCGAAACCGACATTACGGTTATGGCTTTGTTCCACGTAGTGTTGGTGGTGTCGCGCTTGTCGTTCAGCCAGTTCGATCCGATGATTCCGATGGCGTTCGGTGTGCGTGCCACGTAGTCAATAACGTCCTTTGAGTTCTTGGCTGCGAAGATATTGGGATTGTCGATGGTCTTGCCACCGAGGATAGAGTCTACACAATAGCTGACAGCGCTTGAACGCTTGTTATCGAAGCAAACCCATATTTCGCCAAGCTTCGAACCTTTGTTTACCTGGTTCCAGTTTGTTACCTGTCCTGTGAGGATTCGCTTAACGTCCTTGACGGTAATGCATGAGTCGAGGTTGTTGTTATTGCATATCAGCGCCATGCCATCGTATGCGAGAGGCACAGCCTCAGGTATCTGGTTGAGGCCCTTCAGATAGGCTTTCTCCTTCTCTGTGAAGTTGCGTGCTGCGATGGTCAGCCATACCTTGTTCTTGAGCAAGAGGTTTACGCCGTCCACTTCGGGGATGTAGTTGGGCACTAATTTGGTGTTAGGATATAATGCCTCGTACACTTCTTTCTGCTCTTCGATGATGGGGCTGAAGCTTTCGTCACAGGCAAATGTTATCTTGCCGGACGTTGTTGTGTCTGTACGTCCGTCCTTGTTTGGCTTCTTCTGTGTGCATGCCGCCATGAGTACAACCATGATAGCGACTGTCATTATATATATAGTATTTGCTATTCTTTTCATATCCATGTTGTTTGTGCCGATTAATGAGTTGCTTTTCTAATCTCTTGGTGATATACTTTACTTCTCAAATCGCATCGGCGTTTTAATGTTTATCTCAGGGTGTTTGTTGTTTTTTGTTTAAATCGAACCACCCTTGCGGCTTCCTCAGCAAAGCCGTGGAAGCCACAAGGGTGGCTATTCGCATTCCAATCCTACATGTTTCGGTAAGATTTTGTAGTGTTCATTTCAATTTGTGGTTGTAAGCCTATGTTTCAGGCTGCATTACTGCAGACGGAACGATACAGGAACCTGATACTTAACGCGAACGGCAGAACCGTTCTGCTTACCAGGAGTCCACTTCGGCATGCTCTTCACCACGCGCATAGCCTCACGGTCAAGTGACGGGTCAACGCCACGGAGGATATTAACGTCGGTGATAGAACCGTCACGCTCTACGACGAAGCCCACAACGACACGACCCTGCACGCCGTTCTCAGCAGCAACAGTCGGGTAGTGGATATTGTCGCGGAGGTAACCCATAAGAGCTCCGTCGCCGCCGGGGAACATAGGCATCTGCTCTACTACGGTGAAGATCTTAGTCTCCTCAACCACGTGCTTCGGAGGCTCCGGAGCAGCGATATCTTCCTTAGCCTTGAGCACAGCGCCACCTACCTCGTCGTTACCCTCAACAGTGAAGGCGCCGACAGCCTTGTCGCTCTTCTGTACCTCATCGAGCTTGATCTCGTCCTCTTCCTTCACCTCGCTATCCTTCTTGATGATAGGAGCGGTGAACTTAACTGAAGACTTAACCTGCTCAACAACCTTTTCAGGCTCTTGCTTGATGATTTCCTTCTTCTCAACCTTGGCTTCCTTCTTCTCTGTGTTCAGCTTGGCAAGCTCAACGGCCTGAGTGTTCTCGACCTTCTTGTTTGCCTCTGCCATTTTCTGAAGTTGGAGTCCGAGATATAGGAGTGCTGCAGCAAGGCCTACGATAATTAACGCCCAAACATTACGCTTGGCAGTGCCCTTGCGCAACTTATAGGCTCCATATGCCTGGTTTCTGCCCTCGAATACAAGGTCAGTCCATTCATTGGATATCAAATCTATTTTTGACATTTCTTAGTCCTTTCTTTAATTAATAGTCATTTACTTGATACCTTTTGAGGCAAGGAGCTTAGCGTCCTGCTCATTGATCTTGTCAATGACGTATGTACCAATACTGCAGATAGTCATCTCGTCCAAAGCATCCACCATGTTCTTGTAAGATGCCTCGTCTGTACACTTGATAATGATGGTCATTGTCGGCACCTTGCCTGTCTCAAGCTCACCCTTCTTGATCTTAGTCAGAGCAGCGTCATACACTTCCTCCGGATAAGCAGCGGGGTTAGCGAGCTTCTTCTTGTCAAGAGCGTCCTTTGCCATCATGATATCCTTAACAGGCTGCGAACCGTCCTCTGTGATGTGGTTGAAGAGCACCGAGCGGATACCCTTCTGGCCCCATGATGTTTCCTTCAGACAGTTAGGGTCATCATACTTAGGCAAGCCATCCACGTGATAGATCTTGTCGTTACCACACACATAAATAGTGACGGTCTGTGATGCCTTAGCAGCGTTACGATCCTTATCAGAGATATTCTCGTCGTTAGAAGGCATGGTAAGGTTCATAGTCTGAGGCTTAGCCAAAGATGTACAGAGCATGAAGAACGTGATAAGAAGCATCATCATGTCCACCATAGGCGTGAAGTCCACGCGGGTCTGCATCTTTTTCTGTCTGCTTGCTTTTTTCTTTGCCATGTCTTAGTCCTCCGATTTTGATTTAAGCGCGGTAATGAGATAGTAACGGTTCTCGCTCATGTCCTGGAGCTCCGACATCATCTTCTTGATGACCTTGTACGGAGTGCCTGCGTCCGCCTTGATGGCGAGCTTCATTTCCGAGCCGTTGTTATCGCGAGCCATCTTTATCCAATCCTGGAACTGGCTCATCTTACCGTCCACGCTATCAGTGGGGATACCCTTTGTAGCCTGGAATTCATTCAATCTGTCTTCCTGGTTCAGAGCGGATGCGAGATCCTGCATATTGACACCGATAGTGGCAGCACCCTGAGCAGTCTCAAACTGCTTCTTGGTGAGCTGTACACCGTACTGGTCAGCCATGCCCTGAACGAGCTCGCCCATTCTTCGAGGATTGTCCATACCTACGAAGATTCGGCCGTCCTTGTCGCAGAGTACTGTCAAGACATTCGACTCCGGCACCTTGATTTCAGATACCGAACCCGGAGTAACGACCTTCACTGCCTCGTTCTTCACGAATGTTGATGTCAACATGAAGAATGTCAGCAAGAGGACCATCACGTCCGACATAGGAGTCATGTCTATCCAGACGTCCGCTTTCTTAACTTTTACTTTACCCATAATGATAAATGTTTTAAAGGGTTAGTAAAATTAAGCCTCGTCTGCGTGGTTTGCTTCGTATGTCTTAGCAATAGTGTAACCTACTTCGTCAAGAGCGTATGTCAGCTTATCGATCTTGTTTGAATAGTAGTTATATGATACTACGGCTACCCATGATGTCAAAATACCAGATGCGGTATTAACAAGGGCCTCAGAGATACCTTCTGAAAGCTGGAGAGAGTCACCACCACCACCTGAAGCAAGAGCGGCGAATGAACGGATCATACCAACCACAGTACCGAAAAGAGCGGTAAGAGTACCGAGTGTAACGATAGTAGCGACGATAGGCATATTCATCTGGAGAGTAGGCATCTCGAGCTGAGTAGCCTCCTCGTGAGCCTGCTGAATCTTAGCCACCTTCTGTGCACGCTTGAGGTTAGGAGTATTCTCCATCTCGTTGTAAGCAGCGATAGAAGCGCCTACTACGTTAGCAACGCTACCCTGCTGCTTGTCGCAGAGCTGCTGAGCCTTAGCCATATCACCAGCTGTGATGGCCTGCTTTACGTTGATGACGAACTTACCGAGTGAGCTCTTACCGAAAGCTGTACGGAGAGCGAAGAAGCGCTCGATAGAGAGAGCGATTACAGAGAAGAGAAGTGTGATGATCACAGGAACGACAACACCACCTTTGTAGACTGTACCCATGAGGTTAC
>ERZ1026858.606-NODE-606-length-19395-cov-88.951293_pt1 | contig 19395 bp, 12 predicted proteins | sample MGYA00380159_ERZ1026858 | MGnify/ENA primary metagenome ERZ1026858 (study PRJEB33269, sample SAMEA4719795) | human gut metagenome | biome: human-associated habitat; feature: organic feature; material: feces | place: Cameroon | collected 2013-10 ...
TTACCGATGCCACGCTGCCAGAAATCGAAGTGAGCGAAAATCTGGTTAGAGCGTACCAGGTCGTAAGGATGCTTGCCACCATAGAATACGTCGTAGTTGAACTGGGCATCATCGAAGTGAGACAACGAGAAGGCTACCATGCCCTCGGTGGTAATCTGCAACTTCGTGCTGTTGTTGTCCAATGTCAACTGGCGCAGGCCCTGGCGGTCGCCCATGGTCTGAGGAGCACTCTGCTCTTCGAACATGCCATCCACGGTGGTCTTGTACAAACCTAACAGCGAACCTCTCTGGCGGTCGATGTAGTTGCTCCAAGGACCCTTGGCATAATACTCCACATTCTCGAAACCAGGAGCAAACTGCATGGTAATACCAATTTTTCGGGTTTCCTCAGAAGAATTGTTGGTAGTTACCTTCATATCCACGGTTCCGTTAGGATAGATGATGTAAGCAATCTGGTGAGTATCCTTACCGTTGGTAACGGCAGTCTCCACAACCACGTTCTTGCCCTGCTTCTTAGGAGCCTTCACCATCATCTTCTTACCGGTGAGTGCACCCTCTTCCTTGTTCTCGTTCTCGGCAACACCACCTGTAGCACCCAGGTTCACGTTGTCGTTGGCGATGCGGCGGAAACCGTTGAAGTCAGGACCTGCATTAGGCTGAACGAGCTGAGTATTGCGATAAGTCCAGTTGGCGAGGGTTCCATCCTCTGCGAATGTGATGCTGAAGTCCTTGCCGGTAATGGTGTTATCCTTCACCTTCAGCTTGCCCTTCTCCTGGATAGCTGGCAAAGTACCATGATCTTTCTGTACGAAGGTAGGGTCGGCAACAGATGTGCCTGCTACATTCTCTGCAGAAAGCTTGAACTGCTGCTGAGCCATCATATAACCCTGCTTGCTCCATGAAGTAGCCTTCTTCAGGATGAGGCTGAAGGTGATGACGTATTCTGCCTTGTCATCTACAGCGGTGGTGTATGGGATGTTGATGTCGCAGGTCTTGCCTGGCAATACAGATGGGATAGCCACCTGGTTCTTCTCTACAGATACGCCATTGCGGAGCACCTCGTAGCTGAGATTGTAGATATCAGCCAGGTTGGTGAATGCGCACTTGTTCTTCAAGGTGAGCACGCGGCTGTAGAAAGACTCGAAGTTCACATCTCTGTAAACATACTTCACCTCGGTGAGCTTGGCAGTCCACTCTCTGCCTGGAGTAATGATACCGTTGCTCATGAAGTCGCCCTGGAATCCTCTGTAACCGTTGTTCATCTTGGTATAGTCGTAACCCGATGTATAGTAGTGGAGTCCGGTCTTAGGATCCTTCAAAGGAAGACCCTTACGGATACGGCGTGTATCGTAGATGCCCTGGTCAACCCAGTCCCAGATGCAGCCACCGGTGATACCGGTACTTGCCTCGATGAGATCCCAGTATTCCTGCAGGTTACCCACAGCCTGACCCATGGCATGAGCATACTCACAGATAAAGTAAGGCTTGTTGTTGAGGCCATCCATCTGCTTCTTCACAACCTCGATTCTTGGATACATGTCTGAACCGAAGTCAGAGTACTTGGCGCCGTGCTTGTAGCCCTCGTAGTGAACCCAAGCATCGCGACCAGGCAAAAGCTCCTTAATCTTATCGTAGGTAGCCTGGAAGTTGTCGCCACCTCCCGACTCGTTACCGAGCGACCAGAATACCACGCTAGGATGGTTGCGGTCTCTCAATACCATGCGCTCTGTGCGGTCCACGTAGGTAGCGCGCCAGGTAGGATTGTTAGAGAGTGAGTGGTTGTTGTGGCACTCTACGTCAGCCTCGTTCATGCAGTACAATCCGTAGTAGTCGAACATCGCATACATCTTAGCCTGACGAGGATAGTGGCTGGTACGAACGGTGTTCACATTGGCCTGCTTCATCAGGATTACGTCGCGAAGCATGGTCTCCACGTCGATGGCGTGGCCATAGAGTGGGTGAATATCCTGGGTGTTGACACCCTTGAAGAATACTCGCTTGCCGTTTACATAAACCAGTTTGCCCTTGATGGCAACATCTCTGAAGCCGTATTTGGTAGAGAATACCATCTCTTCCTGGTCGCCTGCCTTCTGGCGAACGATAACGGTATAGAGGTTAGGCTGCTCTGAGGTCCAGGCCTTCAGACCGGTCAGGTTGTCGATGGTAAGGCGGCAGTTCTTCTCGCCATCCTTGGCAGTCATGGCAACCTGTGCAGACTGCTTGCCTACAGATTTTCCCTGAGGGTCGAGGAGTTCAATCTCCAGCGTCTTCTGAGAGTTCTCCTTGGCAGCGTTATTGATAGTCAGGTCAACATTCAGTTTGCCCGATGCATAATCGCTGTTCAGGGCAGAAGTGATATAATGATCTGCTACGAAGGTCTTTGGAGTAGCTACGAGATAAACATCGCGGTGGATACCGCCGAGGTGCCACATATCCTGTCCCTCCAGATAAGAGCCGTCGCTCCAGCGGTAAACACGTACAGATACGTTGTTGTCGCCCTTGCGAACCAGGTTGGTAACATCAAAGTCAGCATCTGTATTGGCACCCTGTGAATAGCCGGCATACTTACCGTTTACCCAAACCACGATGGCGCTGCAGGCACCGTCGAAGTGCAGGAACACACGCTTGCCAGTTTCCCAACCTTCAGGCAGATTGAAGTTACGGCGATAAGAACCTACCGGATTCTTGTCGAAGTTATCCTTGAATGCTGTGATGAATGGCGGTTTGTTCTCGAAAGGATAGCCCACATTATTATATACAGGCACATCGTATCCTGCCATTTCCCAGTTCAGAGGTACCTGGAGTTCCTTCCATGAAGAAACATCGGCGTTATCAGCCCAGAAATCATCCTTCTCAGGCTTGCCTTGTTTCCAGTCGGCTGTGTAGTGGAATTTCCACTTTCCGTTGAGCAGAAGGTAGTTGGCACGTTTAGGTGTGAGCCATGGGAATTTGTAGTAGTCGTCCTGCTGCATGGAAGCAGTAGAAGAATATGGCACGAAAGTAGCATGGGCTTTTTCTTTGCGATCCTCAAACTTAGTCTCGTCTTCTACCCATTTGTCCGTAAACGGACATACGTCAACCTTTGCCTCAACCACTTTCTTCACCTTTTTCTTGGTGTGTCTAGGTTGTGCAACAGCTGATGCGCTGAAGAGGAAGGTTAGTGCAACCGCAGCTCCCCAAAATAATAGTTTTTGTTTCATTGTCTGGTTGAATTATTAATAATTACAAGTTAGCTAGTTATGAATCTATTTAGATTTGGTGCAAAATTACGATTAATTCTTGAAACTTCCAAATAATTACCGAACTTTCGTGTGTTGATGGAGTTAAAAAATACAAAGAGGTAGGGATTTCAATGTAAAATAGCTGAGGATTTAAATGTAAAATAGCTGAGGCTTGGGGGCGTAATGGATGGATTATTGCTTCGCCATGGCAGAATATTGCCCTAGTTGAGGGCAATAAATTGCCGTAACTAGGCAAAAAATGCTGCATCTGCTGCGGAAAAGCAGGAAAGCCGGTTTCTATTACACACTACACTCGATATGGGCTAAATGCTTGTGATAGTGATAGTTATGTGGTGTGCAATGTCAAGGTTGACACTACACTAACACTACACCACACTACACTTTTTTAAAAAATCGGAGCGTGTAGTGTGGTGTAGTGTTAGTGTAGTGTGAAGGCTCCTATTACACTCGTGTAACTATCTATAAAGCAGCTGTTTATAGAGGTTTTGTGTAGTGTGTAATAGGATAGGCACATTTGCCGTCTGTGGATTATTTAAATAAGTCTTCCATTGTAATGATGCTCTGTACTCGCCCCGCATATTCGTTGAATTTAAGACCATAGGTCGTGACAAGTGTTAGGTGTAATGAACTCTTGCACTTAGTCTCTTCTGCGAATGTGCTAAGTTTATGGCGTAGATTCTTATCATACGCAGCAGTGATAGCGAAATCATCTTCGCAGAACTTCATTTCACAAATATTGATGATTCGGTCGGCTCTATCGATAACCATATCAATCTGTGCTCCGTCCTTCTCTTTTCTGCTTTTCCACGGACTGGCTTCAGTCTGAACACCGCTGATACCAAGGGCTTGCTTAATCTGGGGAAGATGATAGAAGCAAAGCGATTCAAAGGTGAAGCCACGCCAGGCTGTTAGTTCAGCCGTTAGCAAATTGTCTTGCCAGAAATGGGGATTCGTAGTCTTTTTGCCATCAATGAAAGATAAATAGAACTTGCTATAGAAATCTGTCAATCGAAAATATACCTCTCGCTTGGGATAGGCATATTTGACATAAGATGTGATGAAATCACTCACTTCAAGAGCTTTTAATGTAGATGATAGTCCACCACCATCAGGTATTTTGGTAAGCATGGTGATTTCCCGGCGTGTAAATCCCTGTCTTTTCTGAGCCAGAAGGCGCACGATTTTTTGGCAATCCTCAGCATTGGTAAAGAGTGAAGAGTAGAGACGGTCGAACTCTAAACCAAGTTTGGCTGTTGGCTCGAAGAAAAGTCTATCCATATTTTGTGCTAAGCTTTTGCCTTTTTGTAGCATGGAGATATAATAAGGTATGCCACCTGTGGCCATATAGCATTGTATCTGGTCGAATTTAGACATTACAATGTTATTGGCTTGATAGTATCTTTCACATTCGCCTAAAGTAAATGGGCGCAACTTGATTTCATTGGTTGTACGATCATACAGACCTCCTTTGTTGTTCAACAGCTTGTCTGAAATCCATGATGTTGCAGAACCACAAACGATAAGCATGATATTCTCCTTTCCGGCAGCCCATCCGTTCCAGAAATGTTCCAAGGCGGTGATAAATCCAGAGCGAGGGGTATCAAGCCATGGCAATTCATCGATGAATATTACCTGTCGCTTATCTTGGCTTTGTCCTTCTAATAGATTGATAAGTGCATCAAAAGCTTCAAGCCAGTTGGATGGTATCTTCTTTGCTTTGCTTCCATAGCGGATGAGGCTGGAGTAGAAACTACTAAGTTGTTGCTCCATTAATTTTTGGCCTTTTAGTTCATAAGGTGACAAGCCTGTATGGTAGAAACTCAATTTGTCTTGGAACAATTCTCTTACGAGAAAGGTTTTTCCGACCCTTCTTCTGCCATATACTACTGCAAATACAGGTTTCTTCTCCTTGTAAAGTTCTAGGAGTTCCTTGATTTCCTGTTTTCTTCCGATAATTTCCTGTGCCATACTCTTTGCGTTTATTTTGCTGCAAAGATACAAAAAATATCGTTTCGCGCAAAATAAAAGCACGCTATTTTGCGCGAAGTGGGGCAAAAAGACGGTTTCGCGCAAAATAGTGATGTGCTATTTAATTCAATAATGTTGCTTATGTAGCAATTATTTCAGACATAAACAATGCTATCGAGAAAGAAGTTCTATCATACGACCCTTCTACTCTCTTTTTGGTAAAGTCTTGTGGACTTTATTTCCTATGAACACATGCGGAAAGTCAGTACCTGTTTCTACGTCTGTAAAACTTGCCGTTAAATAGGTTTGCGGTAGCGTGTTTATGCTTGACATGTTTGACAGAAGGTATGCAACATTATCGTTTTTTACCTTAAAGGTATGTTCGAAAGTGCAATTTTTTCCTTTTAAGTAGAAAGACAACATGGTTCCATTTTGAGATATATGGTATGTTCCTTTCATAATTGGTATGTCATTATATTTAAACTGCATGTTATTATAGCTAAAAGCGTAACATATGCTATCCTCACTAGCAACCAATACGAATAAGCTATTTGACCTTATATTGAGGTGGTTTCCTTCCTCCTCTTCAAAGTTCAACGTAAGAAATGGGAAAATCACATTTACCTCAATGCTACATGACTCGTTCGTGATTTTATCTCGTACGAAGATGTTAGTAGTGCCTATTTCCTTGCCGATAAGAGTGATTTTCTGTTTGTCATTTTGAGCTGTAGAAATGTCCACCTTGTCGTTTCCTTCAACAACAATATTTCCACTTCCGCCAGTTACTATGAGATTTGTCGTGTCACCCAAGGATACCTCTGCGTAATTTTCTATAGTCAGAGGCTGATACTCATATTCATTTTCTTTATTGCTATTACATGCAAAGAAGCATAACGCAACTAAGATAACACCTAATACACTATATATTTTCATAATGTTATAATTGTATTTGATACAGGAACTCCATACTCATCAGAGAGGTAAATTGCGTACTCTCCACAATAACGACTTATTTCTACAGTCACATATGCAGACTCTTGGTCTATCATTACTGAAGGAATAGCACTGCGTGCACCACCATGTTGCCACATCCTATCCATATGGGTCTTTATGCCCTTTGCTGTAGAGAGCAATGTTGTTAGTAATAACAATAATGTAAAAATGATAATTTTCTTCATGATGATTTCGTTTGTTGTTAATTTCGGTGCAAAGTTACGGCAATTTCAAACGCTCAGCAAAAAAGTTGGGTCTAATTCTTTATATTTGCAATTTTTTTGTTATTTATTGATAATCAGAGTATTATACCCCCGCAAAAAAATATGCGGGTCTAAATTTGAAGTTTTGCTACTGATTTTAGTAGTTTTCCATGAATTCTCGTAGAGATTTTTGTTCTTTTTCTATGCCTACTTTTGCCTTGTAGAGAAATAGTTTCTGCTTAATGGCTTTCTCGCTGATACCATAGATTAGTGCAAGTGCCTTCTGTGGCATTTTAAGACGGAGCAGCATCATCAGTCGAAGGTCTTTCTTCGTCAATTTTGGAAACTGTGCTCGTAATCTCGATACAAAGAGATTCTCGACACTATCGAGAAACACTTCTATTTCATCCCAATCATCTTCTGATATGAGTATGTGTTTCTCTGTCTCGTTTCTCATAGATTCTAACTTTTTCATTATATCAATTTTCTTTAGAAGAAAATTCCGCATAGTGCAAATTTGAATATCACGGTGAGAGAGTTCTTGCGCATGGAGTTGTTCTGCCATTGTAGCCTTTTGTTTTGCTTGCTTCTTATTAGAATTATATATATATAGTACAAAAATGATAACAATAAGTGCCAGTACAACCGTCAATACTGTTGCAGTTTTTTGCGATGTAATCTCATCTTGCAATCTTGCTTTTTCCTTTTCTTTTTGTAGAACAGAGACATAATAGTCATTCTTGGCTTGCAGGGTTGTGCAGTACATTTTGTCTAAATAGTAGCTGGACGAGTCTAGGCAGAGAATTGCCTGCTGTATTTGCCCTTCTCTTATTGCCGCCTTACATCTGATATAATATATAAGGTGTCTGTTAGCATGAGAATCCATACTGACCTTTGCGAGAAATCTTTTTGTCTGTAGTGTTGAATCGACATCACAATATGCATCTGCTAGGGCAAGGCTGCTTGAAGTATCAAGCATTGAGTTTCTATATAAATAGGTTTTCTTTGCGCTAGCAAGTGCCTCTCGATACATTCCTATATCATGAAATAACCGCGACATGTCTTGATAGACATCAGCAAGAACCAGTGAATCTCCCAATTCTTCTGCCAAACTCAAAGCTGTTTTACATTCTTTTAGGGCTATAGCAGAGCTATCTGCAAATTCAAGGGCCTCACATAAGTTCAATCTGAAGTAAATCTTATTGGCAAGTGATGCCGTCGTATCTCTTTCATATTTGTCAATAGCCATTTTTGCATGAAGCAAAGCTTGTTTGACATCCATCATCTTCTCCACTTTAGAAAGTTTTTCCAAAGCAAGGCACTCCGTATGGATATCGTCTATCTTTTCAGACGCTTTATATGAGCAATCCAGACAACGGATGGCAAACTCCGTGCAATCATTGAGCATATAGTATTTGCCCATGTAGTATTGGCATTTTGCATAAAGGGAATCTTCGGGATGCTTTTCATACCAGTTGTATCCAATGCGAATTAGCGAATCTTCATCCACATCCAACCCCAACTTATCCTGCGCCATTGTGTATACAACAGCGTACTTTGCCTGTTCAGACTTGCCCAGTTCCCCGAACTGCATATTGTTCAGGAGTGCGAGGGCACTGTCCGGATTTTCTCCTGCCAGTAGCAATGCTTGTGCTATCGTGGTATTAGGATTGTGTTGACAAGACGACATAAATACCAAAACCACAATGACAAATGAACAGATGTGAAGATGAAAATTTTTCATAACTTAATTCCTTTATGCTTTTTGTCTGCAAAAATACAAATTTTCCGAGAAATATGACCAGAAACAAGGTCTAAATTACAAATTCATAACAATAACGAATATCTTGTTGATACACAGTGTGTTGTATATATTTGACTGCTTTTGGCAAGTCTAAATTTTGGTTTCGGTAAACGCAAAAGTGACTTTTATGGGTTCAGGGGGAGATTGACCGTGGACGGACAATCTCCCCTGAGCCAAATTATTCGAAACGGCAAGGGTTAGAAGAAGAATCTTATCCTTTTCTTCCGAAATCGGCTGGAATCTCGCCCCACTTCTTCGTTTCCCATTTAAAGATAGGCACGGTGATGGGGTGGGTACGGAGCCAATTCTCGGCACGGGCGATGACCTGATAGAGCTGCTCGGTTTGAGGAGTGCGCTCCAGCTTGGTCTTGCATTGCTTCTTGTTTACCCAGAGCTGGGCATTCACGCTGTCGCTATAGATTACCTTGTCGGTGATGCCTCGCTGGGCCATCAGGGCTAGGGCGTGGACGATGGCAAGGAATTCGCCGATGTTGTTGGTGCCGTGAATGGGACCATAGTGGAAAACCTGCTCACCTGTCTGGAGATCAATGCATTGGTATTCCATCGGACCCGGATTGCCGGAACAGGCTGCATCCACAGCCCAGGCATTCGCCTTTACCTCGTTGGGCAAAGGCAAAACGGTATCGTTTCTCCATGAAGGAGGATTTACGGGCATCTTATTCATTTTTTTCTATTCTTTTATTTTCTGTTGATCATTGTTTTAGAATCCTATCCTATAGAAATAGGAAATAGAATTGATTGATAAAAACTTAGAATACTGACCTTTATAAAGAATACAGACTTTTACAAAGAATACAGACCTTTATTATAAAGCATCCTAACCCCTATAAAAACGAAATGAGCAAACCCCAGAGTCTGGCTCTGGGGGTGCTCATTATTTGTCAATAGTCAATATTCAATTGTAGGTTATTATATCTTATGTAAATATTACATTCTTTCTGGAACCTCGATACCGAGCAGAGCCATACCGTTCTTCAAGATCTTGGCAACATTGGCTGCAAGAACCAGACGGGTGGTCTTCTCTGCCTCGCTCTCAGCATTCAGGATGCTGTAGTCGTGGTAGAACTGGTTGAACTCCTTGGTCAACTCGTAGCAGTAGTTAGCAATGCCGCCAGGGTTGTAGTTGTTGCCGGCATCGGCTACGGCTGCAGCGAAGTCGTTCATCTTCTGGATGAGGTCAATCTCCTTCTCGTTGATTGGAGCATCTGCGCCCAACTCTGCAGGAATCTCGATGCCCTCGGCTGCTGCCTTGCGCATGATGCTGCGGATACGAGCGTAGGTATACTGGATGAAAGGACCTGTGTTGCCGTTGAAGTCGATACTCTCTTCTGGGTTGAAGAGCATGTTCTTGCGGGCATCTACCTTGAGGATGAAGTACTTCAACGCTCCGAGACCCACGATGCGTGAAATCTCCTGGCGCTCTTCCTCGCTCATGTCCTTGAACTTGCCGAGCTCATCGCTTGTCTGGCGAGCATCCTTGATCATCTCTGCCATCAGGTCATCAGCATCTACTACGGTTCCCTCGCGGCTCTTCATCTTACCGTTAGGCAACTCTACCATTCCGTAAGAGAAGTGAACCAAGTCCTTACCCCACTTGAAGCCGAGACGGTCGAGCAGGATAGAGAGCACCTGGAAGTGGTAGTTCTGCTCGTTACCTACTACGTAGATCATCTTGTCGATAGGGAAATCCTTGAAACGGAGGTCGGCAGTACCGATGTCCTGAGTCATATAAACAGAGGTACCGTCAGAACGGAGCAGGAGCTTCTGGTCGAGGCCCTCGTTGGTGAGGTCTGCCCAAACAGAGTTATCGTCCTTGCGAAAGAAGAGACCCTTCTCCAATCCTTCTTCTACCTTCTTCTTACCCTCGAGGTAAGTGTTTGACTCATAATATATCTTGTCGAAACCTACACCCATCATCTTGTAAGTCTCGTCGAAGCCAGCGTAAACCCAGTTGTTCATCTTCTGCCAGAGAGCGCGAACTTCAGGGTCGTTGTTCTCCCATTTTACGAGCATCTCGTGAGCCTCCTTAATCAATGGAGCCTCTGCCTTTGCTTTCTCTGTGGCAGCTTCTTCGTCCATGCCCTCCTTCATGTACTGAGCCTTGAGCTCTGCGATTTCCTCACGATAGTGCTTGTCGAAGGCTACATAGTAGTCGCCGATGAGGTGGTCGCCCTTCTTGCCGGAAGTCTCAGGAGTTTCGCCATTGCCCCACTTGAGCCAGGCGAGCATAGACTTACAGATGTGAATACCACGGTCGTTAACGATGTTTGTCTTGATTACCTTGTTGCCGTTGGCCTCCATAATCTGAGCCAATGACCAACCGAGCAGGTTGTTGCGCACATGACCGAGGTGGAGAGGCTTGTTGGTGTTAGGAGAAGAGTACTCGATCATGACGAGTGGGCTATTCTCAGTAACAGGCTTCTCACCGAACTTAGGGTCAGCGTTGATGGTGTTCAAGAGTCCTACCCAAGCGGCAGGAGCGATAGAAAGGTTGAGGAAACCCTTAACCACATTGAAGTCTGCGATGACGTTAGCGCAGTTCTCCTTCAGGTAGTCACCAATCTCGAGTGCAGTTCCCTCAGGAGTCTTCTTCGACATTTTGAGGAATGGGAATACGACGAGGGTAAGGTTACCTTCGAAATTACTCTTGGTCTTCTGCAGGGCTACCATCTTCTCAGGTACGTCCTGACCATAAAGCTCCTTCACCGCCGCGATGACAGAGCTGATGATTTCGTTTTCTATCTTCATTATCTAAAAATCTTTTTTTACCGGTAAAAATTCTTTTGTCTTTATTTTGTTGAAACCTTGCAATCTTTGATATTGCAGAAGCTTTGCGAAAGAGGGATTTGCAAGTTCCCCCTACTCGTTTGCGGTTGCAAATTTACAAATAAAAATTGAATTGTGCAAAGAAAAGTTTGCATAATCTCATTTTTTTTATTACTTTTGCAACAAAAATGAAGACTAAAGCCTCTTTTGTCTGGTTTTTCTGCGAAAGGAAAGAAATCTGTAGAGAAATCAATTAAACGGAGGGGGAATAATCTCGTGAACAATTAAACTTAGAGACAATAAACTTAGGAACAAATAAACTAAAGAACATGAAATTGCATTTTTTGTTGGCTGCTTTATTAGCGGCAAATTCCTTCTCTGCTTCAGCTCAGCAGGTAAAGGAAAAGTTGAATCGTGCACCCGTGGCTGTCAAGACCAGTCAGGGTATTCTGGTGTCATGGCGTTCGCTTACCTCGGATGCCAAGAATCTGGCCTTCGATGTGTATCGCAATGGCAAGAAGGTGGCTTCTGCCGTTTCTGATGTAACCAGTTATCTGGATGCCAACGGCAAGCCGGGCGATACGTATCGCATCGTGTCTTCGGCTGGTGAAACGAGCGAGGCTACTGCCTGGAACAACATGTTTACCACCTTCGATGTGAAACGCCCTGCCAGCATCAAGAGTGGAAACACCACAGGAAGATACCGCCCGGACGACATGGCGGTGGGCGACCTGGATGGCGACGGAAACTATGAACTGATTCTGAAATGGTTGCCTGATAACCAGCGTGACAGCGGAAAGGATGGCTATGCTTCGCCGGTCATCATCAGCGCTTATCGCATGGATGGCACTCCGCTGTGGGAGAAGAACATCAACCTGGGTCTCAACGTCCGTTCGGGCAACCATACCACGCAGATGGTGGTTTATGATTTCGATGGCGACGGAAAGGCTGAGCTGATTTGCAAGACGGCAAATGGTTCTACCGATGGCAAGGGAAAGTATGTAACCGAGGCGGGCGATGCCAAAATCCAGGCGGTGGACAATGCCAAGACCTATCTTAACAGCAAGGGTAGAGTAACCGGCGGCGAGGAATTCCTCACCGTATTCAATGGTGAAACGGGCGAGGCGATGCACACCATCTGGTATTCGCCAAGCCGTTCGGGCGAAGACTTCCCATCTTCGGCTACAGACAATTCAGCCTTCTTCGGCGATAGCAACTGCAATCGCTCGGAGCGTTTCAATGCCTGTGCTGCTTATCTTGACGGCATGGACAAGTTGCCATCGGCTGTGTTCCAGCGTGGATATTACAAGAACTGCTTCCTGTGGGCAGTGGATTGGAATGGCAAGGAACTTTCTACCCGTTGGCTCCATAAGGGTCTGAGTAATAAGTGGGAAGTGGTGGATGCCAAGGACCAGGTGCTCAGTTCGGGAACGGGAAATTCCAGTTTCGGACAGGGTGTGCACGGCATTTCCGTGGGCGATGTGAACAACGATGGCTTTGATGATATCTGTATTGGTGCGGCTACCATCGGTCATGATGGTAAGTTGCTCTGTGCCACAGGAAAAGGTCATGGCGATGCTATCCATCTGACCGATCTTTGTCCCGACCGTCCAGGTCTGGAGGTGATGATGCCTCACGAGGAAAAAGAGGGCGGTTATGGCTGGGATGTACACGATGCCACCACCGGAGAGTTCCTCTGTGTAGCCACGGGCGATAGAGACAACGGACGAGGCTTGGCGGCAGATTTCGTACCAGCCAACAGAGGATTCGAGTTCTGGTCGAGCACGGATGCTGATGTGCGCGATTGTGCCACCGGCAATACGGTGATTGCCGGCAAGAAGCCGGATACCAACTTCAGAATCTATTGGACAGGCGATCCATACGACCAGACTTTCGACGGCCGCTACAGTACCACGACGGGTGGTTATTCTCCACGCATCCAAAACTATAATACGGCAAGAAAGAGCATCGTCACCTTCCAGAACTTCTATGAATATGGAAATCCATCGGCGTGCAATACCACCAAGGCTACTCCATGTCTGCAGGCTGACCTGCTGGGCGACTGGCGCGAGGAGCTGATTATGTTCCAGCATGAGGACGATTATACTTCGCCAACTTGCAAGATCATGATTTTCTCTACTCCGGAACCTACTAAATATAAGGTGCCTTGCCTGATGCAAGACCATGTTTATCGCATGGGCGTAGTATGGCAGAACTCATCTTACAACCAGCCGCCTCATCTGGGTTATTATCTCCCGGATTACCTGGGGGTAGATGGAAAGACCTACGTTACCCAGACCGTTAGCCATGCTCCTGAAAAGGTGGCAGCAGAGAAGCCTACCAATGGTATGGAAGAGATGAAGGCTCCAGCCGAAGACAAGGCAATCATCAAGGGTACCTGCTATACGGCAGGCGAGAAGGGTGAGATAACTGCCTCTTCATCTAATGGCTACATCAAGATGAGAACCAATAACAATGGTGAAACCATCACCTTCTCCGTAAATGCTGGTTATCGCATCACGGGCATCAATGTGGAGGGCTACAGCAACAATACCTCTACCACAGCCGACCGCTCTATCTATCTTACGGGCGTTTATGTGGATGGAAGCGAAAGTTCTATCTTGGCAAATCAGGTAACTTTGCCTGGTGGTACCGCCGGCCAGAGCCCTGTAACCATCGACCTCAAGGACTTCGCAGCAACCCAGAGCATCAAGTTGGCGTTCGACAACTCTAACATTACGAGTGGTGATGTGGATGCCAAGGGTAAGAACAAACAGATTTTTGCCAGGGTAACCTTTACTTACGAGCAGATAACCAACGGCATTAAGGTGGTTCATACAGCCGTGGTGAAGGATGGCAAGATTTACAACATGCTGGGTCAGCAGGTGGAGCAGATGAAGGCTGGACAGATGTATATCTGTAACGGTAAGAAGTTTATCGCCAGATAAACCCGATAAAAGGATTCTGCATAAGTAGAATTCAATATGCAAGCAGGATTCTCTATGCAAAAAGGAGCAAAGACGAATCGGTAAAACCGGTAAGTCTTTGCTCCTTTTCTATACTTGTAGATGGATATTACTCTCGTTTATGGATAGATATTACTTTTGTAATTTACAATCCTTTGTGTGTAATTTTATCCTTCGAGGATGATTTCAGCCACGTCTTCTGGTGAATTCCAAAGGATTCCATCCTGCAGTTCGTCATCGGTAAAACCGTTGAGTGCCTCTTGGGCTTCCTTAGGAGTGATGGCAGGAGTGCCGTCCTCATTCTTAGCATCGAGCAGGCATTGTAAGATGGCCGCTCTGTAGTCTTCGATTCTCATCATGTATTAAATATTGTTACGTTGTTTATTTTATGATGGCAAAGGTACTGCATTTTTTCGAAAGTACCAAACTTTTTTGTCATTTTCTTCTAGCAATAATTGAAAAGTTTTAAATTGTCATGACTCTGAAAAGCGAAAGTGACAGGGGCTTATCTGTTGTCTTGCTTTTCCAGATAGAATGTAACATGGTAGCCGGAGATGCTGTTGTCGGCAAGCCCCAGTTCGATGTTCTGCATCATCAGCATCTGGCGGGAGAGAGATAGTCCGATTCCCGTGCCGGATGATTTGGTGGTGAAGAATGGGATGAAGATTTCCCGTGCCACATCGGCAGGAATCGGTTCGCCATTGTTGCTGAACAGCAGGATAGGGTGGTTGTTTAGGCTCATGCGGACATCGATGTCGGTGGCATGGGCTTCGATGGCATTCTTGGTGAGATTGATGAATACCTGTCGCAGCATGTTGCGGTCGGCTTCCAGCGTGGCATCCTGAGGGAGGGAAATGTGCCAGCTGATATCGGGATAGAGCGTCTTGATGCTTTCCAGGAAAGAGGCAAGCGGGAGGGGTTCTACGACGGGAGCCTGAAGCTGGGTGAGTTTGCGGTAACTATCTACAAAGTTGGTGAGCGACTTGCTGGTGTCGTGAATCGCCTGAATGCCTTCCTCGTATTCGCTTCCCTTAATCTGCGGGTTGCTGAGATAAGCCTGGCAGATGCTGGAGATGGGAGCTGTGGCGTTCATGATTTCGTGGGTAAGCACACGGGTCAGCTTTTGCCAGGATTCCACTTCGTGTCTGGCTACGAGGCGGGCAATGTCGCCCTGCATGTCGTTGAGTGCCTGCTGCAAGGCTCTTTCGCCTGGCAATAAGCCCGAAGTGGGGAGACGGAAGGCATAATCGCCATTTCTTACAGCCTCACGCATCAGAAAGGCACGAGCCTTCAGCCTTCGCTGATGGCGAAAGAACAGATAGATGAGGCTGCCCAGGATGAGGCAGATTCCACCTATTAAATATATGAGTTTAATAATAACCATAAAATTGCTCTAATTCATTTGTCTCTTAACTTCCCTAACTTCTTTAACTTCCCTTTCCAAAAGTTATCTCTTCAGTTTTGCGTAAAGGGTTTGTCGGGTAATGCCGAGCATTTCGGCTGCACGCGAGATGTTGCCGTGGCATTTATCCACAACCTTCCGGATGTAATCATTCTCAAAACTTTCCAAGGTTACCACTTCCGTGTTGTTGTCGATGGCATCCTTGAGCACTCTTATCAGTTCGTCATTGTCCCAGGGTTTGGTTACGAAATCGGCGGCTCCACTTTTCAATCCCTTGATGGCAAGCTGCACATCGGCAAAGGCGGTGATAAGTACCACGGGGATGTGAGCGTGGAGCCGGCGGAAGGTGCGGAGCCAGAGCAAGCCGTCCTGACCGCTGTTCACGCCAAGTGAGAAGTTCATGTCGAGCAGGATGAGATCTACCTGCTCCTGTTGCAGCAGCGTGGGAGCGGTATCGGGGCGAGGCAGGGTGAAAATCCGTTCGAACGTATTGCCCAGACAGATTTTCAGCGCCGTGAGTATCGACGGATTATCGTCGATGACAAGAAGGGTTCCATATTTCATATTTTCTTTTTTTTGTTTGCAAAAGTACGCTTTTTTCCCGAAACGGCAAACAAAAACGGGGCTGTTGTGTGATAATCATACAATAGAGTGTATGAAATTCATACAATCCACCTTTCGGGCTGGCGGAAATCTTGGCAGAAAACGGGAGAAGCCGTAACTTTGCAGCAGCTAACGAAAACAGGGAGATGGTATTCTTCCTTTATCGTTTGATTTAAGTGAAACAAAAAATAAATGAGTATATGATGAAAAGTTATGTGAAATTCTTATCACGCAACAAGCTTTATGCCACCATAGAGGCCTTGGGCCTCTCGGTGGCACTGGCTTTTGTGCTGATTCTCGTTTCCTACGCTACTGCAGAGTATCGTGTGGGAACGAATCAGAAACTGGCGAAGGAACTCTATGTAGCAGGTTCCGGCGATTATCTCGGAATGACCTGGGGCACAGCCAAGGAATTCTTTCCTTCCATCCCGGAAATCAAGGGATGGACAAGATTTGGTGAATATTATGCTCCGCAGGGAGCCATGATAGATGGACAGTATTATGAGGCAAAATATCTGGCTATCGACCCGAACTTCTGCCAGTTCATGGGTTATCAATGCCGTGGTTGTGCGCCTGATCATCTCCTTTCGGATGCTCATCAGGCGATGGTTTCGGAATCGTTTGCCAAGAAAGCCTTCGGCAACGCCAATCCTATCGGCAGCACCATCCAATGCGGTAAGCTGCAACTGAAGGTGGTGGGAATCATGGAGGATTTCGACCGTGAGGACCTTCTTAACCCATACGATATTTTCGTGTCGATGAAACTGATAGAAGCTGAGGCTCAGGCGATGGATCAGTTTGGCTCTTGCATCACGGTGGCGCGACTGGCAAAGGATGCTGACCCGGAAAAGGTGAGACAGACTTTGCTTGGCAAATACATGAACTACTGGAAGGGATGGAAGAAGGAATCGGATGGAGTCACCTTCATGTGGGGTTGCCAGTTTGTGAGATGGGACCAGATTCATTTTACGCCTGATAGTGTCGATATTTTCAAGCATGGCAATCGTACTCTCGTGAATATCCTCCTGGTTGTGGCGCTGGTTCTGCTGCTCTCAGCCCTCTTCAATTACATCAATCTTACGGTGGCTCAGATTGGCAACCGTGCGAAGGAGATGGCTACCCGAAGACTGCTGGGCGAATCGGTAGGGGGCGTGATGCTTCGCTATCTCAAGGAGTCGGCGCTCTTCACGGCAGTCTGCTTCCTGCTGGGCTTGTTGATTTCCTGGGCATTTATCCCGTTGTTCAATTCGATGTTGGATACGAAAATCGACCTGTTCCATTCCTTCGACCTTCTGTGGTTCCTGCCGTTGGCTTACGTCATCATCTCCATCTTTGCGGGAATCCTTCCTGCCATCGTGGTTTCCCGTTTCAATCCGATAGATGTGGTGAAGGGAACCATCCGCATGCGCAGCAAGATGTGGTTCAGCAAGATATTTATCGTAGCCCAGAACGTCATCAGTATCACGCTGGTAGTCATGGCGATAACGATGATGCTCCAGATGAAGCATCTTGCCGATTTGCCGTTGGGTTATCAGACGAAGGATATTGTTTCCATCTTTTCTTCCTTGGATGGTTCGCCGGAGAAGATGGCTATTCTCAAGAACCGATTGAAAGCGCTTCCTGAGGTGGAAGAGGCAACTTACGGCACCGCCAATCCTATCACCTGCGGGGGAAATGGCGTGCATGATGATAATGAAAAACTGATAGGAATGCTCCGTATGTTCATGGTAGATTCCACGGCGATGAAGATGTTGGGAATCAAGGTGATTGAACAGTATTGCGAACCAGCCTATGGCAAGATTTGGGTAACGGAAGATGCGAAGCGGGCCTATGGCGTTTCTGCCCACAAGCCTTGGTTCGGAATGAGAATGGAAAACGGAAAGCACGAATATGAAGTGTGCGGCGTGATTGCCGATTACCATAGTGGAGATGCGCTGAGAGAGAATGAGAAAACGGAGCATAATGCCGTTGGAGTTCTCACCCCGCAGCAAGGTGGATGGACTGTTCTGGTGAAAACCCGTGGCGATCATGCCCAGGCGCTGCAGGCTATCCGGAATACCTGCAAGCAGGTGGCAAAGGAACTGATAGGCGTTCCTACGGAAATGGAGGTGGAGTATATGGATGATACTTTGAAGAATAACCTCAAGGACAAGCATAATATGATGGTGCTCATCATCACCTTCATGAGCATTTCTATCCTGATTTCTGCCCTGGGCCTCTTCGGAATGTCGGTTTATTACGGCAACCAGCAGAAGCGTCAGATTGCCCTGCGCAAGGTGATGGGTGCTTCGATTGGGGATGCGGCTTGGCAACTGGCCAGGAGATTCCTCGTCAGTTCGCTGGTGGCTGTGGTCATCGCCATCCCTATCTGTGTGAAGCTGATGCAGACTTATCTTATGGATTTCGTCCATCGCATCTCCTTCCCTTGGTGGGTGTTGCTGGCTGGCGCCATCTTTACCTTATTGATAGCCTTTGTTTCGGTTATCGGCTGCACCCTGCGTACGGCGATGTCGAATCCGATAGACAGCATCAAGGCTGAATAATGAGTCATAAACTTTAAAAAGATTTCTAACGATGATACGAACAGAGAATTTAACTAGAATATTCCGCACGGAAGAGGTGGAAACCATCGCCCTGAACGGCGTAAATATAGAAGTAGAAGATGGTGAGTTTATCGCCATCATGGGTCCTTCGGGATGCGGCAAGTCAACCTTGCTGAACATCCTGGGCTTGCTGGATAGTCCTACGGAGGGCAAGTATTGGTTGAATAACGAGGAAGTGGGCCATCTGAAGGAACGTGAGCGTACCGCCTATCGCAAGGGTCGCATCGGCTTCGTGTTCCAGAACTTCAATCTTATCGACGAACTTACCGTTGAGGAGAATGTGGATTTGCAGCTGAAATACCTCGGAGTGGGAAAGGCGGAGCGCAAGGAGCGTGTGCTCGAAATATTGAGAAAGGTGAAGCTGAGCCATCGTGCCAAGCATTATCCTCATCAGCTTTCGGGCGGTCAGCAGCAGAGGGTTGCCATCGCCCGTGCCGTGGTGGGCAAGCCTAGCATCATCCTTGCCGATGAGCCTACGGGTAACCTCGATTCCAAGAATGGTATGGAGGTGATGCAGTTGCTCAGCGAACTGAACGAGGAGGGAACCACCATCGTGATGGTGACGCACTCCAAGCACGATGCTACCTACGCCAGTCGCATCATCAATCTGTTTGATGGACAAGTGGTGGATGCGGTAAATGAGCAGCTTTAATTTGCGGTTTTCTGTCCAACAATTAGACGGTGGTGTCTAATTGTTGGACAGTTTGTTTAATGAGGGTTTTTATCTAATGGTTTGATTTTCAGGAGAAGTGCTGTTTTGGCACGGCTTTTGTCCTTATCATGCCAAAATGAAGAAGATTATGAAAAGAATAGGAATATTGATA
>ERZ1026858.610-NODE-610-length-19321-cov-56.210734_pt1 | contig 19321 bp, 17 predicted proteins | sample MGYA00380159_ERZ1026858 | MGnify/ENA primary metagenome ERZ1026858 (study PRJEB33269, sample SAMEA4719795) | human gut metagenome | biome: human-associated habitat; feature: organic feature; material: feces | place: Cameroon | collected 2013-10 ...
CCACCGTTTCGTCTGTCTTAGTGTTGTCTTGTGCTATGCAGTCGTCAACCTGGGCTAGCAGCGCCTTCACCTTGTCAATCAATCTGGCACGGTTACGCTCGACAGTCTTACGCCAGACAAACGTATACTTGTTGGCCTTCGACTCTATCTTCGTGCCGTCCACGTACTCCACGTCAAGGCTTACATAACCTTTCGTTGCAAGGATGAGTACGAGCTGTGTGAATATGTTGTTGATCTCGTCTTTCAGACGGTTGCGGAAACGGTTGATTGTTATGAAGTCAGGCTTTTCATAACCTGCCAGCCAGATGAAATGAATGTCGCGCAGGAGCAATTGCTCTATACGGCGACATGAATAGATATTGTTCATATAGGCATAGATGATGACCTTGAGCATCATGCGTGGATGGTACGGACACCTGCCCATACCGTTGTATAATTTGTTGACTGAACTCATGTCAAGATGGTCCACAATGCTGGAAACAATGCGGACGGGGTCGTTTTCCGCAATATTTTCATCGATTCGTTGCGGAAAAAGAACTGTTTGGTTGGTAGTGTAAGAACGAAAGTGTAACTTTGCCATAGTTAATTTTTTTCTATGGTCTAAAGTTACAACAACTTTTAGACATAGCAAAGCCCTGGCTTGTGAAAGTCAGGGCTTTGTGACTTTTTTTTAGAATAAGAGAGTTTTGACACGCCCTCATAGACAATTCTCTATTAACTGTTTAGCAGATTTGGCGTGACACGCATTTATCGTTTTAATTACTGATGTATCATTTGTCACAACATAGTCACATACAACAACATCAGCATCTTCTTCAATGGCTTTATTGTACATTTCCTCATACATATGTACATCCACCCAATCATCACTATCACAATGTGCGATATATTCACCACTTGCTATCTTCAGACCTGTTTGTCGAGCTTGTGCAAGTCCTTTGTTTTTCTCATGACGTAATATTTTAACTTGCTTCTCTCTGTTTGGGTACTCAGAAAGAACTTTACGCAAAATAGATATTGAATTATCAGGTGTGGAATCGTCAACAAAGATATATTCAATATCATCAAGTGTCTGCTCAAACAGACTACGAGCACAACGCTCTATATATTTCTTTACACCATAAACGGGTATTATTACACTTACTTTCGGCATATTATTTATTATTTTTGCTTACGAAATCACTAAGAAACACACTATCTTCCTTTTATCTTTTTGTAGATATGTAAAATGACATTGTTACCTATCAATAATTCAGTCAGATACTTACGTAGATTATACATCTTTAAATAGAAATATGATGCCAAATAATTCTTCTTTAGCAATGCAGCCAGTCCTTTTTGCAACAAACCATAATGGCACTTATTTTCAATAAAAGTGTTGTTTATTTCAGAAAATAGATCAATAATGTCATTAGCTTTCAACAAACCGGATCTGTAAGCCAACATTTTTGTAGAAACCTTTGATTCATAAAGCCAGTCAACCGGGTAGCTGTAACTACTAAAATGCTTGACAAAATCAATCTGGGAATAAAGTCCCTTCTTAGTTGGAATACGTACAATACTATTATTGTTAATAACAAAATCGTAATGATACAATGCTTTAGGTAAATATGCACATTTAATTGGATGGGTCAATAAAGAACATACTACATACAAATCTTCCCATAGAGTTATATTATGTGGAAATTGTATATCATAATCAATATAACACTTTCTTCGTACAAGTTTATTCCAACACATACTAGGCAATTGTTGAGAAAACATTTGTTTTAATATGGATTTTGCATCACAGTTATCTATATGTTGTTTGTATATAATACTTCCAGTCCTATATTCATAAATAAAATCACATATCACCATGTCAGCATTTTCATCCTTAGCTTTTTGATACATCTCGGCAAGCAACTCTGGCTCGACCCAATCATCAGGATCTGCGTGTATGGTATATTCACCTATTGACTCATCAAGTCCTCTTTGTCTTGCTGAGCTTACTCCACCATTTTCCTTATGGATGACTCTTACACGAGAATCTTTACTTGCGTACTCGTCACAAATCTCACCGCTCTTGTCTGGAGAGCCATCATCTATAAGAAGCAATTCAAAGTCTGTGAATGTCTGGGCAAGAATGCTGTCAACACAACGGTTTAGGTATTTCTCTGCTTTATATACGGGGACTATTATACTTATTTTGGGCATATTCATAGAATCTTTTTTTTTTTTAATTCAATTATCTTTTACTAAATCTTTCCAATACATTTTTATAAATTCCAAGAACTTTTGATATTAAAAATTTCTTTTCGGATTTTTTACATCCAACATAAAATACTGTAGCAGAAATACATACTACACAGAGACTACATATTGCAAAAAAAGAAGCAATGCTCTGCTCTATATTCTTATATAATAAATAAGGTAATATAGGGGAAATAATAGCAACCATAATGATCGGTAATATAACCTCGCGCAGATATGTTCTCAACTTCATTTGTATCATAGGTAATACAATCCTTACACGGGCGTATTGTGTACATATTTCTACTATGATGTGCACCACGAAAACAAACTCTGGTGCAATGCCGAATACTTTCAATAAGAAATATGCTATTGGTACTATCATCAAAAGCATAGTACCTTCTATTATCTGGAATTTCTTAAGTTTACCGGTTGCATGAACAGAAACTATAATTGGATTTGATAATGTATACAGTAACCCTACAACAAGAATAAGCCTTAAAAAGCTCACGGTATGTTCTGGAACTATGCCTAACCATAGTTTCAATACCATGTTTGCTTCAAACATTAAAGGAACAGCTATAATATACAATATATAAAATGAAAATTTAGAACTCTTAATCAACAGACTATGCATTGAAATTATATCACCCTTAGCATAACTCTTTGTAAGTTGGGGATTAAGGGCCATTTGAAAGTTTACACAAAACTGCTGACATACGCCCTGAACTTGTACGGCAATTCCTCTTGCTGCATTGACTACTGGTCCAAAGAACATGTTCAACAGTATATTCAAGCCTTGAGTATAACCCATTACCGCCAAGTTACCATTCATTGTCCACCCGGCAAAAGCAAATATTTCCTTAAACAGTTTCTTGTCGTAACAGCATCGTGAATGAGTCTCATCAAAATGCTTAGAACAATAGATAATATATACAAATTGATCAAATAACTGTATAACAAATAACAATACAGCATAAATTATCAATTTATCATAAGGAACAACCACCAACAAATAAACTATCAACAACTTCAATACAGCATCCACAATAGAAATGTATGCAAATGCAGACATCTTCTCATGGGCTATAATTGTAGCATTATATGGTACGCTGATTACAGCCATCATTGATGATAGTATGGAGAATTGATATACCCATAAAGCTGCTGTCGCACGTTCTGTTGGAATCTGCAACTTCGTAACAACAAACCACAATCCAACAGTCTCGCCTATAAGTAATATTACACCTGCTAATATATAATGAATGCTCTTTATATTACCAAATGTCCTTTTCATAATAGCCACATCACCTTTACCTAAGTCATAAGTAATATAACGTGAAGATGCAGCGCCCAGCGATCCAGTTAGAAATCCTAACATTGCTATAACTCCTCCTACAACGTTATAGATACCAAAATCTACAACTCCAAGAGTGTTTAAGACAACTCTACTTGTGTACAAGGACACAAGCATCATAAAGAGCATACGCACATATAATAGCAACGTATTCTTTGCTATTCGCTTGTTATTTTCTGATGTTTGATTTGTCATTAAAATGTGTTATATTTTGAATGTTATATACATTAATTGCCATTAATCGGTCGTTAATGTTTTGCTATGCAGTTTTCTGAAACTGTGAATTATTCACATAAATATACTCTATCACTTCTGAAGTGTCAGTATGGCGATGAATGGCAGACTAAGGCATTTTTTCCAATACAGCTTGTACACAAAGATACAGCAATGGTAAATAGCATACGAAAAAAAGAAATTCTCACTATTCTAATATTGTCGTTTATAGTTTAAGACATAAAATGACAATTAATTGAATCTTGCAAGCAAAGCCATAATAGAATCCGCTCCTTCAACCTTTATTGTTTCATTATTTTCTCTCTCGTAAAATGTATTATTATAACAAATTGGCTTGTCAAGACTTTCTAATTCAAAAACCAAGATTGTTTTTCCATAATATTTAACAAACTTCATATGTGTCAATATATATGACTTAGTATATCCATCTATTGGTTCTTTCTTTATGTAGTCTCTAATTTTTCTACTATATGAATCTTCATCACCTTGCAAATATTCCCGAATTTCACCTTGAATGCCTGTAATGTAGAATTTCGTATCTATAAATTGTCGATAATCTTCACCATATAATTTTTTTATTCGGTCTGCAGTTGCTTTTGACTCCGAGACGCCTAATATTAAATAACCTTTTGTATGGGGCTCTTTATTTACGGACGCTGTTAATGTACAGATATACTCAGAGAGACTTCTCTCTTGAAAATTCTTTTTGTTCCCCAAATCATACAATCCTTGTTTGAAATCATATTGCGAACCTTCAATAGACGATTGACGTAGTAGGTTTTCTAATTGAGACACCCAACTTTCATGAGCGACATCATTACCTTTTTTCTTCTTGAACGCATTTTTTATAGCAGCAACAACTCTCGTTATCTGCCTGTGTCTATATGCGCCATCCCAGGTTTTTACAGCAACATGTGATAACAATTCTACACCTATATGTTTTAATTCCGAAATAAATGTATCATAGTTCACTAATTCCATATTGTCCTTTATCAATATTTGATAAAGAGAAAGGAAAACAATTTGATATGAACGGACTAAGCCACGTGCTACTTTAGTATCAAAAATCAGATCATGGAAATTTTTCCCGCTTTTATTTAAAATGGTGCAGAGAAAATCATGTACTATTAAGAAGTCTCTAATAATTTCATCAAAACCATATTTTTCAATCTCTTCATTTACCTTGGCTGATAAATCTTCTTCGCCGGTTGCTAATTCATCATATGTATATAGTAAATTCAGAGTATGTACAGAGGGATCTATTTTGTTGCCCAACAAGATGTAAGTAAGGATATAAGCAACGACTTCTTCATCACGAGATTTTCTCATATTGCAAACAAGAATTATTTGTTGCTTCACCCAATAAATTTCAGACATTTGAATTCCATAATTCAAGGACTTATTAGAAAGACTTATTTTTGCCATATCCTTTAAGGCTATTTTGTCCTTTAAGGAAACATCACCACGAATTTTAGAGGAAATGGTTCTTACTAAATCTGAGAATCTACAAGTTGCTCCCGCTTGACGTATTTCTTGTGCTGACAATTGTCTACCAAACGAGTTTATTCTACGAAAAACAGTTTCTATACTTGACTCATCTGCTTGTATATATGATAAAGGCATTGGATACTTCATTATTGAAGTGCAAACACTTCTTGGTAAGATCGGAAGCTTTTGAGTAAGCCGTTTTTCATCCATCATTTGTTTGGTGTCGGCAATTGACTCCAAATCAAAATACCCAAGTTGCCCATTATACTCAACAGGATAATCATTTTCTATAAATGAAAAAATAGCATTGAATCTTTGCATTCCATCCAAGATTTCCCATTGTTCATTCTTATCGTGTTTGTTATTTTTTGCCAACAAAAACAAGGGTATAGAATATTCCCTTATTAGAGAATCAATAAATGCCTGTTTCTCTTCTAAAGTCCATACCAACTTTCTCTGGTAGCGTCTATTTACAACAAACTTATTGTTAATGTAGTCCTCATATACAAACTGAAGACTTTTTGCATCATTAGAAATTCCACTATTCATATGATTGTATTTTATTGAGTTGTTATTAATTTATTGCATACTCTTTTGTATCAGCACTTTTATGAGTATTATAATTGATTTTTTCACTCAAATAATAGTTATCTCATCTTCATTAAACCACTCGTTCTCTATGGAAGTTTTTTTAGCTTTTTCAGGGTCGGATGTATACATAACAATAGCTAATGATTCTTTTGCTCGTGTACACGTTACATAAAATAGGCGACCGGTACGATCTAATGAATTATCCTTACCTTTTTCCTTATTTTGAATGTCTGTATTGGACAATGGTGCGACTTTAAAAAGCTTATCATAACTGAACAAGTTGCCTTTTGCCTCTTTGTCATCAACAAGAACCAAAACACGTGGAAATTCCAATCCTTTTACTCCTTGATGAGTAGCATAAGGTGTTCTATCATGGACATAATCATCGTATGCCTTGAATTGTCCTAAAGGTAACTGTAAAGCTTTCACCCATACCAAAGCCTCTGTATCATCCTTATCAATATCTTCTTCTTTGGATTTCAATGCTAATAACAAATAGTCAGGAATATCAAATAATGAAGTTTTTTGAATAAATTCTATGATTTCAGAAACTTTCATTTCTTCCAATTTAGAACTACGCAGATTATCAAGCACTTTTCTTATTTTGCCCAACACCTCTGGATAATTCCTATCAGGAACCGCTTCTAACAATGGCGATTTTTTCTTCAATAAGTTAAGGACACCTATACCATCATACTCTTTCAGCATGGTCATAAGAGGAAAGACCATATTGGCAAAGAAAGACATCTCTGCCATTTCTCCTTGCAAAAAGGACATCTGATATTTCGGCAAACGAGCAAATAATTCATAGAAGTCTTCAAAATCAAGACGCACCGCAGCCATTCTATGTTCCAAAGTTAGTACTTTTACGTCAGAATTCCATTGTTCATCACCAGTAATAACACTCATTTTGGCTCGCATATCCAACTCCTTCGCATTTTTATCCAAAACATCATGTGAATTGACCAAAAACAGATGTACATAACCTTCTGGAGCATTGTCTCTCGCTTGTTGTTCAGAGCCATCCAATACCGAAGATATCTTATTAGCCAATTGAATGATTCTCTTGCTACATCTGTAATTCATCACTTTCTCTGGCTTTTCCCAATCAGCAGGAATCAAATTCTTGATATCAGCCTTACCATCCATATAGATTCTTTGTTTGATATCCCCAATTAGTCCAAGAGTAAAATCATTAGGAAAACTCTTTTGAATAGTAAAGAAAGCATCAACAAGACCGCTTCTTGTATCCTGACTTTCATCAATCAACATAAAAGGATATTGTTGTGTAATTATTTGCTGCAACAACAGATTCTCCTGCATCATTTGCGTTCCTATCTCTATCACATCAGAATGATTCAGCGAATTGGCTTTGAGATTATCTCCATTAGGATTATAGATGAACTTATCTATTTTTTCTTTAGCTTCCTTTCGTTCTATTAGATAATTTATTTTTTCTTGGTTGGCTTTATAAGTCTTAGTTTCCTTATTCTTTGTTGCATCTATTTTTGCCTGTAATTCATCAATATTAGCCTGTAATCTCTGGAGATAACGAGCTTTGATGTCTTTTTGATAAGTCTTTATGGAATCCCAAACAAAACTATGAATCGTAGATACATGAAACAATGGATTATAGTCTATTCGTCGCATGATTTCATCCGTAGCAGCATTCGTATAAGTAATAACAGCCACTTGACGATGTTCTTGCTTCAACTTATTGCCCCATATCACTTGAATATTCTCTAAAAGTTTAACCAAAGAATATGTCTTGCCTGAGCCTGCACCAGCAAACAAAAAGAAGGATTTTCTTTCCTCATTGGAGATATACCCTTTAAGCTGTAAATCTATGTTGTTATCTGCATTAGCCATATTGTTAGTTCTTTGCATTCAACTTATACTTTAACCAAACTAAACCCTCTTTTATATAAGTAGGAGTTTCAATTTTATCAAACTGCTTAAGATATAGAAGATTGATAGCAAATGGAGCTTTCTTAGCAGGAGTCAAGGTTTCAAACATATCCTCACAACATTTTTCTACTGTGTCAGATTCCGCAATAATATCCTTGAAATTGGTAATCAAAGCCAAACCTTTCAATTCTTCTTTTTTGAACAATTCAATATTTGACAGTGCCAACGCATCCTCAAAAGTATATGGATATGCAATAGCTTCAACACCATCCTTAAGCTTAACATTTACCCCTGTTTGGTATGCGACTCTAACATTGCCAGAAACTTTATTCTCATCTTTTAAATCAAGAAGCTCATCAACATCTTTTATTCGTGGAATCCAATTCTTCAAAGTATCATTATTGGTTCTCTGACCAATTCCTCTTTGGGTGAAATGCTTTTTAAAAGAACCATCTTCCTGTTTGGACTGTGCATCTATATCTGTAATAATAAGACATGGAATATCAAGTCTTTCCACCAATTTACGGAATCTATGTGCATGACTACCATTTATTTCTATAATTGAGACATAATTGGTTGTCATCTTTTCATTCTCCAAGAACTTTGGCATCAAGATTCTTTCTCCAGAGCCTTCTACAAGAATTACAGCATCAGCAAAGAAAAAATCGTATTGAGACAAACGAATATATCTTGTTACAAACCGTTCCGTTTCTTCATCCTCACCAAAGACATTTGTCAAATTTACAATTTTGGAAATTGGAATATTTATATCTTCAGAAACTTCTCGATGAAAATATCTCATATCATTCAAGCTAACATCATGAACAATGTGGTTTGAATGAGTGCTTAGTACTAATTGTGTTTTATATGGACTATCTCCTTTAAACCTTGAAGATGGATACAATGCCTCATAGGCTTTTCGTACAAAAACTTGTTGGGCTTGTGCGTGAAGATGAGCCTCCGGCTCTTCTATAAAAACAAGATGAATTGGTTCAATATAGTCGTCATCATCCTCTGTTCTTACCATTCGCCCTTCATGCAACCATTCGTCCCTAAACTGAATCAGCTTGAAATACATGGATATAAGGTTTTGAAAACCTAATCCATTGTAATTTTCCGGTAAAGTCAAGCCTTCGCCTTCATCATTAAGAGCAAATTGAACAGCAGACTCATGGCTGATAGAATTCTTGATGTCAACATAACTATGAATTTCTATACTTGGGTCATGGAAGCCAGGATAATTGATACTTTTTAGTTCTTCTATGCGTCCTTCAAAAGCTGTACCTATATTGTCATCTAAAGTTTTATTTGCTTGTTGTAATGCAGTGAGTAGTCCGATATCTTCTTTTTCTAATTGAGAGTCTTTCGGCTTGATATGCTTTTCATAATATTCTTGAAGCTGCCTAGATAATGAATTTTTACTTACATGGTCATTTGAGTCAGGATCAGAAAAGTCTCTTTCTGCATCTATAGAGTCAACTTTAATAATTGTTTTTAATGGATTGCCTTCGTAAAATTCAACACTTGGCAAAGGTTGAACCACATCATTATTTTCTGGCTCTTTTTTAATATCCAAAATGTAATACCTTAATCTAAACTCTGAATTTAGTTTTCCTCTATTTAGATAATCCCATAAATCCTTAGGATAAATTTCCAATCCTTCTTTTTCTCGTTTCAAGCTTTCAGCATTCATATACGCAGCCTTGAAATCTGCATATAAAGTTTCGACATCCGTTGGGGCTATAACAATTCTAACACCAACAATTTTACCTTCCCAATCCAATGAAGGGATTAAGTCTTTTACCAAATAGGCTTCCTTTTTATCTACCTCTATCCATACATCCATTTGGGGAAGATAATCTATGATATCATTCAGAGATGGCTTTGATTCCTCATCATTTATCCAATTCTCTGCAACTTTATTGAGTGCATTCCAATTAGATAAAGTAAAGTCTCTCGTGGACAAACTTTTTGAATCCTTCAAAAAGCGAACAATAGCTTGCATACAAGATGTCTTACCGCTATTGTTGGCTCCAACAAGAATTGTTTGCTTTTCTCCAAAGTCAAGCGTACAATTCTTCAACTTACGAAAATTCTGAATATGTATTTTTGAAATTCTCATCGCAATTTATTTTCCAAATTGTTAGTGATCAATTTGTTAGTACTCAATTTAGGGCATAACCCTTTATATAGGCACTTTTGCAAGTGCCTATATATTGAGATGTTAAAAATCTTACTTGTTTATTAACTATTTTCATACTTTTTCTCGCCATGGCTAAGTTCAAGCAAGCTTGCTTTGCTCATGGCTTATCGAAAAAGTTCCAAATCTTCACTGCTGTACATAATTTGATGTTTTAAATTCAGAAGCGAAGATACTTCTTTCTAATTTAAGCCCTAATTTGAGTGATAACTAAAGAAGCAGCGTATTCTTCTAACTCAAATGAATCGACTCAGCTATAACCATTTTACTCAACTCTGGAAGCATACGCTCTATCTTCTTACATTTTACCTTATTATAATAGAAGTCCATATCATCCAAGAGGTCGTAGCATTGTTCCTCTGGCATATCTCCTCCATATCCTCCTGCTACGATTGCAATTGCTGCCAATCTACGGGCATCTTTGTCTATACGAATGTCATATACTCCTTTTAATATGATAGGTAATGTCTCATACATGACATTGCAATAGTGCAGCAACTCAGGGAATTCATCCAATTCCGTGAGATATGCACTTAGCATTTCTTCTTGATATTGGCGGAGAAGCAGGAAGTACTTCTCTTTGGCAATATGTCCCCTGATGTTTTGAGTCATTACCCAAAACAGGGCATGAGAAAGGACTATTCTGTCCTCACAGGAATGATAATAGAAGAAGCTGTCTTCTGGCTTTCTATTTACATTCAGACGTTGCTCCATTTCTGCAAACATCTCCTTACGTATATCTTTTAATTCTTTTGCTGCCATAAGTTTATTTGTTTATCATTTCTTATGATATGTATAGACAATTCAGAAGCCTTCCACTCCCAATGTATTCAATATGACTCGGCTCGTGTACAGCGACACCACCATCATAAAGAGCATGCGGAAGTAAAGAAAAAATGTGTTTTTCGCTATTCGTTTGTTGTTATTTGATGATTGAGTTGACATATCTAAAACTTTGTTCATCATTACATTTCGTACTTCCTAAATTTTATTGTATTAGGCTCTCCATCGCTCATAGTGGCAATGCTAACAGGCGGCAAACTATCTGCAAATGTTTCATCAACTATCATAAGTTCTTGTTGCATGATAGATTTTAGCATCAAATGCCTATCCTTAGTGAGATTATGATTAACGATGCAACCTTCACCAAATAACATAAAGAATGGATCTACTGGATATATAGGAGAAAATTTTCTAAAAAGAGTGCCAAGAATATATTCTTTGAACAAGGAATAGGTCTTGTTGACTACAACACAGTCTATGTTGGGATATAGTTCAGGATTCCCTTGTTTGTCATGCCTATAAGTGTTGACGGTCAGCAATCCTTGCGCCTTGGGACTCTTTAGTGCCATCAAAGCTTGATGTATTCTGTCATCCCAACAAATGACCAATAAATTGACCTCTTTTTCCCCATTACTCTTGCTAAATTTCTTATTAGCATCCACAAGAAAGTCCTTTATCTTGTTGTCAAGACAGCCACGGACTGGCATCTGAGCCTTATCTACCACCTCTTGATAATTAGGAATACGAGCATCTATCATCAAAACAGAAGGATTCTCTCTAAGCAATTTTGCAATTTCTTGGTCTTCCAGCACCAAGTTTGCAGATTTCACCTCCACATTAAACGTAAAATCTTGCATCTTGATAGAAAACTCAACATTCTTATCAGAATCATCCCTAACTCGATCTTCATAGACAAATGACTTTGGGTCAGAACTACGACAGATGAAGGTGTTCATAACAGACAGTTCACAGAATGCAGAGATGAGATTATGAAGATTAAAGGTTTCTTTGTCAACAGCAGAAACCTTATTGATTATCATATCTCTATACGCTTTCTCGCTATAAGATGCTAGAAACTGCAATGGCCGTGCAATAGCTGAGACAGAATTTATAGCCCAAGAACCTTCTGCCATGAGATTCATTTTGAGACTACCTGTTTCATCAAAGAAATTGTCCGCAATCATCTTCAAAGGGTGGTCAGGGCAATACTTGCGGAACGCCAAAACTATATCATTGAGATTTATTTGCATGATTGGTAAACCGTAAGTTAGTGCTCAATTTAGGGCATAGCCCTTTGTATAGGCACTTTTGCAAGTGCCTATATATTGAGATGTTAAAAATTTCACTTGTTTATTAAGTATTACATACTTTTTCTCGCCATGGCAAAGTTCAAGCAAGCTTACTTTGCTCATAACTTATCGAAAAAGTTCCAAATCTTCACTGCTGTACATAATTTGATGTTTTAAATTCAGAAGCGAAGATACTTCTTTCTAATTTAAGCCCTAATTTGAGGGCTTACCAGTTACTTTTTTTCTTTGACAACATTTACTAAATAGTCTTTTTTGATACAATCAATAGTCAAGTTATGGGTTTCCAAGGCCTCTTGGATAAGTTCCTTATCAATATCACTCAAAGAATAATCCTTGAACTCCATCAAGAACTTATCTAAACTATCCTTGAAATTATCCAACAGCTTAGGAGTCATCACCCTAACATCATGGGTAAGATTCGCACAATGATGTAGAATGTTTGTTGGAGCAACAAAGACTCGACAAACTTCTACATCTCCATACTTTTCTTCAAACCACGCACAATGATTATTCATTTGACCTACTTCTGACTTTATAATAGTATCTCTTTCATTCTTTACCTCGTTTTTACATTCAAAGAAGAAGTATTGATTATGGATTCCACACCAAAGATTGTCGGGGCCAACCTTATAGTTATTGTCTGGACGCTGACTTTCGAACCCTAAGATTTCTCCAACTTCTTTCAAGGCTTCTTCAAAAACACTAGAAGAGCGTCCAAAAGTTAAGTTGTCAGAAATCGCCTTATATCTCAAACGCATTTCCTTATAACTTTTGAACTTTTTGAGCCAATGCTTTATGTTGGTCAATTGTTCTCCGCTCTTGAACTCCATCTTCTTATAATCTACTCCGTTCTGTGGATACAAAAGTCGAGAGTTTTTCTCAAATGCCATTTTCTGGATATGAATGGAATCTATTACACTAATGAAATATTTATATCGTGCCAAAATTTGCTTGTACCATGCTTGCTCTTGCGGATTTCCTGCACACATATTGATGACCTCGCTAACAATTGTGCAAGCCTTCTCATAATTGCGATTATATGCAGCAGACTCATATTCACGCTCTTTCTCCATGATAGCATATACATGATGATTATCTTCGGCCTCCGACATACTATCCATCTCCTGTTGGTAATAGGCTTTCCAGTTAGAATCTCTTTTCAAGGACTGACCAATCAAGTCCAACAAGTTTCTACGACTGTCAGCACTATCTAATATTTCTTGCCTCAAACTTTCCACCAACTCATTAGCTATCTCTATTTGTTTTCTTGTCTGAGGTGAAAAGTAACTAGCCGTACGATGGTTCATCATAAAGTTTACCAAGTCTGAGCCAATAATAATAATGACACTATAATCTTTTTCACCACGAACACTGCGTCCCAAACCTTGCTCTATTTTTTGTACTTGCTTTAGAATAGTAACCTCACTCCCTTCACGACATTCCATCTCGTAACGGTCAGAAAGATTATCACATATAGGAAGCGAGTCCACTATCAGTATTCGACAATCATTATCTGGTAAGTTTACTCCATCATAACGATTTACAAGAACATTCAAATTATTCCGTTGCCCTCTTCTTATATTTTCTATGATGCCATTCAAGCTATTTTTGTTAGCCACAACACATCCTTCATAATGATAGTCCTGTGACATATAAAAAGACGGAACTATTGAAAAACGAGATACTGCTATTTTCTCATTCGAAAACAATTTTATCATCGACAAGCGAGATAACTTTTCATCTATCAACGATGGAAAGAGAATCATTTTCTCCCCAGACCATTTTTGGACCTTATCCGTCAATGGTTGCTGCACTTCGTTTGCGGTAAAGCCAAATCCCTTGATAAAAAAGGAATCGTCTTGGGTGGTAGCAGACATTAATATGCGATGTGCCGCTTTGGTAAAACTACCAAATTTTTCTATAGGACAATAAATCGGAGAAATTTCAATTCCATTACCCGTAATGAAAGACTGGCAATCTTCCAAACTGTCCTTCAAAAGAGGCCAAGCAAATTTCACGGACATGTCATCTGGTTGAGATGCTAATAATCGTGCAACTTCATCCTTCTTTTTTATCCATGCCCAATAAGGTATCTGAAGTAATTCGGAGGAACCTTGTTCTATACTTATCAATGTACCATAAGCTTGCTCTTTCAAATCATCATAAAATAGTTGCAGTAATTGGTCGTATAAATCATTGTCTTTCTTGATACGAATTGAAAAAGATGACTTAATAGAATCTATACAAGCATGGGAGTCGTCAAGGACTACACTACCAATCTTCACACAATTGGCATTTATACCAAATAGAGTTTTCCCATTAAACAACTTTTGGATATTTGTTATCAATATCTTTTTGCCATTCAAAAAATCAACAGGAATCACAAACTTATCCAATTGGGAAAACTGGCACACATTGATTCCAAACTTCTCTGCTTCCCTACATGTTTGCTCTACCAAATAATCATTTGGACAAAGATAAAGGCAAGGTTCACCATTCTCGTTCAACAGCGACTGAAGCATGAGCAAACCGATAAGCGTTTTACCTTCCCCCGTATGCAGTTTGACAATAAGGTTTCTATCCTTACGGTGATTGGCATTCCAATCTTGCAAAACTCGATCTTGAGTCGGACGCAAAGGTCCTGCATCCGTTTTACGGTCTAGACTACCATATATTTCTATCGGATTTATCTTCTTCTCTTTAGGTTTCGCACCCAATTTCTTACTAAAATCTATCATATTGGCATCTTTTTTTACTATTCATATAAATCTACATTGATGTCGAATGGAGAATCGAAATCTTTCAGCAGTAAACCACCAATACAGCATCCCCACTATTTATCAGTGGGTTAGCTATACTTGTATTTTTGAATAAAGTTTTGATTTTCTAAAATTTAACGATCAAGCGATGGCTTGGGATGTTTTCGTTACTTCCGCATCCGTAGCGATAATATGTTTCATTCAACCCACCTTACGCTGTATTAGTGGTTTACACATCAACCTATTCTCTCTTTTTTTGGTACTCATACTGAGCTTTCAGTTGATCCATCTCCTTCCGTATTTTTATGTTTCGTTTGAGAAAGAGGATCTGTACTTCAAGGTAGGCCTGTTCCTTTTTCTTGTCTCCTTGCGACTTGGCTTCTTTTGCCTTGTCTTCAAGAAAACTGTATACTATACGGAAGGCTTCTTCGTCTGTATAGTATTGAAGCATGCGCTTCTTGTAGAAATCTTCTGTTATCATATGGCTATCATGATTGATGAATGAGTTTGTTTGTAAGGCGTATGGTTTCTTTTATATATTTTATGTGCTCATCCTTAGCGAAATTGGCAAGACGCATTAATGCCATGGCAAGCTCGCCGTTATTTACAAGATTATCGAATGTCTCACGGTCACCATTAGCAACATCTGTTGCTTTTACTTCTTCTGTGAACGCCTTGGCTTTACTACACAAATAGTCATTCACTTCAACGAATACATTGCTAACAAGTTCTCGTTGCTTTAGGGTTTCTATGGTAGGCATATATTGAATTATGAATTGTCCTTATTCTTTATCTAAAATATTCACATATTTCTCTGCTGTATAAACAGGCAAGGTTGAAAGTTCAAAGTCTTTTTTGTTCCTTGTGATAATGCAGTCTGCACCACACAATAATGCCGAACTGTATTATTAGTGTCAACAAATACTTTCATACTCCATATTTGTTATGTGCAACTACAGCTTTTGTATCTTCATTGACAGGTACTGGAGTCGTAAAATCGTCAGCAACAAAAGAGTCCATATAATCCATGGCTTTCTTAAAGGCATCAGTTTGTGTAAAACTTACATCAGCAGCACTTTTTATTATAGTGCTCATTTTATACTCCTCCTTACTTTTAAACTACTTATGCAAAGATTACCTACTGTTCAATTATAATGATACTAAGGACGCTGCCCATTCAGGTATATCTTCAGAATATTTCTTTATCAAGTGTCCATCAGTTGTTCGATAAAGCAATTGCGGCAACTCATTATCTCGTGAATTATCGTAAATATATGCTCTGTCAACAAAACTTATAGCCTGAGCAGCAAGTGCCAACGACTTGTAATATCTACTGAACACCTTTGAAATGGGAACTTCATGTCCTCCATTAAGATAACGTTGAGCTATTCGCAACACATTTATCTCTGGATTCTCTGTACATACATAAAAGAATCGGATAAAGAAGCCTTCTGCATGTGCTTTTTGAAGAAATTCCAATTTTTCTTGAGACGAGAACACTGTTTCAAAAACAAAACTCATCTTTCTTTCCAAGCAATCATAACGCAAACGTGTAGCTTCCTTTGCTGCTTTCATTACAGCATCTAGAGAATTCCAGTCTCCAAAATTCTCTTGTGCGATATTGTCAGGATTGATATAGACACTATCTGCTGTCCATTCGTTGGCAAGCAGTTTTTCTGTAGTAGATGTCTTGCCAGAACCATTCGGACCTGCAACAACACACAAAACGGGACGAAGCTCTTTCACCATGATTATTGACTATTAGATAAAAGTGTTTGTCTTTGTCTCTGTATCAACTCTATAGTTTCTTGCATCTTCTGCTTTAAAACCTGTTTTGCATTATACGAGCTTTGCCTTGCAGAACAAGCTACTTGATACATTAATTCATGAAGCATGGCATCTGTTGGTTCTTCCATAGATGTCAAACGATATTCTTTGATACTCATATACACCCTCCTTTTTTCTGCAAAGATATAGTATATCTTCCATCTTTACAAGGATTTTGACACTAATTTTCTAATATTTGGGATTTATTCCCCATACAGATTCTTCATAAACGCCATCATTCTCAGGTCTTTTGCCGACGGTCCTTTCTTGCCTTGCAGAGCAAGGTCGAGACATACTTTATAGTCAACTGAGAGAGCCTTGCGAAGTTCGGTTGGCATAAGCATGTGCCATTCTCTTTTTTCTTCATCGCAATAGGTTACTTAAAGGTCGAACTATTAATCAACTATCACTCGTATACCACAACCTAAGACTTTCTCATATCTTATACGTCTTGCCGGTTCAGCGGATTGCGCCACAATATTGCGACCTGTTAATCCGTATTGTTTTTGTACAAGTGTACGGAGTTTATGGATGTTGGGATTGCCAGGAACTTCAAGTATATTGCCGGGATCCGTTATCAGTTTACCGGGCTTTACGCCAAAATACCTGTTGCGATTGGGAACAGTCAATATGCTACGGCGTTTGGGATTGAAAATGAGCTCTTTTCTGGCCTGCAGATCTATTAGCATGACTGACTTGATGATTTCTTCACGGCTGCCGTTAACTACATAACGGATGCTCTTGTTGAGTTTGCGTTGTGCATTCAACTTGGCCTCTACCAATGTTATCGCCCCACTTTTGGCCAACGATTCTATAATGGGCATGGTTACCTCTCGATATCTTGAAGAAATCTCGATAGTTACCCTTTGCTTATCTCCACCATTCCCTCCATTCCATTCGTTTCTTAGTTTTCTGGCATATTCTTCTCTCTCCTTTTCCACTTCAGGACTTTCGAGCATAAGATTGATATGATAACGAGCCGAATGAGGGTTGCCATCTTTGACGTAGGGACATAATGCGAGGAGGAAGCTGATGAACGTCTTCTCCTTCTGGGCTGGCACCTTGTCTATCAGACACTTAACATACATGTCTTTTACAACTTTATTGGCAATGTCCCTGTAATCATTGCAGGTTTGCAATATCGAAGCATACGCCTTGGTTTTGGCTATATCGTCGCCAAGATAACATGCCAGACGGATGATTTCTAAAGGCTCTTCAGGGTGTCTTAATTGCAGGTTTTCAATGTGTGGTTCTATAGGCATATTTGAAATGTTTTGAATTAATTTGAATTATTTTGAGCGGATTTTGAACTGATTCTTTCCATCTCTAACTTTGCCAGTGAAATCAAGAAGGCATCAATAGCCGTACTGATTCAAAACCTTCGTATTAACTTTCTAAAATTCAAGAAAATGAAAAGAAATCGTAATCCAACAAACAAGTCTGTAATGAAGCGTTATGCTACGCTTGATTCTTCGATCGGTTCTCGATTGCTTCTCGATCGCTCTTCGTTCGGTTCTCGTTCGGTTCTCGTTCGTTCTTCGATCGGTTCTCGTTCATCCTTCGTTCATCCTTCGTTTATCCTTCGTTCGAGCTTCGTTCGGGAATCGAAGATCAATCGAAGATGGATCGAAGAAGTATTGGAGGTACATCTGAGGCAATACGGAGATGCATCGAAACTCTAATGGGAAGCCTACGGCAATGTTGAGTGTTGAATTATTCGCTGCTAACGCATGCGATGAAGAGTTGTTCTGTTGTGAATTGTTTCGCACCCCAACAATTTAACATTAAACACAAGGCCTACGGCAATGTTGAGTTTTGAATGTTGAATTTTGAGTTGGTCGCTGCTACGCATGCGATGACGAATTGTTCAATTGTGAGTTATTTTCAGTCACGAATTATCGTGAATTATCCAGAAATTTCACCATGAATTTATTCGTGTGATTCGAGTGATTCGTGTTCAATACTCCACCACTAATTTCACTAATCTCACGAATGTTGCGTGCGTAATCTGAATTCATGAATAATTTATGGTAATTTGTGACTAAAAGTACTTCATGCTTGCTGCGTGTGGCTGTCACGAATTATCGTGAATTAACCAGAAATTTATTGCAACTCCACATTGTATAATTCTTAATCGTAGGCGTTAGCCGAGAACAACTCCTAACTCAAAACTCAAAAATCCTAATTCATTATTGGACGTTAATTTATAGATTTATGAGAACGATAACTTTGATTATAGTGCATTGCTCCGCCAATAAGGCGGGCAGCACTATCAGAATGGCGGATATCGACCGCTACCACCGCTCGCTGGGCTGGAAGGGTTGTGGATATCACTATGTGATTCCTACTGACGGCACTATTGAGCGTGGACGTCCTGAGGAACAAGTCGGGGCGCATTGCAAAAATCATAACCGACATTCTATCGGGGTGGCGTATATAGGAGGTCTTGCCGGTGACGGCAAGACTCCTTGCGACACCAGAACGGAGGCTCAAAAGCATGCGCTGAGAACATTGCTGCAGGCTCTGCATAAGAAGTATCCTAAGGCGCTTATCGTGGGGCATTGTGACCTTGATCCTCATAAACCGAATTGCCCAGGGTTTAGCGTCGTAGACGCAATGTTGAATGTGGAGT
>ERZ1026858.615-NODE-615-length-19192-cov-41.093379_pt1 | contig 19192 bp, 10 predicted proteins | sample MGYA00380159_ERZ1026858 | MGnify/ENA primary metagenome ERZ1026858 (study PRJEB33269, sample SAMEA4719795) | human gut metagenome | biome: human-associated habitat; feature: organic feature; material: feces | place: Cameroon | collected 2013-10 ...
CCTTGAAGTGCTTGATAGGCTTTAAGATACGGATGGCTGTGTGCAACTGGAAGTTAGCACGATACATCATTTCCTTGTCGCCAGTGAAAGATACCATGCGGCGACCGATCTGTACATTATTGGCACCCAACTGGGTGAGCTCTTCAGCCAAGACAGGCTCCAGGCCCATGAAGGTCTTGGCAATGAGTTCAAATTCCTGTTCCATTATTGAATTCTATATCTAATAAACTTTGTTTTTCTTTTTTATATTTCTTTGTTTTTGGTTTCATATCCTTGGTAACCCATACGTTGGCTCCCACAACGCAGCCTTCTCCGATGGTGATGCGGCCGAGGATGGTGGCATTGGCGTAGACGATGACATCATCTTCGAGGATAGGGTGGCGAGGGATTCCCTTGATAGGGTTGCCGTCCTTATCGAGAGGGAAACTCTTGGCTCCGAGGGTAACACCCTGGTAGAGCTTCACATTGTCGCCGATGATGCAGGTTGCTCCAATCACCACACCCGTACCGTGGTCGATGGTGAAGTGCTTGCCGATGGTTGCCTCCGGGTTAATATCAATACCGGTTTCCGAATGGGCGAGCTCAGTCATCATACGTGGAATGAGCGGCACTCCCAGTTCGTGCAGTACGTGAGCGATGCGGTAGTTGGTAATCGCCTTGATGACCGGGTAGCAGGAGATGATTTCTCCGTGGCTCATGGCAGCCGGGTCGCCCTCGTAGGCAGCCTCTACATCGGTAGCCAGAATCTTGCGCAGTCTCGGGAATTCCATGATTGCCTTGGCTGCAATCACGCCTGCCTTGGCACGCTGGTGCTGCAGTTCAGCCTGGGTTTCCGTTTCGCAGTCGTTGGCGAAGCAGAGACCGGCGAGAATCTGCTCTGACAGCATCTCATAGAGTTTCTCTACTCTTACTCCAATATGATATTTGATGGTTGAGATATTTACAGAAGAATTGCCGAAATATCCAGGAAAGAGGATAGAACGGGACAAACTGATGATTTCTTCGAGCGCCTTGCCCGAAGGAAGTGGATTCCCGTCTCGATGCTGATGGAAGAGACCCTTCAAAGATTCGGCGCTCGAAAGCTCCTCGATGGTCTCTGTCAGCTGATGAGTTAATGTATCTTTACTCATTTTCTTAATGTCTCAATAAAATTTGAGTGCAAAGATACGATTATTTTCTTGAATGACAAAGAAATAGCTACGGTTTTTTGTATTTTTTAGAGTGATTTTTTGAGGGATGAAAGACGGAAAGACCCATGTACGGCGTTTTACCGTACATGGGTCTGGCTTGTCTTATTTTGCGATGCTGTCCAGGAAGAGGAGCAGTCGGTTGGTGACGTTTACCTCTGAAACACCGGAATCGAAGTCGAGCGATACGAGGTTGAGCATTGGGAACCGGTCGTGGAGACGTTTCTCGATGCCCTTGGAAATCACGTGGTTAGCGATGCAGCCGAAAGGCTGGAGCGAGATGATGTTGTTTACACCATCACGGATGTAACCTACGATGTCGGCAGGCAGAAGCCAGCCTTCGCCAAACTGGGCTGCGAGCGAAACCAGTCCCTGTACGTCCTTCGCATCATCATAGATATTGGTGAACGGACGGAAGTAGCGGAACTTGCCGGCTGCCTTGTTTACCTGGCGCAATCTTCTGCCTATCAGCGCCTGATAAGCGCCCTTGATGATGAAATCGGGCACTTTGGTGCAACTCAGCCGCATGTGTTTCTGTATCTCTACATTCACAAATTCCTGCAGGAAGAAGGGGGCAAGCAGAGGCGGAACTACCTCAATGCCGCGCGAAATGATGTTCTGCTCCAGGAACTGGTGGGCGAAAGGATTGAACTTCAGGAAGATTTCGCCTACGATTCCTACCTTCGGCAGTTCTCTATCGAGGGTCATCTGGTTGAATTCTTCGGCTGCCTGTTCCAGGAGTCGGATGAGTCCTTTGGCTGAATTCTGGGCGATAGGGCTGTCTATCAGCTGCATGTATTTATCGCGCAACTCTCTGGCAATTCCCGGTTTACGCTCTCTTACGATGCAGGCGTTGTACATCTCGTTGATTGCATCGCCATAGAAAATGGCGGTAACGATAATCTGACTGTATTTCAGCCAAGGCACATTGAAGCCGTCCTGCTCGTTGTAGTCTTGCTTGTCGTCTGTTGAGCCTGATGCTTCGCCTGTTGAGGCTGTTACACCGAGCGTGAGCAGCGGAATGTCCTGGAATCCGTTGGAAATCATTGCACGCTTGATGAGACCGGCGTAGTTGGTTGCGCGACATTGGCCGCCCGTCTGACTCATCACTACTGCCGTATTGTTCAGGTCGTATCTGCCTGATTTCAAGGCTTTGATAATGTCGCCGACAATAAGGGTTGCCGGATAACAGACTTCGTTGTTGGCAAACTTCAATCCGAGTTCGGCGCTCACCTCATCGCTCATCGGAAGTACCTCAACATCATAGCCTATCAGTTTCAGGATAGGCGGAATGATAGGGGTGAGGTATTCGGTCATGAAAGGAGCGAGAATCTTGCGATGAATATCCTGCTTGGTGAATACCTTGGTCTGTTGTAAATGTTGAGTGTTGAGTGTTGAATGTTGAATGTTGAGTGTTGAATTCTTCACTCCCTTCAGGCTTTCTATCAGCGAGCGGACACGGAGTTTCAGGGAGCCGATATTGCTCACATCATCTATCTTCAAGAGCGTGAAAGGCTTGTTGTGGCGCTTCATGATGTCGCGAATCTCGTCCTGAATAAAACTGTCTGGACCGCAGCCGAAGCTGGTCATCTGGACGAAATGAACCTCATCGCCCTGTTCGGCTGCCCATTGCGCTGCCTTCAGAATGCGGTTCATGTAAGCCCATTGCTTAACGAGATAAGTCTCTGGCTGACTGTTGTATGCTTCGTTGTTGTCTGATGAGCCTCTGGCGATGTCTTCGCTGATGACGTTGACTCCCAGGTTGGCAATCATCTCGCTCAGCTTGTGCTGAATCAGCGGGTCGGTATGATAAGGACGGCCAGCCAGCAGAATTGTGAGTCCCTTCTTCTGCTTCAGAATCTCCCAGCCCTGTTTCTTGATTTCGGCAGCATATTCTGCCTGAGCATAGAGTGCCTCTCTCAGCGCTTTGTGGGCAGTCTTTCTGCTTACTCCCAGTTGCTTGAGATAATCGGTAATCTGCTTTTCCAGCGCCTTAGGTTGGGCAAAGTTGATGACAGGCGAATCGATTGGTTTCTTCAGGTCGATGACCGACTTGATGACATCGCTGTAGCCCGAAACTACCGGACAGTTGAAGCTGTTCAGCGTATTCTTCGGGTCGTCATTATGCTCATAAACCACGTATGGCATCAGGATGCGGTCAACCTTCGGGTTCTCGTTGAGTTCCTTCAGATGACTGTGAGCCAGTTTTGCCGGGAAGCAGATGTTGTCGCTCATCACCGTATTCAAGGCTCCTTCATACTGGCTGAAAGTGGAGTCGGAAGAGAGAATCACGCCAAATCCGGCTGCCCGGAGCAGCGCATTCCAGAACGGATATTCCTCGTACATGTTAAGGATGCGAGGAATGCCTACTTTGACGTTGTGTTTTACAACGTCAAGTGGGTTAACAGTCTCTCTATCAAAGAGTAAACTGTATTTATATTCGTAAATATTTTTGCCTTTTACCCCGTTTGCTCCCTTGTTGTTGAACACACGTTCACATTTGTTTCCGGAGTAGAATCGGTTGCCGCCGGCAAAGGTGTAGCGGGAAACATAACAATGGTTTTCGCAGCCTTTGCATTGCAGCTGCTTGGTTTCATAATGAGCCAGATTCTGCAGTTCATCGATGGTTCTAGATGAGACAGGGTTCGTATCTTCTGAAGAAGTGCGATGATTGTAATCAGCTGCCGCATGAAGGGCGCAGCCGTAGGCGCCCATTAGTTCAGGCATGTTGCTTCGTGCCACTTCGGTATGGGTGAGCAACTCAAAGGCTCTGACCACTGCATCGTTTCTCATCGTACCTCCCTGTACAACGATTTTGCCTCCAAGGTTCTCATTACCATGGAGTTTCAGTACCTTATAAAGACAGTTCTTGATGACCGAGTAAGAGATTCCGGCAGAAATATCAGCTACAGATGCGCCCTCTCTGAGCACCTGCTTCACCTTCGAGTTCATGAAGACGGTGCAGCGGGTTCCCAGGTCGCAGGGAGCCTTCGACTGGCAGGCGAGTTGGGCAAAATCGCCTACTGAATAGCCCATATTGTTGGCAAAGGTCTGGATAAATGTTCCGCAACCCGAACTGCACGCCTCGTTCAGTTCCATGCGCACCACAGCCCCTTTCTCAACGAAGATAGCCTTCATGTCCTGTCCGCCGATGTCGAGGATAAAGCTGACATCAGGCATGAGTGAAGCCGCCGCTCTTTCGTGCGCCATAGTTTCGATAATGCCGCTGTCGAGACCGAAAGCCGCCTTGATGAGTTCTTCGCCGTAGCCTGTAGAGCAGGAGCCAACGATTTCCAGTTCAGCGCCTCGCAATGCTGCTTCCTGCTTCAGGGCGTTGAGTCCATCAGCTACCGCCTTGATCGGATTTCCCAGATTCAGGCGGTAATTAGTAAAGACAATATCTCCCGTAGGCGTCCCCATATTCACTCTTACCGCAACAATCTTCGTCGTGGTAGAACCCGAGTCAATACCAATCACAACCTGCTGTTTTCCTTTATTCAGCGGTTTGGTTTCCGTAGCGAATTTCGCCTTAGATTTGAGCCATTCCTCGTGCTCTTTCTCGTTTTTGAATAGAGGCAGCAGACTGCTGGTCCATTCCGTCTGTATTTCTTTCTTCATCCGGCTTCTGAGAACAGAAACTGAGGCTGCTGAATCTGCCGATTTAGCCCGATAAGCACAGCCCAGAGCCGGAATGAGATTGCTGTTTTCTGATACGATAAAGTCGTTTGGAGAGAGATGGAGATAATCGCAGAAAGCCTTGCGGAGAGCCGGAAGAAAGGTCAGCGGACCGCCGCAGAGCAGGATAGGAGCCTCGAAACTGATGCCGTGAGAAAGCGTTACCACCGTCTGTACGGCGATGGAATGGAAGATGCTGGCTGCAATATCTGCTTCGGGCAGATTGCGCGCCATCAGGTTCTGGATGTCGGTCTTGGCAAACACGCCGCAGCGGGCAGCCATCGGATAAACGTGCTCTGCCTTCATCGCCAGTTCGCTCATCTTCTGGTTCTCTACGCCCATCAGCACACTCATCTGGTCGATGAAAGCACCCGTTCCGCCGGCACAGTTTCCGTTCATGCGCAGTTCCATATTTCCGTTTTCCTTGAAGAAGATCACCTTCGCGTCCTCGCCGCCGATATCGATGAGCGCCTTAGCCTCAGGATGAGCCGTACGGGCATAGACCGATGCAGCCACCACCTCCTGTACAAACTCCGCCTGGAGCTGTTCGGCAGTAGCCATTCCTACGCTTCCCGTTACGCAGATTCTAGCCTCTGCATCGCCGGTAAGGGCTAAAATCTCATCGAAATATTGCGACACAAGTTCGTTGACACGAGCGTTGTGGCGTTCGTATTTTGAGTAAATTACCCGATTATCGCTGTCGATAAGGGCTATTTTGGCTGTCGTAGAGCCAACGTCCAGTCCTATGTAATAAGTCTTCTCCATTTCTCTTATCTCAAGTATTTTCTCTTATCTTCTAGTATCTTCTTGTCTTCTAGTGGCTTTTCCCAAGTTTCATCTGCTCTCTTCTCATATCCCTAAAAGCACTCCAGGCTATCGGAACTGCTACGGCAAACGAGCAGAAATCTGCCCACATCTGACACATCTCCACGCCCAGCAATCCGAAGAAATAGGGGAGGATGAAGATGAGCGGAATGAAGAACAGTCCGCTTCGTGCTGCCGCTACGATATTGGCTCTCACCGGTTTACGGATGGTCTGCATCAGCATGTTGGTGAGCACGATGGTGGCTACGAGCGGAAAACTGAGCACCTGCCATCTCAGAGCCACCGAACCTACGGCTACAACCGCTGCATCATCGCGGAAGATGCTGATGATGGAAGTTGAGAAAATGAAGCCGAGGATGGCACAGACGGCGAGGAAAACCGTGCCGCATCTGATGCAGAAAAAGAAGGCTTCCTTTACGCGACCATAGAGTTTGGCGCCGTAGCAGAATCCGCAGAGCGGCTGGAATCCCTGTCCCAGACCGATGACCATCGCATAGGTGAAGAAGGAGATGCGGGTAACGATGCTCATGCCCGCAATGGCTGCATCGCCAAACGCACCTGCCGCCACATTGAGCATCAGCGTAGCGATACTTCCCAGTCCCTGTCTCGACAGCGAAGGGGTTCCGCCAAAGATAATCTCCTTGGCAAAGGCGCGGGTAGGGGTGAAATTGCGCAGATGGATGCGGATGTTCTCGCCTTTATGCGTCATCCAGAAGAGCATGGCGCAGCCGAAACACTGGCTGATGAGGGTGGCTACGGCGGCTCCCGTAATGCCCAGCTGGAAGTAGAGGATGAACAGTGGAGCCAGAACCAGATTGAGCAGCACACCCGACATGATGCCCTTCATCGCATACATCGTATTGCCCTGGAAACGCATCAGATTATTCAGCGTGAGCGAGGTGGTCATAAAGGGAGCACCCAGCAGGATTATGCCCAGATAACGCTCGGTGTAAGGAAGAATGGTGGGCGTAGAACCCATCAGAAGACAGAGCGGTGTGAGGAAAAGATGGCCCAGGATGGCGATGAGAAGTCCGGTAAGAAAACTCAGCACAAAGCCCGTGGTTGCCATCTTCTGTGCCTGTTCCGTATGCTTGGCGCCCAACTGTCGCGAAACATAATTGCCTGCACCATGACCAAAGAAGAAACCTACCGCCTGGATCACAGCCATTGCTGCAAAGGAAACGCCTACTGCTGCCACACTCTGCGTGTTGATGCTGCCCACGAAATAGGTGTCGGCGAGGTTGTACATGCTCGTCGACAGCATACTGATAATCGTTGGTATGGCCATCGTAAAAATCACATGATGCACAGGGGCATGAGTGAGGAACGTATAGTTGTCTCTTTTCTCTTTCTTCATACTTTCTGATGCTCTTTATGAGCATTTTCAACTTGCAAAGGTACATAAATATCCACGAAGTTGGACAATTATGAACCAACTTTTATAAATTTATAAGAAAAGAGTTGCATTTTTCATAAAATTATCGTATTTTTGCACCGCAATTGAATATATATACATAAAAAGATAACTAATGAATGATGAGATAAGAATCATACCGGTAACGACAAAAAAGGGGTTGAAAACCTTCATTCAGTTTCATTATGATCTCTACAAAGACCATAAGTTTGCCGTTCCTTTTTTGCGTTTCGACGAGATGAATACGCTGGACCCGAAGAAGAATCCTGCCTTCGAATTCTGCGAGGCACAATATTTCCTGGCGGTTGACAGCGAGGCTCGTATCGTAGGTAGAATAGCTGCCATTATCAACCATCGTGCCAACGCCCAGTGGAACAAGAAGCAGGTTCGCTTCGGCTGGTTCGATTTCGTGGATAATGTTGCGGTTTCCTGTGCCCTGTTGCGCACGGTAGAAGAATGGGGCAAGAGTAGGGGAATGAACGAATGCGTAGGTCCTCTCGGATTTACGGATATGGACCGTGAGGGCTTGCTCATCGAGGGCTTCGACCGGAAGTCTACGATGTATATTAACTACAACTATCCTTATTATAAGACGCACCTGGAGAGTTATCCGCTCTATGAGAAGGATAACGACTGGCTGGAGTACCGCATCAGGGTTCCGAAGGAGACGCCGGCTAAGTTTGCCAAGACTGCCCAGATGATTGAGAGCCGTTATAATCTGCATGTTCATAAGTTCACCCGCAAGGAACTTACCTCGGGAGGAATGGGCAGAAAGGTGTTCGAAATCGTGAACGAAACCTATAAGAATCTCTATGATTTCCAGCAGCTTACGGAGAAGCAGATAGATGAATATGTGAGCACTTATATCAAGAAGGCTGACTTGAACCTGGTAACGGGTGTGGTGGATGGCAACGCTGGCGACAAGCTGGTAGCCTTTGGTGTTTCCTTCCCTTCGTTTACCGATGCGCTGCGCGAGATAGGCAACGGCAAGCTTTTCCCTACGGGTTGGCTGAAGGTGCTGAAGGTGCTGAAGTGGCACAAGACGGATACGGTAGATTTGCTCTTGATAGGTGTTCTTCCGGAATATCGCAAGAAGGGAGCCAATGCGCTTATCTTTGCCGATTTGATAGAGCAGTATCGCCGTTATGGTTTTAAATGGGCAGAGGCAATGCCGCAGATGGAGACCAATACCGGTGTTCAGAGCCAGTGGCAGTATCTGGAGAGCGAGCAGCATCGCCGTCATCGCTGCTATAAGAAGAAGATTTAAAAACCCCTTTTTCGAGCCGTTTTGGCGTAAAAAGATAAAAAATGGACTAAAAAGTTAAAAATACTAACTCATAGTTTTGTGGTTCTCAACTCATAGTTTTCCGGTTAGCAACTCATAGCTTTCCGGTTGAGAAATTAAGAATGCATCGCGATAGGATGAAAAATGGCTGTAAAATGAGCTGTTTTTTCATCGCGATGCATTATTTTTTGCGTCGCGACGCAATAATATTTCCATCGCGACGCACCAATTCTTCCGTCGCGACGCAATAATTACCCCCTTGCGAGGCATCATTTAAGCCTCCCGCCGGTCATCATTTAAGCCTCTTATCTGTCTTAATAGAGGGCGCTTGTCGTGATGAAAAGATGCGCTTAGAAGGGAGAAAAAACAGGTGGGGGTTAACAGGGTTAACAGTTAACACCCCAAAAATGCATACTTCCATCCACACACTTATATAAAAATAAGTATATATATATTATTATATAATAAGGTACGCGAGGGGGACCATGCAAAAATCGGCTGTTAACTGTTAACCCCCCAGTGAAAAGTTGATAGTTTATAGTTAATAGTTTATAGTTCAGTTAGTTTATAGTTGAAAGTTTATAGTTTATAGGGCTTAGCCGTTCGCAAGGTTGCTGTAAACTATAAACTTTTAACTATAAACTATAGAAAAGCCCTATAAACTATCAACTTTCAACTATAAACTAAACTTAAATATAGTATTCTGCCGAATCAACCAAACCGGCTCTCAGCGCATATTTCGTAGCCTCATGAACGTTGTTTACGCCCAACTTGCGGAATATGTTCTTGCGGTGGGTATTGACCGTATGGAAGCTGGAAAAGCGCTTCTCGGCTATTTCTTTCGTCGTCATTCCCAGCGCTATGTCCTTCAGTATCTCAGTCTCGGTCTTGGTGAGGTTGATCTTCTCCTGCTCCTCCTGTTTCGGAGCCAGAAGTACCTCCATCATGCGCTGGCAGACAAAACGGTTGCTTGCCACACAGAAACGGATCGCCTCCTTGATTTCCATTAGCGAACACTCCTTCAGCAATACACTGAACTGCGTACTGCTGGCGATGAGAATCTTCACGAAATCGGCGCTCAGATCCTCACTGAACAGAAGCCAGCGCGTATAGGGGAAACGCTGGTTTAAAATCAGTAACTCGGCAGCATCATTGATGTCGAAAAGGGTGTAGTCGAGTATCACGACCGTATCCTCATTCTCCCTTAAGGCAAGCATCAGGTCTGCCTTGTCTTCGACGGTCCGGGTTTCCAACCCCTCTATCTTACTGATCACATAGCTCAATCCGGCTCTTGTGATGTCCTGTTTGTCTGCTAATAGAATCTTCATTGTATTTACTCTCTTATAGTTGTTTATATATATGTACGTAGAAGCCTTGACGCAGCAAAAATACTGCATCAAGGCACCTTATTCTTATTAGAACGTCATGAGGAAGCCCATACGGATGCCCCATTTTGAAATGTTTGCATGGTCGTAATAGTTGAGGCGGCGAACATAATCGATTCCGAAGAACTTGAAGATGTTGTGCACGCCGGCTACAACCTCCCAGTATGGCGTCTTGCCGAAGGTATAGGAGTTGGTAGGGAACTTGAAGAGCTTCTCATCATTGAGGTTCTTGCTCGGGTCGTTCTTGCTGGTCAAATCGCCCCAAACACCCTTGATGGCAACATATTCACGCCACTTCAGCTTCTTGATGAGCGGAATGCGGTTGAGCAGCTTGCCGTTCATATCCCAGGCTACTGACCAGAACAGCTGGCGGTCGCTCAGGAACTCCCAGTCTTTCATCATGCTGATGGTTGCCTCCTGCTCGAAGATTGAGAGGTTTACAGGTGGCTGGATGAGCATGCTGAAAGGCACTTTGCTCCACTGCGCCTTGCCCACGATGTTGAAATCCATATAACCGAAACTTCCCAGCCACTGGCGCTTGTAAATGCCCAGCGTGGTGAGGTTGCTCTGATACTGGCCGCCCATGAATCCGTCTAAGCCCATGGTGTGGCGAAGCGAGATTTCAGGACTGTCGAGGTTGATAGGCAGTCGCTGCTGCTTGGTGTTGACATAGGTAACACCCGGGTTGTAATCTAAGCCTACACTCGCCTCAGTGGTGCGTATCTTGCGTATTTCCTCGCCGTCGCTCACCCTGTAGTAGTGGAGATTGCCCACGGTGCGGTTGCTCTGCCAGCGGAGGCTGGTGTCGAAGCGGAAACCCCAGTCGGTTTCGTAGGTGAAGGTCACCTTCTGGCGGTGATACTGATACATCTGGTCCTGCGTAGTGGCACGGAGGGTCATGAAGAAGTTGTCCTTGTTGTGAAGCAGGTTATCATCGGATGGAGATGTAATATCATGCCCCAGCTCGAAGGTAAGCTTGCGCATAGGGAACTCGAACGGACTGTTCTTCTTCTTGTTGAACGAATAGGTGAGCACATGGCCGTAATACCACTTGTTGCTCTTCAGACCGTAGGCGCCGTAACCATCCCAGAAGAAGTGGGGGTTGAGGGCTGCCATCGTTCTGCCCGCCAGACGCAGGCGCACGCCGTCTACGTAGTTGTTGGAGAGGAACGTGTTGATAGGTCCGAGGTCGAAGAGGCTGCGGCGGTCGTTGATGATGCTATCTCTTTCAACACCCAGACTGTCTTTCACCGTTACCTTCTTGCCCTTGGTATGAGCCACTTCCACATAGTTCTCCATCAGGGCTCTCACACCGAAGATGATGTATTTGAATCCCTTGGAGTTCTCCATGCGGTGGATAAAGCTGTCCATCGACGATTCGCTCTTCGTGAGGCCCACCTGCCGGTATTTGTTCCAGTAAGCCTCATCGCGGTTCATCGCATCCATATCATGCCTGATCTTCGCCTTGCCCTTGAAGAGCTGCTTCGGCAAGGCATCGAAGGCATAATCGGTGATTCGCGTGTTTCGCACCACCAGCAGGTCCTGAAGGAGCTTGTTGACGTGCAGTTCGGCTATCATATCGTCTTTAGAGAGCACCCACTCGCCGTTGTCGAGTTTGGTGTACTCCTGTTCAATCTTCATGTCAGTAACCCAGTTTACATCGCTGTTGTGAGGCATGTAGAGGTTACATTTCTTTACGTGCAGGCTGCTGTCGGCAAGCACATAGAGCTCGCCTCGGAATCCGAAGTCCTGACTGTTGGCTGGGATAAACTGCAGATGGTAGCACAGGTCTCTTTCCACATACACCGTATCTTCGATGTAATAATGGTAGAAGCTGATGGCAGTTCTGCCGATAGGAGACGGGAAGGGATACTGCAGCAGGCGCACGTAATCATCGTAGATGTCCACATCGGTGAACACCTCTTTCAGAGCGGTGTTGAGAATCTCTCCGGTCTGGATTACCTGTCCGATTCCATTGCTCTGCTGACCCTTGATGATGTCCTTTTCGGTCTTCGGATCTTTGCGGTAAATATGCTGTGAAACCGTCTCGTCGATGCTGACAGGCAGGGTGAGCTTTCCGTTGTATGGAGAGGTTTCTACCTGGTCGAGGAGATACTGGCGACGCTGGAAGAACTTGCTCTCCAACTGCTCTTTCTTCAGGTCGTTGAGCGCGAGTGTAATCTTCTGATACTTATCATATTGCACATAGTCGTGGTTGCTCAAATCGCTCTTTTTCTTGGCAGCAATCACGCGTCGCATCAGTTCTACGGCAGGATTATCCTTACGTTTGTAGCGGCCTTTTTTCGATTTCACCACCACTTCGGTAAGTTTGTGCGTATCGTCTTTCAGTTTGATTTCCAGGAAGTTGGTCTTTTCGTCAACCTTCACCGATGTGCTCTTGTAGCTCAGTGCGCTTACGGTGAGCATGAGTCCCGGCTTTTTATCAATGGTAAACTTACCTTCTCCGTTGCTGGAAACCGCAATTTTATGTCCTTTGTATTGCACGCTTGCATACGGTACGGCAAAACCGTCGTCATCGATGACACGGCCTGTTATCTTCTGCTGAGCCATCATCTGAAGCGTAGAAATCATCAGAAGGATGACTGTAAAATACAACTTTTTAATACCTTTCATTTTTTATACCTTATTATATATAGGGGCTCTCCGCCCATGATTTAATGCTTTCAGGATGCAAAGTTATAACATTATTCGTAAATAGACGCAAAAACCTATTCATTATTTCAGTTTTTTATGAGATTTTCAGAAAAAGGCTTCCATGCAGTTCCTTCTGCTGCCTGTTCTTGCTCTTCGCCGTGCGAGCCTGAGTGGTATAAATCCCCTTCATATTGCTCTATTTCACCTTTTTATCTGTCAATATATGATGAAATTCCGAAAAATATGAGAAAACTATTTGGTTAATTTAATTTTTTAGCGTAATTTTGCACACTGAAATTTAAAGAAGAAACGCCCTTCTGCGGGCTTATTAAACATTAAGAGAATGAATAACAAGGGAAATCTTACCGACGAGCGGCCTCCTTTGCTGCCCGTCATCATAGGCACCGGTTTCGGCAGTGGCTTCTGGCCTTGGGGACCGGGAACGGCTGGCTCTGTATTGGCAACCCTCATCTGGGCAGCCCTGGCTTACGGACTCGGTATTACGGGTGAGAGCTTGCAGAGCATCACCTTCTTTCTCGTCATTGTTTCCACTATTCTGGGCACTTGGGCAACAGCGCAGTTGCAGCCTTACTGGGGTGAGGATCCCAGCCGTGTGGTCATCGACGAGATGGCTGGCGTGTTGATTCCCCTGTCGTTGCTGACCCCGCTTACCGCTCAGGGCGAAGTGAAAGATGCCTGGTGGTGGGCATTGGTGGCACTTGTTCTCTTCCGCTTCTTTGATATGGTGAAACCGCTGGGCATCAAGAAACTGGATAACAGGCAGGGCGCCTTCTATGTGATGGCTGATGATCTGCTGGGCGGCCTCTATGCAGCCGTTTCTTTAATCATCATCAAGATCATACTGGTTTCGGCTGGAATCATCTAGTCTGGCATTTCTTAAAGAAACAAATTCTTAAACAGACATTTCTTAAACAGGCAATAAAAAATAGATAAAAATATGAATTATAGAGATTTCTTACAAAAAGTTATCTATGCCATCATCAATCCACTTATCAAGGGGATGATAGCAGTAGGTATTACTCCTAACATTGTCACCTTCGTAGGATTCCTGGGCAATATCGTGGCAGCCGGTTTCTTCCTCGATGCTGCATGGATGCTCGGAACTGAACAGGCTGATTATGCATCTTGCATGGTTACTGTAGGATGGGGTGGATTTATTATCCTCGCAGCCGGTCTCTTTGATATGATGGATGGCCGTCTGGCACGTGTGAGCGGCAAGAGCAGTCTCTTCGGTGCACTCTGGGATTCTACACTCGACCGCTACAGCGAACTGGTAAGTCTCTTTGGCATCTGCCTCATCTTCGTACGTATGCAGGGCGATATGACCTGGTTCTGGATGGGCGTAGTCACCTTTGCAGCGATGATCGGTTCTGTGATGGTAAGTTATGTCCGTGCCCGTGCCGAGGGTTTGGATATTGAGTGCAAGGTAGGTTTCATGCAGCGTCCTGAGCGCGTTGTCGTTACTGCCGTTACTGCGATGATTACCGGCTTTACAGGCAATATCTGGTGGCTGGCTGGCGGAATGATTCTGATTGCCGTTCTGGCAAACATCACCGCATTCTGGCGCATCTGGCATTGTTATGTTGTGATGAACGCTCATAAATAATAAACTCAAGTTCTATCAATAAAAAGTAGAAAAAAGTGTTTAGTATCTATCTGATTATCCTCCTGGCGGTACTCGCAGCCTGGAAGAAGACACGCCGTTTTGCCTTCTATTTTCTGCCTTGGTTCCTCTTTGGAATCATCTACGATTCGATGCGCCTTTATCCTAACTATATGGTGAACGATATTGACGTGGCGAATCTCTATCATGCAGAAAAGTCGCTCTTCGGCATTATTGCTTCATCCAGCGCAGAACTGCAGGCTGTAGCCGACCATAGCCAGCTGATGATTCCGGGCGAATACTTCAAGGTTCACCATTGCGGTTTTGCCGATTTCTGGGCAGGCATCTTCTATCTCTGCTGGGTTCCGGTGCCTATCGCCTTTGCCCTTTATCTGTATCTTACGAAACAGCTTAAATGGTTCAGGCGTTTCTCCTGGGCTTTCCTGCTGGTGAATGTCATCGGCTTCATCGGCTATTACATCTATCCGGCTGCTCCGCCCTGGTATGCGATGAACTATGGCTTCGAGGCTGTGCTCAATACACCGGGCAATGTGGCTGGTCTGGGCAGATGGGACGCAATGACCGGACTGCACGTGTTCCACGGACTCTACGGCAAGAATGCCAATGTCTTTGCTGCCGTGCCGAGTCTGCATGCTGCCTATATGTTCCTCACTACGATTTATGCTGTGATGAGCCGTAAACGCTGGTATACGGTGGTGCTCTTCGCCTGCATCTGTCTGGGAATCTGGTGGACGGCAGTCTATTCCGGTCATCATTATATCATCGATGTCATGTTGGGTATTCTTACTACGATAGTAGGCGTACTGCTAATGGAATCCAAGAGATTATGGGCAAGATTAAAGAAGAACTCGTAACCTTCGGCAAGGCAGAACTGACTGCCTCCTGCGCCTCTGTGATAGACTTCGGACTGGCATTCTTCCTCTCAGATATCATCGGCATTTATTACGGACTTGCCAATGCGCTGGGAGTGATAAGTGGCGGCATTACCAACTGCATACTGAATTACCGTTATGTGTTCGGCGATTCCAAGAGCAAGAAAAAGAGTGTAGCCTGGCGCTATTTTATCATCTGGGGCATCAGCTGGATGCTCAATTCGGGCGGCACTATCGCCCTGACCGAATTTCTGAATGCGCATGAACATATTCAGCTGCATTATATGATTCCGAAGAGTATTGTATCTCTGCTGGTAGCGATATTCGTTAACTATCCCGGACAGAAGAAATTTGTTTTTAAGCAGAAATAACCATATCAGATGGGGGCAGTATTCAGTATGTGCCCTCATCTTTTTTTGTATCCTATCAGGTAATCTGTTGACATCGGGACATAAAAAAAGAGTTTGGATTGTCTCCCGACATTCCAAACCCACGCTTGTTTCTAACTAACTTATTATCAACTATTCATTACTTTTCAGTTTGCAAAATTACGAGTTTTTTTCTTATAAAATAAATTTTTTCAGAAAAATAATAACGTAAACGTTTGCGTTTTCGAAAGAAATTGTTATCTTTGCAAAGAATTCACTAACTTTGCTGTCGGAAAGACAAAATATGCAGAATTTGTGGATACAAAAATGTATGTCAATAATAAGCGTAAACTAACAAATGAAACAACGAAGAACATCTTTGAAAGACCTCGCCGATCAACTTGGCGTCAGCATAGCAACTGTATCTAGAGCCCTGCGAAACAGCCATGAAGTGGGTGAGGAGATGACTCAAAAGGTGAAAAGCCTTGCCAAGGAGCTCAATTATCGACCAAACCCCTTTGCACAGAGCCTAAGAAAAGAAGCACCTAGGGTGATTGGTGTAATTGTGCCAAACCTGGTGACTCATTATTATGCTGCTGTGCTGGATGGTATAGAAGATTATGCCGTAAAGAATGGTTATTCGGTGATCAGCGCCAATAGCCACGAGAATACAGAACACGAGAAGAGAGCGGTAGAAAACTTCCTGAATATGCATGTGGAAGGCATCATCGCCTGTCTGGCACAGGATACGGTCGACTATTCTCATTTCGAGCAGTTGCATAAGATGGGAGTTCCACTGGTGTTCTTTGCCCGTTGTTGCTTAGAAGATAAGTTCTCCCAGGTAGTAGGCAATGGTGATGTTGCCGCCCAAGAGGCTACCCAGCATATGATAGATACCGGTTCGCGCCGCATCGCCTTCATCGGCGGTCCAAACCATCTCGATATGGTGCGCCGCAGAAAACACGGTTATCTGGAGGCTCTGAGAGAGAACCGCATCCCTATCGACCGTGACCTCGTAGTTTGCGACAAAATCGATTTCGATGTGGCACGAAACGCTACCCTCCGTCTCCTTGAAAAGGAGAACAGACCTGATGCCATCCTCGCCTTTAACGATATTATCACTTATGCCGCCTTCGATGCTATCAAGGAAAAAGGGCTCCGCATACCAGAGGATGTTGCTATCATCGGTTTTACCGATGGTGATACTGCTGCCTTCGTTACGCCGAAACTCTCGGCTATCATGGACAAGGCGCACGAACAGGGAACCACAGCCTGCGATCTACTCATGAGAAGTATCAATGGAGATGATAGAATCTACAAAAAAGTGGTACCGATGATTCTGAAAATACGCGAAAGTTCTGAAAAGAACGAAGCGAAATAATTCCTATTTACAGAAAGCAGTCTTTTTATAGAACTAAACCAATTAATGCTTATGATGATTAAAAAACAAAACTACTTGAAACATGTCATCGTGCTGTTTCTGCTCTTTCTGCTCATGCAGCCGGGTAGGGCATGGGCTGCCTATGAAAACGTAGAATTCAGCAGCCTCACCAATCATGATGGACTTACGAACAGTCAGGTGGGTGCCATCCTCAAGGACACCAGAGGCTACATCTGGTTCGGTACCCAGTCGGGACTGTGCCGCTTTGACGGCTTCCGTATGAAAACTTTCTATTATAGCAACACTGATGATAAGTCGCTGCCTAACAATTCGGTAGATGAACTTCAGCAAGACTATGATGGAAATATCTGGGTGCATACCTCTGTGGGTTACAGCATCTACAAATATGATGAAGAGCAGTTTGACCGCAAACCGGAAGAATGGCTCAAAAACATCCATGTGCAGGGTCCTCCTTTCAAGCTTTTGATAGATAAGGATAAGAATATGTGGATTGCTGTCTACGGACAGGGACTCTACTATCATAATGCCAAAACCAGAAATACCTACCTTTTTAAATTTACCAAAAAGGCTCAGAAGGGTTGTCTGAAAGAGGGAAACATCAGTAAGATAACCGAGGTTGACGGCGATGCGCTCATTACCTATGGTGATGGTACAATCTGCCGTGTCAACGGCGAGAAACAGCAGGCTCTCTGGTACAATTCCTTCCTTGCCACCCATAAAGCTGCCGGTGATAATGGTGCCTATACCTTCTATGATGGTATAGGTGGTTTCTGGGTTTCAGTAAGTAATGCCAATTACGTGTATCAGTCTAAGACCGGAAAATGGACCGATGCCCGTTCTTATCTTACAAATATGGGCATTGCTATTCCTTGCCCAACCCGCATCCTGATGCGTGATATTGCCCGCGATGAGGCTGGCAATCTCTGGGTGGCTTCCGACCATGATGGTCTCTTCTTTGTTGATTTCAAGCGCAAGATCTGTCGCCAATATGTTCATACCGAGGCAAAGGGAAGTATCGTTGACAATTCCCTGCAGAAGGTTTATGTGGACGATGAGGGGGCTATCTGGGTAGGTAGCTACAAGAACGGCGTGGCTTATTATTCGCCTGCTGCTCAGAAATTCACTACCATTCCGCTTGGTGATATCTGTACTATTACGCAGGATCTGAATGGTAATCTCTGGTGCGGAACCAATGATAGCGGTATTGTCTGCTACAGTCCGCTGACCGGACAGAGCTGGCGATTCGGACAGGCTGAAACCGGACTGGCTTCGGATATTATCGTCAGCAGCGTAACCATGAGTGATGGTACGATGTATTTCGGAACCTTCAATGGTGGACTTGCCCAATATAAAAACGGTAAATGGAAGAGTTTTCAGGCTACTCCAGGCGGACTTGCCAATAACAGCGTCTGGTGTCTTGCCGAAGATTCGTATCATCGCCTGATTATCGGAACCTTGGGCTCAGGTTTCCAGATTTATAATCCTGAGAGCGGAAAGTTTACAACTTTCAACACACAGAACTCAGGCATTTCCAGCGATTTTATCAACTCGATCTTCCTGCCGAATAAAGATGAAATCCTGATAGGTCATTCGCAGAACTATTCTATCTTTAATTTCGGAACCCGGAAGGTTACCAATGTGAATGGAACCAAGGATGGTCAGCCTTTCCCTAGTCCTTCCCTGAACTACATGATGAAGGATAGCCGCGGCATCTTGTGGATGGCTTCGCCGGCGGGAATCACCATGTATGATGAGGCTTCAGGACAGTTGGAGTCAATCAATGACCTCAATGGTACGCAGGGCACGGTGGGCTGTATGGTGCTCGAAGATAAGCAGCATAACATCTGGCTGGTTTCTGAATTTATCGTTACCCGTGTTACGCTGACCAAGAACAATCAGGGCAAATGGGACATCACGATGATCAGTTTCAATTCGCTCGATGGCTTGCAGAGCCGCCAGTTTAACCAGCGTTCTGCTTGTCTGATGAGAAATGGATCCATCGCCATCGGTGGTCAGGATGGTATTAATATCATCAATCCTGCCAAGATTCGTCCTGCACAGAAAAGTGCTCATGTCTTGTTTAGCGGTTTCGTACTCTTCGACCATCCGCTCAAGGCAGGTGAGGAGTTTGAGGGAAGAGTGCCTCTGGAAAAATCGCTCGATACGAATCCTGAACTGGATCTCAGTTATAAGGATAAGGCGTTTACCATACAGCTGGCTTCCGACCAGGTAAGTATTCCGGCACGTTGCCGTTTCCTCTATCGCATGAAGGGACTTGATGACAAGTGGATGCTGACACCGGAAGGACGTCCGGAGGCAACCTTTACCAATCTCTCTTCGGGCAGCTATGTCTTGGAGGCAAAGGTGGTGAATGCTGATGGTAGTGTGAGCGAAGAGGTGAGCACGCTGAAGATTCATATTCACCCGCCTTTCTATCTCTCTATCTGGGCGTTCATCGTATATATTATATTAATAGGTG
>ERZ1026858.616-NODE-616-length-19175-cov-6.514174_pt1 | contig 19175 bp, 20 predicted proteins | sample MGYA00380159_ERZ1026858 | MGnify/ENA primary metagenome ERZ1026858 (study PRJEB33269, sample SAMEA4719795) | human gut metagenome | biome: human-associated habitat; feature: organic feature; material: feces | place: Cameroon | collected 2013-10 ...
ATCGCTACGGTCTGAAAAATACGCGCCACCGCCAGCTGGTGCTGCAGCTTTTGGCGGCAAGCCACGGCGTGCTGACGGCAGAGGAGATTTTTCAGCAGCTGTGCCTGCAGGGGGAAACGATAAACTTTTCGACGATTTACCGTATTTTGGAGATGTTTACCAAAAAGGGGCTGACGGAAAGAAATTACCTGAGCAATTCGCGTAAGTATGGCTTTACGCTGCATTCTCTGGGGCATAGGCACCATCTTATCTGCCTGCGCTGCCACCGCGTTATTGAGGTGGAGCACTGCCCGATGGCTGATTTTGAGGAAAAGCTGGCAGAGCAGACGGACTTTTCTATCGTAGGGCATAATTTGGAATGGTACGGCTATTGTCCGGAATGCCGCAAGCATTAACAAAATTTCTTTCACACGCGGCCTAAAGTGTGTTAAAATATAATAGAGAAATTATGACTAGAGGTGAAGCGAATTGGTAAAGGTGATTGCTATAGCCAACCAGAAGGGCGGCGTTGGCAAAACTACTACAGCGGTAAATCTGGCCGCGTGCCTTGCTGCAAGAGAGCGGAAGGTGCTTTTAATAGACAGTGATCCGCAGGGGAATGCTACCAGCGGCTTTGGCTTTGATAAACGCGATATTAAGCAATGTATATATGATGTATTGATTGATGATGTGAATATGCAGGAGGTCATCAAGCATACGGCTTATAAGGGACTGGATATTGTCCCGGCAACGATTCAGCTGGCAGGCGCAGAGATTGAGCTTGTTTCGCTGATGAACCGCGAGGGACGTATGAAAAATTCGCTGGAACGCGTCAAGCATAACTATGATTATGTGATTATTGATTGTCCGCCGTCCTTGGGACTGCTGACGATTAACGGCCTGACGGCTGCAAGCTCGGTCATTATTCCGATTCAGTGCGAATTCTACGCGCTGGAGGGCGTGACGATGCTTATGAATACGATTCAGCTGGTGCAGCGCAACCTGAACCCGGCGCTCAAGCTGGAGGGCGTGCTCATGACCATGTATGACAGCCGCACGAATCTGTCGCAGGAGGTTGTGGACGAGGTCAGCAAATATTTCAAGACGAAGATGTATCAGACGATTATTCCGCGTAATGTACGCTTGAGCGAGGCTCCGAGCCACGGACAGCCTGTTATTGATTATGACAGCAAATCCAAGGGCGCGCAGGTGTATATGGAATTAGCGGATGAGGTGATTGAAGATGAGTAAGAGGGGCGGCTTAGGCAAAGGTCTGGGCGCAATTTTTGGCGAAAATCCGAGTCCGGTGCCTGAGGCACCGCAGGAGCCTGCAAAGGCAGAGGGCACTGCCGAAGAGGTGTTAATTAAAAAAATCACTGCGAATCCTTATCAGCCGCGTCGCGTGTTCGATGAAGAAAAGCTGGAGGAGCTGGCCGCTTCTATCAAGGAGTTCGGCGTAGTGCAGCCGCTCGTCGTGCGTGCGAAGGGCAAGGGCTATGAGCTGGTGGCCGGTGAGCGTCGTCTGCGTGCAGCAACGCTGGCAGGGCTGAAGACCGTGCCTGTCATTGTCAAGGATTACGATGAAGCGAAGATGATGGAGATTGCGCTGGTGGAGAATATCCAGCGTCATGACCTGAATCCGATTGAAGAAGCGCAGGGCTTGCGTCGCCTGATGGAGGAGTTTGCGCTGACGCAGGAGCAGGCAGCCGCTAAGGTTGGCCGCAGCCGCAGCGCAGTGACGAATATCCTGCGTCTTTTGAATCTGCCGCAGGAGGTGCAGGAGCATATCTCTGAGGGCAGGCTCACTATGGGACAGGCCAAGCAGCTTTTAGGTCTGCCGCAGGAGAAGCAGATGTGCGAGGTCGCACAGGCTATTATCGACGGCGGCTGGAGCGCACGCATGACCGAGGAGGTTGTGCGCCGTCTGAAGGAGGGGCAAACCCTCAAAATCGTGCGCGAATTTATTGAAGAAAAAGCTGAGAAGCCGCAGGAAAAGCCTGCAAAGCGCGAGCCGTCGGAAAACGATGTTTTCTGTCATGACTTTGAGCAGCGTCTGGTGGAGTTCTTGGGAACGAAGGTTAAGGTCATTCCCAAAAAGGACGAGCAGGGACGCATGGGCGGCACGATTCAGATAGAATATTATTCTGCTGAGGATTTAGAGCGTATTTACGAGGTGCTTCAGCAGGGTCAGACAGCGGCAGCGCCGCAGAGCTCTGCACCGCGCAGGCTGCATGTCTGAGATATATAAAAGAAAGACTCACTATGAGGGGAGAATAAATTACTTATGGATCAGTTGAATGTTATGATAGGTCAGCATCTTGCCGTTTTTGGCGTGATTTTGCTGGCTGTAGTTGTGTTGTTTCTTATTATGCTGGTGCTGTTTATCACGACGCGCAGCAAAATGAGTGCTCTGCAAAAAAATATGACTTCTTTACCGAGGGTAAGGAAGCCAATATTGATGAGGTGCTGACCGCAACGCTGAATAAGCTGCACGAAACGCAGGCGGAGCTGGTAGCCCTGCAGGCGAAGCATGACAAGCTGCACGAGCAGGTGCAGCGCTGTGTCCAGAATGTTAAGCTGGTGCGCTATGATGCCTTTGACGCTATGGGTGGCGAGATGAGCTATTCTATGCTGCTTACGGATGCGCATAACAACGGCGTGCTGCTCACGAGCATTTACGGACGCGAGGAGAGCCGCTGCTACGCAAAGGATATTGCCAATGGCAAGTCCGGCTATCCGCTGGCGGAGGAAGAGCAGAAGCTGCTGTAAGGCGCGGTGAAGTAGGCTTGCGATTGGTGAAGAAGGAGGGAAAGGCCATGGGACGTTTATTAAATCCTGACAATGAGCTTTTTAGATAAGCCGTTAATAGTGAGATCTACGTTGACAAAACAGAGCTTATAAATTTTACCAACAAGGTTTTAAATACCTCTAGAAAATTTATCTGCAACAGTCGTCCGCGCAGGTTTGGCAAATCCATTACGGCGAATATGCTGACGGCATATTATAGCAAGGGCTGTGATTCTCATGAGCTTTTTTCCAGGTTTAATATTCACGAAAGCAGGCTTTTTGCTCAATACATAAACAAATTTGATGTCATCCAGATAGATTTTCAATGGTTTTTCAAGGAAGAAGAAATTGGCAATACGTTAAATTTTTTGACGCAGATCATAGTGGCGGAGCTGTGAGAGGCTTATAAGGACGTTTTACCGGCGGAAATAAAGGAGCTGCCGGACGCACTTTCTCAAATCAACGCTGTGACAGGAAATAAATTTGTCATTATCATTGATGAATGGGATATGCTTATTCGTTCTGCGCCGGACGATAAAAAAATTCAGAATCAGTATATAGATTTTCTCCGCAGGCTTTTTAAGGGTATGCAGCCTGAAAAATACATTGCTTTGGCCTATCTTACCTGTGAAAAAATATAAAACCCAGTCCGCACTCAATAATTTTGAGGGATACACGATGACTGACTCGGGAGAGCTGGCCTCCTGCATCGGCTTTACAGAAGCAGAGGTTGAGGCGCTCTGCAAAATATATAAGAAAAATTTTTCTGAAGTAAAACGCTGGTATGACGGCTATTTGCTGAACGGCTGGAATGTATATAATCCGAAAGCAGTTGTGAAGCTGATGGAAAAAGGTATTTTTCAAAGCTATTGGAGTATGACGGGTACTTACGAGGCAATTGTGCCGTTGATAAGCATGGATTTTGATGGCTTGAAAAATGACGTTTTGAAAATGTTATCCGGAACAGGTGTGCCTGTACGAACCAATACTTATCAGAACGACATGAGCAGCTTTAAAAATAAAAATGATATCATGACATCGTTGATTCATTTGGGGTATCTTGCTTATAGCTAGCAGGAGCAGCAGGTGTATATCCCTAATGAAGAAATTCGAAATGAATTTATTGATGCTGTGGAAGAAACAAAGTGGAATGAATTTTCGATTTTTCAGAAGCTTTCGCAAAGCGTTATAGAAGCTACTCTGGCAAGAGATTGCGAAACTCTTGCAGAGCTTATAGAAAAAATTCATAGGGATTACGTTTCGGCTTTGGCGTATAATGACGAAAATTCTTTGAGCAGTGTCATTTCGATAGCTTATCTTGGAGCAATGCATAATTATTTCAAACCTTTGAGAGAAATGCCTGCCGGGTATGGCTTTGTGGATTTGTTGTATGTGCCCAAACCGCAGTATTTACAAAAATATCCTGCTTTATTGATTGAACTCAAGTGGAACAAAGATGTTCATACTGCTCTTGAGCAGATTAAAGTAAAAAAGTATCCAGAAGCTGTTAAAGAGTATACCGGGGAAATTTTGCTTGTGGGTATCAATTACGATAAAAAAACGAAGCAGCATACTTGTATTATTGAAAAGTATGAAAAAGCGTAGATGCTGTAAAAGAATAAAAAAGTAAATGCGAGAACAACAACGTGCGTAGTAAATTAAGAGCAAGTGATAAGAAGCTGGCGCTTATGCGTACGCTTGTGCAGTGCGGAATTTGTTTGACAAGCTTGTACGTTCGTGCTAAGATAAAGGTAACCAAAGGATAAAACAGCGTGGGCATTGCTACACGCAAAAGAAAAAACCCGAGTTGCAGCTCGGGTTTTTTCAATTTGGGTTAACTGTGAGCTAGAACCTCTTGTCTAACCACTTGCAGATGTAGTAACCAACTACGCTTGCCATAACAGAGGATAAAAAGGATAAAACAGCTTCGGAAGACATTGCAACACCTCCTCCTGCCGGAAAGAGTCACAGCAATTTTATTATAACAAAATAAGGGCAGTAAAACAATATGAACAAGGCGCGTAAGTTTTGCTGTGTCGCAGTTTGGCAGATAATTGATAAGGTTCTTTTGCATAAATTATAGTAAAGAAGAATTCATGTGAGTTTGAATACAAAAACAACAATAATGTCTTGTGTGGGGGGGCGAAAGTGCTATAATTGAATTAAAGAAATAATTCGTGTACTACAAGGAGGCTTTACACATGATTATAAATCCAGTTCTTAATCCTTTTTATAACCCTAATCCTGTTATTAACCCTAATTATCCGCCTGGTAACCCTCATAACATTGCGTGGTTTGCAGTTTACGAAGCTGCTAGCCGATGGCTGGCAAACTTCGAATCGCAAGATACAAGACAACAGGCTTTGAGTATTCTTTTTCAAGATCTGACAAGTGACTATTGGTTATTGCTTACTAGTTTCCAAGGTTGTATATTAGAAAGCAATATTCGTATTGTGCAAACTGAAATATTTTGCCGTGTTAGACGTTATATTGAAAATTTTTATAAATTGAAAAATTTGGCGAATGATCCGGATTTTTTGTGGGTTATTAATGCAAAGGAGAACAACAAGGAAAAAGACGAAAAGCTCCCTGATAAATACGAAAATCATAAAGATTCTAATGGGTTTATTACATTAAGAGGACTTGGAGAGTGTTTGCGTGCTAATGATGAAGGGATTATTAAAGATTTCGACAGTGATGTATTGTTTGAAGTGGGAGTCATAAATGGGAAGCTTGGTGGATCGTTGTATTCTACCAATCAGAAAAACTATAATTCAGTTGACGGTAAAAGTATACTTCATCCTATAGATATTTTAAGTGGAATAGCTAAAACTGCAAATTCTTACGTACATGGAAGTAAGATTTGGGAAGAAGGTGTTACTGTTTATAAACTTCGTGATCAGCTACAGGGTATTTTTTATATGTGTCTTGAATGTTTGCATATAGCTTTAAAAAGGATGATGGAGATTTATCCTTTATACATTCAATCTAGTTCAGTATATTACTATTATGATCCAAATTATGATCCAAATAAGGTTCTTGAAAATCTTTATAAATGGCAAAGAAAAATTATAAAGACAAATCTTACTTTGAACTCTGGTTATCGTACATATTATTGATTGCTTAATTAAGATGTCTAAAAATATAATTGCTTATGCACGACTATATTGAAAAAGACGATATTTTTACTTGTGTCAAGCGTAGTGGAAAAGTAAGTAAACAGTATTATGATTGATGGCAATGAGAATGAAATCGGAATCATTAATATTGGCTAACTGTTTGCTTGATATTGAAGGCGATGTTATAGGGAGGAATACATTATGTCTTACGACGATGATTATGAATTTGCAGATGAGTATGAAGATCGCGACGATGACGAATATGATATCAGTCTCGATGATTATGAAGAGATGCGAGAAGAAGAGGAGTATGGAAGCGATTATTGCGCAGACCCCGATGATGACAGCGATGATAAATGTTGGTAAGAAGAGTTTTGGCAAATAAATAGAGCAAAGACCTTTGGATGCGAGCCCGAAGGTCTTTACTCATTTTAAAAGGAGTATTATGTTAGATAAATTTAAACATTGGCTACAAAGCAATTTAGATTATTTTATGGAAGAAGAAACTGAGTTCGTTAATTATGGTGATGTGGCACGGGAAGCAAAGAATACGGGGCATTATCTTTTGTTCGGTTATTTGGCGATAGTTTTTGTCATCGTATATAAGAAGAGTTTTTGGCGTGAATATTGGTATACGGTGGAAGATTATATTAGTGATTATAGTTTGCTGTTGTATAATTTTGGCGAAGGACATTCGTTAAACAGTATTAAACAAATCAGTTTGTTTATTTTTTCGTTAGTGAATGGTTTCCTGCCAACGTATTAGGCGGTTTACGCTCCTTCAAACAGCCTCAGCAAAATGAACATGCTCTCACCGAAGGTCAGATAGCGGAACCAGGTGCGGGGATAAACGAAGCCCTCGCTGTCCTCGTCGTAGGTGCCGCTGATGCGTGCATGGATGGCGAGCGATTCCATCGCCGCGATGACGAGCAGCAAAAAGCCCGGTGTCCAGGTAGCATCATGCAGCATGAGCCAGATGCAGTAGAATAGAAAAATTACGTCTAAGACAAAGTAGACAAGAAATATAGTTGCGCTGCCGTCTATGATAACAATCTGGCGCTTTTCGGGATTAGCGCGGCGCTGAGCGGCAATGCGGCTGAAGTTTTGCAGCAGATAAGCAATGCGGTGTGCGTTGATGAAGTGAAACATTCTTACGCAAAGAAAAAATAAAGCAATAAAATTCATAGTGATACCTCAGAGGACTGTTTAAGACATTTTGCTGTTTTAAGCAGTCCTGCTTTTTCTTGAAAGTGAAATAGTGTTACTAAAATATTATACACCATAAGAACGCGCAACGCTAGAAGTACACAAAAACGTTGAAGTTTTTATGGAATAGACAAAAATGCGCAAATTAAACACGAGGTTTAGTGAAACAGTAAAAATGAAACACTTTAACTGTGTGAAACTCATGTATACAATAAAAATGAAAATTTTCGTTGACAAAAGTGTAGTGTAGAAGATATAATGAGAGCCATAAAGTTACCGGGCTAGTAGTTGTACGTAGAAACACTCCCGGAGCTGTGGTTTTATTTTTTAGGGAAAGAGGAGACTCAAAATGAAAAAATGGAAAAAATTCGCATCTGCGGCTATGGCCGCATTGATGTGCGCCGCATTACTCACCGGCTGCGGCGGCGAGAAAAAACAAGCTGATACCGGCGACACTATTAAGGTTGGTGCAGCCTTCGAATTAACAGGCAACGTTGCTAACTATGGTAAATCCATAAACGAGGGCTTCAAGCTGGCTGTTGATGAGCTGAACAAAAACGGCGGCGTAAACGGTAAAAAAATCAACGTTGTTGAAAGCGATAACAAATCCGAGCCTGCTGAATCCGGCAACGCTGTAACCAAGCTGATTACTCAAGATAAAGTAGTTGCAATCGTCGGCCCTGCAACTAGCGGCTGCGTAAACGCTGCAACTCCTATCACCACTGCTAATAAGATTCCTCACATTGCTCCGGCTGCTACCGCACCGAGCATTACTGTAGAAAATGGCAAGGTTAAAGACTTTGTATTCCGTGCCTGCTTCATCGACCCGTTCCAAGGTCAGGTAATGGCAGTATTTGCTGATAAAACTCTGAAGGTTAAAAACGTAGCAATTTTCTACGATTCCTCCAGTGACTATTCCAAAGGCTTAGCTGAAGTCTTCCAAAAAACCTTGGAAGGCAAGGGCGGCAAAATCGTTGCTAAGGAAGCTTTCCTGGGCAAGGACGTTGACTTCAAATCTGCTCTGACCAAGCTGAAAGCAGCAAATCCGGAAGCAATTTATGTTCCTGGCTATTATGAAGAAGTTTCCAAGATTATCAAACAAGCTCGTGAAATCGGCATCACCTGCCCGATGCTCGGCTCCGATGGCTGGGAAAGCCCGAAACTTGCTGAAATCGCTGGTAAGGACGCTCTGAAGGGCTGCTACTATGTAAGTGCCTTCAATGCTAAGGACGAAGACAAATCCGTTCAGGACTTCATTAAGAAATTCAAAGAAAAATATCAAAAGGATCCTGACATCTTCGCAATGCAAGGCTACAATGCAGGCCTGATTCTGGCAGACGCTCTGAAACGCGCCGGTACTACCGATGGCGTTAAGCTGGCTAAAGCAATTGCTGAAACCAAAGACCTGCCGGTTGCAAGCGGCAAGCTGACCTTTGACGCTGACCATAACCCGGTAATGCCTGCTCTGATCATTGGTCTGGAAAGCGGCACTCCGACTCTGGTAGAAAAAATCAGTCTTTAATCTAGAAAACATATAAAAAACTTCATAAAAATAATAGTAAAATAGCATCTAGTTTACCACATGGGTTATTTAGTTATACAGGGCGCGGCATTTACGCCGCGTCCATATAAAAAATATATTTTATTTATTTCTGAGGGGGAATAAACCATGAAAAGAGTAACTAAACTACTATCTGTATTAGCAGCAGGCGCAATGTTTATGAGCGCACTGACAGGCTGCGGAGGAGGCGGCTCCAAGGGAGCTGACGGAGATACCATCAAGATTGGCGGCGTCCTGGAAATGACAGGCGGCAGCGCATCCTTCGGTATTTCTTCTAAAAACGGTATCGACCTGGCACTGAAAAAAATAAATGAAAAAGGCGTGCTGGGCGGTAAAAAGCTTTCTCTGGTAGTTGCTGATACCAAATCCGAGGCTTCTGAAGCGACTAACGCTATGCAGAAGGTAATTTCTCAGGATAAGGTTGTAGCCGTAATCGGTCCTAACCAATCCTCGGCGGTAATTGCTGCCGGAGCTATCAACAATGGCTCTAAGGTTGTCGACGTTACGCCGATGGGTACTAACCCGGACGTAACTGTTGATCCTTCCAGCAAAAAGGTTAAACCGTACAGCTTCCGTACCTGCTTCATTGATCCTTTCCAGGGCACTGTAATGGCAAGCTTTGCTTCCAATGACCTGAAAGTCAAGAAAGCTGCTATCTACATTGACAATACTAGTGATTATGCTAAAGGCTTAGCTCAGTTCTTCAAAGAGAACTTCATTAAAAATGGCGGCGAGGTAGTTATTGAAGAAGCATATCTGCAAAAGGATACCGACTTCAAAGCAACCCTTACCAAAATCAAAGCAGCTAACCCTGATTTCATCTACATTCCTGGTTACTACCAAGAGGTTGGTCTGATTGTTAAACAAGCTCGTGAGATGGGCATCAACGTTCCTATGGCTGGCGGCGACGGCTGGGATAGCGCTAAGCTTCCGGAAATCGCCGGCAAAGCTGCTCTGGACAACACCTTCTTCTCCAGCCTGTACTCTCCGGACGATACCTCTGACCTGAACAAAAACTTTGTTGCTGAATACAAGAAAGCTTATAACACCAACCCGGACGTATTTGCAGCACTTGCATATGATTCCACTTTACTGGTTGCAGAAGCAATCGAAAAAGCTGGCAGCGCAGATCCTGCAAAGATTGCAGAAGCTATGGCTAAGATTTCCGGCTTTAAGGGTGTATCCGGTGAAGTAACCTTCAATGAAGAGCATAACCCGATTAAGAGCGCAGTTATTATTGAACACAAAAATGGTGCTCAAACCTTTAAAACAAAGGTTAATCCCTGATAGTTTGTAACAAACCATTTTACTAAAATCAACGAGGCTGTTGTTTTGCGTAGCAACAGCCTTAACTTTTAAGTAAGCATGTCTCGCTTACAGAAATTCTTGAAATCTCTAGGGAGGTAAATTATGGAGACTTTCATCCATCAGTTTTTTCAACAGCTGATAAATGGTATATCTCTCGGCAGTATCTACGCATTGATCGCCTTGGGTTATACAATGATATATGGCATTATCAAGCTGATTAACTTCGCCCATGGCGATATTTATATGTTGGGCGCCTATTTTGGCTTCTTTGCTACCACGCAGCTGGGAATGCCCTTCATTCCGGCAATTATTTTCTCGATGGCCTGCGCAGCTGTTGTAGGCGTGATTATTGAACGTGTGGCTTACCGCCCGATGCGTAACGCCCCGCGTATTGCTATTTTGATTACGGCAATCGGTGTATCCTTCTTGCTTGAATATGGTATGATCCTGCTGGTTTCCCCGCAGCCCCGTACCTTCCCTGCTGTCTTCAGCGCTACTGTTTACCACATGGGACCGCTCGTTGCTAACAGCCAGCAGCTTGTTATCCTGCTGAGCGCAATCATCCTCATGGCAGTCCTGACCTACATTGTTAACAGAACCAAGGCAGGCAAGGCAATGCGTGCTGTTTCCTTCGATGCTGACGCTGCAAGGCTGATGGGCATCAACATTGACCGCGTAATTTCCACCACCTTCGCTCTGGGCAGCGCTCTGGCAGCAGCTGGCGGCGTACTGGTTGGTGTTTACTATAACTCCATTGATCCGCTCATGGGCATGATGCCCGGCCTGAAGGCCTTCGTTGCAGCGGTTCTCGGCGGTATTGGTATTATCCCCGGCGCTATGATGGGCGGCATCATCCTCGGTATAGTCGAAGCTATGGTAAGCGGCTTCCTCTCCTCCACCTTCCGTGATGCGGCCGCCTTTGCAATTTTGATTATTATCCTGCTCTATAAACCGGCTGGCTTATTAGGCAAGCATACTCGTGAGAAAGTCTGAGGTGAATGGTATGAATCCGATTAAAAAATTTGATTTGAAAGCCATTGCCGCCTGCGCAGCTGTTTTTGCTATTGTTCAGGGACTGCTCTTCGGCGACATCATCGGTCCCTTCTGGGAACTGAATATTATCTTAATCTGTATCAACATTATTCTGGCTACCAGCCTGAACCTGATTAACGGCTATACCGGCCAGTTCTCTATCGGTCATGCCGGCTTCATGGCTGTTGGTGCTTACACCAGTGCGATTATGACCGTCAAGCTGGGCTTCCCGTTTGAGGTGGGCCTGATTGTGGCAACGCTGTCTGCTGGTCTCTTAGGCCTGCTGATCGGTCTGCCGACGCTGCGTCTGGACGGCGACTATCTGGCTATCGCTACTCTGGGCCTGGGCGAAATTATCCGTATCTGCATCCTCAACATTGACTATGTAGGCGGTGCCTCCGGCCTTATGGGTATTCCGCGTATGACCAACTTCGCGTATACCTTCTGGATTATGATAGCCATCATTTTCTTCATTAAGAACTTTAAAAACTCTTCCTATGGCCGCTGCTGCCTGGCAATCCGTGAAAACGAAATTGCTGCAGACACCATGGGCATCAACACTACGAAATATAAGGTAATGGCCTTCACCTTCGGTGCAGCCTTCGCCGGCACTGCCGGTGCGCTGTTCAGCCATTACTTCTTCCTTGCGCATCCTGCATCCTTCACCTTCATGCGTTCCTTTGATATCCTGACCATGGTTGTACTTGGTGGTCTGGGTTCCATGACTGGCGCAATTACCGGTGCAACGCTGTTGACCTTCATATCCGCATATCTGTCCGATTATCCTGAATGGCGTATGATTATTTACTCCCTCACGATGATCGTACTGATGCTGCGCCGTCCGCAAGGTCTGTTTGGCAGCGAAGAGCTGAGCCGCAAAATGTTTAGATTAGGAGGTAAGAACAATGGCAGAACTGCTGAAGGTAGATAATGTATCCATGGTTTTCGGCGGCCTGCGTGCCGTTTCGAACCTTTCCCTGCATATAGACGAGGGCGAGCTGATTGGTCTTATTGGTCCTAACGGTGCCGGCAAGACTACCGCTTTTAATATGATTACCGGCGTATATACACCGACTGAGGGCGCTGTATACTTCAACGGCAAGCAGAGCAGCGGCAAAAAATCCTATCAGGTAACGCAGATGGGCATGGCGCGTACCTTCCAAAATATCCGTCTGTTCTCTGAGCTGAGCGTTATCGACAATGTAAAAATCGCTTATAACATGCACGTAACCTATAATCTTTTCGATGCGATTATCCGTGACGGCAAGTATCTGAGCGAGGAAGAATATATCACGCAAAAGGCTATGGATCTGCTGAAAATCTTCCATCTGGAGGACGAAGCACATGAATGTGCGAAGAACCTGCCTTATGGCAAGCAGCGCCGTCTGGAGATTGCACGTGCGCTGGCCACGGAGCCGAAGCTCTTGCTGCTCGACGAGCCTGCAGCAGGCATGAATCCGCAGGAAACGAAAGAGCTTATGGAAATGATCCGCTGGATCCGCAAGGAATTCAATCTCTCCATTCTGCTCATCGAGCATGATATGGGACTGGTCATGGGTGTTTGCGAGCGTATCTACGTACTGGAATACGGTATGAAAATCGCTGAGGGCACGCCTGACGAAATCAAGCATAATAAGCGCGTAATTGAAGCATATTTGGGCGAGGAGGTTATCAACTAATGTTAACTGTTGAAGATATCAATGTTTATTATGGTGCTATCCACGCCATCAAAGGTATCAGCCTCGATGTTCCTGATGGCGAAATCGTAGCGCTGATCGGCTCTAACGGCGCAGGCAAATCCACCACTCTGCGCACCATCTCCGGTCTGATGAAGCCGAAAACAGGCAAAATTTTATATGAAGGCAAGGATATTGCCGGTGTGCCTGCTCATAAAATCGTGGGCATGGGCCTGTGCCAGGTGCCTGAGGGCCGTCACGTTTTTGCGAATATGACTGTTCTGGAAAACCTGGAGCTGGGCGCGTATCTGCGTAAGGATAAAGACGGCATTGCTAAGGATATGAAGGATGTCTTTGAAAAATTCCCGCGTCTGCTCGAGCGTAAGGACCAGCTTTCCGGTACACTTTCCGGCGGCGAGCAGCAGATGCTGGCTATGGGCCGTGCGCTCATGAGCCGTCCGAAGCTGCTTTTGCTGGACGAGCCTTCTATGGGCCTTGCCCCCTTGCTTGTTAAAGAGATTTTTAATATAATAAAGGAAATCAACGAAAGTGGTACGACCGTCCTGCTTGTTGAGCAGAACGCAAATATGGCACTGTCAATCGCTGATAAGGCATATGTTCTGGAAACGGGACGTATTACGCTGAGCGGCACAGCTCAGGAGCTGGCAAGCAGTGAGGCTGTTCGTAAGGCTTACTTAGGTGGCTAATGACGATGCGGGATAAGGCAGCATATACTTCACAGCAGTCACCTTGACGTACCTCTAGTACGCCGGCGGCGCCTGCTGTTCGTCTCTGCTACCTTCTACCGCATCTAAAAGTTTGCTTAAATACTTTTTGTTGATTGTAGGTTTCTTAATGAATAAGGAGGTAAACACTCTATGTTAGTAAAAGATATTATGACTAGTGATGTTGTAACTGTGGGTGAAGACCAGTCTATGCTGGAGGCGCGTGAGATTCTGCGCGGCAAAAATCTTGTCAGCCTGCCTGTTACCGATGATTTGAAGCGTATTCGCGGCATTATTACTGTTGATGATATTGGCAAGGCTTCTCCGAGCGACAGCAGCACACTTTCCCGCTATGAGGCCAACTACCTCTTGGGCCGCTTGAAGGTTAAGGACGTTATGCGCCGCACGGTAGTGACTGTTGACGCTGACGATACCATTGAGTTTGTAGCCTACAAGCTGTACAAATACAGAGTAAATGCTCTGCCGGTTGTTAATAAGGAGAACAGACTCTGCGGCATTGTTTCCCGCAGCGATATTTTCCGTTCTATCGTGGAAATGATGGGCATGAACCGCAACTGCCTGCGTATCACTATAGAAGCACCGGATAAGGTCGGCGTTGTTGCAGAAATCTCCAACATCATGAAGGATGACGGCATCAATATTATCTCTCTCGTAACGAAGCAAAATGGTGATGGCACAGCTGAAGTAACTATCCGCGCCGCTCTGAATAATAACGGCATGGATATTATCGAGCAGATTCGCGAGGCCGGCTATGTTGTTTCCGACGTTATGACACTGGACGGTATTGAATAATGCTTTCTGGGAAGGATATACAGGTCGGTGACGTGGTCAAGATGAAAAAAGCTCATCCCTGTGGCAGTGATGAGTGGGAGATTACCCGTACCGGTATGGATTTTGGGATGAAGTGCTGTGGCTGCGGTCATTATGTGATGCTGGCACGCACGAAATTTGAAAAGGCTGCGAAGGCGGTTGTGAAGAGCGCCGACGCGGACAAGTAAATAAGCAGATAAAAGAACGCTCTCTTGCTATCGATGGGTAGCAGGGGAGCGTTTTTTGGCTAAAGGTCGCGTCACCGCTCCAGCGAAAAATTCCACATTGCTCCGTTAATATATAACTACGTAGAACAAGGGTGTTCTGACAGGCCCGGCATCCATTCCAGTCGTCGCAGCGCAGTCATTGACGTTATTGGAAAGATGTTTGAGGTTGAATGAGAACAATAAAAATAAGCTGTTAGCGTGTCTTGTGACATGCTAGCAGCTTTTTCTGATTCATTTTCAACTTTACGTGTAGCATAAGTGTAAATTCATTTTTTCTAAAAGTTTCCAACTTCCACGGCCGAAACTCTCTAAAAACGCTAAGTTTCCGACTTGTAGGTCTGAAACTTAGCGAATCTGTCAAGTTTTGGGAAAATAATTCCCAAAACTTTTTGCTTTGCTTATGCATCTATGCGTGATTTTACTTAACTTACATTGATTATGATTTTCTGTAATGTTTTAATGTTATAAATGAAACAAATAATTCTCTTGCGCTTTTTCTTCGCTCATGCTATGATTTAAATATAGTAAAGGGGGAATTATCTTGACTATGGGTATTGTTTTTTTACTTATTTTGTTATTGGTTTTATTCATTATTGCTGCCAAGACGTGTTATGTTAAAGCGCCGCCTAACGTGGCGTATATCATTTCCGGTTTGACGAAGAATCCGCGTATTCTCGTTGGTATCGGCGGCTTTAAGATTCCTCTGTTAGAGCGTGTGGACGTTCTGTATTTAGGCCAGATGTCTGTTGATATCAAGACGAGCCAGAGCGTGCCGACGAACGATTTTATCAATGTTAAGGTAGATGCTGTAGCGAAGATTATTGTGGATAAGGAAAATGGCATTTATCTTGCTGCGAGAAACTTTTTGAATATGGAGCCTGCGGATATTACGCGCAGCCTGCAGGATTCTTTGGAGGGCAATATGCGTGAGATTATCGGTACGCTGGATCTGAAGAAGATTAACGTAGACCGTGACTCCTTCTCTGATGAGGTGCTGAAAAAGGCTGCGAAGGATATGGAGAAGCTTGGCATCAGCATTCTGAGCTGCAATATCCAGAACGTCGTGGATGATAATGGCTTGATTGTTGACCTTGGTGCCGACAATACGGCAAAAATCCGCAAGGACGCTTCTATCAGCAAGGCTGTGGCTGAGCGTGATGTGGCGATTGCTGAGGCGGAGGCGAAGAAGCAGGCAAATGATGCACAGGTGCAGGCTGACCTTGCTATTGCACAGCGCCAGAATGAGCTGTCGATTGCCAAGAGCGAGCTGAAGCGTACTGCTGATATCAAGAAGGCTGAGGCTGATGCGGCTTATGCTATCCAGCAGCAGGAGCAGCAAAAGTCTATCGAGGTGGCAACTGTTAATGCGCAGATTGCTAAGGCTGAGCGTGAGGCTGATTTGAAGAAGCAGGAGGTTCTGGTAAAAGAGCAGATTCTTGCTGCGACGATTCAAAAGCAGGCTGATGCTGATAAGTATAGAGTGGAACAGGACGCTTTGGCTGAGCAGGCTAAGAAGCAGCGTGAAGCAGAGGCGCATAGATATACTATGGAGCAGGAGGCTGCTGCTATCAAGGCGAAGGGTGATGCAGAGGCTTATGCTATCAGAGTAAGAGGCGAGGCTGAGGCTGCCGCTATTAAGGCGAAGGGTGAGGCTGAGGCCGCTGCTATGGACAAGAAGGCCGAGGCTATGAAGAAATATGGTCAGGCTGCTATGGCTCAGATGGCGATTGAGGTGCTGCCGCAGGTGGCTAAGGAGGTTGCTGCTCCGCTCAGCAAGGTAGACAAGATTACGCTTTACGGCGAAGGCGGCATGGGCAGTCTTTCCGGCAACGTGCCTTCCGTGATGGCGAAGGTTTTCGATACGGTGAAGAGTGCGACCGGCATTGACCTGCAGGAGATTGCTAAGGGCGAAACCTATGATGCGAAGGTGAATAAGAACATCAGCATTGACGGCAAGCTGCCGGAAATTCCTGTAGAAATCAGCAAGGAAAATCCGGAACAATAGGATAATAATTAAAACCAGTGGAATTTACTTAACGGTAAACCTCCACTGGTTTTCTGTTGAAGGCTGCGTTTTGTCACAGCCTTTTTTGTTGTATTAAGCGTAAAGCAATTTAAAGCATTTCTGCAAACGCCTGGATGCGGGTGCGTAGCTGCTCAAAGCTTTTGTTAAGCGGATCGACTTCGATTGTCAGGCAGGGATAGCCTGCTTGCCTGAGGTCAGCCTCCAGCCAAGGCTGGTCGTATTCCTCAGGATCGCAGAATTTCATGAGGCAGTTGATAACACCGTCGACCTGTCTTTCTCGGCAAAGCTCACTTAAATATGTACCGCGCGGCTTGCCGAGCTCATGGATCAGGCTGCAGTACGTGCGGCTTTTCCATTGCAGCGCCAGACGCTTCAAGGCGCCGCCGCCGCTTAAAGGCGTATCTGTACGGTATTGCCTGCTTTCCTGCGCCAGATCATCGCCGACAACAGCGATGCCGTTCTCCTCAAGGATTTCCAGCAGCTCCTTGGGCTCGCTGCTGATGCCGGCGAGAATTACTCTCTTGCCGCTAAATTTATGTTCCGGCAAGGACTTTAGACCGGCGTTGATTTTTTTAACGCTGGCAGTATGGTCATTCTTGTCCATGAAGAAAGCACTTTTCATAATTCCATGGCGCACGGTGGGCGTAATGATATCAAGATGCTTGGCTGCCAAAGCAGAGAATTCACGCATAACCGCATTATGCTCGTTGTAAATCTCAATTGTTCGGCAGAGCGCTTGCTCTGTCATCATTTTTCCGGTAATGGTCGACAGCATAACGAGAGCGTGCTCATATTCGCTAATCAGATAATCAATGCTTGCCGCGGAGGTGCGGTTCTGCGGATAAACTATGGGAATCATCGGGATACGCGGTACACCGAAGCGCCAGTTTTGCGTCATACATCGCAGGGTGTCACAGATGGCAGGGATGATGACGGCTTGGAGGCCTGAATATTTGTCGTTTAGGGCAAATTCCATATTAGCCTGCATGATGGGGCAGGCGAAGGGCGGCAGATAGCTTTTGGCGAGCTTTAATTCTGTATAACCGCCCCACAGGCCCATGGGCAGCAGGCCGCTGGCATGGACGAGCTCTTCCGGAGCGTAGGGGGGAAAGCAGCCTATAAGCTTTTGGCCTTCTTCCATATACATATTCAGCATTAAACGAGGGTTTCTGCTGATGCTCTGCAGGTATGCTATTTCATCATGTAAATCGTCCACTTTAAAGCTCCTCCTTATTCTGCTGCATGACTTCCACCAGTCCCTGAATTCTTGTTTCGAACTGTGCTTCGCTGTAGTTGCGGTAATCAGCCTGGTCGCCGTCAAAGGCGGTGAACGGTACGCCGGCAGCTTTGGCGAGCTGGCGCTGCACCTCCAGCATTTGGCAGTCCATGACCTTGCAGCTGCGGTTGACGTGGTAGATCGTGCCCTCGCAGCCAAAGCGTCGCAGGGCCTCCAGGCGGCGCTCAATCATTGTGCTGGCGTTATCACCGTTTGTCGAGGCAAAGCAGTAGGCGCGGGCCATGCCGTCAAGGTCGTCATAGGCAATCGCCCACGCTTTGCCGTAGCTGGAGGCAACTATGTTGATGCCGTACTTTTTCAGGGTACGCAGGTTGTGACTCAGGTAGGGCCAGCAGGCGATGCCGTCCCACGAGATGCGGAAGCGTTCTTCGACGGGGAAGGTAGAGGTTCCCTCTGCGATATGCTTTTCAATCTCACTGTTGAGCTGCTCCAAAATGGCGGTAGTGGAAACCTTGCCGCGGTTGCAGACCATTGAGGACATATAGTTGAACAGCTCAAAGCCGCTTAAGGGTGCAGGCCTGCGGGCAAGAAGATTGTTGGCGCGCTCCCAAAGATAGCTGTTGCGCTGGCTGATTTGCATGATTTCCTGAAAGCGTGCATCATTCCAGGCTTTACCGGTGAAAGCACAGAGGTCGGCAATAAGCTGGTCAATCTGTGCGCGTACATAGCGGACGCGTGATTCGGTAACGTAATCCCAGGGATTATAGCAGGTGTCGATGAAGAAAATGGGTATCTGCATTTGGCGGGCTAGGTTTTCATACCATTTGGTGAGCTGGTTGCAGATGTTGTTGGTGAGCAGCAGAAAATCAGGCTTTACCAGCTTGCCGCCGTCGGGAAGCTCCAGAGCGCTTTCGCCGTTTAACACGGAGGCATAGGCGAGGTTGAGCTTGGCGTAGGCGCAGAGGTCGTTAGCGTAGCCAAGCGGCCCTTCGCACTCCTGCAGGAGAGAGTCTGCCTGATGTCTGGCAGCAATGCCTGCGGCATGGTTCTCAGGATAGAGGACGTTTAGTCCCAGTGTTTCGGCAATCTCCTGCGGAAAAATCGAAGCTGACCAGCCGACCTTTTCGCCGCGCTCCTTGGCGAGGCGTGCGTTTTCAAAGAGGGCGGCACTTTGCTCGGCCAGCATGAGCATACTCTTGGGCTTTGGCCGTTTAGGCTTAACCTGCGGAGCGCTGTCCGTTGCCTTTATCGTTGCTATACTTTCACTCATCCTTTTCACTCCTTTGCTTTCAATAGTTTTTCATAGGCCAGCACAGCTGCACCGATGGCACCTGCGGACTGGCATAAGGAATCGACAAGAATCGGACAGCCCATTTCCTTTTCCATGGCTCGGACAACGCCGCTGTTTAAGGCTACACCGCCGCTCATGGCTAGGCAGGCTGGATGTCCCAGACGGAGCGC
>ERZ1026858.627-NODE-627-length-19105-cov-30.753333_pt1 | contig 19105 bp, 22 predicted proteins | sample MGYA00380159_ERZ1026858 | MGnify/ENA primary metagenome ERZ1026858 (study PRJEB33269, sample SAMEA4719795) | human gut metagenome | biome: human-associated habitat; feature: organic feature; material: feces | place: Cameroon | collected 2013-10 ...
GCTGCACCTCGGCAATTGAAGCAAGCTTCATTGCGCTCGGTTTGCACTATCTTTGAATAAGATATGATTGCAACAAAAAGTTGATTTTTTGTTGATTTTCTATGGTCTGATTTTTTTATTTCAGAAAAACAGGGTAAATTTCGCGCGACAACTAAAAACAATAAAAACATGATGAACAACAATTCTACAACAAACAGTGAAAAGAAGCCAATCATCGACAACGATGAGGCTTTGCGTCTTATCGACCTCATCCAGCAGGGCGACTCCAATGCGGAGAACGAGTTGGCAGAACTCGGTTCTGTCTTTGTCAAGGCTGTGGCAAAGCAGTATGTTGACAAGGGCCTGTCTAAGGAAGAACTTATCGCTGCCAGTCGTTACGGAATGATACGTGCCAGTCATAAGTTCGACAAGTCGCGTGGCTTCAAGTTCGCTTCGTATGCCGTATGGTGGATGCGCGAAGCTATTCTGCAAGAGATTCGTAAAAAAGGAAATAACTAAAAACGAAGGATTTCGATAAGCCAGATGAGCAGAACCGAGCTTGCTCGGGTTATGCCATGGCGAGAAATTGTGTCTTGAAAAGAAAAGAATATGATACGTAAAGATTTGGGTGACATCCGTGCACTTACACTCATCAGAGTGGTTCTTGAAAGGACTGAGGACCGAGAGTTGAGAGAACAACTGCAGGAGTTTCTTCAAAACAACGAAGAGCTATGGGACGATGCTCACATGGCAGACTTCTATACATTTGCCACCACTCTTGCCAAAGAGTGGCTGGCAAATAATCAATCATAAAGTTAAACTATATCACAGACAATGAAAGAGATTAACGCAGAAATATATTTGAATGGAAATAATGACGGTACTACCGTCAAACTCTCTGACGAGGAAGCTGAGAAATTGCTGGCATTATGGAAAGAAGCTCAAGATACAATTCTCAAAGACATGGAGGAAGAAGATTATTGGGAAAAGTTCGACCCTTGGCTAAAGGAAAAGAGTCCTAATCTGCATGAGAAGATAATGGATGCCTATTACCAGGAAACCAGTGAGCGATTGAGCGAAGGAGATTGGGCTGTGAGTGATGAATTTATGTCAATAGGTCATGACATAGACGGGGCATATCTTGATTACGACAATGAAGTTGTTATCAACCAAATTTTTCCTCCATCAAAATAAAGGTCTAAACGAAAAGAAAATGAGAATATATCTGAAAGTAAAGAAAGACAATGCCTATGGCGTTACCAGCCTTTGGAGCAAGTTCATCAAAGAGCAAATTCTGGAAACTGTCGAAGAAGTAAGTAGGAATTGGATGTTTGAGCCGAAGTTATATCCTATGTTTTATCAAGAGGATACGCATAGCCACTTTGTTGAAGCAAACAACGAACGTTTCTTCTTCGAATGCTTGATGTACGAGCTTTGCTTTGTATGGGAATTAAACGATTTCGAAGGATACGATGACGAGTACTCTGATCTTGCACGCGAAAAAGATGTATTTTTAGATAGGCATAAGGTAGAACCTTCCAAAGAATACGTCTATATCGGTTCGTACATATATGGACAAGAAGAACCACTTACTCTCCCTGGACTTGTATTCGACCCCGAATACGCAGAGGACGGTGAGGTTTTGGCAGAATGTATGTTTACGAGTGATTTTGAAGACGAAAAACTGAAACGGGCATATATGTCTAATGGAAACTATGAGGAATGTGAAAAGGATACTCCTGCTTTGTAGCATAGCCCTGTTGGTATTGTATACATACTCTTCATGTTTGAACAAGTCTTCCGATACAAGTATCAATAAGAGTTCCGGTAAGTCTGACTCTACCGAGACTTACCATACAATAGTCTCTGACGACAGTCTCGTGACAGCCATCTGGCATAATACAGGCGAAGGCGGAACGGCACCCGATATCGACTGTGTGGTGAAGTTTAAGTCTGCTGACGGCAAGCTGCACGAAGAGCATCGCCCTCTGCTACGACTTGCTCACCCTAATGATGATTACAGCCACCATGAAGTGCAGAAGATTGTAAGCCTTGACGATGAGTACGGCAGACGCTCCTATGTGTTCTTCCTCTCTGCTAAAGTGGGAAGCAACGAGTACGCTCATGACATTGTGGCTTTTGAGATTGTAGGCGACAGTCTGCGACCATTGTACAACTTTAAAATTGATTAGAGATGGAAGAAGACATAACAATAGATTGGGAGACTTTTGTCAAGTCACAGTTGCATTGGATAAGAGTGGTCTACAAAGTAGAAGGCAGGCAAGAAGACTTGCAAGAAATATGCAATCTCTACAAGGAGTTTGCCGACAAGAAACGCCCCGTTATGGAAACTGACGAGGAGCCAGGTTGGGAAGGCAACATCATTTTAGCTCTCGGCATAGACTATGGCGACTGCAATCTTTGTGGCAACATTCTCCATTGTGACCTTAAAGATGGAGTTCTCAAAATGGAAGCTGAGGAAGTCGCATTCATCACTGATTTCAAGATTCTGGTTGAAAATCACTACAAAGACATGAAAGTCTATTTCATCACGGAAGACAATGAAGGTGACATTTACACCACCAACGATGCCTACCGCAAGTATTTCCACGGCTTGCCGAGCGACTACATTGTTGTTCCTTAAACCATTGAAAAAGATAAAAAATAGAGACATGGGAATAAAAACATTCTTTGCATCACTAATGATGCTGATAACCATAGCCGTTATGTGCTCGCCGCTGTACCTTGTTTGGCTCGGATTTACGATGAACGGATCTATAGTTGTGCGTATATGCTTGATAGTCGTCGGACTTATCCTGTGCAGACTATTCAAACCAATATCCAACTTGTTTGACAAGGATTTCAAGATCTTCTAGAAAGCAGGATGTCGAGTCTTTTCTAAAAAGTCTAAGACATCCTGTTGGCTGTACCAGTACTTATCACCAATTTTTGAATAGGCGAGCAATCCTTGCTCTCTGTATTTTTGTATAAGCCGTTCTTCAACACCAAGCACTTTACACAATTCTTTGTTGTTGTAATATTGCGGTTGAGCAACACATTTATCTTTGAGCATAGAGACTTTTAGAGTTAAGTCTCTGACTTTCGACACAATGGCTTCCCATTGTGTCTTTTCAATAAGCAGCATCTCTTTCTTTTCTGTCATAATTTTTAAAGTTAGTTCTAAATATATAATAATGCGTATTAGCAAAATGATTCACGTTTGCTGTTTGCCATAAATTCATCAATGTCTGTTTGGGTGTACCAATACTTATCACCACATTTACTGTAAGACAACAAACCTTTATAACGATACTTGCGCAATAATTTATCTTTGATTCCAAGCACCTCACAAATTTCCTTATTTGTGTATATTTTCAAGTCTCTATCTTCTCTGGTATTATGAATCTCATTTATACCATTATCTAAAGCCATTATCAAATCATCAACAATAATATTATCAACCTTCTTAAAATATTCCTTCATCCAATCTTAATTTAAATTTTGAAGGTTGTATAGTGATACTTGGAAAAAGTTTGTCTTCTATACACTTTGATGTTGAATTTCCTATAGAAAAAGGTTCTTATAAGGCGCTCCTTTGGGATTACGCTTGAAAATGAGTACTTTTGCAGCCAATTAACATAACAACAGGCAATACGATGGAAATTACATATACTGACGATAAAGGAGAATCTGTTGAGATTATCAACCACCATATAGAAATACCAGCTTACATAAAAGAGTTTGATGAGCAAAAGTCATTTCTGAATATAAAGTCAGAAGATGTTGCAATGCTATTCCATAGTAATAAGCCGATGTCAAAGGCTGTGACTATAGGGCGTTATCAGATGTTTTTGAAGATGGATTTCGATAATTTCATGCACTCAAAGTTTGCAGATACGATACATAGAGTATTTGCAGACTTTCAGCATGGTTTTTATACTAATCTGTATAAAATTGGGGATAAAACCATAGACTCCTTTATTGATGTCATTCAAGAGTGTCATGAACATATAATTAATTCATGTACGAGACAAGTTGTTATAAATGATGAAAGTTATGTGTCCACATTGTTATACTTGAGAGTTTGTAGTGCTTTACGCAAGAAGTGGAACAATGAAGATGTAGAATATCTTGCTCCTTTCTTTGCCTTTAAGAAAGACGCCTATATAAAAGTCGGTGTTTTGACTCTTGACGACAAAGAATTTGTTGCAAGTCTTATTTCTGTAATGAAGGCACAGGACGAAAAGTATCGTAAAGAGATATACTCTGCTATGCTTATACTGGCATATATATATGATGCGTCATCTTCTTCGGCTAAAGTTGTTGATGCTTTAAGGTCGTATTCATATAAGTCAAGAGGAAATTCTTGTTTTCACGGTTTCGAGAAAATAGACGAGAATAATATTCTAACGGCAGAAGAACTTGCCGTGTTTAATGGTTCATGTTTGTCAGAAGAGGATAAGCAAGCTGTAAGAAGCAGAATGTCCAGATTTGCGCTGTTTCAGAATAGTCAGATTATTCAGAAGAGTCTTGGTCATTATGCGATTGTGCGAAGAAAAATAAAACTCAGTATGCTTACGCCACAAGAGTGGCTGGACATATTCATAGATAGAGTAAATGAATTGAGAATCAAGAATGAATATCCCGCTAATGTTGATATTGAGGATGTCAATACTCCCAAATGTTATTTCGCATTTCTGGTTGAAAATATATCCGAGGATAAAATAGAGCTAAGTAATGATGAACCTCTTGTTAATGGCTTGTTGTATCTTATCTACATCAAAGGATATAAGGATATTGCATACATAGCTAAGGAGATTCTAATCCTTAACTACATTATTGACCATATGGCTGATGCGGTGATGTCTTCTGATTCAGAAGTTGCACTGAATACAGCCATAGAAAAGGCTGTTGACTTCATTGATATTGTCTTTACAAGTAAATTTAGATGTAAGACTTATTCTGATGTGGAACTGAAATCAAAATTCAAGCAGATTCTTAAAGACAAGGAACTCTGTGATAAAGTCTGCAAAATAAGTCCCAACAAGTTTGATGGTGGTTTCAATCTTGTTCTTGTATACAACATCATCGGTCTTTTCAGAGACATAAAACTGATAAATGGCGGTATCTCAACCATTGCTACGGCGATAGCCGTTAGTAGAAATCAGATAAACGAGAAGGGAAAACCTCAAATTAGAAAAGAATATATTTCCAACTGGAATATAGAAATAGGAGAACATAAACAGACCGAATTAAGCAAAAATCTGATAAAACGATTAGAGGCGATTTACCTCTAAAAGATTGGGAATAGAATTCCCAATTTCATATAAAGTAGGAAGGCTTGTCATTTGATAAACCTTCCTATTTTGTTTATATACAAGTAGTTATACCACTTACTAATATTGGGAATATTTCAAGAAATTCCCAACGTTTTCTCTAATAGAAATTCTCGATTTTATAAATGTATCTTTGTAATATCTTTTAAAAAATGGGGGTAAAACATCTAATTTCCCCTAATGTTTAATTATTAAAAAATTACTATTATGAAGGCAAAGAATTTTAAGAATGGAGTAAGCGTAATCATTAAAAGTGATGACCTCAATCTCAACGATGTGGTAGTTAATCTTAATAAGGAAACAAAAGAAGTACGTGTTTTCCGTAAGATGGAAGATGGTACCGTTAAGGAACTGAAAAAGGTTCGTTCAACCAGAATATCACATACTAAATCGGAGACAACTTCTGTAAAGGACACAGAACCTATCACAAGTGAGTCCCATAATATTAATAAGGTGGTACCCGCTGATGAAACGAAGCGTCAAGTGAACTGGAGAAAATTCAGAGCGAATATTATCAAGGAAGGTGGTATAGACACCTACATGAAGTCTCGTCGTGAAAATAATGTCATAGAGGAGTTACTCTTGAAATATCCAGACTTCAAGAGGGGAATGAAATTATATGAATCAGGAAGTCGAGCAGCATGGATACTTATTTCAAAAAGGAGTCTTGAAAGTGTTCGTCGTACATATAAAAAGTTCTTTATAGACTTAGACTCTCTTCTCGCAGCATAATTTTCTACATATAAAATAAACTTTTCACACATCCTTATATATAAATGATTGTTGTGGAAGAAGTACGCTTTAAAAAAGTAATAAAAATATTAGGATGTAAGGTGTCTCCAAAAGCACACCTTTAAAATTAAATAGAATGACTATAAATAAAGAACAAAAAACAAGACCTGTAGAGTTGGTCAAAAAGTATCCAAAGTATGAATGTCTAAAGTTCGACACCTTAGGACAGGCAGCCAGATTTTTAGGTGTAAAGTCTTCATATCTAAAAAGTTATCTAGATGATGGCTTTGAATACATGGGTAAGTACGGATATTATATCCATGAGCAGGAAAAGCCAAGAGAACCAGAAAACATAAACGCTTTGTTTTAAGCGAAGAGGTTTGAGGTGTCCCTCTTGTTGTACACCTTATTATTATGCACACAATGAGTTGCATTAAAATGCCGCATAATAGATTTATGTTGTCTGCGGCAATGAGATTATTCACTAGACTTAAGTAAAAACAATTATGGAGTAGGGTGCACACTCTCCTTAATTGTTTTGAACGAGCCACAAAATAAAGATTATAACAATGGAAAGTAATAACATGCAGAGTCAAGTGTTGGATGGTTCTGCGACAATTAAGGGAGGGTCTGACTCTATGAGACTTTCATCAGACTCTATTAATAATGAAAAGGAGAATGTCTCCAAGTTTATGAATTACGAAAACGGATATTTCTCATATATCCGATTAGGGCAAGAAGGAACATGTAGATACTACGAAAACATAGACTCTGCCTATCATTCTGCATTACGGGAATGTGAGACTCGCTTAAAACAAGGGATATATGGAAGTAGAATGTCGTTTATCGTTACAGGTCCAGACCATGCACCGATATTTAATGGTGAACCCAAAAGAAACGGGAAAATAAAGTTCTCCATATATAATGGTAATGGCACCTCATATCTCGCAACTATTACAGACGAACACAACAAATCATTTTTTCAAACTAATATTAATGCTATGAAACATACAGAAATTACAACAAGCAACAGAACAATCACAACAAACAATGTGTCTTTCACTAATTCAGAAGATGCAGACCTTATCAATTTCAATGCAAGCATCTTTATAGACAAGAATATCCTTACCGAAGATAATGTCAAATTCTTGTGTCTTTCAAAGGAGTCTGCTCAAAATATGGCGAAAATAGTACAAGAGACCGCCATTGCTTATAAAGATGCAGATAACGAAACATTCATGACGGCTATACATAAAGTCTCAAAACGAATGATAACCGTAACTAAGAGACTGGCTTCCGGCAAGTCAACTGACGAGACTCATTGCAGTATGCACGATGACTTGCTTTATTGTGCTGCACATTGCAAGCTACACGACTCTTTGTTTGACGGATCAAACACATGGAGAAAAACGCCAGGCAAACTCAATTATAATAAACTGGAAGATGCTATTATTGATATGTATGACCGAGGACAGAAGATGCTTCTTGAAGTTTCTGAGAAGAAATCGAAAAAGATGACAGACGAAACAACACATACAAAACGAGAGATTACGATAATAAATGATTATGGGCGTCAGACATTCAATGATATTGTACAAGCAGTCACCTCTACTATTATGACTTATGCAAAACCATCAGAAGACACATTATTCTATTTGAATATGAAAGGGTCAACACTTGATTCGGAAGTCAAGTCACTGACCAATAATGTAGTAACAGTAACACAAAACAACAACTTGATGATATTCAAGACTATTTCAGATATTTCAGAAGAGATGGATGTAAGTGACTATACAGACAATGACACACTCAGAAAAGATGTGCGTACAACCATTGCAAAACTTATTATATGTGCTGCGCTGTCAGATAAAACACGCCAACTTATTTCAAGTGTAGTTGATTTGACCTCTATTGAAACTTTCGTCAGTTCATCGTTCAAGATGGTTGCCTAATTATCTAATTATTAATCCGACTGTTTGAAGATCAGGAATGGTTTTCAAACAGTCACTAAAAACAAATAAAACAGATGAAAAACATAACGATGTTCACCCTTTTCAGTGGGTATGAGTCTCAGATGATGGGACTTCTTAATGCCGTAAAGAAATTTAACAACCGTTTCAAAGCAGAACTTGTTGGTTGGTGCGAAATAGACAAAGCTGCACGACTTGTACATAATCTTGTATTTCCCGAATATGCAGACAGATGTTATCCAGATGTCAGAGAAATAGATTGGAACAAAGTCTCTGATTTCGACATACTTTTCTATTCTAGTCCATGTCAGAGTGTTAGTCGAGCTGGGGCACATGGCGGTATAGAGAAAGATTCAGAAACCAAGTCTTCGTTGATATGGGAAGTAGAGAGAGCCATTGCAGTAAAACGCCCGAAATGGCTAATCTTGGAGAATGTGGAAGGACTGCTTGACCCTAAATTTATAAATGACTATTTGTTATGGACGAGAACAATTTCAAGCTATGGTTACAAGAGTGTATTCAAAGTCCTTTGTGCAGCAGACTTCGGAATACCACAGAACAGACGAAGGGTGTTCTTAATTTCTAAGAGAATAGACAAAGATGAGGATTTTAATTTTGAATGGCCAAGTAAGTTACAGGAAATGCCCAAACCTGAGACGCTGCTTTCAGACAGAGTTGATGATGACTATTATCTCAGCAAGGAAGAGACAGATACCTTTGTAGACCTTATCAAGAATGCGACATATGGATACACAAGTTCTATAGATGCGAATGTTGGTTATCCGACTAAATTTCTGACTTCTCAATTAGACAAGCGTATTTCCGTAATGGTGTCTCCATTATGTAAGAATGGTGCTATACCGACACTAATGACAAGTATTCAAGGCGGCAATCTTACATCATTGACAGGATGCCGAAGAGAAAAAGCACCATGCGTTATAGAAGTTTGGACAGGCAAGAAAGGTTTGCAACCTCAGAGCCTAAAAAGTCAAAAGGTATCATGTCAACAAGTTAAGGCAGAAAGAGAATGTGCTGACAGGGAGCGCATTCTAAAATTAATAGACGGCCTTAAAGATGGTCAGTATCTCAGAATTAGGCGACTTGCCCCTGATGAATGTTTCCGATTTATGGGTGTTGAACAATTCTACATCAATAGAATATTGAGTCCTTACGAAACATTAAAGAAAGAATGTTATACAGAAGAACAGATAACGAGACTTATGGCCATAGATGGTCGTAAATGCAAGACTTCGGACTATTCTCTATATGGTAGAGTTGGAAACTCAATTGTGGTGAATGTGTTGACCGCTATCTTTTCCGCTATCATAGAGCAATTTCCTGACTCTTTTGATGATGTTTACGAAATGTCTATAGAAGAAATGAGGGCTGTTAAAAAGCGGGAGAGTCAACGAAGATACTATGAGCGACATAAAGAAGAAATACGCCGTAAAAGCCGTGAATATCATAGGAAACAACGAGCTAACAAAAGGAATCAATAAACAAAATGTGTAACTTTGTAGAGACCAGACAAATGGTCTCTACATTAAAAATAAAAAGAATATGAGCAATATAACAAAAGAAATAAATGGTAAGGAATATACATTCGATGTAACTACACTTGACATCAAACTTGTTGACTATGGTGGATTCTATGGTACTGACATCAGAGTAGACGTAAAGGTCAAATGCAATAATAATGAAGATGAATTCTCCGTAGAGTTATGTTATCCTATGGGTGATGCATACGATTATTATAGTGAGATGGACTATGCGGACTTGGCTGAGATGTTTGGTGAAACAGCCGAAGAAATAGAGTCTGATTTCTCTGCATGGTATGACAAGCATAGTGATAAACTTGAAACGGATTATGTCAATCTGTTTATTGATGAGTGTTTTTGGGAAGATGAAGAACCTTTTCAAGAAATGGTACTCGACGAATTGTTGAGTGATAAGAGTGACAACAAAGACGAATTACTTGCCCTCATTGTTTCAGACTCCGATGAAATAACGACTATAGAAACAGACGAGAACTTCATGTATATCCCTGATTTTATGGACGATGAAACAACAGATGAAGAGTTCGAAAATATCCTTGAATACAGAAAAGGGTATCCGTGTGATGGTTGGGGTGCTCCTAAGGAATATAAGTTATTTACGGTTATAGTTAACAAGTATGTGAGGTTTGAGGTAGAGATGTATCTCAGCAAATATGCTGCATGCAACTATGAAGTAGGTGTCGGTTGGGGCAATATATTCGAGTATGCCAACGACATGCTTTCAAAGTTTTTGTCACGCGAGAATATAAAGACAATCAAAGACTTGAAAGACTATCTAACAAACAATGAGAATAGAATATTGTTGGAAGATTGATAGTTATTCAGAATGACAATTTGTGCGTGTTGCTCCGCCTTTTACGGTCTTTCACTACGAAATAAAATGATCGAAAAGGTTGACACCGCAATATAACCACTTGAAAATCAATTTGCCTATTCCTCTTTAACGAGGACGAATATTAATCGCTCAAAAAGCTACACAAGCAGCTTAAAGCAATGAATATAAGCGGTAGAGGAATTTTTTATGAGATTCCTATACCGCTTTTTTTCGTTCTTATACTGCCAAATATAGTGCGAGCCAAACGCAATGACGTTATTTCAAAAGCTGAGGTGCAGCCTGTCTTATTAAGATAAACTGCTCAAATCAGAGCATACAACCTTAGCAACTAAATAGCCATTGTCAGAGTATGCAAAAGAAATTAAGGCGGATTATTTACCCAAATCTAAGTATGTAACATAGATTTGGGTAAATAATCGCCATATTTTTTCTTTTAATTGCAATTAAACCGTTCCGTGTACTGACCAATCTTGAAAGATGTGACTTCATCTCCCGAAATCAGAATTTTGGTCATAAGGTGAAAGATACAATCTATCGTTTGGTGGATTTCTATACTTTGTTTTATTACAAGTTTATCTTGCAGGATATTTCAGGCGACGAACATTGGTGGAGCCATAATTTTGAGTCACGTCAAATCTCTACATGGCAGGGACTTACATTTGAAATAGTGTGCCTTATGCACACTGGCTGCATAAAACGCGCTTTAGGCATTTCGGGGATGGCAACAGAAGTGTCTTCATGGCGCAAGGTTGCAAGTGAAGATCAGAAAGGAGGACAGATTGATTTAGTCATCAAACGCGCTGATCGCATCATTCATCTGTGCGAGATGAAATTCAGTAAATCTGAATACCGCATTACGGAGGCATACGAACAGTTATTAAGGCAACGATTGGAGCTCTTCCAAAGCTCTACCAAGACAAAGTTCTCATTGGTCATCACTTTTGTTACCACCTATGGTGTAGCAGATGGCGCACATCATAGTTTGGTACATAGCGAAGTTACAATGGAGCAGCTTTTCAAATAAGGAATATCCTTTCATGGTCTTTCACTACGAAATAAAATGATTGAAAAGGTTGACACCGCAATATAACCACTTGAAACTCAATACGCCTTGTTCCTCTTCAACGAGGACGAATACTAAAAGCTACAAGCGTGGCTACGCGCCAGCTTAAAGCATAAGAAAAAGCGAGGGTGTGTCAAAAGTCTAAGCAGCACGCCCCGAAGGGGCAGAAGCACATAGCCCAGGGCAACGCCCTGAGGTAAAAAGCCACCAAAAACAATGCGCCCTGTAAGGGCAAAAGCGTTAATTATCAATGCTTTTGCCCTTACAGGGCGTTTTGCTATTTTCAATCCGTACACCCAAGGCGCTGCCTTGGGCTATGTGCTTTTTGGGCTTTCAGCCCGTAGAATTGAGTTTTGACACACCCTCGCTTTTTTATGGTTTCAATTGCTTTATAATCCACCGTTCATCATGTCTCTTCTCACTTTCTCTCGCCATGTATTGGTCTTGCGTGAGTTGTTGTCAAACTCGCGTCTGCCTGGCTTGTAGTGCTTGTCGTAGTGCTTCTTGTCGTACTTGTATTCTTTCTCGTAGCGTTTCTTGTAGTGCTCGTATTCTTTCTCGTAGTGCTTCTTGTTGTGCTTGTATTCTTTTTCGTAGCGCTTTTTGTCGTGCTTCCACTTCTTGTCGTACTTGTACGGCTTGCCTGGCTTGCCGTAATAGTGCGGGTGATGGTGGTTGGGACGATAGTTGTGCTTGGGATACTTGTTGTATATGTTGTATATGTATGTATTGTTGTTCCAACCGATGGGGTGGTAGAAGTAGTAAGCCTCCTTGAAGCGCTTCCACTGTCGGGCGTTGAGCATGCGTTTGAGCTGCTTGTTGCGATAGTGCCATCCGTAGGCGTCGATGTCGCGATAGCTGCGTATGCCGTCGAGATAGTTGAGATTGATGTTCATGAGACTGTTGCGCTGAACGTTGCTCAGTCCTAGTTCCACAATCATCTTGTCGGTGATGAAGCGTGCCTCCGCCTGAATATCTGTAAGTCGCTGTGCATTAGCTGATGTTATCATCACGAATGCGGCTACAATTGCCAATAATGTACGTTTCATAATCCAAATAGTTTAAGGGTTATTACTGTTTTATTGTTTATGCTGCAAAGATAGTGCTTTCACGATTGCGAAACAAGGGGAAAACCATAAAGCGCAGTATGGTTTCCCCTAAAGATACGGGGGAAATCTTTCGTTATAACAATAAAAAGAATGAATTTGTTTTGTATTGTCTTCGATTTGCATTAACTTTGAAAATGAAAAGCTACTTATATAATAAGGAGGTGAATATTATGAATATAGCAAAAGTGCAAAATCAGGCAGTATTGTCTAATCAAGGTGATATGACTTCGTTTAGATATGCCGGTTATAACATCCGCTTCCGAACTCCTGCAATATTGAAAAAATATGTAGAGGTAAAGACTTGGGAAGATGGTTATCTTGTGGTTATGGCCGACTATGACGGAATGGGTGTAACAGAGGAGTATATAGATCTTGTGCCTATTCTTCAGAATTTATATATTACCCCGGAGACTTTTTTAAAGGATATAAAAAACGTAAAGATTGGCGACTATGAACAATGAAGATATAGCAAGAGTACGTTCCGCAGCAGACATGATTGTATGTGGTTATGCTTTCACAAAAACAGCGAATTCAAACGTACGCATTCTGGATCTCAAGGCACCTCATCATGCTTTGGTCCTTCACATAGCATTGTATCATTGAGGCTATGCATGTGCATGCCAGTGACAAGAGATTGACTGAGGCCGGTTCGGCGAAACTATTTGTTAAGGGTAATGGTGATACAGAAGTAAAGGCTCGTGGTATTCTTACAGACAAGGAACTTCGTATAATACGAGAGTTTGTAAAGGACAACTATAAGGAAATGTATATCCGTTGGTCGAGTATGAGTCCGAATGGTTTTTATGAGGGGTAATACTCTTTTTTATAATATAATTTGAGCGATACGGGGGATTCTTTCGTATCGTTTTTTTATATCCTCTTCATCCGCTTGTAACATCATTGCAACACGCTGCCGATACCTTTGCATCGGAATAAAGATGTAACAGATATTTCATGGACAGAAGAATTAAGAAGATTTCATTGTTTGTCGTTATGGCAATGATGGGGTGCTGCCGCATGTCAGCACAGCAGGTGAATGCGCCTCTTTTGGCTTTCAAAAGGACTCCTTTTGGCTTTCAAAAGGACTCGTTTTGGAGTGTAAAAGGACTCCTTTTGAGTTGCAAAAGGACTCGTTTTGGAATGCAAAAGGACTCCTTTTTAAATGTTGAATGTTAAATGTTGAATGTTGAATTAAAAAAAACTTCATTTTTTATGTCGCTTTTTCGCTGCAAGGTTGTCATTGTAGTATAAAGACCTGAATTGAAATGACAGACAACGACATGCAAAGGCTTTGGACAGAAGCCTCCGACATATCCAGCCGACTTACGGAAATGCGCAGCATCGACACACAAGCTGCCTACAGGAATGTGCGCCATAAGGTGCGCAACAACCGTCTGCGCCGTGCTGCTGCCACTATGTTCAGCCGTGTGGCAGCCGTGCTTGTGCTGCCACTCATCATGTCCACCGCCACCTTATATTATATGTACACCCACGACCGTAGCCACCCTTCGGCCACAGCAATGGTGGAAGTGACAGCCCCGGCAGGCACAACGGCACGCGTGATGTTGCCCGACAGCTCGGAAGTGTGGCTCAATTCGGATAGCCGCCTTACCTATCCGCAGACCTTCGACAGCCGCGAACGCACGGTCAACCTTAAGGGTGAGGCATTCTTCAGCGTCAGTTCCGACCGCCAGCATCCCTTCAACGTCTGCCTTGACGGCGGACTGCGGGTGATGGCACACGGCACACGCTTCAACGTATGTTCGTACGACGACAGCGACAACGTAGAGATGACGCTCGAGCGCGGAGCCATCGACGTGATGCACGACGGCAACACACTGGAGCGGCTCAAGCCCAACGAGCAGGTGGTGTACGACCGCCGCAACCATTCGTGGACACTCAATCGTGTAGACGTAGAGGAATATGGCTCGTGGAAGACAGGGCGCCTCGTATTCCGCAACATGCCGCTCGGCAAGGTGTTTGAGCAGGTGGGCCGCCGATACAACGCCCAAATCGTATTGCACGACAGCGGCCTGATGCGCCGCAAGATACGCGCCACGTTCGGCAGCGAGAGCCTCGAACAGATACTCGCCGACATCCGCCTCGTCACACCGATACGATGGACCGCCACGACAACGCCCGGCGGACGCAACCGCATAGACATATACAGCAGCAAAGCTAAAAACTAAAACATAATATATAAACCTAAATCCAAAACTTACATTACTATGAGACAAGACAATCGGATGAATGTACATTCGCGTCTGAGGCTGTGGACACACCTGCCCGCGGCTCTGGCAGCATCGCTCATGCTTAGCCTTTCCACTCCGTGTGGAGCTATGGCGCAGAACACAAGTGCAAAAATCACAGTCAAGGGAGGAACTCTTGAGCAGGCTATGAGCCAGATTGAGCGCCAGTGCAACATGACCTTCCTGCTCTCTACCGACAACATTAACACCAAGCAGCACGTCAATGCCAATCTGAAGGACGTGTCCTTGAAGGATGCGCTTGCCCAGATGCTCGCTGGTACGGGCATAAGCTACAGCTTCTCGGGCAATCAGATAGTGCTCGCACGCCACCAGCAGACTGCCGCACGACAGCAACAGCAGCCCAAGGGCAGCATCATTAAGGGTCGTGTGCTCGACTCTACGGGCGAACCCATTATCGGTGCAAGCGTGTTTGTGAAGGGTACAATGACCGGAGCCGTTACCGACATTGACGGCAACTACCAGCTTACGGCATCGCCCAACGCCACACTCGTCGTGTCGTACATAGGATTCAAGGACATGGAGGTGAAGGCATCTGAGGCTGCCCACATCACTTTGCGCGAGAATACCGAGTCGCTTGGCGAAATCGTAGTTGTGGGCTACGGCACACAGAAGAAGGCAAACCTTACCGGAGCCGTAAGCAGTGTGAAGATGGACGATGTGCTTGGCAACCGTCCTTTGTCTACAGTCAACGAGGCATTGCAGGGCGCTGTGCCCGGATTGCAGGTCACTGGTACGTCGGGAGTGCCCGGTGAGGGCATGTCGTTCAACGTGCGTGGTGTCAACAGTATCAATTCCGGCAGTCCGCTCGTGCTCGTCGACAACGTCGAGATGGACATCAACATGCTCGACCACAACGACATCGAGTCGGTTACGGTGCTTAAGGATGCCGCATCGTCGGCAATATACGGAGCGCGCGCCGCATTCGGCGTAATCCTCGTTACTACCAAGAAGGGCGAGGAATCGGCTTTCCACATCAATTACTCCAACAACTTCTCTTTCAGCCGCGCTGCCAACATCCCGCGCAAGGCCACTCCGCTGCAGACCGTACAGGCCTACAAGGACCAGGGCTGTGTTGACTATCGCACGGGCCAGGACGTAGACACATGGCTCCAACTGCTTAATGAATACAACGCCGACCCGTCGAAATATCCCGGCGGATACACCGAGGTGAACGGACTGCGCTACAACCTTGCCGAGACCGACCTGTATGCCGACATGATGGAGACGGGCTTCAAGCAGACCCACAACGTGTCGCTCAGCGGTGGCAACAAGAAGGTGAACTATCGCATTGGTCTTGGTGTTGTCGATCAGGACGGTATCCTATACAGCGACAAGGACTCGTTCCGCCGCTACAACATGTCGTCGTATGTCAAGGCCGACATGACTTCATGGCTCACAGCCGAGCTCGACGTGAAGTATGCACGCTCCAATTCGGCTATGCCTTACACCAATGCACCTTACGGAATATGGGGTGCAGCCGTGGCGTTCCCCTCTTATTTCCCCACAGGCGATATGGACATCAACGGCGAAGTGCTGCCCGTCAACACTCCGCGCAACTTCATAGCACTGGCAGGACAGCGCGACCACATCAAGAACGACACCCGTATATTCGGCAAGATTACGCTTAAGCCTATCAAGCACTTGCAGGTAATAGGCGAGTACACGTTCAACTACAAGTCGAGCGAGAAGACTCTCTTCGACAAGAAGTTTGAATATGCACACGGCGACCAGTTCCGCAAGGAGCAGTCAGTATCCAATTCGAAGTTCACACACACTCAGGACAATACCGACTACAACGCCATCAACTTCTACGCCAACTACTCTCGCAGCATAGCCGACCACGACTTCACCGTCATGGCAGGCTTCAACCAGGAGAGCAACGACTACCGCTACAACACAGCCTACCGCACCGACATGATCAACGAGGAACTGCCCTCGCTGTCGCAGGCCACAGGTGCCTACTATGCAAGCGACGACTACAGCCGCTACACGGTGCGCGGTCTGTTCTATCGTCTCACCTATGCCTACAAGGGCAAGTATCTTTTCGAGAACAACGGACGCTACGACGGCTCTTCTAAGTTCCCAAAGAAGAACCGCTTCGGATTCTTCCCCTCGGTATCGGCAGGATGGCGCGTCAGCGAGGAGAACTTCATGGAGTGGAGCCGCAAGGTGGTTTCCAACCTCAAGCTGCGCATGTCGTGGGGTAACATCGGCAATCAGAACATCTCGGCTTACGCCTACATACCAGGTATGGAATCTATTCGTGCCAATTGGGTGGTAGGCGACGAGAAGGTGACAACCCTCCAGAAGCCTAAGCTCGTGAGCAATACGTTCACATGGGAGAAGGTGTCTACACTCGACTTCGGCGTCGACCTCGGACTCTTCAACAACCGACTCAACATGGTATTCGATTGGTACAACCGCCAGACCAAGGGCATGCTCGCACCGGGTATGCAGCTGCCGGGCGTGCTCGGAGCCGCTGCACCGCTGCAGAATACAGCCGACCTTGAGTCGAACGGATGGGAATTGTCGATCAACTGGAACGACCGCATCGGAAAGGTCAACTATCGCCTGGGCATGAACCTCTACGACTCGCGCACCAAGATTACAAAGTACAACAACGAGACCGGACTCATCGGCAGCGGAACTTACCGCAAGGGAATGTATCTGGGCGAAATCTGGGGCTACGTTACCGACCGCCTCTATCAGGCTTCCGACTTCGACGACAACGGCAAACTGAAGGAAGGTATGCCGCGCGTGGAGGGCTATACGCCTAAACCCGGCGACGTATTGTACAAGGATATGGATGGCAACGGCATCATCAACAACGGTACGCTGACCACATCCGACCCCGGCGACCGCACCATTATAGGCAACAGTACACGCCGCTATCAGTATGGCATCAACGGCGGAGTTGACTGGAACGGATTCTCACTGTCGTTTATTCTGCAGGGAGTGGGCAAGCGCGACCTCTGGCTTATGAACGAATTGACCTATCCTATATACGACCCGTGGTCGACACTCTATAGCAACCAGCTCGACTACTGGACACCGGAGCGCACCGACGCATTCTATCCGCGTCTGTACAAGGAATCGGCAGGCAACACAAAGGCCAATACTCTCACACAGACACGCTATCTGCTCAACGGCGCTTACCTTACAATCAAGAACATAACACTGACGTATGCCCTGCCACGCACATGGCTTAAGCACATCGGACTGAGCCGTGCTGCCGTGTTCGTAAGCGGTGAGAACCTCTGCACATTCGACCATCTGCCCAAGGGTGTGGATGCTGAGCGTGTCGTTACAAGCGATTATGGCTCACGCGGATTCACCTATCCGTATATGCGCCAGTTCTCGTTCGGTGTGAACGTAACCCTTTAACTCTACTAAAAACCTAAAAAACTATGAAGAAGAGATTTTTAATATATATTGCGGCTGCTGCGATGCTCACGTCGTGTCTCAACAACGACTTCATGAACGTCTACCCTAAGAACCAGCAGACCGAAGGATCAGTCTTCACGACGTACGACAATTTCAAGACATACTCGTGGGGTCTGTACAACGTGTTCTTTGGATATTCGTATGGCACAGGTCAGACTGATGCCGTATTCCAGGGCGACTACGAGTCGGACAATATGCTCAAAGGTCCCGCAGGCAACGAAAACAAGTGGGCTTACGGCAAGGTGAAGGCAGAGTCGCAATCGTCCGATTGGGACTACAGCTACATCCGTACTGTCAATCTGATGCTCGATGGCATTGCCGGATCGCAGATGAATGAAGCCGACAAGAACCACTGGCGCAGCGTGGGACTGTTCTTCCGCTCGTACAAGTATTTCCTGATGATGTCAAAGTTCGGCGACATTCCATGGGTAGACCGTGTACTTCCCGACAACGACCCTGCTCTGTACGGCACACGCACACCACGCAACGAGGTGGCAGAAAACATATTGAACGACCTGAAGTGGGCTGAAGCCAACATCAAGCCTGCCGGCGATGGCGACAATACCGTCAACCGTGCCGTCGTGCAGGCACTCATCTCGCGCTTCTGTCTGTTTGAAGGCACATGGCGCAAGTATCACAATATGGCCGATGCCGAGAAATATCTGCAGGAATGTGTACGTGTAGCGCCCGAACTTCTGGCTGCTTATCCTACCATAATGGAACGCTACGACGAGGTGTTCAACTCTGAAAACCTTGCCAAGCAGCCCGGTATCATACTCTACAAGCACTACGCCACCAGCCAGCTCTGCCA
>ERZ1026858.633-NODE-633-length-19051-cov-6.132817_pt1 | contig 19051 bp, 13 predicted proteins | sample MGYA00380159_ERZ1026858 | MGnify/ENA primary metagenome ERZ1026858 (study PRJEB33269, sample SAMEA4719795) | human gut metagenome | biome: human-associated habitat; feature: organic feature; material: feces | place: Cameroon | collected 2013-10 ...
GGGGTGGCCGTTGCAGTGGCTGTCGGTTCCGGGGTCAGGGTGGGTTCTGCCGTGGGCTCCGGCGTTTCGGTCGGGGCGGGCTGCTCCGGCCCGGCGCTTTGTTCCGGTTCCGGGGTAGCGGCATCCGGCACCGAGGTGGCGGCGTTCTGCTCTGGCAGAGCGGTATCCTCCCCGGGGGCCGTTCCCGGCTCATCCTCCAGCAGCTCTACTTCAGGTGCGTCGGGCAGAAGGTCCACCTCGGCGTATACAGGCAGGGCCATTGCCATAACCAGGCAAGCGGTGATAAGCAGCGCTGTCAGCCGGCGCGCCCAACCTGTTGTGTTGTTTCCTTTTCTATTCAATCTGCTCACCCGCCTTTCGCGCTGGCTTGATGGAAGCACATTGTTCCACAAGGGCTCCCTGTAGAACAGTAAAAGAAGCCAGATTCTTTTACTTGCGCAACCGTTGCCATGTTGTTTTCAAAAAAATTACGCATCGAGTCTTCTCATTGCGCATTTACTATGTACTATTAAAATATAGCACTTTTACACCAGAAAGACAATACTATCCACGTAAATTCCTGTTTTTCAGCATTTTTACTGATTGCGCTTTCCTCCGATTATACAATGTGTTCAAAGCCTTTGTGTAATTTATTCCGAATTTTCTTTTTGGCAGCGGTCATTTTTATACACTCTGACCGCGCGTTTTATGATCCTCTGCGCGCACAGAGCGCAACTGTGCCGCAAAATTCGCCTTTTTTGTTGCATTTCTCTGTTTTTGCGCAATTTTTTGTTTCGCATGCGCCTGTTTGCGGCGGGGCTTAGCGGCTGGGTGGGCGCCCTGTGGGAGGGATGGCAGGTTTGCGGCGCACGGTTCCCGTTTTTTCGCGGTGCAATGGGTACACCGCGCCCCTGCAAACGGTTTGCGGTGTTTGCGGCGGCGGGTGTGTGTTTGGTGGATTGCACGCCCGCCAACGGGACGCCGTTCCCCCCTTACACCGGGGTGCGGGTTTGCTGCACATATGCCATTCGCTTTTTTGTCCCCCCTGCCCCGCCCCTGATTCCCGGTTCCCCATTGCTGATTTCTATTTGCGCCAGCTCCCAGCTTTCAATCTATCCTGTGTAAACTGCAACCCCTCACGCGCCATTCTGTGCGGCACTTACCTTATAATAGAGGGAGGTGCTGCCCTGTGTAAATTTGCAACTGGTCTATTTGAAGCAGCTGTGAGCTGTTGCAATTTTGCACAGGGTATTGCCCGCATTCTGTGCCGAACATTCCCGGAACGTGTTGGAAAAACGCACAGGATTGCCTTGTTTCCCTATGCCGCCTACCGTTGGAAAATCGCACAGGTTACCCCCGGAACAGTTGCATTTTACACAGGGTATTCCCGCTCCCCTGCCCCGCTGTGACCCGCGTACCTGTTGGAAAACCACACAGGATAGGCCCGTTCCCCGGTGTTGCAATTTACACAGGTTTGGCTGTTTTTGGCTTATTTGCAACTTTACACAGGTTGCTTTCCGCACAGGAAAGTGGTGGTGGAATGCACAGGCTGGTGTTGGTTGAACACACGGGTTTGCGTTGTTACATTACACAGGCTCTACCTATTACTAATATAAAACTAAACATCTAAGCCATAATAACAACCAGAGGTAAGCCGGGAGATGGGGGAGAACGGGAAAGAATGGGTGTTGCCATTCCATCAGGTTACAGAACCCTGAAACCGCAGGACAGAAAAGCACAATAAAACCCTGTGTAACCTGCACCCTGGCTGCAACCCCCACAGGATATATGGCAAACCACAACGCGGGTGTTGCATTTTGCACAGGGTAATGGCAGTGAAACCCTGTGTAAATTTGCAATTCTTGCGCTGGACAACAGGATGTGCTATAATGTTTAGCATGATGTGCGTGACCACCCGGGATACAGCAACCGATACAGGAGGCCCCTGCTTATGGCGGCAAGTAAACAGAAAAAAGATGATCCGTTTGTCGTTACGTTTGAAGAACGCGGGGACCAGACCATCGTTCGCAAATCCAATGACCTTGTGCAGATGACGCGCAACAACCTGACGCTGAGCCAGCAGCGCCTGATGCTGCATATTTTTTCGATGATTAAGCCGGAGGATACGGACCTGCCCTCTTATGAGCTGAGCATTTATGATTTTATCAAGATGACCGGCATGGACCCGCACAGCGGGGCGCTGTACAAGCAGGTGCGCAAAAATATTGAGGAACTGGCCAACGCGCCCATCCAGTGGATCAAGAATAACGGAACTTCCACGGTGGAAACATTCCGCTGGATCGATAAAGTGCGCATTGATGAGGGCCGCGCGCGGATGACCATCACGCTGGATCCGGTGCTGAAACCGCACCTGGTGCAGCTGAAAACCCTGTATACCACCATGGATGTGACCTACACCATGCTGATGCGGTCCACCTATTCCATCCGCATTTACGAGCTGTGCAAGAGCTACCAGAGCCTGTACCTGAAAAAGAAAGCGGCCGGGGAACCGCTGGTATGGAACCTGAGCATGCTGTATGAACAGCTTTCGTATACGGCCAACCGATGGTCGGATTTCCGCCGCCTGGCACTGGAAAAGGCAAAGGCGGAAATTAACGAAAAAACGGATATTATTTTTAATTATGATGTGTATGAAAAAAAGGGGCAGAAGGTTCTTTCGCTGGTGGTAACGATTGACCCGGTGGATGATGCCGCCGCACAGGCCAACCTGGACAGCATCAACAGCACGGTGCGCAAAAAGAGCAAAAAGAAGGGCCGCCCCACCGTGGCGATTGAGGATTCGCTGCTGGATGACCCCAGCGTGATCACCTTTGATTATGTTTCGGCACCGGAAACAACGATCCCCTATTCCTTTGGACGCCACCGCACCGAGCTGCGGGAGGAAATTGTTGTGAAAGCGCGCATGGATCAGCTGCGCGCGGAGATTACGCCTGAAGAGCTGCACGCGGTGGAAGTGATCATTGATGTGTTGGCAGATGCCTGCTGCACCATCCAGGCAGGCGATGGCGAGCAGGACGGCGGCAACAAAACGGTGTTTGGAAAGATGAATGCCATCATCCTGGATTGCGGCGGGCTGACCAGTTGGCTGGCCGGTGTGGCACCCCGCTATGCACAGGAGATCATTCCCCGGTCGCAGAAGATGCGCAGCCCGGCGCGGTACCTGAACAAGGTGCTGCGCGAGGATATGGATAACTACCGCATTTATATTTTCCGCAAGGCAAAGCCGGCAGCAGAACCCAAAGAGGAGCTGCTGGAAGCGGAGTACCATGTGATGGACGAGCCGGTGCAGCAAACGATGCCGGAGCCGGAGCCGCCCAAGGTAGAGCTGATTCCCGAAACGATTGTAAAACGGCAGGATATGCGAAAAGAGTTTGCAAAGTTTGTGGATGATGGATACCTGGAAAAGACGTTGACGAGCGGCCAGCGCGGCGCTTACCACGAAATTTACCGCCACCTGGCAGCGCGGTGCGTGCCATCGCCTTCCAGCCTGCGCAATGGGCTGAAAGATGAAATGCGGCTGCATTACCTGGCCTGCATGAATGAAGTGATTGAAAAGTATGGCAGCCTGACCCCATTGATGGAAGCTATGGCGCATGAACTGGACTTTGATGTGTTCTGGGCAAAGGCTGCCAAGGACCCCAACGTGAATAACCCGATGGGGCTGTTCTACCACATTATTGAAGAACGCGCGCTGAACCCGATCGGCACCATAATGAACGACCAGGCACAACAGCAGAAGGTTGCCGCCAAGGAAAAAGGTGAAAAAGATAAGTGGCACAACGAAAGCTGGATGGATGCTTTTGAGGAAGATATCCCGGATGACAGCGAAGAGTAATTGAGATGAAGCGGAGCGGAAAATCCGGGAACGCTATTATAATAAGGTAAGCAGCGGCTGGCAGATTGCTGGCCGCTGCTTTTTTGTTTTCAGATACACCTTGGGATAATTGGTGAGAATGAAGGTACCTGAGCGGGAATGCCTGAATGAAGTGGAGAAGGATGGGAAGGAAAAGCGGCAGAGAAAATGCGTGAACAGCAACGAAGAGATGCCTGCATAATATTCGTCAAAATATCCGTTGACACGCGCGAAGCATATGATATAATAGAAACTATAACAGCAACGAAGAGATGCCGCACGGCATGGGGTGCCCGTTTTTGCAACCCGCAGTTAGATTAAGATACCGGTGTGCGGCACCGCAAAAAGAACCGAACAAAAGCCAAAAATTAGCCAACAGCAACGAAGAGATGCCTACACAAAGGCGCTCGCAAGGAGGAAAACAATGGGATATTGTATCTCAGTCTGCATTGAAAAAGGCGGCGTGGGGAAAACCGTTACCGTCTGCAACCTGGCGGCGCTGATGGCGCAGGACGGCAAGCGGGTGCTTGTTGTGGATATGGATGCCCAGGGCAACTGTACCTATACCCTGACGGGCGCCCGTGTAACCGATAATACTTTTGACCGCGCTGGCGTATATGATATGTTCCGTGCCTATGGCATCAGCGGCACGCAGAACTATATTTCCCGCACGCAGTTTGATAATATTGATATAATTCCGGCAAATGGCAACACCCCAATGGCGGCCAAACAGCTGCAAATTCTGGAACAGTCCGAAAGCACCAGTATCAATATGTTTTTGGCCATGTGCCTGGCACAGGTTGCCGGCGAATACGACTTTATTTTGATCGATACCCCGCCGTCCCGCGATGTAATGGTGACCAATGCCCTGATGGCCAGTGACTTTGTGCTGATCCCCTGCGTGTGCGATGACTACAGCCGTGACAGTGTGTACCGCACTGTGGCCATGTGCCAGCAGTTGGAGCACGATGAGGGCGAAAAAATTGATGTTTTGGGCATTATCCTGACTATGGTGGAAAAAACTGCCCTGACCGAAGTGATCCGCAATGAACTGCGGGAAAGCCAGCTGGGCAGCAAGCTGTTTGCTGCCGAAATCCGTAAGGGACAGGCTGTAAAGGATAGCACCCGCCTTGGTGCGCCGGTTGTGCTATGTGCACGCAGCAGCAACCCGGCAAAGGATTATGCAAAGGTGTATGCCGAGCTGAAAACGCGCGTTGAACAGGAGGCAGAGTGATGGCAAGCAAACTGGACCGACTGCAGAAGAAAGGCTTTAAAGTAAACGAAGCAGCGTTAAGTAAGATCGCACGCGGCGACCAGGAGCCGGGCGGTGAATACAGCGAGATCAATATCAATGATATTGAAGAAAACCCGGATAATGCCCTTTACCGTGAGCTGGATACCGAGGAAGATATTGCGCTGCTGGCCGATGATATCCGCCGCGCGGGGCTGCTGCACAACCTGGTTGTGTTCCCTAAGACCGGTGTTGGCGGAAAATATGTGCTGCTTTCCGGCGAGCGCCGCCTGCGTGCGCTGCGCCTGTTGGTGGAGCAGGATAAACGCGAGCAGGAAGAAAAAAAGCTGCCCAACCGCATGAGTGAATGGCAGAAAGTGCAGTGCAAAGTGGTGCGCAACTTGACGGAAAACGAAAAAGTTGTGTATATTGACAGCGCAAACCTGCAAGTGCGCGGCGGCATCAGCAATGAACGTGTGATGCGCCAGGCGGCGGCGCGTTTTGTGGAAAACCTGCAAAAAGCACCGTATAACCTGAGCGCAGCGGAAGCGAAAAAAGCGCTGAAAGAGGTCAGCCCGCTGAATTCCCGCACGATTGATAAGGCGCTTTCGATTCAGAATGATCTCAACCCTGACCTGCGCCGCTTGCTGGATGAGGAATTCCTGAACCGAGCCGAGTGCGAAACCTATCTCCGCTTGACCCTGGAAGAACAGGCCCGTGCAGCCGCAGTGTTTTTGAAAATCGCAGCCCTTGACCCACGCAGCCATGAGCGCCGCGCCATTAAGGACGCATTGACCACCGCCATGTTGGATGTAGCAGTGGAACGCCGCAGCATGCAGGAGCGCGAGAGCGTATTTGCAGCAGCGTTGCAAAATGCACAGGATGCAATCGGTCAGGCCAAGACGCAGGAAAACAAGGCGGCGGCAGTAGATAAGGACCACAACTTTATTTCGGCCAAGCTGCCCACCACGGCCCGCAAACTGCGTAAAATTGCAGCGGCAAAAAATATTGAAGCTAAGATCCGCAGTTATACGGCAGAGGACCGCAAAGCAATGTCGGACCAGATGCAGGAGCTGATTGCGGCAGCGCAGGAGCTGAAAGCACTGATTGATGCTGTGGAATAATCCAGATCCACGAAAGCAGTAAACAACAAAAATCCATGCAAATAGGAATACAGGAATCCACGATATGAAACAGCGAATTGTCATCCGGCTGCACCTGGCTGTGCGGGCAGTGCTGCAAAGCGAAGCGGACTGGCGCGGCACGCGGCTGGGCACCCTGACATCGGAGCTGATCCATGAACAGGCTGCGAAAGCGCGCCTGTGCGGGGTGCAGAATTACGAGTTGAACCCCGTCAGCAGCCGCTATGTTCCCGTTACAAACGGGACAAAATATAAGCAGACATCTGGCCTGGAGCAGATCTCCATCTATCTGAACGATGAGGATATGCAAACCCTGAAAGAGCTGGCACTGGCCAACGATAGTGTGCGTGTGATCAACGGCAGGCAGGCGATCACCTACCGATATGTTGTTCCCGGAATGCTGCTGAACGACCCGGTGTTTACGGGGCTGACAGAGCAGAACAGCACGGCAGGGTAAGCACTTCAAAATCTTGAATAAATCAAAGGCGGCACCGCGTTTTTTGAAAAACGCGGTGCCGTTTTGTATGCAAAGCAGCCTGAAAATACTACAAAACATAAACCTGTGCGAAGTTACAACAAAACGGATAGAAGATGAGAATAGGAAAAAAGGAGAAATATGTTGGAATTTTACACAGGTTTACAGAGCAAAACATGAGGAAAAGCGCGATGCAGCGTTTGCGAAATAAGGCGGATTTTGGGTGAATCAGGAGCGGGGAACCCAAAAAGAGGGGAAACCTGTGTAAATGGCAACAATCTGCAGGGTGAATTACCTTTTTATAATACGACAGGGATAGTAATACCCTGTGTAAAGATGCAACACTGTACGCTGCGAAAGGGAAGAGTTGCAATTTTACACAGGGTATTGGTTATTCTGTCAGGCGGAGTAGAAGGAAAACACTAAAACAAAATGGCATATATGAGCTGTATTATACGATTTGGAATTAAAACAGCCGACCAAACGATGGGATTTGGCGGGATAGGGAGAAAGGCGAAAGGTGATATGGAGAGAGCGAGGGCAGAGGTTGGCATGCTGCTTGATAGACAAAAACGTGGAAACGTGATGTGAAATGGCGGGAATACAACGCTATTTTTGTATTAAACTTGTTAAATAATACAATTTGTATTTATACACAGAGAATCTCTTTGGAAACCAAGCGGGAATAATTTGATGATTTAAGCAATAGCAGGTGGCCTGCAACTTGAGAAAGTATTACCTTCGCATCGGCGGAAGACAGTCAAAATAAATGCGGAATGGTTAGCAGCAAGGAGAAAATGACTGCCGGACGCCGCGGAAATCGGGCAGCATAAAAACATGAATTTTTCAGATACACCCTAGAGGCAGCCTGTGGAATTCACCCTTCAAGCATCTGTGGTGACAGGTGTAAACAGCGCCCGGTCCTCTCCGCCGCTCCGCGGCATCTTTCCACCCCGCGGGGAGCCACCCTCAAGAGAAGCATCGTCTCCTGCAAATATTTTAGCGGGCACAACACAAACCAACAAGGTTCTTCGCGGCGGGAAGGGGAAAACCCGCCCCACAGGTTGTTTATGGGGTGGATGTGTGGGATATAATAATCCGCAGGGGAAAATTCCGTCCTACCACCCTGCACAAAAATCCATCCCAGGCCATCATTCCAACCCACCAAAAATCCAGAATGTTCCCCCGTCCGAACCCCCCACTCGCAAAATAAAAGCTACCCGCTGATTTCAATGAAACTCTCAACCCCCTATCCTAGGGTGTATCTGAAAAGTCGAAAATATCGTCTATTTCTACAAACACAGCGGAATTTTGCGTTAAAGAGCCTTGGAATCCACAAAGGATTCCAAGGCTCTTTGCCTTACATCCTGCTTGTGTTTGCGAAATATCCGTGATTTTCTTTGCTTTTAGATACACCTTAAAAAACAAACTCAAAAAACAGCGGGGCTGATGCAACCCCAAAAGTCACATCAACCCTGCTGCTTGCGGATAAACCAAAACAGAGACCAGCCGTGTACCAGCAAAACATGCGGGTGAATTTTTGTTTTTATCATGATGGTAAAAGTTGAAGAGTAATGTGCTTCGCTTCCAGATTTTGATAAATTAGACCGCTGCACCCGCCCTACAATAAGACTGGCGACAGGCAGACAACAAAACCACAACAAAATAATTCCTGAATGTTTTGCAGTGGGTGTATAGCTGTTGCACAAATGCTGTACATTATGCTGTGCAGAACAGCGGCTACCCGCTGGTGCTGTACAGCTGCACTTACAGCGGCAAGACCCGGCTGACTGTTTTTTGCAAAAAAGTATAACGATTAAAAATCCCACAAAGATTCTTTGTTTAACAAAACGCCGTACCTATATTGCAATACCAAAAGAAAGCAGGGCATTGCAGCAAATATGCAGCGGCTTTTGCCTACTGGATAAAATCGGCTAGAATTCGGTTAGAAACTGGCCCTATTTTCACCGCAAAAAAGCAAAAAAATATCCCCCGGCAAAGCCGGGGGATATTTTTTAACGTGGAATCCAGCCGCGTTTGTAGAAATGTTCTAAATTTTCGGCTTTTCAGATACCCCCTAGAATATGATGCACAAGCTGCCCCAAAACCGCCAAACAGTATCCCCCAAATACGCAAAAAGCTGACCATCATTCCGTGATTTTTGTCTTGCCCTTGGGGCAAAAGGGCTTTATACTGGTATACAAGTGGTGGTCTGCCCGAATGTAAGGGCAGGCAGAAAGAACGGTTTTGCCCTGAACGCGGATGGGGGCTGCAAGATGTATAAACTGATTATTATTGATGATGAAGAGAAAATCGCCAGCGGAATGGCCCAGCTGTTCCCCTGGCAGAACATTGGGTTCGAGGTGGTGCAGGTGTTCACCAGCGCACGCAAAGCCCTGCAATATATTGCCGAAAACCCGGTGGATGTGGTGCTGACCGATATTGAAATGCCGGATATGAACGGACTGGAGCTGAGCCAGCGGCTGATGGAATACCCCAACATCCAGAAAATATTTTTCAGCAGCTACAGCAATTACGAATACTTCCGCGCGGCGCTGCAAAACGGTGTGGCGGATTACCTGATGAAACCGGTGGCCTACAGCGCCCTGCTGGAATGCTTTGAAAAGGTCAAAGCCCGGCTGGATGCCCGCAGCGCCGTGCAGGAAACCGCCCCCAAGGCCTATTACGACCAGATCGTGTACGATGTGCAGCAATACTTAAAAGATAATTACCGCACTGCCACGCTGGAAGAAGCCGCGGCCAAGGTTTCCTTGAGTCCGGCTTATCTTTCCCGCGTGTTCAAGGAAAAAAGCGGAACCAGCTTTTCGGAGCTGCTGCTCAAGACGCGGATGGAAAAAGCATGTGAGATGCTGGCGGATATCCACTATAAAAGCTACGATATTGCCTATTATGTCGGGTACGATAACCCCAAAAACTTCTCCCGTGCGTTCAAAGCGTATTATGGGCAGAGCCCATCGGAATACCGCAAATCCCGCCTGGATGGTGCCGCGCTATGAAGGGAATGAAGCGGAAGTTCTTTTTGAAGCGCATGTGGAACTTTGTGGTGGTCATGCTGATCCCGACGCTGCTGCTGGTGGCCGTTACCACCTACATGACCCTTGTGACCCAGATGCACCGTATGACGCAGGACAATGAGCGCGGTATTGAGGCTGTGCGCTCCAACATCTCGCTGGTGCTGGATTCGGTCCTGGCGCAGAACAGCTACATGACCGGCATGACCCGCACCAACATGGTGCTGAACAAAGCTCTGAAAAGGGAAAGCCTTTCTTACACCGATGCCATCTACCTGCGCAGCCTGGTATCCTCACTGAACGGCATGACCAACGCGTATGATTACGTGGATTCGGTTCTGATCTATATGGATGGGTACGACCGTGCGCTGACGTCCAGCGGGCTGGTCAACCTTTCGGCGGATGATTACAGCGGCTGGTACAGCGTGTATTCCTCTATGTCGGATACCGAGCGCACCTGCATTGCCCCGGTGGTGGTGAACGCAGGCAAAGCCAGCGAGAGAAGGCAGCTGGTAGTGTGCGCCCGGATGCTGACGATGGAAGGCTGTGTGGCCGTTACCCTGAACATCAGCCACTTGCAGGAAATAATTGCCGTGCTGCGCCCGTCCGATAACCAGCACCTGTACCTGGTTGACGGCAGCGGCCGCCTGCTGGCAAAGGCAGGGGACGCAGGCGCGACGGAAGAGCTGCAAAACCTGATGGGCAAAACGCTAAGCGGGGCAGGGAACACGGCGGAACAGGAGCACGAGTTCTGGATCAAGCTGGATGACCGGGTCTGCCTGTTGAACTGGCAAAGCTACCAGAACCCGGATTTCTACATCGTATCTACCATTGACCAGGCCATGATCCTGGAAAACCTGGGCGAACGGCTGATGCCGCTGCTGCTGATGGCGGTTGTGGCGCTGTGCGCCATTGTGTTTTTGGCATACGTCAACACCAAGCGCAGCTTTGACGAGATCAACCTGATGCTGCAGATGTTTGAGGATGCCGAGGCGGGCCGCACCATCCAGCGCCCCCAGCGCAAGGTAAATGATGAATATGACGTTATCATGAACAACATCCTGATGATGTTTTTGAACAACACCTACCTGAACATCCAGCTGAAAGAAAAGCAGTACCGCCAGCAGAACGCCGAGCTGACCGCCCTGCAGTTGCAGATCAACCCCCACTTTTTGTACAACACCCTGCAAACGCTGGATATGGAAGCCCGCAAGCTGAACGATGATGGGCGCATCAGCGCGGTGGTAGGGTATGTATCGGATATCCTAAAGTATTCGCTGACCAACCCGCAAAAGAGCGTCAGCCTGCGGGAAGAGCTGGACTACCTTAAAAAATATGTGGAAGTGCAGCACTACCGCTTTGGGGACCGCTTTATTATTTATTATGAAGTGGACGACGATGTGATGGACGCCGAGGTATTCCGCCTGATGCTGCAGCCCGTGGTAGAAAACAGCCTGCTGCACGCCCTGCGCGGCAACGAGCGCGGTTACATGAAGGTGCGCGCCCGCCGCATTGGCGATAAAGTGAACCTGCGCGTGATCGATAACGGCGACGGCATGACAAGGGAAGAGCTGGAAGCGCTGCGCAAACGCATCGCGGACCGCAACAGCCGCAGTATTGGGCTGACCAACCTGGACCGCCGCCTGCGCCTGCGCTACCCGGAGGAAACGGGGCTGCGCATCTGTTCCATAAAAAACCTTGGCACCAGCGTGTCGTTTTGCATCCCGTACAAAAAATATACCCCGGATGCCCCGCAAACGGGTAAAACAGAATAATAAAATGCCGGGCAGGTATCTTAAATTGCGCCAAAACGCAAGAAATGATACCTGCCCGGCGCTTTGTGTCAAATGATGAATCCTTTTAGCAAGCGTGAGTCCTTTTATAAATCTGCCAAACAAATTATAATAAAACCATGATAAGGCTCGACGAAAAGGGCCGATTTAGAAGGAGGAAAACAATATGAAAAAGCAACTTATGGCCGGTATGATGGCCGCCAGCATGGCATTGTCTCTGGCCGCATGCGGCGGCAGTGCTGCCAGCAGCGCAGCCTCGGCAGCCGACAGCACCAGCGGCGCTGCCTCTACCAGCACCGCAGCTTCCACTTCCAGCGATGAACAGGTGACTTTGCGCTTTGCCTGGTGGGGCGGCGATGAGCGCGCCAACGCCACCATGGAAGTCATCAACAAGTTCATGGAAGAAAACCCCAACATCAAGATCGAAGCCGAGTATGGCTCTTCTGACGGCTACCATGATAAGCTGGCAACCCAGCTGGCATCCGGCACCGCCGCCGATATCGTACAGGTTGACCCCGAAACGATGCCAACCTTCGTTTCCACCGGTGATTACTTCCTGGATTACAAAGATTACGATTTCGACCTTTCCAACTTTGACCCCAACTACATTGGCCTGCGCGTGAACGGCAATTTTGACGGCAAGCAGCTGGGCCTGCCCACCGGCATTGCCGGCCCGGCACTGGTTGTGAACGAAGAGCTGGCCGAAAAGTACGGCATCGACTTCAACACCCAGTACACCTGGGATCAGTTCATTGAATGGGGCAAACAGGTCCATGAAGCAGACCCCGATACCTACCTGCTGTGCACCAACAAAGAATATGTGACCAACCTGGTGTTCTTTACCTACATGAAGCAGCTGACCGGCAAGACCATCTTTGACGCTGACTCCAAAGAGTTCAATTATACCGAGGAAGATATCCAGAACTGCCTGGATCTCGTCAAGAGTCTGTACGACAACAATGTCTGCGCACCGGCTTCCTACTCTTCCGCTTACAGCAACGACGACCTGCAGTCTGACCCCAACTGGATCGCTGGCAAGTACGTCTGCACCTTCGCTTACATCTCCACCATCAATGTTATGACCGCCGCCAATGAGGGCGCAACCTATGGCACCGGCTACCTGCCCCTGCTGGACGGCGCTAAGGACAACGGCTGGGCTTGCAACTGCCCGCAGGTCCTGGCAGTTACCTCCACCTGCAAGGCTCCGGAAGCAGCCATGAAGTTCCTGGATTACTTCTTCAACAGCGATTACGCCGAAAGCACCCTGGCCTGCGTGCGCAGTGTTCCCCCGACGGAAAAGGCCCGTGAAATCTGCGAAAAAGATGGTACCTTGGACCCGAACATGATGAACGCCGCCAACATTGCCAGCGGCTACAGCGGCCTGACCAACGACAAGTACTCCTCCGCACCGGAATCCAAGCAGATCATTGCTGATACCATCGAGGCTGTCGGTTACGGCACCACCGACCCCGCAAGCGCTGCATCCGATATGTACAAGCAGCTCTCCAACTACATCAGCGCCCAGTAAACCTCAGCGAACATCAAAAACGGGTGTCTCCCATCGAGGCATCCGTTTTATTAAAGTGTACCTGAAAAGTCGAAAATATCGTCTATTTCTACAAACACAGCCGGATTTTGCGTTAAAAAGCCTTGGAATCCACAAAGGATTCCTGCGGCTCTTTGCCTTACATCCTGCTTGTGTTTGCGAAATATCCGTCATTTTCTTTGTTTTCAGCTACACCAGTAAAAAGGCGGATTTTTTCCAAAGAGGTGTGATCCTATGACAAAACAAACCAAAATCAAGCACTATACCAAGCGCGATTACGCGGCGTTTGCTTATCTGGCCCCGTGGATCATCGGTATGCTGGTCCTGCAGCTGTACCCGTTTTTAAGCTCGCTGGTTTACTCGTTCTGCAACTACAAAATCACCGGCACCCCTTCGTTCACCGGCTTGAACAACTACATCCAGTTGTTCACCATGGATAATGAGTTTTGGAACTCCTTGAAAGTTACCCTGGTCTACACACTGTACACCGTGCCCGGCAAGCTGGTTATGGCATTGGCTGTTGCGGTGTTCCTCAACCGCAACATCAAAGGCATCAACCTCATCCGTACTTTGTACTACATTCCGTCCCTGTTCGGCGGCAGCGTTGCTGTTGCTCTGCTGTGGAAGATCATGTTCATGGATAACGGCGTTATCAACGCCATCCTGACCACCCTGCACCTGCCCAATGTTCAGTGGCTGGGCAACCCTGACCAGGCCCTGCGCACCATCTGCATGATGGAGATCTGGCAGTTTGGTTCTTCCATGGTCATGTTCCTGGCCGCGTTGAAAAACGTTCCGGCAGATTTGTACGAAGCTGCCGAGATTGACGGCGCAAGCAAGGTCAAGATGTTCTTCAGCATCACCGTTCCGCAAATCACCCCCATCATCTTCTTCAACCTTATCATGCAGACCATTCAGGCTTTGCAGAACTTCACCTCTGCCTTTGTCATCACCGATGGCGGCCCCATGAAGGCTACCTATGTGCTGGGCATGAAACTGTATAAGGAAGGCTTCTCCTACTTCAAGATGGGTTACGCCAGCGCCATTTCCTGGATCATCTTTATTGTGATCATGCTGATCACTCTGGTGCTGTTCGCAACCTCCAAGTGGTGGGTCTTCTATGGCGACGAAAGCTGAGAAAGGGCGCGTGAGCATTATGACAAAACAACAAAAAAAGACCCTGAACCTGGTGCTGACCTATCTGGTCATCATCCTGATTGGCTGCGTGCTGCTGTTCCCCATTGCATGGATGATTTCGGCCGCGTTCAAAACCAACGATGAAATTTTTGGCTCCATTGCGCTGCTGCCCAAAAGCTTCAGCTTCCAGAACTTTATTGACGGCTGGAAAAGCGCCGGTATTTATACCTATGCAACCTATTTCATCAACTCCTTTATCATGGTCATCCCCACCACGCTGCTGACCATCGCTTCCAGCGCGCTGGTTGCCTATGGCTTTGCACGGTTCAACTTCCCGTTCAAAAAGCAGCTGTTTGCCATCCTGATCGCCACCCTGATGCTGCCCAACTCGGTCATCATCATCCCGCGTTACGTTCTGTTCAACAAGTTCGGCTGGGTCGATTCCTACATGCCATTCTGGGTGCCCGCCCTGCTGGCCTGCTACCCATTCTTCATCTATCAGCTCATCCAGTTCATGCGCGGCATCCCCCGCGATCTGGACGAATCCGCCTGCATTGATGGCTGTGGCACCTTCCGCATCTTCTGGCAGATCCTGCTGCCGCTGATGAAGCCGGCCCTCTTCTCCGCTGGCCTGTTCCAGTTCCTGTGGACCTATAACGATTACTTCAACTCCTTGATCTTCATCAACTCGGTCAAAAAATACACCATCTCGCTGGCGCTGCGCCTTTCCGTTGACGCGGAAAGTGTTGTGGTGTGGGGCCGCGTTATGGCCATGGCCTGCGTGGCGGTTCTGCCGCTGGTTCTCCTCTTCTTTGCCGCACAGAAATATTTTGTGGAAGGCATTGCAACCTCCGGCCTGAAAGGCTGATTTTCGTTTTCCTCTTTTTTGTTTGTTCCTCCACCTAAAAATGTTTGCCCCTCCTAAAAATCATTGACCCGTTGCGGGCCGGCACTGCCCGGCCCGCATTTTTTGTTGAGGTATCATAATGAAACTGGATCTGAATTCCCAAACATTAAACGTCAGCTTTGCCTGCCGGATCGAGGATGCCTGGGTGCCGGTGCCGGAAACTGCCTGCACACAGTCCGGCTTTGACTGGACGCTGAACGGTGCGCATTACAGTGCGCAGTTCACCCCCGCTGGCGATACGCTGTGCTACACCCTGCAAATGGATGCGCCCAACCCCACCCAGCTGCGCATGTGGCTGGCTGTGCCGGGGCAGAGCGATTATTTCCATGTGATCCCCTGCAATATTTACGGCGATAACCACGCCGCGGAAGCCAAACCCGGCGAATTTCCATTGCTGACGAAGGACCACCACGAGGTGGCGTTCTGCGCACCGCTGTGGGAATTCCGCGCGGACCGCGCCGCCATGCCGCTCGCCGCCCTCTGCTGGGACGGCGGAGTGGCCGCCGCTGCGGTGGAACCCTACAGCGAAAGCGAGGCCGGGACCATCCGCAACGGTGTGTTTGCCGCTTTGCCGGATGCGTTCGGCATCAGCCTGGGGTACACCAACGACCCCACCACCTTCAAAAACCGCTCCACCCCGGCGCCGTCCACCCGCAGCATGGCCTGCAAGGCGCAGACCAGCGGCAGAATCTACCTGCACAGCGGCCCGCGAACCGAGCTGCATGAGATCATCCGGCAGGAATACGCCCGCCACCAGGACCGCGCCGCCCCCCGCAATACCCTGCGCCAGGCCGTGCAGGGGATGCTGGACACCTTTGCCTACCAGAACTTTGACGCGGCGGCGGGGGAGTATACCAACCGCTGCTGCCGCCCGCCCAGGGAGACCGAGATGCGCCCCTGGCGGCTGGTGACGGAGATCGGCTGGACGGGTGGCGGCGTGCTGGCCTATCCGCTGGTGCTCTGCCGTGATGCCCTTGGCGCGGATGCCGAAGCGCCGCTGGCCGCGGCCATGAGTGGCGAACAGCTGTTTGACCGCATTGCCGATGCGTATAACGAAAATTCCGGCCTGCTGAACGACCTGATGACCCCCAATGCCGCGGGCAGCCAGGTGAACGGCTGGTGGACCGGGTACGGCCTGGTCAAAGACTGCCACTGTGCCTATACAGTGGGCAGCGCTGTCCACTATCTGACCAAAACGATGGATTATCTGCACCAGAACGGCAAACCCTGCCCGGCCAAATGGATGGATGCAGCCCAAAAGGTGCTGCATACCGTCATGGATCTGCAGCGCGCAGACGGCGCTTTCGGCTATACTTACTCCACCCAGGAACGCAGAGTGCTGGATTGGAGCGGCTTTGCGGGCTGCTGGTTTGCCCCGGCGCTGGTTTACCTCTACCGCCTGACCGGCGAAGAGCGCTGCCTGCACTCCGCCGAAAAAGCGCTGCATTACTACCATACCTTTGTCAAAGACCTGAACTGTTACGGTACCCCCATGGACACCTGGAAAGCCGTGGATGAGGAGGGCAACCTGGCCTTCATGCGCGGCAGCCGCCTGCTGTATGAGCAGACCGGCAAGGCCGAATTCCTGCAATATATGAAAGACAGCGCCGGGTACGAGTTCCTGTGGCGCTATGGCTACAAGACCTACCCGGAGCACACCCCGCTGAACCAGGGGTGGTCCGCCTGCGGCGGCGCCGTTACCTCGGTTTCCAACCCGCATATCCACCCCATGGGGGTTATTATTGATACTGACCTGCGCTATCTGGCACGGGTGACGGGTGACGGCTATTACGCCAGCCGCGCGGCGGATTCTGCCGCCTGGATGCTGCAATGCCTGGAACTGTACCCCGCAGCCACCGGCTATGGCCGTTACGGCATTTTGTCGGAACGCTGGTGCCCCAGCGATGGGCTGGATGTGGAGCGTTTCAGTGATGGCAGACCGTTCAGCAGCTGGTTCAGCCACAATCTGTGGGCTTCCGCCTGCGTGCTGGAAGCTGCATGTGAGCTGCTGCTGGAAAGCGAACACAAGAAAGGATAAAAGCAATGGATCGTTATGTGACCGATATCAAAAATGGCTGCTACCAGAACCCGGTGCTGCCCATGGATTTCAGTGACCCCGACGCCATCCGCGTGGGGGAGGACTATTACCTGATCTCTTCCAGCTTTACCTACCTGCCCGGCGTGCCGGTGCTGCACAGCAGGGATCTTGTCCACTGGGAACGCATCGGCAACTGCGTGGAGCGTCTGCCGTTTGACCGCTATGCCCAGCCCGCCCATGGCTGCGGCACCTGGGCCCCGGCGCTGCGCTACCATGCGGGCAGGTTCTATGCATTCATTCCCCTGCCGGACGAGGGCATTTTTTACACCGAAGCTACCGACCCTGCCGGCCCCTGGAGTGCGCTGCACTGCGTAAAATCCGCCAGCGGGTGGATCGATCCCTGCCCCCTGTGGGACGATGACGGCAGCGTGTATATGGCCCACGCCTTTGCCAAAAGCCGCTGCGGCATTAAGCACAAGATCCAGCTTTCCCGCCTGGATCCCGAAACGCTGGAAGTGGTGGATGACGGCCCCATCGTGTTTGATGGCACCCTGAGCCAGCCCACCGCCGAAGGCCCCAAAATGTACAAGCGCAACGGCTGGTATTACATCTTTATCCCGGCAGGCGGTGTGGAATACGGCTGGCAGACCGTGCTGCGCGCCCGCAATGTGTACGGCCCGTATGAGGAAAAAATCGTCATGCACCAGGGGGCCAGCTCCATCAACGGCCCCCACCAGGGCGCGTGGGTCACAGCGCCGGACGGCAGCGATTGGTTCCTGCATTTCCAGGATCGGTTTGAACTGGGCCGCGTGGTACACCTGCAGCCTATGTGCTGGCACAGCGATTGGCCGTTCATCGGCCTGGAACAAAACGGCGATGGCATCGGCGAGCCGGTGACCGAGTGGGACTGCCCCAAAGGCGAAGCTGGTCCCGGCCTGCAAATAGGGGACAGCTTTACAAACGGCAAGCCCGGCCTGCAATGGCAATGGCAGGCCAACCCCCAGCCCGAAGCCTGGCTGCGCCCGGTGGCGGGGGATGCACTGCATCTGGTCTGCGGGGCCGGCGGAAGTTTGTGGCGGCAGCCCAATGTGCTCAGTCAGATGCTGCCTGCGGCGGATTTTACCGCAAATGTTACCCTTGGCCTGGCCGGGTGCGGCGCCGGAGCTAAAGTAGGGCTTAGCGTGATGGGGCAGAAATATTCCGCCATTGAGCTCTGCCGCACAGCGCAGGGCTGCACCGTGCAGCTGGTACAGGGTATGGTGAAAGACCTTGCCTCCACCGGCGATGCAGAAGAAACGATCCTTGCCGAAAAAATGGTTGACACGGATGAAATAACCGTTACAATGAAAATAACGGCAGCCAAGCAGGTGCAGTATGCCCTGCTGGCAGCAGATGGCACCGCAGTGCCGCTGGGGGGAGCCCAACCCGTTGCCAAGGCAACCTGGACCGGCGCGCGCCTGGCCCTGTACGCCCGCGGCGGCACCAAAGGGGATGCTGCCTGCATCAAGCAGCTGAACATTACATTTTAGCCGGGCTTTTGGCGGCAGAACACCGCAGATGCCCGCGGCAAAAAGGAGAGCAAACTGGCAATGGCAAGTGTTACCATCCGGCTGAACAGCATTGGTGAAGTGAAAGAGTTTAACCGCATTGCGGCCACTGTGCCCGGAGATGTGGACCTGCATTCCGGGCGCTACTGCGTGGATGCAAAATCCATCATGGGTATTTTTGCCCTGAACCTGGCGCGCGAACTGACGGTGGACAGCCCAACCCTGAGCGAGGAAGAACTGCACAAAAAGTTTGCGGCCTTTTTGGCGGGCTAAGGCGTATCTGAAAACCAAGAAAATGGCGGATACTTCGCAAACACAAGCAGGATTTAAGGCAAAGAGCCGCAGGAATC
>ERZ1026858.638-NODE-638-length-18976-cov-11.108134_pt1 | contig 18976 bp, 16 predicted proteins | sample MGYA00380159_ERZ1026858 | MGnify/ENA primary metagenome ERZ1026858 (study PRJEB33269, sample SAMEA4719795) | human gut metagenome | biome: human-associated habitat; feature: organic feature; material: feces | place: Cameroon | collected 2013-10 ...
CGGTGAAGAGGCCGTAGGCCAAATGGCCCTTGACGGCCAGCCAATTGTGGGTGCCGGGAATCGCCCAGAAATCGGGCAGTTCCACTCTCACCTGCGGCACAGGCCGCGCATTGACGCTCTGCGTGAGGCCACCCGACGAGAGGGCCGCGTTTTTGAGCGACTCTCCGCGCTCCTTGGCGCCGACGCTGAGGCGGAAGGCTCGCAGGTCGACATCGAAATAAAACTGCTGCACGACGGCTTTGCTGGTATAATTGGCGGGGACAGCGAGGTCGAGGCCGTAGCCAACACGCCAAAGGCGGGTGCTGTCGGCCTGCGTGCTGCGCTGAACGCGACCACGGATATAGCCCGAATTGTTTTCAACGGAAGAGAGTCCGTAGCGGTTTGAGGTCAGCCAAAACGGTGCATAGTCACCGCTGGAGGCCGTGCCGCTCATCTCAACGGCATAATCGACATCATGCGTGAGGCGGCTGATCTGCGCCGAGGCAGGCAAGGCGCTGCACGCAAAGCCAACGCATGCCGAAATCAGAAAGTATCTTTTCATGGGTTACTGTAAAAAAAATAGCAGATTCTAAGAGGGCCGTACACAATGAACATGCGTGTGTCTTTAGAATCTGCTTATGATTAGACTTGCGTCTGCCTTATGGAAATTCTGAATCTCTGTTTCAGAAAGTCAGGTTTTGGAGAAGCCTCAGCCAAACATCATCCGTTTGGCTTTGCCGTCTGCCATCCAATCAGCGTCCGCCGTACATCTTGTCGTAGTATTGCTGATAGTCTGAGCCGCTGACAGTTTCCACCCAATCGCGGTGTTCGAGGTTCCAGCGGATGGTCTTGACGATGCCCACTTCGAAGCTCGTCTCAGGATACCATCCCAAGTCGGCCTTGATTTTCGAAGGATCGATGCCGTAGCGCTGGTCGTGTCCGAGGCGGTCTTTCACGAAGGTGATGAGGTCGTCGTTGATCCAGTCGATGCTGATTTGTCCGTTGGCATCGCGCTCCTGTCGCTTGAGAAGGGTGCGCCATTCTGGGTGTTCTTCCATCAATTCGCGGATGGTGCGGATGATGATCTTCACGATTTGAATGTTCTGGCGTTCGTTGTGTCCGCCCACATTGTAGATGCTGCCGTCTTTGGCATTACGGATGACCATGTCGATGGCCTTGCAGTGGTCTTCCACATAGAGCCAGTCGCGCACATTCTCTCCCTTGCCGTAAACGGGCAACGATTTTCCTGCGAGGATATTGTTGATGATGAGCGGAATGAGCTTCTCCGGGAACTGGTAAGGCCCATAGTTGTTTGAGCAGCGCGTGATGCTCACCGGCATGTGGTAAGTGTCGTGGTAAGCACAAACGAAATGGTCGGCAGAGGTTTTGGATGCGCTGTACGGGCTATGGGGCTGCAGCGGCGTGGTTTCGGTGAAGAAACCCTCTGCGCCCAAAGAGCCATACACTTCGTCGGTCGACACTTGATGGAAGCGCACGCCGTTACGCCAAGTCGGGTAGCCCTGTGCGTCGCGTCCCGTCACCCAAGCGGCGCGGGCGGCGTCGAGCAGGTTTTGCGTTCCGAGGATATTGGTCTGCAAGAAGAGCTGCGGATTGTCGATACTGCGGTCGACATGGCTTTCGGCAGCGAAATTGACCACCACGTCGAATTTATATTCGGCGAAGAGGCGATCGAGGAGCGGACGGTCGCAGATGTCGCCCTTCACAAAGAAGCAACGCTCGTTGTCGACATCGCCAGCAATGGTGCCGAGATAGCCTGCATACGTGAGCAAATCGAGCACCACGACGCGCACGTCATCGTGCTTGGCCAGGATATATTTCAGATAGTTGGCTCCAATGAAACCAGCGGCGCCGGTGACCAGATAATTTTTCATATATACGTTTTTGTTTGTTTCTTAGAATTTCTTGCCTCTGACGATATTGAAGAACGTCATCCAGAGAATCTTGCAATCAAGCCCCCAAGAGCGGTGTTGCAGATAATAGAGGTCGTAGTGCAGGCGGTTGACCATCTTTTCGATGGTGTCGGTGTAGCCATTATAGAGCGTTGCATACGAGGTGACACCGGGACGAATCTGATAGAGATTCGGATAGCGGTTGTCTTTCTCCATGATCTTGTTGATGTAGTATTGGCGTTCTGGGCGCGGACCGATGAAGGCCATGTCGCCGCGGAAGACATTCCAAAGCTGTGGGAGTTCGTCAAGATGGTGCTCGCGCAGCATTTTCCCGACCTTGGTCAGGCGGTTGTCGGTTTCTCCGCTGGAGAGCTTCGGACCGCCGTCTTCGGCGTCGATGCGCATGGAACGGAATTTGAGGATGTTGAACGCTTTGCCGTGAAGACCTATGCGCTCTTGTTTATAGACGGCCGGACCGCCGTCTTCGAGTTTGACAGCCAGATAGCAAAACAGAATGAGGGGCGAAAAAGCCACGAGACAAACCGCCGACACGAGAATGTCGAACGCCCGCTTGGTAAAGCGGTCGAAACGGTTCATCCCATCGGGGATCACTTCATATTTTTCTTCAGTTTGCTTCATGCTTGAAATATGTTTTTCTTCGCTGCGTCCTGCGATGAACGCTGCCTTTCTGCCTCTGCTTTTTCACGAGCGGGGCATTATGTCTGCCTTTTGCGGAGGACATTATATATCCTTAACGCACCTGCGGCTTATTTATTGCCTTTCATGACCGACAATATTTTCGTCTTCATGAGGTCCCACACTTTCGGCGTGAGTCGGCGCACGAGATAGAAGCCGTTGATGTCATATCCGTTTTTCCGGAAAGAGCGCAGGATGTTGGTGTTGCCTTGGATGATTCTCCGCAGCGACCCGTTGCTTTCTCCGCCTGTGCGCATCCAGATGAAATTGCGCGAGAGATATTTGTTGCGTATTTGGTGTTTTCCAAGAAAACGAAGCATGAGGTCGAAATCGGCCGACACCTTCAAGTCTAAGTCAAAATATCCGTATTTTTCATAGCAAGCGCGGCGACAATAGAATGTGGGATGTGCCGGATGCCAGCCTCGTTTGAAATAGCCGGGCTGGTATTGCGAGCCCTTCCATTTCCTGACAACTTTGGTGATGTCGTTGGCGGCGACAAATTCAAGGTCGCCGTAAACGCAGTCAATATCGTCGGACTCAAACGCTTTGACAACGTCGGCCACGACTTGTTTGTCGTAGAAGAGGTCGTCGGAATTGAGAACGCCGACAATGTCGCCCGTTGCCATGCGCAAGCCTTTGTTCATCGCGTCATAAAGCCCTTTGTCTTTTTCGCTGACCAGACGTAGGCGTCCACCAAAGCGCGGTTCGTAAGCCTTGACAATTTCTTGCGTGCCGTCGGCCGACAAACCGTCTACGATGATGTATTCTATGTCTTGATAAGTCTGGGCCAACACGCTGTCCAACGTGTCGCGCAATGTGGCGGCACTGTTGTAGGTGGCTGTTATGATGGAGACTTTCATTACGTTATTGTTGCTTGCTTCGGTATGGCGCACTAATCACCGGCCGCTGTTCCTCCCCATGCTTGACATCGGAACCGGCACAACGGCTTTGCATCATACGGATTCTGTTGATTTGTTTTCTCGGATAACGGGAATGCTTATGTAACTGCCATTTCCTTCTGCTTTCCAACCGAGCCTCAGCCTCTTTCTGAGAAAGGAGCAAGCGCAGGTTTCTGAAAAGCCAAAACATGCCTACGCCCCAGCAATAAAGGGGCGGAGTCATCTTTGCTATATCCTTGTATGTCAAAATACTGCCCGAAGGCAGACCGACATAGGGGCAAATTTAGTTAAAACGTCTGAAACAACCAAATTCTTAGTGGAAAACTTACGGGGCTTAAGCATTTTAAATGCCTATATTTTACGGGCAAGCCGTCAGTTGGTTATGCTCATTGCGCTGGTCGACACGTTGTATTGCACCGTGCGGTAACGATAAAGGGCGCGACTCTTGCCGTGCTGCTCGTTTCCAGCATTGTTGAGGTCGTAAACGCAACCGCAACGGGCGCATTGCAGGGTGGAGATTGAAGAGAAATGGAGGGGACGGGTAATTTCGGAATTATCGTAGCAATTGGGGCAGGCCAACTCGTAGGCGACTCTGCTTTGCCCCGTAAAATCGGGAATAGCAGGACTGCCGACAATGATGCCAGAAAGGAAACCATAGGGCTTGTAATAACTGGATGTGGCGGTCGGCGTATATGTCACTTCCTTCCCATCGCAGTCCTTAAACAGATACTTTCCGTTGGGAAAAGTGATCTGACAAAACTGGCCGGGATTGTTCAGAGCGGAGAGCAAGGGGGCGGTGGTATTGACCTGGTTGAACACAAACCTCACAGACCAAGGGGCATAAAGGTCTTCTATATCATCGGCACAAGAAGCCAAGAAGAAGCCAAGAAGAAGGTATGCTATGTGTTTGAACGGCAATCTCATTGGAGTATAGTTTATTGTGTACCGACTGGGAAGGGCGGTTCTAAGAATGGAAGGGATTTTCTAAAGACAGGGAAGGGCGGGCCAAAGAATGGGAAAAGTGTCCTAAGTAATCTGGCGCAAAGAGATGTATGCCATCGGACGCGGCCTGTCGACGGGCGACAGGAGGCAGATTACCCGACAGAATCATCTGGAATTACCAACCAGAATATTTAGGACACCCTTGGATAAGCCATCACTCTCCGCCCAGGAGATTCTTTTCGGCCTCGCTCACGCGCTCAAAACCGAAGCGGGCATAGGTGGCCTGCATGAGGGCAGCGATGCGGTCGTTGCACAGGTTGCCGATGGAGCCTTCGTGGGTGTGGTGGATTTCCTTGTTCGGCGTGAACTGGTGGGCCTCGATGTCAAGTCCCACTTTCTTATAGGCGTCGCGGAAAGGCATACCCTCAGAAGCGAGGCGGTTGACTTCTTCAACGGAGAACATGAGGTCGTAACGCGCATCGTCGAGGATATGCTCGTTGACACGCATACGCGCCACGATGTAGGTGGCCATACGGAGGCAGGAGAGCAACTGATCGAAGGCTGGCAGGAAGACTTCCTTGATTTCCTGCAAGTCGCGGAAATAGCCGCAAGGCAAATTGTTCATGATCATCACCACCTGCGTTGGCAAAGCCTGGAGCTTATTGCAACGGGCACGGATAAGTTCGAAGACATCGGGGTTTTTCTTGTGGGGCATAATGCTCGAACCCGTGGTACACTCATCTGGCAGGCGCACAAAACCGAAATTCTGACTGTTGAACATGCAAGCGTCGAAAGCCAGTTTGGCCACCGTGCCGGCGATACCGGCGAGGGCGAAGGCCACGTTGCGCTCGTTTTTTCCGCGCCCCATCTGGGCATAGACCACGTTATAATCCATCGAGTCGAAGCCAAGTAATTCGGTGGTCATCGTGCGGTTGAGCGGGAAAGAAGAACCATAGCCGGCGGCAGAGCCGAGCGGATTGCGGTTGGTCATGCGATAGGCGGCCTCGAGCAGCAACATATCGTCGGCCAGGCTTTCGGCGTAGGCACCAAACCAAAGGCCGAAGCTGGAGGGCATGGCCACCTGCAAATGGGTATAGCCCGGCATGAGCACGTTCTTATAGCGTTCGCTCTGTTGCTGGAGTTCAGCGAAGAGGTCGCGCACCGACTCAGCCACTTCGCGGATTTTGTCGCGCGTGAAGAGTTTGAGGTCAACGAGCACCTGGTCGTTGCGCGAGCGTCCGCTATGTATTTTCTTCCCCATGTCGCCCAGTTTGCGGGTGAGCATGAGTTCCACTTGCGAATGCACGTCTTCGATGCCATCCTCAATGACAAAGTTGCCCGACTCCGCCACCTGATAGATGGCACGCAGTTCGCGAAGAAGAACGGGCAATTCCTCGTCGGCAATCAGGCCGATGCTGTGTAGCATCGTGACGTGTGCCATAGAGCCAAGCACGTCATACTTCGCCAGATAAAGGTCGAGTTCGCGGTCATGGCCGACAGTGAAGCGGTCAATCTCTTCCGTCACATGAACAGACTTCTCCCAAAGTTTCGCTCCGTGGAGCGCGTTTTCGTTATTCATTTTCCGTCTGAAAATTAAGCTCTTTCTAAACACCAAGTCTATTGCATAGGCGCCTGCGCCGCAGCAGCGAGCACATTGGCCAAACCGTCGGCTGCCTGCTGCAGGGGTTTAGACACCATGCCCTTCATAAAGAAATTCACCTCGGCACCAACGGTGACACGCATCTTCGTGGCGCATTCACCCTCCGGCAGCAACTGAATCCACACATAAAGTGGGATGGGCGACCCTTCACTGGCAAACTTGATGCACTTCGGGTCGCGCTCAACGACGCGCAATTCAATCTGCGCCATCGGCGTAGAGAGTTGCAGGGAATCCTGCGTAAAGGTGATGTCGTTGATATACTTGCGAACATCTGCCAACTTGTCGGCAGGCACCTGCGAGGAAAGTTTTTCTTCCAACGCGGGGTCGTTGATGCGCTGCTTCAAGCTTTCGAGATTGCGCAAGTCGGCAAAACGTGCGTAGATGGCTTCCTGCGCCTGTGGCAAATGTTTTACTTCACTTTCAAATTTACTGAGACTCATTGGTTTCTTTGTTGTATTAAGGGTTGCCGCGCTTGAAGCGGCAACACGATTTATTCTTCTTTGAGTAATGGTGAAAGAATTACTAAGGGGAAAGGCAGCGACTGCCCGTTTAGTGATGATGAAAGAATAACTTACATCTCGACGCGCACGGCCTTCGTGACATTTTCGATACTGCTCAGCGAGTCGCAAATGTTCTTAACGTCAGACGTGTCGTAGACCACGATGTCGAGCGTACCGTCGAAGAGGCCGTCTTTCGTTTCGAGCGTGATGCGACGCACAGGACTGTTGCGCTGCTTATGCAGCACGCTGGCAATCGTGTAAAGAACGCCCTGGCTGTCGACACCGCTGATTTGCAGGCGGCACTCAAACGATATCTGGCGGTGCATATCCCAATCGCAAGCAATGATGTTATTGCCATAGCGCGTCTTGAGTTTCATGGCCGTGGCACAACTGCGTTTGTGGATTTCCAGTTCGTTTTTCGGCGTGATATACCCCAAGATGTCGTCGCCAGGAATCGGGCGGCAGCAAGGAGCAATGACGCATTTCTTAAACGTCTCCTCGTTGACCACCAGCGTCTGCTTGCGATTGATGTTCTTGACGAAATCAGTGTTGTCAATGTGGTTGATGACACAACCCTTGTCGGCCGACTTCTTGCCGATAAACGGAATATGGCGCCACCAGCTGTCCTTGCCGCCTTTTCCCTTGATGCAGTCGAGGTCACATTCATTGGGAATGATGCGCTCGTCGGCGATGGCAAGGAAGAAATCGTCGCGCACAGTGTACCCGTGGAAGCGCATGAGTTTGTCCAGCACAGCCGGCGTACACTGAACGTCGTTCCTCTCCAAGAAAGCACGGAGTAACTGGTCGCCCTTTTGACTCTTCTCGCGGCGCTCGCGGCGCAAAATGGCCTGAATCTTGTTGCGAGCCTTTGCCGTCGTGACGAAGTCAAGCCACTCCGGCTGCACATGCTGCGCCTCGGTGGTGATGACCTCCACTTGGTCGCCGCTCTTGAGCTTATAATTGAGCGGCACGAGCACATGGTTGACCTTAGCGCCGAAACAGTGGCATCCCACAAAACTATGGATGGAGAAGGCAAAATCGAGCGCCGTGGCGCCAGCGGGCATATTCTTGAGGTCGCCTTTGGGGGTGAACACCAAGATTTCGTTGGAATAGAGATTGAGCTTGATAGTATCGAGCAAATCGAGCGTATCTGGCTGCGGGTCGTCAAGGATTTCCTTGATGGAATTGAGCCAGCGGTCGAGCTCGCTCTCGTCGTAAGGCGCATCCTTATCCTTGTACTTCCAATGCGCAGCAAATCCCTGCTCCGCAATGTTATCCATACGATCGGAACGAATCTGCACCTCAATCCATTTGCCCTGCTTGCTCATGAAGGTGTTGTGGAGCGCCTGATAGCCGTTGGCCTTCGGATTGGAAAGCCAGTCGCGGAAGCGCGTCGGATGCGGCTTATAGATTTTGGTAAGCGCACCGTAGATGCGGTAACACTCATCCACCTCGTCCTTACGGTCGTTGGGCACGAAGACAATGCGGATGGCCAGAAGGTCATACACCTCGCTGAAGGGGATGTGCTTGTTCTGCATCTTCATCCAGATGGAATACGGACTTTTGATGCGGGCTTTCAGCGTATATTTGATGCCCATTTTGTCGAGTTGCTGGCAAATGGGCGGCGTAAACTTGTCGAAGATGGTGTCGCGCTCAGGCTGCGTCTCAGCCAACTGCTGCTCGATGCGATGGTATTCATCGGGATGTTCGTATTTGAAACTCAGGTTTTCGAGTTCCGTCTTGATTTTGTTCAAACCGAGGCGGTCGGCAATCGGGGCGAAGATATAGAGCGTTTCGCTGGCAATCTTATATTGCTTGCGGGCCTGCATGCTTGAAAGCGTGCGCATGTTGTGTACGCGGTCGGCAATCTTTATCAAGATGACGCGCACATCATCGCTCATCATGAGCAAGAGTTTCTTAAACGTTTCAGCCTGCAACGAAGCCTTCTCCCCGAAAATACCGCCAGAAATCTTCGTCAGTCCCTCCACGATATTTCCCACCTTCGGGCCGAAGAGGTTCGTGAGGTCCTCGTTGGTATAATCGGTATCTTCCTCCACGTCGTGGAGCAAGGCCGCACAGATGGAAGTTGAGCCCAGTCCGATTTCCTCACACACGATTTGCGCCACGGCAATGGGGTGAAGGATATAAGGCTCCCCCGAAAGACGGCGCACCCCCTTATGGGCCTGCTTCGCGAAATTGAAGGCCTTGGTGATGACTTCCACCTTGCGGCGGTGGTTGGTGGCCAAATATGTATCAATCAAGTGCTGGAAGGCAGCTTGAATCAGTTCCTCATCTTTCTGTTCCTGAGGAGTAAGCGTCGGAGTATTAGTGTCTGTCATGGCGCGAAGGTTTTATTATGTTGTTTGACAAGACGACGGCTTGGCCAAGACAATGGCAGAAGCGTTTCTGTGACCGCAACGGGCCCCGCCGCCAAACGGCGATTGCCCGCCCTCCATTGTCCAATTGCGAGAAAAACACACCTGCCTCCCGAAGCATTCGGCCACCATTACCAATGGTATGCGTCGACGCTTCGGAAGGCAGGTGCATGAGCATATTTATTTCACTCTGATTTTCTGACCAGGCTTAATCATGTTACCCTTGATTTTATTCAGTTTACGGATTTTGGCAACCGTCGTGTGGTTTCGGGCGGCAATCGTGCTGAGCGAATCGCCCTTACGCACCGTGGCCGTCCGTTCCGTTGATTTGCGGTTGCGCTTATGGCGTGCCGCCGTGGAGCGCGACTGCGAAGCGGTGCTGCGCGTCGGTTCCGCCTTGGGTTCGCTGACCGCCACCACAGCGCGGCGTGTCAGAAGTTCATCGGCACGATAATTATAAATGGAGTCTTTCTGGTCGATGAAGGCCAAGATTTTCTCCTGCGGCAGGCGGATGGCACAAGGCTCCGTCTGTCCCGGAATCACGCCGGTGCGATATTGCGGATTGAGCGCACGGATGGCCTCCACGTCGATGCCGCAGAGCGCTGAAATCTGCTCCATGTGTACGTTGCGCGACACCATAATCGTATCGGTCGTCACAGGGATTTTCGTTTTCATCGGACAGATATTGTGCTCACAATAGTACGTCATGATGTAGTTGGCCGCGATGAAAGCTGGCACATAGCCGCGCGTTTCCTGCGGCAAATAAGGATAGATGGTCCAGTAGTCACGTACGCCGTCGGCACGGTGGATGGCCTTGTTGATTTTCGTTGGTCCGCAGTTATAAGCGGCAATCACCAAGTTCCAGTCGCCATAAATCTTATAGAGGTCGCGCAGATACCTGGCGGCAGCCCACGACGACTTGATGGGGTCGCGGCGTTCGTCGACGAGGCTGTTGACTTTCAAATCGTAGCGTTTTCCCGTGGCGAGCATAAACTGCCAGAGGCCCACGGCCCCAGCGCGGCTGACAGCCGTTGGCTCGAGCGCCGACTCAATGACTGGCAAATACTTCAATTCGAGCGGCAGACCATAATAGTCGAGCGCTTCTTCGAAGATGGGGATATAGAAATTTCCGGCGCCGAGCATGTACGACACTGAGCGGCGCAAGCGTCCGCTATATTGGTCGATAAACTGCTGGACGATGCTGTTGTAAGGCATTTCCATCACGGCAGGAATGCGTCCGAGGCGTTCGCGGTAGACCTCCTCTGGGAAAGGCGGATTGTAATCCGGATTGACGCAAGTGGTGTCGGGATAAAGATATTTCTTGGCGTGCCACTCATTGAGCAGGGAATCGGCATTGAGCGTCATACCCTCTGGCAGTTCAATGACTTCCTTGCGTCCGCTTCGGTCGTCATTGACGGTAATTTCGTTGACGTTCTGCGCAGAAGCCGTCGTGCAGAAAGCACAGGAAGCCAATGCGAGCAGAAATACTTTAATGCGTTTCATTGAATGCGATTTGTTCTTTTTTAAAATAGGGAAGCTCCTGCCAGTTTATCTTGGCAATGGGCCTAAATCAACGGCGCTCCCGTCCGCAAATGCGGAATCAAGAGCCGTCCCTTCACCCTCCGTTTAGCTATTGTTTTACCATTACTTAAAGGGGTGTTCTATAAATTAGTTTTAATGGAGATTCTTTATTTAGGATTGACTTGGCCGCTTTTACAGTTCTCACTCGCATCTTGCTGTATTTCAAAGACTCACATAGCTCGCTATGCTCGTCTTTGAAATACAACAATCTGCTTCGCGATAAATGTAAAATCGACTCAAGCTAATTTATAGAACACCCCTAAAACGACAGGTTGCAACCGATGCCATAAGAAGAAGGCGTTCGGCCAGGAAGTCCGTTGCCGTTGTTGATCACAGCCGGTTCCAGACGCATGCTGAGATCGGGCGAGATGTCGAAGACCGAGAGTTGCGCATCGACATAAGCGTCGATGACAGAAAGGATATAGACCCCGATGAAGCAGAAGGCGCTCAGGTCGCGATAGCGGCGGTAATAGTCCTTCTTGCGCTTGAAGATGTTTTTGAATCGGTCTTCGCGCCCCGTGATGTCATATCGCGGCGGCAACATGTCCAGATAGCTGTTGGTGTTGGGGTCGTCGTCCATGATGTCGAGGTAAGCCTGCGAATAGTCGCGATACATCTGCTGGTTCCATTTGAAGGCATAAGTGCAACCGAGGAATCCGCCGTAGAAAAATGGGAGTTTCCAATATTTCCGGTTGTAGATCTGTCCAGCGCCAGGAAACACGAGCGAGAGCCACAAGGCCCGTTTGGGATCTGGCACAAATTTCGGCCGCACCTTCTTCCGCATCTTGGCCGTGGCATTGAGAATGGAATCATTGACGTTGCGCAAGCGTGCCGTGTCAACAGCCGTTGGGTGTGCGGCAGCGGCCGCTCTCACGCCATCGGCAGGCAGCGCCACCGTGTCGGCCGCCACGACGGCCTCTTCCAACTTCAAGGTGTCGATATGTTCGGCCATCGGAGACAGCCCAACGCAAAGCCCCCCGTTTTCAACATTGCCCGCGTCGCTACTGGCAGGCAGCGGCACCGACGGATGCAGACAGGCGCCTGCGGCAGCCGGCAGTCCTGCAAGAAGGACCGATGCGATGAAAAATCTGGCTAATGAAATCTTCACCATAAATAATTTCTAATTGACGGAAAACAAGCAGGCGGCAATTGCAGCAACATTCTGGAAAGCCTTCCAAACGTTGCCTCGCCCTTCTGCCGATAGAGCCATCAGTTGTTTTGTCCTTTGATTTTGTCGAATAGGCTGATGATGCGTTCCAACTCCTCTTCAGAAGCAAACGGGATGCTGATTTTCCCCTTGCCCTGCGTGGAGCAAGTCATCTGCACCTTCGTCTGGAAGAAATCAGACAAGCGCGTTTTCAAGATATTAAACTCCTCCGGCAGCCGTTTATTATTGCTGCGGTCGGTGAGCTGATGGCGGCCGCTTTTAACGGTTTCGCCGTTGTTGAGCGCCTTGACCATGTCTTCCACCTGACGAACAGAATAGCCCTTCTCCTTGATTTCGTTGAATAGCTTCACCTGAAGCGACGGTTTTGCGAGTCCCAGCAAGGCACGCGCATGTCCCTGGTCAATTTCCTTGTTTTGCAACGCCACCTGCACCTGTGCTGGCAATTTCAGCAGTCGCAGATAGTTGGCGATGGTGGCGCGGTTTTTCCCCACTTTCTCCGAGAGCCGGTCTTGCGTGAGCGCATATTGCTCGATGAGGTTCTGGTAGGCCAAAGCGATTTCAATGGCGTTGAGATCCTCGCGCTGTATGTTTTCAACCAGCGCCATCTGCATCATGTTCTCGTCGTCAGCCGTGCGGATATACGCAGGAATAGTGTCCAATCCGGCCAACTGCGAAGCCCGCCAGCGTCGTTCTCCAGCAATGATTTGATAGAAGCCGTCGTCCATCTTTCGGAGCGTGATGGGCTGGATGATACCAATCTGGCGGATGCTTTCGGCCAGTTCCTCCAAGGCGGCGGGGTCAAATTCCCTACGCGGCTGGTTGGGATTGGCCTGGATGCTGCCGATGGGCACTTCGTTGATGGACGAAGAACCGCTCGTATGCACTTCCTCCGTTGAGATGAGCGCATCGAGTCCACGTCCGAGCGCTGGAAATTTCTTATGTACAGCCATGTTTATTTATTGTCAGAGAATCTGGAAATCGAAAAACACATTTTCTACGGGCAGCCATGAAGTTCAAGCCCACCAAAGGGCAGCCCTGCAACAGTCTGTAACAGGAAGGACACACGCGGCGTTCCTCTCCTGCCCTGTCCCAATAGCAACATCCCCCACCCCGACACTGCACGAGTGACGCCGTGGAGGATTTAGTATTTAGCAATGGCAAGTCGTCAAGACCTTGCAACCATTGCTTACGCATTCTTCTTGATGATTTCCTTAGCCAGCGCCAAATGGTTTTTGGCGCCTGTTGATTCAGCATCATAGAGAATGGCAGGAAGTCCGTGGCTTGGCGCCTCCGAAAGTTTCACGTTGCGCTGGATGACCGTTCTGAACACCAGTTCCTGGAAGTGTCGTTTCACCTCGTCATAGATTTGGTTGGCCAGACGCAGTCGCGAGTCGTACATCGTGAGCAGGAATCCTTCGATTTCCAATTCCGGATTTAGTTTTTTCTTGATTATCTTGATGGTGTTGAGCAACTTGCTGATGCCTTCCAATGCGAAATATTCACACTGCACTGGGATGATCACCGAGTCGGCAGCAGTCAGCGCATTCACCGTGATGAGCCCCAAAGAAGGCGAACAGTCGATGAGGATGTAGTCATACTCGCTCTTGAGCGGCGTCAACAGTTTTTTGAACACATATTCACGTCTGTCGAGATTGAGCATCTCCACCTCTGCTCCGACGAGGTCGATGTGCGAAGGCACGATGTCAAGGCGCTCGATGTCTGTCGTGTAAATAGCCTCGCGAATATCGGCTTGTCCAACGAGACATTCGTAAACCGAACAGTCAATCTGGCTCAAGTCGACGCCAAGGCCGGAAGAGGCATTGGCCTGCGGGTCTGCGTCAACGAGCAGCACTTTCTTTTCGAGTGTTGCCAGCGATGCAGCCAAGTTCATGGAGGTCGTCGTTTTGCCGACGCCACCCTTTTGGTTTGCTAATGCAATGATTTTGCCCATAGTTTTCAAATAGCAAGCCTTCTGAAAGGCTCTATGATTCTGCAAAGGTAACAAATTTTCTCCGAACTGCCCTGCTTTATACTTTTTTTCGTACTTTTGCGTAGCACTTCGCCACCCCGCCGCAAAGCGCGGAGAAAACGGATTAAAGCGCAGCGACACCGGTGGCCTGCACTGAATATAAGTAAGTAATGGTAAGTAGGCAACCATATCACTTCATCCCGAACAACCCAAACAAAATGTCCAGACCCTATATTCTCATCTCCAACGACGACGGCGTGCAGGCACGCGGCATCAACTTCCTGATTGAAACGCTACGCCCCATTGCCGACCTGCTGGTGGTGGCGCCCGACTCGCCTCGCTCTGGTTTCGGATGTTCCATCACATCTGCGGCCCCCATCCACTACAAGAAAGTGCACGAAGAGCCGGGACTGACGGTGTGCTCCTGCACCGGCACGCCAGTCGACTGCGTGAAACTCGCGCTCAATCTGCTCATCGACCGCCGCCCCGACCTCATCATCGGCGGCATCAACCACGGCGACAACTCGTCGGTCAACACGCACTATTCTGGAACGATGGGCGTGGCAACGGAAGGCGCGTTGCAGGGCTATCCCTCGGTGGCGTTCTCGCTCTGCGACCACCGCGAAGATGCCGATTTCACGCCGCTGGCATCATACATCGTTGACCTCGTCTTTAAGTCCATCGCCCTCGGCATGCCGCCTTTCACTTGCCTGAATGTCAACTTCCCGAAGGCCAACAAATTCAAGGGGGTGCGCATCTGCCGCATGGCACACAGCCGCTGGCAACACGAACTGGCACGCCGAAAGCATCCTTACGGCGCCGACTATTTCTGGCTGGTGGGCGACTGCGAGGAACTGGAGCCGGAAGCCACCGACACCGACCGCTGGGCCTTGGCACACGGATATGTGGCCATCACGCCGACCAACCTCGACGTGACGGACTACGAACTGCTGAATGTTTTGAAGCAGACTTTCTGAAACAGATTCACAAAGCCTGATGCTGATACATAAGATACATAAAGAGGGCATCCTAACACTATTCTGTTTTAGGACGCCCTCTTTTTCCTTTTAACTTCTAAATAGTCATAGTCAAAAATGTACACACCCCCATTCACCATATCAGCAGCAGCTATTAACAAAATAGCCGACATATCACGTTTGATAGAGCGTTATGCCATTCGCATGGAGCAGGAGGATGCTCTGTTGCTGCGCAAAGCCAACAAGATAAAGACCATTCACAGCTCACTTGCCATTGAAGGTAACACCCTCAACGAAGATCAGGTGCGCGACATTGTGAACGGTAAGACGGTCGTGGCTCCTCTGCGCGAGATACAGGAGGTGAAAAATGCCATTGCCACTTACGAGCAGTTCCCACACCTCAACCCATTCAAAGAAAAAGACCTGCTGCGTGCACATGGCATCATGATGCAGGCACTGATTGACAATGCTGGACATTATAGGCCTGGCAATGTTGGTGTATTCTCGGAGACGAGTTGTGTACATGTAGCACCACCTGCCGACCGCGTGCCGCTACTCATGAGCGACCTCTTTGACTGGCTGAACCATAGTAAGGATCATTTGCTGGTGCGTTCGTGTGTTTTCCATTACGAGTTTGAGTTCATTCACCCCTTTGCCGATGGTAACGGACGCATGGGCCGCTTGTGGCAATCGCTCATATTGAGCAAGCTACACCCCGTGTTTGAACACGTACCTGTTGAAAACATGGTGCACGACAATCAGTTAGCATACTACGATGCCATAACCGCCAGCACCAATGGAGCAGATTCGGGACCTTTCATTGATTTTATGCTTGGTGAAATACTCAAAACGCTTGAATTACACAAAGGGGATCCAAAACAAAATATTCCCAATAAAGTTCCCAATAAAGTTCCCAATAAAATTCCCAATAAAGTTCCCAATAAACTATTGGATGCTTTCCCGAATCTACCAGAAGGCGTATGGGAATTGTACACCCAAATCAAGCAAAACCCACGCATAACCATTGCCCAAATGGCGGAAGCCTTATCCGTTAGCGACCGCATGGTGAAAAAACACCTTGCCGTGTTGAAAGGAAACGGACTGGTAGCACGCATTGGAAGCAACAAAACTGGATACTGGGAAATCCAAAAAAATATAAACTATTTTTAGCACCTACTCATATCTATTAATAGAATATGACAATAGAAGAAATACTGGCTCGCAAAGAATGTCAGACATTCGATTGTAAGAGCATACAGATAGACCCCAAAGCGTTAGCGATACCAATTGTCGCTATGGCCAATGCCGATGGTGGTATGCTTGCTATTGGTGTTTCTGACAAGACCCGCAAAATAGAAGGAATTGATGAAAACGAAGAGCACCTGAATGAGTTGCTTCGCGTTCCTTTCGATTTCTGCAATCCGTCTGTAAGAGTCAGATGCGAGTATTTGCCATGCACAGATTATAAGGGTCGAGAGAACCGCATTCTGCTTATGCACATTCCTGCAAGTGTTCAACTTCACACCAATCAAGCTGACGAATGTTTTATGCGTGTAGGCGACAAAAGCAAGAAACTCAACTTTGGCGAGCGTATGCAACTTCTCTACGACAAGGGCGAACGCTACTACGAAGACAAGGATGTTTATGGCGCCACTATCGATGATATTGACATGAATCTCGTGGATGACTATATGAATGTCATAGGCTATAGAAAATCTGTTAGGGAGTATCTAAGAGAGAACTATGATTTTGTTACAGAGAAAGATGGACAGCTGAAGGTAAGCACTGCTTGTATTCTACTATTCGGTAAGAATCCCCAGCGTTTCTTCCCTCGTGCCCGCACTCGCTTCATCCGCTATGAGGGTACAGAAGAAAAAGTGGGTACAGAGATGAATGTTGTCAAAGACGTAACATTTGAGGGAACCATCCTTCAACAGGTACGCAGTGCGATTGACTATCTGGAGACACAGGTTCGTGAGCATTCATTTCTTGGAGAAGATGGTCGGTTTATTACCAACCGCAACTACTCAAAATATGCAATACAAGAGATGGTGGTCAATAGCTGCTGCCACAGAGCCTATAATATCAAGGGAACAGAGATTCAGATAAAGATGTTCGACGACCGTATTGTCTTTGAGACACCTGGAGATTTGCCAGGACTAGTGCGACCAGACAACATTCGCCACACTCATTTCTCTCGCAATCCTAAGATAGCCCAATTCCTCAAGGCATACAAGTATGTCAAGGAGTTTGGTGAGGGCATCGACCGTATATGCAATGAGTTGGAAACTAAAGGTTGCGCAATCCCGTCATTCCACATTGATGCTTTCATTCTGAAAGCTACATTGATGGCAGAGTGGACCACGGAAAAGGAATTTGACCATCCAAGTACCGCACAAAAAGGTGTCACGACAAATGTCCAAGTAAGCACCACCAAACTCACTGATAGACAGCGTAAAATTCTTGAGACAATAAAAAATAACACAACAAATGTCCAAGTAAATGTCCAAGTAAACGACCAAGTAAATGTCCAGAAATTAGCCACTCTATTGGGCTTTTCAGAAAAGACCATAAGACGTGATCTCTATGTTCTGCGTGACATGAATCTCATCCATTATATTGGAAGTGATAAGACTGGGCATTGGGAGGTAACAAACAAAACTAACCAGTAGAACTCATACGTATCAATAATGAACAACGAAAACCACGAAGGCTACGTTTACATACTGACCAACCCATCCTTTCGTGAGGATTGGGTAAAAATTGGCAAGAGTTCGCGTCCTGTAGACGTGCGATCAAAGGAACTCGACAATACTGCTGTACCCTTGCCTTTTGAGATTTATGCCACTCTAAAGACTGCGAAATTCAACAAGGTTGAGAAACAGATTCATAAGCAGATTGACCGTCTGACCGACCTACGAATCCGTCAGAACCGAGAGTTTTTCAATATTGCACCTTCTGTAGCCTTGGATATCATGCGTGATATTGCCGACTTGCTTGATGATAGCGAACTTGCTGTTTACGTGGATGGCAAACCGGTCATCAGTAAGAGCAAGGAAGAGGACAAAAAGATAGAAGCTGACAGCAAGGAAAAGGAACGTAGAACACAGAAACCTGCTTTCAAATTCCATATGATTGGCTTGAAGGTCGGTGATACCATTGTTTTCGATGAGCTAAACCTGCCCGTCACTATAGCATCGGATGATAAGGTGGAATACAAAGGCCGCCTCTGGTCACTCTCAGCCTTCACCCGTGAGTTTTTGCCTGAAGATAAGCAAAACACTTCGGGAGCCTACCAAGGTCCTAAGTACTTTAGTTACAAGGGTAAAACATTATATAAATTGAGGCAAGAATCTGACGAGTAGTTTAAGTAATAGTGAAAGAATAAGTTGAGCATTTTTGACCTACAGAAAGCAAATGCTGCTTCACATACTAAGAAACTTGACTACACTTTCCGTTCTCGGGGAGAACGCAAGTTCTTCCATTGAAGCGAAAAAGCCATGTGTTCACATTGAACGTGAAGACAATCCTACAAAGCAGGTTCGTCGTTATGGCTTTACTGCTGGTTTGAAGGTAAGTATATTAAGCAACTTTGAACACTTTTTATTTACGACACCTCTTATCCTGTAGAACAGAACGATACCCTTTCCTTAGTCATCGATTCGCGGCCGCTGGTAGCATTACCATCGGCCGCGAGTAGCATTACCTTCGGCCGCGAGTAGCGCTACCGGCGGCCGCGAATCGATAACTTGTTATGCTTTTCAGGAAGACTGGCAAGGCTTTTCAGTAAACGGACGTTGCGGCGGGAGATAGTGCCCCCTTATCTCCTGCCACAGTTCCCCGTTTTCTCGCTTCTGCCGCTGCATGAGGGCACTGCGCGAACATGTGGTGGAGGTCTGAGGCGAAGCACGCTTCATTTGCCCAATGGCACAAGTCAGCGCACACGTAAGATGACCTTGCTGGTTCCATTCACGCTTTTCACAATGTTGACTCCCGATTGCGGTTTGCTCAGGCGGCGCCCCTGCAAATCGTAAAACACTGTTTTGTGGGATTTTGCAACAGAGACATCATCAATGCCGCTTTGGGTGGGACAGGTGAAGTAACCGTCAGTGCAGTTTGCATACCAACTGTTGATTTTATTAGGGTTAAACTTAATCGCGCCCTCAAGCGACTCACATCCATAAAACATCTCGTCAACCTTTTTTAAAGCTGTTACGACAAAACTATCGGTGGCGTAGATGGTTTTGAGTGCTTTACAGAAAAAGAACGTAAGCATCCCATGCAGGCCGTATTGGAAAGCCTCCAATAGAGTCCGAATTT
>ERZ1026858.645-NODE-645-length-18873-cov-20.743278_pt1 | contig 18873 bp, 13 predicted proteins | sample MGYA00380159_ERZ1026858 | MGnify/ENA primary metagenome ERZ1026858 (study PRJEB33269, sample SAMEA4719795) | human gut metagenome | biome: human-associated habitat; feature: organic feature; material: feces | place: Cameroon | collected 2013-10 ...
TTTTGGTGAACTATACAGTCAAGCGTTATTTTTTTGAGCAGAGCGCCGTCCGGGAATTTTATTCCGGCGCGTATTATGATTTGTTTCTGGTCATGCGGGGCAGCGGTGTGTTCCGGTGCAGCGAGGTGGTGCTGCCTGCACAGCAGCAGAATCTCATCATCTTCAAGCCCGGTCAGGGCGGCAGACTGGAATACGCCGGTACTTACGGCCCGCTGGAACTTATTCGGGTACAGCTGTCCCCCCAGACGCTAGCGCAGCTTTCGGACGCAGATACCGACCTTGAAAAAAGCTTCAACGTGGTGCCCTTCCGGCAGGTGGCTGTGCGCCCGGACAGCCAGATCTATATGCTGCTGAAAAACCTTGCCCGGAAGCTGCTGATGCTCCCGCAGGAGCGCACCCAGTTCGGTGCAGCGGTGTTCGAGCACGGTATTTTGCAAATGTTTGTGGTGCTGGCGCTGCGTGCCTGCATCCATGCGGAGTTCCACACCGCATCGGTCAGCCGCCACCACCTGATGCTGGACGAGGTGTTTTTGTTTATTCAGGCGCACCTTACCGAGGAACTGACGCTGGAGCGGCTGGAAAAGGAGTTTTTCGTCTCCCGGGAACATATTGCCCGGGAATTCAAACGCCAGACCGGGCAGACGGTGCACCGCTATATCGTAAAGGCGCGGTTAGACCGCTGCTGCACCCTCATCGAGCAGGGGCTGCCCATCACCGAGGTGTACAAGACCAGCGGCTTTGGCGGTTACAACCACTTTTTCCGCGCCTTCAAAAAGGAGTACGGCATGACCCCCAAGGAGTACTTCCACACCACCCGGCAGGACGCCCGGGGATGAATCCGGCAAAAGCAGCGCCGTCTGCGCCTGTGAAAAAAGCCGTCCGGGAAGATCCGCAGATCCTCCCGGACGGCTTGCTTATCCTATTTTTTCTTTTACTTGCGGTGGGTGAGGCAGTTCAGCGCCATCCCAACGACCTTTCTCGGTCGCAAGTATGGTCTCCAAGCCGCTGATTTTCAAGATGGAGCAATTTGGGGCGTAATATGGTTGGCGGACAAGTGAGCTGCAGGCCCTTGAGATGGTACTCACATGGGGTTCAGATGTATCGCATCTCAATTTACAATAAAATACGATGTACCGTAAAAGCACAGCTTCTACTCTCGATGAATGGAAGATGCGCTTTTTACATTTGGCATCAAGTTATAGATTGACAAGAGGACGCATACACGATAAACTTTATATAGTATCATGTGGATTAAAAGGAGACTCAACCATGAGTGTCAAGTATACTACCCCTGCCCAGCACAAGAGCAACCTCCGCAATGTGTATGGCACCTTTGCCATTGAGGGAATGACCATCAGCAAAGATACACGAAGCAACCTTGACCGCATTGGCAGTGGTCAGGCCAGCTATCAGCAGGTCGTGAATGAACTGCGTGCAAAGTACGCGAAGAAGGGCTGACGATGTTCTCAAAGTATGATGTCTACACCACAGTGCAGTCCATGTACTGCTACCCGGATACGGATGTTCTGATCAACAAGCTGGACATCCGTGATAAAGCAGAACTTAAACAGGCCGAAGAAGAATTTACTGCAGTCAAGCAGATGGCTCTGTTGCAGGAGCCAATCAAGGGACGGTTTACCAAAACTCACCTGTTTCGGATTCACCGCTTCCTTTTTGAAGATGTGTATCCCTTTGCAGGGCACATCCGCAAGGAACAGATCAGCAAGGGTGACACGATGTTCTACCCGCCAGACCTGATTGACCGAGAATTGGAGCGTGTGTTCAAAAACATTCACTCCAAGAAGCTACTTGCCGAGCAAGATGAAGAAAAGCAGATTCAGAATTTGTCGCAGACGATGGCAGAGCTGAACATCATCCATCTATTCCGTGAGGGAAATGGCCGCAGCACTCGTGAACTGATTCGCTGCATGGCACTAGAATATGGTCTGCACATCAACTGGGGCAATACTGACCGGGAAACCTTGATCAATGCTGCAATCGCTGCTGTAGATGATGATATGGCGTTCTGTGATGTTCTAAGACAGTGCGTTGAAACAAAAAACTAGCAAAAAATGTCCTGCCGGGATACGGCAGGACATTTTGGTTTTATGGACCTAGAGGGATTCGAACCCTTGACCTCTCGGATGCGAACCGAACGCTCTCCCAGCAATATCGCTTTTGTGCACACCTTATGCACTGCGAGAAAAGAAAAATCAACGTATATTCGTCTATATGAAAGGTGCGGTCATACTGATGGACTTTCTTGGTCGCAAGTATGGTCTCCAAGCCGCTGATTTTCAAGATGAAGCTGTTTGGGGCGTAATATGGTTGGCGGACAAGTGAGCTACAGGCCCTTGAGATATAGCTCACATGGGGTTCAGGTGTATCACATCCCAATTCACAATAAAATACGATGTACCGTAAAAGTGCAAATGCTAATTTACACAACCCGCAATTCATGTATTGCTGAAACCGCAGTTCATGAGTAACTAAAAATGCAATCTAATAAAACCAAATAAAATTGAAAAGAACCATTCTTTCTTTCCGGATGAAACGGATAGGCTGACCTGGAGAAACCGGCATGAAGATTATTTTATCAGACATTGGAAGTTGAACTGCTGCTCCAGCTTTGCCCGGATGATAGGAATGTGATTTATCGGATTGTGGACTTAATTGTAGGTACTTATTCCGCCAAGCACAAGATGTTGAAGGGGTTCCCAAAAATGACACAGCATTTGGGCGACTTCTATTTTCAGTTGGGTATAGACTTCTAGCTTACGCTTAGTGCTTTCATGGTAGCTGATGACATTTATCGTTAACGCATTTTATTCGGCCGCCTATTATCGAACGGCGGGTTGTCGTGTTCGGTACCAGATTTGGGATACTATGACATAAAAGCTTCCATGGGGAGAATGATAAACTACACACGAAGGCTTTTCAAGTGAAATATAGAAAAGAATTCCTGTGATTTTTGAAGTCTCAAAACAGTCTTACGATTTTGGAAATTTCATTCTTTCTACAATGTCTAATATACTGGCCTCTTTAGATTCCATATTTTCCGCAAACTTTTTCTGGTTGGCTTCCTGGATCTTTAGGAAATTTTCAGAAAAAATCATGTCTCTGGCGGATTTGTCAAGATCTTTATATGGAGGTAATTTTTGAACATATCGAACCATCTCCTCCCGCATCATCTCAAGTGTGGTACTATGTCTCACCCACGTTTCCTGCTTTTTATCCACCGCGATACGTTTTCCGTTTGCGTAAAACGCACCAGCCTGAAAAACGCTAAAGAACACAGCACCTGTTATCAACTCGCCTCCCTCCAATTTTAAGGTTCCCTGAATAGCAGAATAAACCAGAAAAACACACTCCGCCCACAAAACGATCTGAACGGCAGCAATGAATAAATGCTTTTGCAAAAAGTTTTCCTTTTTATTTTTTTTCGCGCCCCGATAAGAAGCCTGATAACTGATTATCACTAATTCCCAAATGATATCTTTATTTTCCCACGCTTTTTTCCAAGCGTGCAAAATATTATCTTCTTCAAATCGCTCTTTCTTTTTACACATTTTGTCACATCTTTTCTTCTCTTCGGCAGCTATAGTTTTTAAAAATCTCCTTCTGGAAACCCCTGTTCATTTCCCATTTTCCGAATATCATCCAGCCATTGATAGATTCGAGTCTTTGGATAGGGTTGTGCGCTGTTTTCCAAGGCATTTGCCATTAACGCATATTCATTTCCAAGGTTTGTAAAAAATACGCCGCTATCATCTGTATTTATGGAGACATTCAGCTGGGGGCATTCTAATTCATCCTCAAACGAAACGAGACCACGGTTATAAAAGGCTGTGAGGGGATGTTTTTCATAGTTTCGGAATGTGCCGATCAGGACATTTGACGAAGGATTTGTTTCAATAGAAAGTCCTCTTCGTGCAACATCCATCTGCATCATTTTTTGAATCAGAGCGCAACCGTCTATGTAAACCTTTGGTATATTGACCGTAATTTGCTGAGCACCTTCGGATTTCACCTGTGGATCGTACTGATAGAAGTAGTTCAACAATGCAACTTCCGGAATATACCGAACATCAAAATACGTCGGATATGCAAAATTAGTTGAACTCATATCCCACGGATCGTCTTCCGGAGGAGGATTGTAAAAACCTTGTCTGTAAAGTTCTGGATGATCGCCTCTTAGCGCCCACGCTTTATAGTACTGGTCGATATCAAAATTGCAGTCATGCATTCGATATTCACTTTTTCCAGACAAATCTCGATAGGCAGCGGTTGCATTTTTCATGATAGCATAAAGCTGCGCACTGTCCATAAAGCTGAGGTAGCATTTTGAAAAATAATAGCGGAACTGTTCCAGCAGATAGTCCTTTAATACCTCACATCCTTCGATTTTATAACGTTTCAAAGCATGGTACATCCATGCAATATTATCCAAATGATCCTGGGTCGAAAGCGATATCTGACAGCCTTTTCCCTGGTACCACTCTGCAACATTTACGCCCAATGCCAAAGCATGACCTATACGGTCTCCACAGTCCAAGTTCAAAAAGCGAATTGCTTCATCAATGGCGCGCAAGCCATCTACTACATCAAGAAAATCTTCTCCCGCATGATATGTTTTTCCTAAAATTGGAAGATATGTGCACTCAGGAAACTCGTCTTTTTCCACATGGTGTGTACTGAGTCTCCGAAATATCGGGCCAAATATTTCCGGTCGGCATCCAATTTCCTGCGAGGCCGCATCAATTCCACGGACACGCATTGCTGTTTCCGAATACCGCTCCCGAAGTTCCAGCAATGCATCTGCCTGTTCTCTCAACCGGGCACGAAGATGGTAGTGCCGATACTCAACCGCTGAGAGCAAAAAATCCTTGTCATCTCGCCGCCTCTGCAGCCGGGCAAGCTCTGTATCCGAACGCTTGATGAAGTGAAATACATAATAGAAGCGCTTTTTCAGCGATTCATCCTGTTCCTCTTTTCCAAAGTCTTCCGGTGCAAGTTCATTGCTGAGAATCATATCATCCAGGCGATGCAGCCAGATGCAATTTTTCTTTGCTGTATCCGATGGCGAGATGCGTGTCTCCAGTTCCAACAGATAGGGCATCATTTTTAACGGTTCCCGAACGGCCATACGGGTTGCAAGTTTTCCAGCTGGAACAAAATACAGCTTTCGTTTCTCATATTTTTGGAAGTTATCAAACCCCACATGGCGATTTGTCTGCACGATTTTCTTTCGAAAATCGACCTGAAACCGTAAGTACAAATAAAATAAGTTCTGCTCTTCTCGCGATAATATTGCCCCATGACCAGAATGGTAGATATCACGAAGTGCAGTGTAAAGGAACCATCTCTCACCGCGCAGGTGGGAAACTTCTCGATTGCAGAATCCATTCTGTCCAGGTGCAAATAACAAAGCATAGTCCCTTTCTGGACTCTCATTTGTTTCCTGAAGTGCTATCACATCACTCTGAAGGTGATCCACATTAAGGATCAGCATTGTTGGATCACGCAGCAGTGCTTGTAAATCGCGCAGATTCTCGATAGGTTTTGGCAGTTCCCGTCCTGCTAATTTTAAAATCAGATATAAGCGAATCACGGCAGCCCGCATGCAGGCATTCTCCAATGGAGAACTTTCCGGTTCCTCTTTTATAACGTTGTCCACCAGCTGTTCGATGTAAGTGATGCGGTGCGGTATACTGAGTTGCTGCTCGATTCTGCGCAAATTTTCGCGATAGGCATTTGTCTGGAATCGATTCATTAGGTTCAGCCAGGCAATCTGAAAATATGGCATCGATGCAAACAGATGAAAATGATGCTCCGAAATGCCGCGTTTTACCAGGGCATTCAACTGACGATTATTGTGGTTGGTTACACAATCCCAATCAAAGAATTGACGATGCGCGTTGCCATTCAAGATATCAGTTAGTGCGTACTTAGCGGCCACTGGAATATCTTCACCAATCTCGCGCACAAGTTTTCTCCACAGAAGGATCGTTTCGTATCGACAAACTACAGTGTTTTCCATCTTTAACAAAAGGTTGGCTGTCTCAAACAGCGCATAAAACACATGCAGTCGCCCGCGCGGCGAACAGCGAAGATGTGGTTCATCCATAATGTTCAGGTATCTTCCAATATTTTCTGCCATGTTCCGGCATTCAACGCCACTATACGGAAGAAAAATATCCTCTTCCTTCTGCATATACGCTTCTAAAACGGGATACTGGACGTCATCAAAAAAGAGTTGATTATTTAAAATATCAGTTGCGGGAATGCGCCCAAGCAAAACGCGTAGCATTTCAACGCACTCGTCTGTAATGCTTTGTTTTGATGCCAAGGTTCACACCACCTTTTTATATCCGCTTTTTCTTTTTATAGCGCAGTGTACATTTTAGAAGAGGTTCTTCATATCTTCAACATACTCTGCACTATTTGCAATAAGCACAATATTTTCAAAAAGCCTCTTTAAATCTGTCGCATAAGACGACTTCTGACTAAGAAGGACTTTGACAAAAGGACATTCAACAAATATCTTTTCAAACGTATTTTGGGTCTGATACAGTTCATCCTGCTGCTTGAGAGCATTTGTGATGTTCAGCAGAAGCTGTCTGTAATACTGATGAATTTTATCTGCTGACACGTTAAATTTTCCTTTGTCTGAAAGAACAATCGGTTCCTTCGGCATTCCATTTTTACTACTGTCAGCAAGCCGCTTCAAAATATTATAGGACATATCAAAATTTTGCACGGGAAATACAAGGCAACCGTAAGTTTCATTCCATTCCTTATATTCCTGATAGAATGTATCTTCTCGTGCAATCTTTGTAAATGCGGCATCAAAATTCCGTATCTTTTCCACAGTTTCTTCGTCGCATTCTTCCGGCTTTTCCCACTTTGTATCAAAAAGAAACTGTCCCAATGCAGCTTTAAGTGATTTATGGATCACCGGGAAATAACTTTTCCACTTAAGGGAGTTGATACAAAAATTCAGAATATTGTAACACGCAGTTACATCTGATTTTCCAATCGTCAGCATTGCCTCAGAATCAGGCGATTCCGCGTTCCGCGAAATCTCGAACTGATAGCCAGCATCATCAAAGTCGGATACTTCTGTAAAGAACATGCCCAGCCATTCCGTACGGCGAATCAAATCTTTTAGAAAAGCAGCCGAGAAAACTTTCGACTCTGAAAAATCCTTTGGCAGCCTTATAGGAAGCTTCCATGCATTTACTAATTTGTCAACAAAAGCTGAGCCGATTCCGAGCGGTTTGGAAGTGCCATCAACGCCCTTTACCACTCCCTGAACGATCATTTTATTTGCCCAGCGGCCTGCAATGGAAGATCCCAAAGTATCGTAAAAATAGCCTTGCGCATCCTGGCTTGCATCTTCATCCTCTGCATACAGGCTCTTCCAATACAGATTGCTCAAGGCAAAAGAATAGGTTGAAAGAATGCAATGTACCATGGGCTTTGATAAAAACGGGTCCCGCCCAGATTGAAACAATCCGTACGAGTGCTGACCTCTTGTAGAATGATAAAGATACTGCAGCATTTCGCCATAACTGTATCGATAGGACTGATAAAGTTCAGGATTCGGTTTTTCAACATTTTCACGAATTATATCTAAGATTTCTCGACTTCTTCTGGGAAGAGGATAGGTCATCCATTTTTTAAATTGCTGTTCCTCCTGAACATTCAACACACGCAAAATGAAAGAATTATAAAGATAATTAAGCATTCTTGTGCGATTCTGCGCAAAAATCTGCTCTTTTTTTGCTCTATCCGTTTCTTTTTCTGGTGAGTCCAACTCTGTGATAAGCCGCAGGAAATCATGCAGCTCGCGCAGATTCCGCTCCTCAAAAAAGTGCTTTTTCTCGCCCGCAATATCGAAAAACACATTCGTACGCTGCGCGATCAATCGTAGAATGAGTTCCTTTGAGCCAAGAATAAGATTGTTCTCCTGGTTTGTCCCAAATAAATTCTTCTGCTGCTCAGGCTGCAAACGAAGCTTCATGATGGAGTTCGGTTGGTCGGCTTCTGCAATATCAATATTCTCGAAATCAGGTAGATAAATATGCCGATGCGTCGGGAGAACTTTCTGTAAAAACTGCTGCGCTGTATACTGCGCTTCATCGTCAGCAATCTCTTTATTTTTAGCATTACTCAAAAAGTAATCGACACATTCTCTTTTCAGGCGGCTTTCATCACATGCCACAAAAACGATCACATTAGGAATCGACAGAAAATCATAGATCTGTTTTAATAGATCGTATGCATACTTTTCTTCATTTTTATACCGGGGATGATACAAATCAACATCATCAATCGTGATAACGAGATAAGATTCTCTTACATACGCATTGTCCTGAATACTCCTATAAACCTCGAGATACTTCTGTACCAATTCGCGGAAGTCCCTCTCTACTGTGTGGCTGCCCGAAAGTTCCTTTAATACATGAAGTGCTGATTCACCAGCTTCCAAGGGTTCCGCCTGATTTGTCCGTAAATATCGCAAGTTCTTGAATGTTGTATCGAACCTTCGGTACAGATCCCGAAGTGGTTCCTGAAGATGATCTGCTTTTTTCGCAGCCGCCAGAATATTATTTAGCATCCGTGCCAGGACAATCTCCATGATATCCTCGTGATATCGCAGAATTTCAGCATCAATGGGGCTGAGGACAATAAATTCCGTTCTTTCCAATTCTGGCGCCATAGGCGTCATAGAGGAACAACTCCCGGATTTAAGATTCTCCAGAAAAGAAAACATAACGGAAGTTTTTCCGGTGCCACGTGCTCCCATGAACGAAATGATATTGTGTATCAGCTCATTTACCTTTTTGCTTTCGCGTGTAGAAGCTATACTTGAATTTTCTTGAAGAATGCTGATGATGTTCTCTCTTGACAGTTGATAGCACGCTGCAAATGGGTCGTCTATTTCAATCGTTTTCTTTAGAACATATCCATCCAACAAAAGATCCTGGTAACGAAACGATTTCTGATCCTTTTTCATTTTCTGTTCCTCTTTCACGAGATGAGAATGTCGTTTACTCCAAGTAACGACTCATTCCGGTAATCTCTTCCCACCGCTGTAAAGTACCTCTTAATAGATACACAGGCATACTATTTTGATGATACTGCAGAAACGACTCCCTTGTCAATCCCCCTGCTGCAGCTGGCTTATCATCCAACAGCTGGGTAAGACATGCATTCTGCTCGTACATCTGTTCCGCAACTTTTGCGTGTGTCAAATAATACCAAGTGTGCTCCGGGCCTTTTGTATTCCATTCGATTTTTGCAAGCCAGATATTTGTTTTGTAAATATACTGCCACTCTTTCAGCGATAAACATTGCGCGTTTTTCGGGGAACCTAACTCCCGAATTTTTAATCCCTTTGACAAAATTGTCATCGTTTTCTGAAAACTTTCCGCTGCTTCCTGCAGTTTTCCGCATTGAGCTAAATAACATCCGTTTTTGAATGTAGCTTGATAGCAATTGGCGTTTTTAAGAACTGCGTTTTCATAAAAAAGTGCAGCTCCACTCTCACGTCCAAGAACTTTTTCGTAAAAGGCCCCCAGTTGATAGTAAACAAATGCATAGAAGTCACTCCGTTCCCCAGACAGTTGACCTGCAATTTCCAGTGCTTTGTTATAATACTGTAGTGCTGAAAGTTCTAAGTTTTGATCAGACAGACAGATAAATGCAGCTAAAAAATATCTTGCGCAATAGCTAGGAGAGAGACGTTCAATTTTTTGCAGATCTTTCAATAGACTTTTCGAAGAAGCTGCATGAATCAACCCCTTTTGTTCATTTGGATTCATCAATTGGAGAATTTCCCGGATTTTTCGTTCCGCATTGATACTTGCATAAATAGTATAAATACAAGTTTCGTTCTGGATTTTTGATGATACATTGCGAAATGCACGCAGCATCTGTTTGACAAAAGTCTCATCCTGGAGGTAGCATGTTTCTTTTTTCAGGGTCATGGTTTCGCCCATCCTCATGATGCGAAAAGCCCGTTTGGATTGCAAATAGAACAAAAGGTCGTTTTTATGATAAATATTGCTTATTTCCAATAACTCGTTTCGATGAAATGACTGTGCCCACCAAAGCACTTTAATGATGTCATCAATCAGTTTTTTCTCATAACTTTTCCCGTATTTAAACTTCCTTGCCTTGAATGCATTGTCTCGCCTTACGATTCTAAAACGGTGTACTGCTGCATTACAAGATAGATACAAATACGGATCCAGTGGCACACGTTTCATGAACCATACAGTATTCAGGGCTTTTCCATCAGAAGCTGCCGTTTTTTCAGATCTCAAAATGATTTGGACGCCAGCATTGTTGTGCTCAAAGATTTTATCAAAGCTTGAATTCGGTGCAATTACCTGCTCATATACCATGCATCCAACAAAGCGAAAAAATTCCTTGATTGCTTCCTTTTCTGATGAACAGCATGGGTCATACCACAGCCGGATTTCCTGAATTAATTGAGTTGATATTGCCGTTTTTGCTGACCGAGACGGTTGCTTGATCGGTCTGTTGTTTGCCACAGGACTACCTCCATTCGTTGTGGTGGGTTTTGGTTACTGACGCAGTTATCTTTTTTGAAGGATATTTTTGAGGAGAAAGGGTGAAAGTAAAATAGATAGTCTTATTTATTTTACTGTATTTCTATGAATTTATCAATTTGTTGAATTCTGATAGCTTGCCTGCTTTTGTATTGGTACTTTTGCTGATTTTCATCAATATGGACTTATTACATGGATTTGAGAAATCTTCTGACGGGATAAATAGAAACTGTGCTTTTTCTTTTGATAACAAGTGACAACTTTGATCGCATTGGCAATGGTCGGGCCAGCTATCAGCAAATCGTGAATGAACTGCGTGCAAAGTACGCGAAGAAGGGCTGATTGTGTTCTCAATGTATGATGTCTACACCACAGTGCAGTCCATGTACTGCTAGCCAGATACTGATGTGCTTATCAACAAGCTAGATATCCGTGACAAAGCAGAACTCAAACAGGCCGAAGAAGAATTTACAGAAGTAAAGCAGATGGCTCTGTTGCAGGAGCCGATCAAAGGTCATTTTACTGAAACACATTTGTTTCGGATTCACCGCCTTCTTTCCGAAAAATGGTACTGAGGCTTTCTCTGCTGAGCGGTCTGTTCGGCTTAAGAGCCGTGGGCGGGTTTATCCCGCCTGTACATATCACTCCGCCGCTTTATATGCCCAGTAGCGGCCACTTCTCACCTTGACAAGTTTTCCTTCTTTGGTCAAGGCGTTCAAAATTCGGCTTGCGGTTGCAGAAGAAACAGCCAGAAGATTCTGAACACCAGAATTTTGTATCGTACCGTTTGTGCGGAGAAAATCTGCAATTTTCTCCCACCGCACTTCTTCCTTGCTCTGCATAGTGGGCTTCTCTGCGGGCTGTTCGCTGATTGCTTCTTGCAGGGCTTCTTTTATGATGCCCAGCATGAACTCAATAAACACTGTCCCTTCTCCCTGCGCATTGGACTGGTTGATGGCTGCATAATATTCAGGCTGATGGTCGTGGATGATAGATTCTATTGGTAGCCATGCGAACAATGGATTCCACTTTGACAGCAGTAGTGTGTGCCAAAGCCGCCCCATGCGTCCATTACCATCGGCAAACGGATGGATCACTTCAAATTCATAGTGGAACACACAGCTTTTTATCAAAAGTGGGAAAGGACTGCTTTCTGTCCATTGAACCAGTTCTTCCATCAAAGTGGGAACATACTGCGGCAGTGTTCCAAAATGCAGGACATTTCCCTTACTGTCCACAACACCCACAGGCCGGGAGCGAAACTCGCCAGCTTCGCGCACAAGCCCCTGCATCATCGTCCGATGTGCAAGCAGGAGGTCATCAACCGAATATGGATTCAACTCTGCAAGGTGGTCGTAAATTTCGTAGGCATTTTTTACCTCTGCAATGTCTTTTGGAGGGGCAAGCACACGTTTGCCGGAGAGAACGGCAGTCACCTGTTCCAACGAGAGAGTGTTCTGCTCGATTGCCAGAGAAGAATAAATCGTTCGGATGCGGTTCTGGCGGCGTAAGATCGGGCTTGTGGAAAGATTTTGAGTGGAACTGATTTTGCCTACCAGTTCACTGATCTCCATCACGTCCGAAAGGGCTGCTTCTGTAATTTCAAATGGCGGCTTCTTGTTTCGCACGGCGTATACCTCCCTGATTCTTTCTTTTATCATATCATTTCATCTATCATTCATCAATCAGAATTTTGAAAAAATGATAGATGAAAATGAGGTCATTGTTTTGTGTGGTCGATTTGAGTATAAGAGGATGGCTCTCTGCGGTTAGCAGTTTTATTGAATATCCATACCTCAAATCGTGCTTTTGGTTTATTCACCTATCAACGAAAGGAAGTGTTTTCTATGCAGTTTTTGACCCACATTATCTTTCTTCTGAACCTTCTCATCAACTATTTTAGCTAAGAAGATGACCGAATGGAAATGGTTCTTAAAGTGATTACTAAGAGGTATCCCGTCAACCGAAAAAAGCGATACGCTTGCCTGCAGCGCTATGCAAAACTCGAAGAAAGAGGAATGAAAACGATGCGGCAAAACGGCAGTCTCCCCGTTAGATATTCCTACTGGTTAGGATCCTTGCCAGCTGCGGCTGACCGCCCTTCTTCAAATTTTCCTTAGGTCAGCATAAAAAAGCAAAACGCCCTGCCAGCCCAATGGACTTTCCTGACTGTAAGTACGACCACCAAGCCTCTGATTTTCAGGATGAAGCGATTTGGGATGTAATATGGTTGGCGGACAAGTGAGCTACAGGCCCTTGAGATATAGCTCACATGGGGTTCAGATGTATCGCATCCCAATTCACAATAAAATACGATGTACCGTAAAAGCGCAACTTCTGCTCTGAATGAATGGAAGAGGCGCTTTTTGCCTATAAAATATTCATGGAAACATTGATGATCGACAAAATCAAAGATAAAGAGTGGTACCGTTTTATTTAGAGTGATATAATTTATTACTAAATTGCGAAATTGTGAGATCACCTTTTTGAAGACGATCAAAGTCTTGGGAGTAATTAGATTCTTTGCAGTGAGTGATAATTTCGCCGGAGAAATTCGCAATATTACGATATGGTAAAAGTGCAGTATTTATTTTGCGCAGTAGATAATCTAGGATTTCTCTTTTGAACTCCTTGAACTTTGCTGTACGCCATAAAAGGTAAAAATCATCCATAAACTGATTATGATTATTCCGACCGTACCAATAAATTTCTCTTGTATTCTTAAGTAACTGGTATTCTTCGCTTTGAGTATACTTCGTTAAATCAAACTTTAAGTTTTTATCCAAAATAAAATTAGTGATTTCTGTAATATCACGCTTGTTGATTTTCTTTAAGGCTTTAGTGAAAATTTTACGAGAACAACCTATTTCATGTAAATCGAATGTGATGAGTCTGTCGTTTCTTATATTATATAGCTTGACATCATTTTGCTTTCTATGCGAAATAAAATAAGTGTTTTTTCTCCCCACAATCGAAACAATTGGATGAATTGGGACGAATGAAATTCCCATTATAATGTTATTGCAATCTGTCAATAAAACTATTTCTGCGAAAAATCTCCCATATTGAATGAGATTAGCTGTCATATGGGAAAGAAGATCGTCCATAATGTTTTCAAATTTCCAAGGCTGCTGAGAAGATAATATGCTTTTCAACGTATCACCTACTGGACTAATATCATAAAAGCATTGCCTATTTTTGTCTACTGAAAACTCAATAGAATAGCTTCTACAAAAATCATCCAAAAGCATTTGCGTATATAATCCAGATAAAACTTTTGAATTCTTATGAACTTCGAAATTCGGACTAATTTGAGAAGATTTAAAATTCTCTATCTCATGATTCATAGTTTTCGCTCCAACCCCAGCAACTTTTATATTTTTTCTCATCTGGAAGATAGTTGTTAACGGAGACGATCATAAAAACATCCTCTGGATTAGTTAAGTCTACATGGTGATTCATTATGGTTATTCCCCTATAACTTTGTAAAATTTTACTTGCCGTCTTTAATCTTTCGCTAAAATGATCATAAGTAACCTCGAAACTTGGACTGCTGGACATCACATGAGCTATTCGCTGTTTCCAATTTGTTTGAAGAGTATCACGATTTCCAATACCGACAATGTCATGTTGACGAAATTGAAGTTGTTGTGCGATGACCGACAAAATCGATAGATTCTTCGAGTCCTTTTTGATAAACTCCTTTAAAGTTGTATCGATTGAGTCTTTCCAACAAGATGCCCCGTTAAATTCACCCCAAATAATAGCAAGCCCACTAATTAGAGCATACTCAAAAAATGGCGCACTAGCAACATGAAATACAATTTCCGCCAGATAAGCTTCTTTATGTTTTATTACATCCGTTCGAATGTATTCTTGGTAGAGAAGCACCAAGTCAAAATATCCTCTATATATTTTTTTGAATCTTTCAAAGTCATTAGATTCAATTGACCGAATAAGTGCTTCCGAAACATGATTATAGCAAAGCCCCAAAAAGTCTGGATAGTCTTCTCGATTTTTCCAGTGGTCTAGCGCATCTGATACACTACATTTTATAAGAACAGCCGGAAGATTAGTTTCTATTTTTTGAATAGTCTGAACTAATGAGTCTGTTGAAACTTTTTGCCAAAGAATTGATTTTTCAATATGCTTGTTTTCTAACTGTAGCAAAATCTTTTCAATTAAAAGAATGGCGCGTTTGCTTTTGTTGAGTATTTCAAACACGTGTGACAGAGCAGTTGCAGCAGCTTGACAATGGTTTTCTGTATTTAGCTGTATACCAATTTCATACACTTCTTTAATTGAAAACTCAATGGTACCGATTACAATACCAATATATTGATATATTTCTTTAGCGACAATTTGCTGAATATACCAATTAGCTGTCAATTTTTTGTTTTCAATGGATAACTCTGCGGAAATCTGGGTAAATAATCTTTTGCACATTTCTCCATTCAGATATGGAACACACTGAATATCACACTGGTCAAAACTGGAATAGGTTGTGCATTGACGCAAAACACTTTCGACATTCAGATTCGAAAGATATCTAGTTATTCCAAGAATCAATTCAACATAATTTGAACACATAATATCAACTATAGACAGTGCATTTTCTTTATCAAGGTCATCGCTCGACAAGTGTTTACAAATAACAGTCCATGATGATATTTTGATTTTTTTCAGAACAGAACTCCAATAGTCACATTGTCTTTTTTCTCCAGCTATCAGGGTCAAACTTTGAAGACATACAAAATATTGTTGCAATACTAGAATGTCATCATCTTTAAGGATTTTATTGAGACATTCTTGATTTACTTTTAATAATGCGTTTTCAAACCAATAATTATCTGTTACCATTTTCGGTTGTATAGATGTTCCGGTTTGAAGAGCTACTCTTATTTCGGTATCATCCGTTGCATGCCATTGCGGATATTGAGCTTTTTTCTCAAACCAAAGTGAATCATATTGAATGTTTTGTTTTTTGTCCCAATAAAATTCCAGGAGCGCAACGGATTTATTCATAAATAGACCCATTGATTCGTTTTGATTTTTGGGAATATTTGCATTATATTGACCTATTTCAAAGAGAATATGAACGTCATGACTTGCAATTTTCTTATAATGATTCTGAAAGCTTTGATCTGTTGTAAATATGTTGCGCTTAGAGACTTTTTTAATGATATTATAGAGATTCTGAAATTTTGCATCTCCAACAGAAAAAGTATCTGAAAGCATATACGAACGATTTCCTGTAACACTGAATGTTATAACCATTTGGACAGTTAGAAAAAGTAGAACAATAATGGATGCTATTCCTAAAGGTTGTTCAAAGACACATTCAAACAAAAAAATGGAGCAAACAACGATATATCTAATAATTTGATTAATGCAGCTATTGGTTATAACATCTCTTTGATATAGCGTTGCTAAGTCTGAAGGAACATTCGAATATTTTGCAGAAAAAATAGAAGAAATGTTCGCACAATAAAGTCCTAAAATCACCCCCGCGATGCCCATTCCACCAATTGTGATATCTTTAAACATATCCAAAGATACAGAATCCAGCTTTAGGTAAGAAAGCAGTAATGCATCACATTTCTTTAATAAAAGAACAAAGACGATTGCGAGAAATATCTGCCATAAAACAACCTTTAAGATATCAAACTGAATGTGCAGTAGGTTGCATTGTTTGGAAAACTTTTCCTTCAAAACATATATTAATCGTTTCGTGTCAAAAACGATTTTTTGAAAAAAATTTTTGATAGTCCAATACAGTCTTGTATTCATGCTGGATTTCCTTCCACCGACCAAACAAAGGTCTTACGCAAAAAATACTATATATCAAAAAATCGATTGAACAAAATTCAACCGATTTTTACGAATCATATATTTTCGGATAATTGCTTTTCCTTTATAATGGCATTTTTATTGCGCTGTTTCCACTTTATAACAGAGCTTTCTTGAATCTTATGTGTTCCAGTTTTATATACGATTCGTTTAAAAACGATGTACTCAGAAATCGACCAATGAATCTCTCGAATGGTACTTTCAATTTGCTCAATGGCATGAGGAATATCAGAGCCTTTGAGTTCAATATAATAGGCATTTCCTTTAGTATCATCTAATAAAAGCCAATCACACCGTTCAGGATCATGTCCTTTGGGAAAGACTTCTCCATCTACTTTGAATTGTCGAATAGCCTTCTTGTCAGGATTTTTTGCTTCATGTTTACATCCATTCTCTGAAGATACAAATGATGAGCAAGTTCCTGCACGATAAGGTACACAGTTATTGATGTTCGGCATTATCTGAATCCTCAAAATTTTTATCAATAATGAAATCACTCATATTGTTGATGTCAACAGACGCTTGGTCTATCAATTCGTTTTTTATTAGAGTCAACTCATCATCTTGGTCTAGTGCATCTTCTATAGAACCGCCCCTAATATAACTGGCACTCACTTGTTTTGGGCCAAGCCAATATCGTTTGCGCAACTTCTGTTTAATCTTTTCGGCAGCATTACCTTTGCTTTGCCCGGCTTGAAGCATATAGTTAAAAGTTCCGAGCAAATAAGGACTATGGGTCGTAATAAGCTCTGCATTTTTTTCGTCATTGAGGAAAAGTCCCAAAAGCTCACCAACACTACGTTGCGAACTTGGATAGAGATGAGACTCTGGTTCTTCAAGGATTAAAAAAACTCTTTTATCTTCAATCAGATAATAAAAAAGCAAATTGAATACCCAAATGATTTCTTGCTGGCCAGAGGAGGTGAAATTGATTTTAATATATTTCCGCTCATCTAAATACAAACGCTCTTCACCATCTACATAACGATAGCTACCACCCAAAATTTCTGTCGCTTTCTCGCAAAGAAGCTTGATGGCTGGACGATTCGATTTGAATTTTTTTGCAGCTTCAGAATCTTCGGAAGCCATCACATCATCTATATATCCAGATAGCCCACGCCCAAATAAAGGCTTTAATTTTAAAATGGTTTCAATATAACGTTTGGTTACATAGTCAATCTGGCGAAGCTGTGATCCCTCCAATGAAGTGAAGATATAGTTCATCTGCTCACTCAGTATTGTAATCAGGTTACGGCCTGCTGGAATAAACACGGTCTCGTATGGATCATGGAAGGTTTTGGTGAGCACTTCTTCCCAATGGCCTTTCTTAAAAGCGTATGGATCGAGAAATACGTTGTCATCCAATTCTTGAAATAACTCTAAGAAGCCTTCCGAAAATTGAATATTAACATAATTGTGTCCCGGACTCTCGTAATCTTCATTCAAAGAAACACAAAGAGACATTTTTTCATCGCCGTAGACGTAATCCAGCATCATATCAGAGGGCATAATCCACGAAGTTCCAAAGATTTGCAGAAATTTATCTTTCATTCTAGCCTGCATAGCACCTTTCCAGTCAGTCTTGGCTGAAAAGACTTTAGAAGGACCACCCTGCATCATGATATTTAAAATGTCTTGCTTAATCGAACGACAATAGTATATAGCTTTTGCAACAGTACTTTTTCCGTTTGACTGTGGGCCAGTAAATACATTAAATTGCTTTATTTCTAATGTGCATTCATTGATTGGTCCTAACTTCTTTATATGAATTGTATGGTTCATAAGTTCACCTTTAGTGTTTTGTGTCACATTTTCAATGGCTTCATAAGCTCTTTTTAAGCATTATACCACAGTTTCATTTTCAATGGAATAGCTGTAATTACCTTCTTGGACTGCTGTTCTTTGAAGTCGATAACTCATCTATACTCGAAGAAATCACAAAATTAGATGATTCACAATCAAAAAGGAGGATGCCTATGGATAAAGACTTTATGCTGAACTACTACGACAAAATGGTACGTCCAATATGGACGGAGCTAATGAAGACACCTCGCTATCAGCGAGTTGCCTGCGAGCGTGATAAAATTGAACGTGAGTCCCGGAGGCTGCTGGATGAAAAGCTGGGGCGGAAGTATTTTGAACTGGATGATGCACTGTTCCGGGTGATGGATGACATCGCGGAAGCCATGTATATGAAAGGTGCCGCAGACCGTGAGCTGATGATTCGTTAATACCATGAGCTACGACTACTTTTATGGTCAGTCGGGCGAATTGTTCTCCTATTTCCGCATTCCCAAGGCACTGTTCCAAGACTACCGCTTCCGGCAGCTTTCCACGGATGCCCGGACACTGTACGTCATCCTGCTGGACCGCATGAGCCTGTCTGCAAAGAACGGCTGGCTGGACGAGCAGGGGCGAGTGTATATCATTTACACCGTCC